>JAABUP010000829.1_pt1 | contig 66639 bp, 64 predicted proteins | sample 5559201 | NCBI WGS metagenome assembly JAABUP01 (sample SAMN10711887, study PRJNA513373) | rock metagenome | isolation source: Antarctica rocks | place: Antarctica
GGACGCTGCGGAGGAGATGTGCTGGCTGGCTCGCATTGTGAGTGACGAGCTGGACAGCGTCCTGAAGGGGACCGAATTGGGCTTCGGCGGCCTGGAAAAGGATTGGTAGCCTTTGGGAGGCAGCCAATACTTTGTGGAAACGACGGCAGGTCGATGCAAGGTTGAGGAGGTCGGAGATGGAGGTGCAGGATTGGAGGACGTGCAGCACAAGCTCCGTTGCGAGATCCTCGAAGAGCATGATTGGCGATGCTAGGGCTCTTGTCGATTTTGTTTAGTTCTTTTTCTTATACAAACTCTGCTCTCTTCTTATACTGTTCTTCTCTCAAGGTATATGGATATTCTCTTCTCGACGTGATACTGCTTGACTCTATGCTGCAGGTATCGCCGTCGAAGTAAAACCAGATGGGAATCAACTCTTGTCCACCCCTCCTTTGGGGCTATCAAGGAACAAAGATACATCCTGAGATGATCTGAAGAGCTGTAGACTAGGCTCAGCCAGCCTCGAACGGCTGGAATTGTGTCGTGGTATCATGTTTGCTGTGGAGGAAGAAAAGGAGAAAACGATGTGATGACTCGGAAAGAAGTCAGTCGCTGGACGGAACCTGCCGGCGCAACCTCAAATCGACATCAGCTCAATCAGACATGACAACACCTCCAATCGATCACAATGTCGTTAAGATTTATAGCAGCCATTTTGACGCCTCTGCTGCTGACCCTAGTATCTGCTGCGTCTCTGTCCCTCATCATCCCACCATCAACTCTGGTGTCCAATCCCAGCACTCTGCCAGCATCCACATCCGCAACCCTCACAAATATTGGCCGCACTTATACCGCACCATTTCAACGCAACAACCGTTTCAAATTTGGCAACGTTACTACCGGTAGCTATCTACTTGACGTACACTGCCGAGATTACAACTTTGCGCCACTACGAGTTGATGTGGGCGGGAACGAGGAAGTGGAGGTATGGCAGACCTTCCGGGGTCACGAGTGGGATAACAAGGGAGAGAAAGCTATAGAAAGACCAGTGCAGCTGAAGGTACTAGCTGGAAAAGACTATTACGAGGAGAGATCTGGGTGTAAGTGGTTCATTCGGCTGTGTTACTGGGTGAAGTAAAGCTGACAATGGGTACGGACACAGTCTCGCCGCTGAGTTTACTCAAGAATCCAATGATCCTGCTTGCAGTCGTTGGGTTGGGTATTGTATTTGGAATGCCATATCTACTTGAGAACAGTACGCTTTTTGAATGTTACCGGATGTGCCTGCAGTATACTAATTCTATGCAGTGGATCCGGAGATGCGTGCAGAGTTCGAGGAACAGCAGAAGAAGGGCCCACTTTCTGGCGGTGCTGCGGCAGCAAACCCCTTGCAAGGCTTTGATATGGCTGCATGGATGGCAGGGTCCACAGCGAAGAAAGATAATACGGAGAACGAGATAGGCTCAGGCCCAAGAAGAAGAGGCTGATCAGAAAATGATCTATCTTGAAATGCAAATGGAATAATTCAGCATGACGAGGCTGAAGTCTGTGGAACTCTCAATAGGACAAAAAGACGTCATCTCTTCAGAGCCAGCGACCCTCTAAAGCCTTCGGGACTTTGCTTGAGTGTCAACCCAGCTCGAAGATTGAGAACGGTCAAGTACAAGTAGACGTGCTTCTCAGAGCATGAAGTCGTGCTGAGAACTGTGATATCCTTCGCCAGAAGACTGACTACAGGTTGACCAAATCCACGAAGCACGAAGACACAGACTTTTGGCCATGTTCCCATGGCCGCCCCGCCTATCTGTTTATCTTGCGGGGACTGAGTATCACAATACCAGAAGCCGTTGATCCGACATGGCGAAGAGTAGACCCATCTTCCCGTTGTCTCGGTTCGTCTTGGTTCGACCCTCCAAGGACATCATTTCTTCGACGTATCTGTTTTGCCTTCGAGGAACTTCTTCTTGACCTCATCAAGCTCACTATCATCGACCAGAAAGTTTATTGTCGCAGTTGTAGTCGCAGCTTTAGCGGGCCACCGCAGGAAAGCACCGACAATCTTCGCAGCTGCACCCCTCATGTCGTGACATCCAGTTCGGCAGAAGCTGTTATGCAGAGATATACTGATGGTCTTGACAAGTGGGAGACTACGAGATGTGCACAAAAGCTTGCCGAGCCACGCATGTTTGAGTCCATGCTCGAGATGCCAATACACAGATGTCCGGAAAGCGTCCGAAGGGTCGTGCTGAGATGCCCGAGGTCCTTTGCAAGAAATGATATCGAACTTCGCTTCCTCGAAGCATTTCTGTAAGACTTGCTTGCATTTCTCTGCTGGTAGATCGAGAGACCCCAAGCTGAGCTCAACAGAGAGAATCCAATCGTTTGCACCTCTGCTGTACCGCCGCCGCTCCTCCTCCCTGCCGTGCAAAGTATAGTCAGGATCCTCTGTGTAGTTGCCAAGGTAATTGGTCGCAGAGTACTTGAGGCCAATGACGAACTCCTCCATGTGCTCATACAACGGCATAACGAACGTGTTCTTGGCATGGAGCACTTGCTCGGCCTCTCGGTGAACCAATTTCGAAGTTCTCAGCAGTGCGACACTCGGTCTCTCGAAGTCCTTAGCTTGCTCGTGGCGGTGATCTTTAGGCCCGGTATGGTAAGGAAACACCTTGCCGACAAGGAGGCTATATCCGTAGATCATGTCGCGAACCTCTCTGGGCAGTGCGAAGAAGTGCGACATGGTGGTCGGGTGGTTTGCTGATGATGAGAGGGGAGTTGACTGGAAGATCGAGTATGCTGAATAACTTAGCGGCAGGGTCGATTAGCCAGCGCCCGTAATGCCCGTAATGCCAGGGCAGTCAATAGGAAGACGCTTACAAGCTGAGGGAGAAAACTTACGCGATAGTAACAGCTGATAGCGGTGATGCTGTGGGTTTGGGTGAGGCAACCGCAAGCAGTATGGTGAGCTCGATGCAGGGTATTGTCTGACTTGGGGATCACTTCCGGATAGTGAGATGAAGAGTGGCATGGACAGAACAACCGGAAGGGTGCTGTGGAGAGTGCTAAAGTGAGTGTGTCGAACAGTTTCTAAGCTTGATGTTCTCTTTGGTCGGGTTCCAACAAGAACAAGAGCTCGCGAATGTTCTACAGCGACATGGTGATGCTAAAGTGAATGGGGCAGAGATGTGCTGGTTATGAAGTTCGGGGGATATCTCACTCGCAAGCGAGCCCTGAACCGAGTCGCTGCCATGTAGTCTACAAGGTTGATCTCTTCATTGTGGCGGTACCGGATCATGGTCATGAAGTGCCTCATACTGTACGAGTACATATCTTTCTTACCAACCTACACTTGTTTGCGAAAAGGATGTCCTGTATCAACGGGCCTTGAGCAAGATGGCGTTGAAGGTAATGGCAGTGTTGACTTAGAACGCAAATAAAAGAACAAACGATCAAGTTGGGGTAAGCTTGTTTATCAGAACCGAGGATTAAGGCAGGGAAAAGAGATGGAAAGAAAGGGAGCTCTATGAGGTGCTCCGTGGCCGACATTCTTTCACTACCCTACCTCCCGAGATCATGCTGCTGCCTATTGCGCAGCGTTGGACTGAGGACATTGGAGAAGAAGAATGGCCTTCAGGGCTCCACGTTTTGTCTGTCTTCCAAGCAAAGCAACTCGACGACCATCAAACTTTGTGCAAGAGAGCCACCGGTTGCTGCCAGCAACTCCTTCCAACTGCGTTCAATCGCTCAACCTGACCTCATTTCCCTCAGCATCCTTCTGATTGTGGCCAGTGGAAACTCCAGCTTTCTGAGCCTTTTGGGCCCTGACTCGCTAAATGCCCGTCTACAATGCGTGCTCTCATCTCTCTTTTATCCCAATCAGTCCCGAGCATGCCAAGGTTACTGGGCAGTCCATGTGCGAAACCCTCGATCACACACTCCACTGCCTCATCTTGCAACCAACAACACTGATTCGTGCGCATAGTGTCTTCAAGATCGATCGTGAGGTTTTGTAAACGAAGATTGATGGTGATCAATGAAATCTTGGAGCGCCATACTTTTGCTAGGCGTTCACAGAAAGCATCGTGCAGTTTGTCTCTCCAATCTCCTAAGTCAGCTGTCTCCAGAGGATACACATTCGTCGCTAGGTTCTCGAGATCGCCATACTCCTCCCTCAAGATGTCCTTTCTTTCAGCCCTCGAAAGATCATAGTGATGTAAAGCGATCTCGACGGATCTGATCCAAGGAAGGGCATTCCGCCGTGGGGTGTCGAGATACTGGCTGAAAAACTTCTCCATATCCTCAAAAATAGGCACGACGAAGTTATTGCGGGAGTAGAGTATCTTCTCCGCTTCATGGGCAACTTGTTTGGAGACTCTCAGTAGCGGTATGTTCGGTATCTGATTCTCCGGCGAGTCCTCAAAGTCGTAAGCCTCCAACGAAAGACTGGAGAACAACGGGAAGACTCTTTCAACCACTAAGCAGTACTCGTAGATCATCTCCCGGATCTCGCGGGGTAGAGCGAAAAAGTGAGTCATCTTCTACAAGATAATTCGATCAGTTTGGGCTAGACATATTCAAAAATATCTTTAGATGATGTACCTCTGAGACTCGTTGCGGTGTTGATTAGCTCTGGTGGGTCATAGGATGGTAGACTGAGGTCATGTATTCCAGGAGGACATCTAGCATGCGAATGTAAAAGGTATCGAGGTAGCTGCGAAAGATTTGCGAGTAACTCTCAAATGATAAACTTGAAGGCTTTCACAAGGCCTCGAGATTTGAGACTGAAGCGCTCCGTGATGTGACCACGACGCGTCGAATCAGGACCATCAAATGCGTTTCGTGCAGTTCGAAGGATGTATGGACACAGCTGGACATCGGCACGAGAGCTTGGCGCTCGAGAAGAAGAACTTGGGGAGGTGAAGCGAGAGTCTGTCGTTGAGTTTAGCGACGCCTTGCCCTAAACTCTGCAGAGAACGCTGCAAGCGAACCCAACTCCCAAAACAATTTCCGAGTATTCAACTACTGTCTCTCTAACTAGCGAAGAACTCCTGAATCAGCAAGGAATGGGCGGCTGCGGATGCAGCTACTCAAGGATTGTTCTAAGGTGTAGGATATGGAAAGACTTACGATTATGGTCATGAAGCAACTTAGAGGGATTTGAAGTTCTTGATGATTGTAGAGTTGAAAGCCGGGTGCCAAGGATAGGGCGGGTAACTCGACGGCTCTCTGAAACAGGACAGTTAACAATAGACCGAGCCTTTGCATACTGGATCTCCAAACGTAACCAATTCTGGCTGAGTGCCACAGGCGTAAGCTCACTCGCGCATTGAGGAGATCATGAGAGCCCTGGTGGCATTGTGATTAATCTCGCAAAGCAGACGGCCCCTACTCTAAGAAGTACACAATGCAAACCAGGCGTTCAAGCAGAGCAAAACAGACTCTCGTAGCTCACGCAGGCCTGAAAACACTTCCCCACTGCGGAGTCCTCACGACATGTTCAGTCTAGAAGTCTCCACCACCCATGTCCCCACCACCACCGTCGGAACCACCACCACCCTGTCCCCCATCTTGGTCATTACTATCCATCATCTCCCCTATCATCATTCCTCCGAGTAATCCTCCACCTAGTCCCAAAGCCGCCCCACCGCCAGCTCCTAGACCTCCCGACCTCCTCGGAGGTTGCTGCATCATTCCACCGCCGTATCCCTGTTGAGGATACCCGCCGCCATAGCCACCACCATAGCCCGGTGGAGGATACCCACCACCATAGGCAGGCTGACCATACCCTGGCTGCTGTGGAGGATAACCTCCATGTCCACCACCATATTGTTGCTGTCCGTATCCTTGCTGTGGCTGGCTGCTCGAGCTATGCTTTCCCATCAACTTTTCCAAAAAGCCTTTGGCCCCACCGCTCTTCTCTTGCGGCCTTGGCGGCAACTGTTGCTGACCGTACGGCATAGGGGTGCTCTGATAGTCCTGTTGCGCGTTACGAGAAGTCGGGCGCCCAGCTGCGGAGGCACGAGCGTCTTCTTCCGCTTGGAGTTGAGCAGCGTAACGAGCATCGTCGTCCATGGAGTGAAGACCACCTTTTTCGGCTGGCACTGACTGAGTAGGACCTTGGAGGTAGGATGGCGGCTGACCAGGGGGTGGGGAGGGGGTAGAGGCTCCGTGGGCGGGCTCGGTAGGTTTTGCCCAGGTGGATTGTTTGGTGTAAGTATTGATGAAGTACCTGGTAGGTCCGAAGATTAGAAAAAGCTTACACTTGGATCGGCATGATGAAGTGATGGCGAAGGTGAACATACCACTCCTCGTACTTCGCATGCCATTCGGCTTTCCAGCCATCCGGTACTCTCGGTGGGGGAGGTCCTGGAGGCGGGACGAAGTCTGCCATAATTGCGGAGGAATTTCTTCAACGATATCGCAATGTTTGATAGATTTAGTGGGATGAAAAAAGAAGGAAGATTTATAAGACGGGCTTCGTTTTAGTGAATGCACGACGTTGTGGAGATCACGAACTACGAAGGTTGTGGCGCAATAACTGCGCCACAGGATGGTGGCTCAGCGGAAGGCAAACATTCCAGATTCTAGAGTAACAGTCTCCGAGTTTTGCAATGACTTCGGTTTTCCGTACCTCATGAATGGATTTTGGAGTACAGGTGAAGTTTGGACCTCGATCGCCTTACATCACTGACCGTATCCACAATGTACTATACGATTGAACGGTGCGAGTAAATATCATTCAGTGCCAAGTCATTAAGGTTGACGAATGCAGATACGACTAGATAGGGAGTAATTGATGACACAACCTTCAAGAGACTGGTGGAAAGCTTATCTTCACTAATCGTACCGCTGTGAAACGCTAGCTATGCAAGATATGCGCTGAACTCGGAGTCCAGACATGAAAAACTAACCCACGACGATACATTATCCCGGGCAAGAATTTAGAGACCATGTGAGGCGTGATTTCGTGGAAGTCACGATTTCGAAGCAAGGTAATCAGCGGCCTGTAATCACCGCACAATTTAGTATGACAGTCGGCATCACACACTCAATTGGTGCTCACCTTGTCAATATTGTAGTCAAATTTCTCGAGAGCGTCTAGGGACTGATCTCTCGGATAACCCATGCCAGTCAACCTCTTCAGGATAGGATCATCATGCTCCGTACCAGCAGTCAGTGCACGTCCTAGCGGCGGTTTCATTGAACCGATCCTTTCCCCTACTATTCTGGACGCTGAGGGCCCCGCTTGCGTGCCACCTCCAGGGAAACCAGGCTCCTCCCTCGGGGGAAGATTTGGTTTACTCGCTTCAGCTTGCGGCGTGTCAATTCCCGCAAATATAGCGTCCCAATCATGTGAAGAAACTGCCCCTGCCTGCTGAGGTATTTGCCCGGAGTTGGAGCCTTGTGTAGCTTCACCAACATTATACTCGAATCCATGGAAGCTGCCTTCGGGTTGGATTGTGCTGCCTGTAGACGCTACAGTGCTTGATTTTGTGGTCGCGGGAGAGTCAAAGATAGGATTGAACTCATCGAAGCCGTCGCGATGGTCTGCACCAAAGTCATCACCACCCTTGTCATCCGCCTCTCTGGCATCTGCCAGATCAGCAAACTCATTTTCAAAGTCATCACCAAGTGCGTTCTTAGCTGAGAAATGCGGCTGTGACTGCTCTTGCAATAATGACTCTTGATGCTCAGGAAACGCGCTATGGTACGTGTTAGACGGCGCCCTTGGCCCCGGCTCGCTTACCAGCGATGGTGCAGGGAAGCCAGCCTGAGTATCGGTTGGTGCGTCCCTTGATGCATTGGACACATTGAAAAGTGCCTGACCTCCAGACAAGGGAGCATTAAAAGTTCGTTCAGGTGATTGTGATGCTGGTGGAGGCGATGTTGGATCCTGCCTCGACGGTAGAAGACCACTGAACTCTGGCGGAAATTGGTTGGCGTCTCTTGGGGAGCCTGGCTCGCCCGTATGTGGGTGCACCGTCTGATCGTACGTTGGAGGGGATATCTGGGCTCCGGGTGTAGGCAGTTGACCGGTGTTTGAATCCATGGTCAGCATGTTAGGTCGGGGCGGGACTAGTCCTTTCGAGCCGTTACTGGAGACGAGACTGGGCTCGGGTACCGTTGGACCCACTTCATTCGAGCTTTCTTGTCGCCGGTGAGGTGAAATGGCAGTGAAGTCGTCGTCGAAGCCTTGCTCACTGACGCTGACGCTGTCGCTGTCCTCGTCCGCACCAAATTCTTGGATCGGTGGAAACTCTTTCTGTACCTTGCCTGGTTCTGCGGTGGAAAGATCGTCAGTATTCTGTGGATCGTCGATTGATTTAGAGCCCCCAAAGCCGGCGAATGCGGCGTCAAAGTCGTCCTTGGCGGTTTTAGGGCCTCCAACTTGATTTCCACCAGCTGCGAAAGGGCCTGAACGATTGTTCGAAACGTCCTCAGAAGGACGGCTACTGTCCGCAAATTCGCCAGTAGCCTGTGGTTGCATTGGCGGCGTCGTATCCCCCGGGAAGGCTCCAGGAATGTCACCCGGTATGCTTGGTTGTCCGAATTCTTGATATAGGTCCTTTTGCTCAGTAGTCTTAGAGGCCCGCCTCTGTTGGTCGCTCGTTGCAGGCGAAGCGGACGAGGTACGTTGCAAATACGGCGAGCTGGGCCGAGAAGCAACACTCTCCTTCTTATTCGTATCGGTCCTCTCAGGACCTTTAGAAGTACTTTGTCCTTGTACTGGGGGCGCACCAGTGGGTGTATCCATCCAACTTTCCTGGTCGCCACCGAATCTGCTCGCAGGTGCAGACACTTTTACGGAAGAGCTGATTGAATCCGAACGCTGAATGTTTTCGCGGAAAGGCAAGAAGCTCGAAGTTATTTGCCTTGATTTTGGTGGCGCCGGCGGCTCGGCTGTCTGGGAAGACTCGTGGTACGACGATGGTGGGGGGGATGTTGAGGGCGTAGGCAAGTCGGGACCTTCGGACGAACGTACAGATTGGCCGGACGGAGCTGAGACGGACGGTATCGCACGTGCCTGACTCGGAGACTCAGTTCTAAATGAAGTCGGCGGTGGCCCGGAGGCCTGTGATGAAGAATTATAGGAGGGTCCGAAGACACTGTCATAAGTGCTTTGGTCCTGGGGTGCGCCGCCTTCTCGTGCAAAGGGTGACGGAGACATTGCCGTTTCAGACGCGGCTGTTGGTGTCCTTCTGAAGAAAGGATTCATGCTCTGGCTGTTGGTCGACGCGGCAGGACTTACTACAGCTGCAGGATTTTGTGCATGAGATGGGGATGACACCATTCGCCTGCTTTCTTCAGCTTCTCGAGTAGCTTCAGTAAGCTCTCTTGAAGCTCCATCAATCTCGCTTTTGAGCTTATCTCGCTCTACCTCAATAGTAGCCAGCTGCTTCTTATTAATAGCTACTAGACCTTTCTGCTGTCGAGCTTCGGATCTTATCTTCTCTAACTGCGGTTTCAGCTCGCCAATCTCTGTGTTTGCTTGTCGAATTCGCTCCTTCAAGCTTGCATTCTCCTGCTGGTCAGCTTGCAAAGCCCCCGCATCTTGGCGGTGCTGGTTCTGCAGGTCTTGACGGGTGCCCTCTATCATGGCAATGTCTTGCTGTAGCTTCCTCGTCTCGATATTGGAGGCAGACAGACGCTCTTCTATAGCTTGAACCTCCTTTACCTCTTGCTCGTATAACGATCGAAGTTGCGAGAGTCTGCGTTCGAACTCGCGCTTCTGCGAGCTTGCTTGAGACAATTCCTGCTCTGTTGAAGACCTTTTTGACTTGACTTCTTGCATCTGATTTGACAACGTACCAACCTGGTTCGATAAATTGGCAAGCTCCGTTGTCTCTTGCGTAAGGTTCTTGCTGATTTCAGGGTCATTGTCACCAAGCAAGTCATCCATATCTGACGGTTGCTGCTGCTGCCGCAACCCGCGAGCGTGCAAAGGACCTCCACTCGCAGACCCACCCGTTGTTTGCGAAGATATCATATTCTGGCCAAAAGTGGACGAGGGCACAAATGGCTTGAAGACAGACGACGGCTGGGACTGCTGTGGCGACCCTTGCGAATTTTGCGGAGAACTCGGTGCGTAGGTTGTGGAGCCGCCCGTAGATTGTGGATCCTGAGGAGAGATAGCATCCAGCCCGAAGAGGTCCGCCGAGGCTGACTTGGGTGCTGTAATGTTGGAAGCATTGTCAAAGACTGGAGCTGTGGGCTGAGAAGGTCGTATGGGCTGGCGTCGCATACTTGGAGGGATGAGGTTCGGAGGCAGTGTCGATGGCAGAACGCCTCTGGCGTCGCGCTTCCCACGCTGCTGCCGAATCAGGTACATTGCCACGGCAAACTCATCTCGATTGAGTTGACCCTCCGAATTGATGTCCGCGAGATCCCAGATCTGAGCTAGTATATCCTCTGGCAATCTCGAGTTACTGAAGAATGCAACGGCCTGTTCACCAGTAATGGACCCACGGTTCGCTTTGTCCACTGAGGCATAAATATTGTCGAACTGAGCCTTATCTTGCGGACTAATGGCCCACTCGTTTCCTGTGGCTTGGGCGGACAACGGCGGAGTACCATACGGTGCTCTAGCCATTGGGCTTGATGTACGCTGAGGTTCCTGACCACTGAACTGCCGCTGCATTCCAGTCACAGGAGGACCACCTGGTGTCGGCCGCGAGCCAGCTCCCGTCATTTGTCTCTGTGGTGCGCTCCGTCGTGAAGCTACCTCATAGAGACCAGGGGGCAGGATCTGTGGCAGCGCTCGTAATGAACCGCTCTTATATGAGGCAAGCAGATGCATTGCAATTATGAAACCAGTGACATCCAAACACCCCCGCTGCTCGGTGTCTGCAAGATTCCAAATTCGCCCGAGGACTTCGTTTGGTAATCGTGCTCGCTCGAATATCTGTTTCGCGGTCTCTCCTGAAAGTCAATCGTTGTCAGTTACCAGCAGCCTTTGAATTAAGCGGAAGCGACTATACCAGGAAGTATGCCATTCTGAGAGCCCGCATTCTCAAAGATTGAAGTATATTCATTGACTTTGTCAGGCGTCAATGGCGGCACTCTGATGGGTCCACCGCTGGCTTGTGGTTGTAATGCCCCTGGAGGCGCATGGGGTGTTGGAGCATTCGATGTCCCCGTAATTCCATCAAACTTAGGTATTGGCCCAGCTACAGCAGTTCTAGGAATTAGCACCCGCCCATGTCATCCCAATGAAGCGGACGTACGCCGGAGAGCAAGCTCTGGTGAAGGCTCTCGTCCAGCTTGCGCGTGCCCGATCAACCGCAGCACCACCCCAAAACCCGCAGGTGTGAGCAGCCCACGATTCTCGGTGTCTGCAATCTGCCAGATCTGTGTGTGGCCTGAATTAGCATGGGCCGGTAGAACCAAGGCCACTGGGTGAAAACCAGACCTCTCCCAGTGTCGCCGGTGCAAGCTTGGTCTTCTCGAAGAACTTTACCGCGACTTCACCAGTAACGACACCTATGTTATCGGTATCTGCTGCGGCGAAGAGCTGGCCGAACACGCGCTTTTCTTCGGAAGTGAGATTCAAATTAGGGTGACCTGACATATCGAACGAGCTCGGTCAGCCTCTTTTCAAGCTTCAGGAAGCACATGGATATCGGACAGGTGCAGCATACTTTGCTCTGTTACTCCATTGGATTCCGCCATGGCCTTTAGCTTGGCCGCTCAAGCTGATGATTGTACTGTACTGTGCAGATGCCCCTCTAAGCTGTTCACGCAATCAAGCGGAGCTCGACAGCAAGTCCGAAGGGAGATCAAGGTCACGTCAAGGCAAAGGCTATGCTGAAAATAAATTAGGTTCTGAGTATACTGTACAATTGGTGGAGGTTGAATCCGGGGCATCAATAATATTGACGATTTTCAACCAGGCGGAGGAGGCTGGGAAGCAGCACATGGTTCGCTACTGCACGTCAATCCAACCAATTTCTCCGCTACTGCCAACGAAATAACCTGCAATAAATCTCAGGAGCTCTACACGTACACAGAAGAACAAGGAGCTCATACTTCAAACATGCATGAACAACCAACCTTGTTTGGTTCGCTTGTCATATGTACTGTGCAACGCATCTGCGGAAGGCTAGGTAAAGAACACGATTGTGGTGATATGGTTGCCCTCCAATGTATGGTAAGTTCTTGGGAAGTTTCATATCCATTCTACTATTACCCCTTTGATTAGAATATGTCTTCGTCGACTGGTCCTTCAGTCATCCAGCCACTCCGTGCCTTTCAACCCCTTTGCATATCGGGCAATCCAGGATCGCCAGAAGGGAACACGATTTTGAACAGAACAGAGTAGAATACGTGCATCGTGAGAAATCATTCTTGATGTGAAGCACGCTAGAAACAATCTGGTTTACGGGAAAGGGGCAATGATGTGGTGATGAGAGAGACATAAGAGTGTGAGTGATGCGAAAGGGGTAGCGTCCGCTTCCCTTCAGCAACATCTAGACCTATCGAGCCTTCGAATATGACGCCTAGTATTCAGCCTCGGCACCTTCTTCGCCTTCCACAGAATCGGTAGCAACCTCCTCGTAGTCTCTCTCGAGCGCTGCCAAATCTTCTCTAGCCTCAGAGAACTCGCCTTCCTCCATACCTTCGCCGACGTACCAGTGCACAAAGGCGCGCTTGCTGTACATGAGATCAAATTTATGCGAGAGCGCAGACCAAGCTTCGGCGATCGCGGTGGTGTTGGACAACATGCATCTATCAGGTCTTAGTACTGATCGAAACGTTACTCTGTGGCGGAAACGATTGAGACTTACACAGCGCGATTAACCTTTGCCAAATCACCGTTGGGCACCATCTGCGGTGGCTGGTAGCAGATACCAATCTTGAATCCAGTTGGGCACCAGTCAACGAATTGAATGGTACGCTTGGTCTTCAAGGTAGCAACAGCACCATGGACATCCTGGGGAACAACATCGCCACGATATAAAAGGCAGGTTGCCATGTACTTTCCATTGCGAGGATCACACTTGACCATCTGGTTGTTTGGTTCGAAGCACGACATCGAGATTTCTTGGACGGAGTTGGCTTCGTGCGAGGCCTTAGCAGCAGAGACTACGGGAGCATAAGCGACCAATGGGAAATGAATGCGAGGGTATGGAACGAGATTGGTTTGGAATTCGTTGAGGTCGACGTTGAGAGAACCATCAAAGCGAAGAGAAGCGGTGATAGAGGATACGACTGTGATGATCTCTGTCAGCTCGCCAGACATCCATGTAAATCTCTTAACACACACCTTGAGCAATCAAGCGATTCAGATTCTCGTAGTTGGGTCTCTCGATGCCTAAGTTCCGTCGGCATATGTCATAGATGGCCTCGTTATCGACCATAAAGCTGCAGTCCGAGTGCTCGAGGGTAGTGTGAGTAGTGAGGATCGAATTGTACGGCTCGACAACAGACGTGGCGACTTGGGGCGCAGGATAGACGCAAAATTCCAGCTTGCACTTCTTGCCATAGTCGACAGACAGGCGTTCCATGAGCAGCGCACCGAATCCGGAACCAGTTCCACCACCGAAGGAGTGGAACACTAGAAAACCTTGGAGACCCGTACAGTTGTCTGCGACGCGTCGGACCTTGTCCAAGACTTGGTCAATCAATTCTTTGCCAACGGTGTAGTGACCGCGAGCGTAATTGTTTGACGCATCCTCCTTCCCAGTTATCATCTGCTCCGGATGGAACAAACTCCTATACGTGCCGGTGCGGACCTCATCGACAACGTTGGGCTCGAGATCGCAGTAGATGGTGCGAGGAACATATTTGCCTTGACCTGTTTCGGTGAAGAAGGTGCTGAACCCTTGGTCTGGAACGGCAGCTTTACGCTCTTCCGTGAGATAACCATCAGGCTATAGGACAGAAACGCGTCAGTCCTGTATGATGATCTCTCATTGCAGAGTTTAGAGAAGAAGGGAAGAAGGTGCGTACCTGAATACCATGCTCGAGGCAGTAGAGCTAGGAAGCAGACGTGATAATATTAGCTTCCTAAGCCGTACATCTTCGCTGGAGCTGCAACACTCGCGGCCAAAACAAGGTATCAGGACACTTACCTCCCAGCAAGAGTTAGCAATTTGGCACCCCGCTTGGCCGACTGTACGTTCAGTTTTGTCAGTCTCATAGTCGTTGTTATATTGTGGGGTCAAGGCGCGAGAAGAAAACTTACCGTTCAAACTAATGACCTCTCTCATGATGAAGATTTGCTACGATCGCCTGACAGTTTATCGATGCAGCTGTCTTCGAAAAGCTTGTCACGGCGGCCGTGTACAGTTTGTATTCGTAGTGGAATCTGAGTGTCGAAAGCAACAAGGATTGCAACAGAAGGGTTTGTTGTGTGTCTTATTTAGCTCGCTTCTCCACCGGCCACTAGCGCGATTGAAGCGCGTCTCTCAAAATGCCGAGCCAAAATATTGACGGTATGATGTAGTGTTATTGCCTCAGAACACAGAAAGCGCACAGCATGCCCATGCGGTTCTTTACACTTGTCCTCATTCTTTGGGCAGTCTGTGCCTTCGCGAATGTTGAAAAGGTGGTCTTCCTTGGTCCAGAAAGCGTAGCAACTCCTACACAGCATCCAAACCTGGACGATCTCCGTCTAGACCGCATCTCACCAGTGAACTGGTCTTTGCGAACGCAATTGAGTGCTGAGTTCCCAGATGACAACTTTACCAAGGGCAAAGCATCATGGGTTTTACTTGAAGGTTTAGAACCGGGTCGCCGTTACGAGGTCCGAATCTGCTGGGCTGCCACTGTAAGTTTTTGTTGAACTGTGTACTGAGTTCATCCCGCCCCTCCTGGAGTGTGCAACCATCTTTAGGGCTCCCATTACTATACAATCCACTCAGAAAGGGAATCACTGACTTGACATCGGAATCTTAGCAACCAACACAGTTCTGCCTCTTTCCTCACACTCTGAAAGAAGTCTTCGAGACACCTTCACTGATCTCGTCGTTGGCTTTATATGCAGATACACTGCAAGCCTCTGCCCCAGCCATTGAGGATTTCCGGCCAAGTATTCATCAGCTTGGGGAACCTAGTATAGACTTAACACAACCCCAATTTTCGTCTACACTGTTACTCGAAGTATTTTCTGCTGCGGACTACTTTACGACGAACAAGACTCTTATGAATAATGTACCACCGGTCGATGTTGACATAAGTATGTATGATATTATGGAACCTGACGGTTCTGTCAAAATCCTCCAAATGCTGATCTCTATGGCTTCCAACAGTCTTAGACCGCTACGTTCTTAACGTCTTTCCTAAGTCGCTTCTGCCAACGGCAGTCTACATCACCACTCTTGCCGTCCTGGGCTGGTATCTATCCGACATCATCTGGAAGTGGCTTTACAATCTCACAGAGGCTCCGCAGTCGGGACAATCTGGCCCCTACAAGATCATAACAGCGAGCACCTTGGATGATAAGAAGCGAAGCTGAAGACAACACCTGGACCTCAAGATTCCGGAAGTCATTCATGACGTTATGATGAGCCACCAAAAGCCGCAGATGTCTCCTCTACAACAGCTCCAAGCGCTGTACACACTTCCGATCTACAGTCTTCCACCAGAGCTGATGCTCAGTATTCTCAATATGCTAAGCGTTGTGGACTTCTCCAGCTTCACAATCGCTGCATTTCATTTGATGAGACGTCATGGTATAGCGCAAGCCTTCACCACAGAGCGAGTTGTCATATTGCTCTCTGCACCACCGTCCGGGCAACTTGCGGCGTCCGGTGGGATGCTCCGTAATCTCCCGACTGAGCTGGTACTGGCTTTGATGCAGGAGTTGAACGCTACAGACAGCACCAGCTTTCTACTTGCCAACTATCAGCTGTTGCGCGACCGAAATATTGCACCATGGCCGTTGCGTGGTGGTTCTGCTCAGATATGCAGGGCTGATCCGCAGTGGCAGTCTCACGATGCCGCCGAAGCGGATTTCGATACGAGAATGCATAGGACCACCTCTAGTACGACTACGAAAGCAGCAGTCAGGGGAACTTGCTCTAAGCTGTCGCCCAGTTGATGTTGGGTTTGCAGCCGATAACTGATTTGGCATTTGTGTACACTAGGCCCTTTGCTGGTCGGTATCTTGACATTTAGATATTGGGCTTTTGTTGCGACACGGTCAACATACTTCTCTGGTGATGAGATACCCTTACTCTCTGTTGTTTTCCAAGTCATTCTATGCTGTTGCTGAAACGATTCTGGGTTTATCCCGGAGCCCTTTCCAGACACCAGAAGCCAATACTACAGCTCGTCCCAGCGAAGCTTCACCTGAATCCATACTTCAATTTTCTCAATCTGCGATTGCTGCTGAACCACAAGATGAGATCTCAACAACCGACTGATGAAGACTCAGTGATGCTTCGCGAAGGAACGTCCTCATCTCCATTCTACCCTAACACCGTGCCCTTTTTCTTCTGCACTCCCTGATCAACTAGACCCCTGAAGTTTCCTTACACTGGTTCCGTAAAGAGCAAAACACGTTCACAGCTGCTGGGAAGCGTATAATTGTAGAAGTAGAGTTTCCAAAAGAGCTGGGGAACACCATGCCACCAATCACAAACTACAAGTCATCAGCATCATCAGCGTGTCTCCGTCTCCGCCGGGGGAGGGGAAGTGTCAAAGCCAGACAACGTACCCAACCAACCCCCAAACTCGGGGTTGTTCCACTGCAACCCCGTCTCGTTCAGAAAAAACCCACCGCTGCCTAGGCCGCCGTTGATCTCCGTGAACTCCCAAGCGGCGTAGTTCGCCGCGCCGCCCATATTGAGACCCCACCGGAAGTCAGTGCCGAAGTTGAACTCTTGGTAGGTGCCATTGAGAAAGCCCTTAGCGGCGGTAATGCGATTGGCCTCGAGGACGACGTCGTTGATGCCGGCACCTGAGCTCACCTAGTCAGCCTATTTTCTTGACTTCTACGTGTTTGGGGGTGGATCAACGGACCGGTGTGATAAGCGGAGACGTAGAGACCGTCTTTGGAAGAGTGGTCGCTGTCGTTGATGACAGAGGTTTTGAGGTAGTACTCTTGGCCGGTCGGTGTTATAGATGGAGATGGTGATGGGGCTGCGGCAACGAGGGAGGCGAGGGCTGCGGCTGTAGCGAAGAGAGAGCGGAAATGAACCATCTTGTTTTTTTGGAACTTGGTATGAATAGGGGGGGAGGAAAAGTTCGAGGTTGCACGATGTGATTTAGGTCTCAGAGGACAAGCCTTTGAAAGACAAAATTCGACGAGGGCCAAGACGGCCTGATATACATATCTAGAAGTCACCAACGCCCCTTCTCCATCGGTAGGATGTCAGCAGGGCTTACATGAACCCGTATTGGCCTTTCCATGATGTTACCCACATAATATGCAGAAGGACTGCAGGGTCCTTGATAGTTACATGATGGCGAGGTAGTACAAGCGGGCGAGTGAGATCTGTAATTCGGCTTTAGTTCCAACGTCCCTGCCTTAGTCGCTTCGTGGTGTACCTACAGTGCGGCATGACATGCGGGATACGGCTATATCTCAAATATGTTGACATTGCATATTGGTGTCATCGCTTGTGCAACCCTGAGGTAACTCTTCGTATACGGGAACGCACTTAGGTCTGGTTAGTAGCCAGCTATCTTGATGTCGCATTCCTTCATGAGCGCATGGTAGAACAAGTATTTAACTTGATCATAGCTTGAGAGGTCAGTACATACCAAGATGTTACAGTGTTCAGTTGTAGCTGAGCTTGTATACTGTCACTTAGATTGTGGCCTAGAAAGGGACCTTGATACATATCATCTGTAGTCAATGTCTTGACTACACACATACGCCAATATATAGTTCGACTTCTATACTCAATGGTATCAAGAAGAAAACAGGAACGCAGAGTTGACTGATTAGCGCCTGAAGCAATAACTGATTTGAAGATACTCACTTATAAGCATCAGATACTACAGAAATACATTAAAAACAAATTGGAAACTATCACAAAGAACTGGTGATCAGAAAGGTATTATTCATAATGTAATAATTAGAAGATTCAGAATACAGTAACAATCCTTTTTACTTCTCCATGGTAGGTAGGATGATCTTGGTGAAATTACCACATTCATTGTCTCATTCTCTAGAGATGCAATGGGAGAGTCTGGACACTGTCTGAGCTGTACACCAAGCAGCCGCAACGCCAATTGTCAAGCCCTTGCCAGTTTGGTTTCCCACACCCAATGCCATCGGTGATGCGTCCTAGGGACGCCATCCCGTTCAGTGACACCCACATTCATACTTTTTCCACAAGGCTTCTGTTCGACAGCTCCAATCTACACTCCATACTGTCACCGCCTAGTAGGTACAACTTTCAAGGGTCTCATTCCACTGTCAGCGGGCCGTGGCTGCAGTCTTGTTTTGCTTAACTGAACAGGGGTTGCAAAGCCAGTCAGACTCCCTACCTTGAAGACCGGCACACTTTAAATGGTGCATAGGGCCCAAACAATCCTTACAATCAATGAGATTAGCTCTGTCTAGGCCTCATAGACAGGTGTTTGTGAGGCATTGGAGCAATTAAGAATCTTTTGATGGAGAAGTGTAGACTCACAAGATGCGCGCAGTTTATCGCCGTGCGTAGGTCTTTGATCTCTTCACCGCATATGCACGTATTGTAGCCCCTGCTGTTGCCCATTCGCTTTCCCGCCTCTTCCAGTCGTGACTCGATCTCAAGATCGACGTTGCTGGCTTCATCCACATCTCGCATGTCCACATTAGCGTGGGTGATTTCAGGGACTGCGTCTCCTTCGCAGTCAACATCCATCTCGTCGTCAGAGGTAATGATTCGACGTCGGCGACCCCTCCGTTTCCGTTTTGATGGCTCGTCAACTTCCGTGCTCATTCCTTGGATGGTCCGTATACAGCCTTGCAATACTGGCTCGCTAATGCTGCCATGAGATATAAGGCTTGCCGCGTTCCTCAGAAATTCTTTGCACATGTCCGGTCGTCGGAGCCATTTCTTGTACTTTCGGCAGAACCTGATCATAGCGTCTGCATAATGAGAGTTTCCAGAAAGATCTTCTTTCAGCATGTAAGCGTCATACTTTGTTACGAATTCCTTCTCCGATGCTGTGACGTGTGAGAAATCTTTGATGACCTCTTCGTGCTTATGTCGAAACCATGCTTCATCAACCTCATCGTCGCTCTCGCTGACCGGTTCGCCCTCGATTAGGGCTCTTTTTGTGTTCGCTCGGAAGAACGTAACTTTGGGCGACGCAGACGGCACGGAATGTTTCTTCCTCTTAGCAACTGGCAGATCGGGAACACCAGAGGGGTCAGCTCTTTGGAATGCCCAAGTTGAAGTATCCTGGGACTGTGACCTGGACGTTTTAGGTATCTGAAGGGGTAAGGCTAGTGGATGTCGTCGACTTGACTTCCCAATCCAATTCTCATCTCCTGCCAAAAACGACTGCAGGTCAAAAGGATATCTCGGTCTCTCCCAGCGAAATTCTCTGTAGTCCTTCACATGATTCGCTGCCCTATTCCGGTAGTCATCGGCGACAGCAATACTAATCCTTACTACGACCTGTGGGCCAGTTGCTTCATTCTTCTCTTCCTTTGTTACGTGGAATTTGAAGAGGTCATGGCCAGTGATAAGATGGAATTGAAGTAAATCGTAGGTGAGAAAGTCTCTTCGCTTGCAAGCAGGACAGAGGTAGCCGATCATGGTTAACGTCTTTCGTTCCGCCGAGGGCATATCTCCGAGAGTCCATACCACAGTAGTGGTGGTTGCAGGAGTCTCGGGCTCGGAAACTGGTGTAGGGAATCTGGCGGCGGGCGAAGGTCGTAGTCGTGAGTTGTAACGCTCTAATGGCGTCGTAGATTGACACCAAGCGGCATCTAGGTCTAAGGAAATATTTGCCTTGTACGGCTTGCGGTTCTTGAAGGCCTGTATACTTAGGGAAGCACCCTTTGGTGGGCAATTGGGCAGCTTTGTCCATTTCGCAACGAGGACTTGATCGTTTTTCACATGTTCTGCCGCGATGTTGTCGGCTTGTGGGCTGAGTCGGCCCTTGACTGGCTTCACTAGTACCGTTGGCCACACTTCTCGAGAATCCAGAGGTATGAGCATGATTTCCATGTGGTACGAATCAGTGATTGCCAACTTCGAATAGGCAGATCTCTGCACGCCAACAAAGAGCTCACTCGCGTTGACTATCAAAGGTTCGTCCATCTCGATCAGAGCTCTGACTTCGCCAGCAGGCGTTACGGCCGTTCTGATGGTGCACTCTTGCGACTTTTTGACGAGAGGATCCTTCTCAGGTGAGCGGGGCCCCCATATAGTCAAACCACAATAGCATCGAATGTCCGAATATTTCATTTTCTTATTCGGATGGTCGGACAGGGGTACGATTTCCGGACTCGGAGCCGACCTCTTATTCAAACCTTTGGGCTGAACCTTAAGCATGGTTCTCTGTGGGCTGATAGACCCATCTCTGAGACCTTTGGAAAGTTCCTCCACGCTCCATCGCAGCTTTCGGCCATGTTGGAACCTCGTCGCTTGATCGACTTCGTCACTGTCTGATGCACTCACCCTTTGGCCTGTATCAGTGACCATCTCTGCCCTAAGCCGCAGAGACGTTTGGCGGCGCTCGTGGTATGCTAAGACCAGTCTGAGGTTCCGTTGTAGGAAAGTTTGAGCCCTGTGTTGCTCGACGTCAAGGTAGTAGGCAATATTGCCAGTAAATATCCGTCGAAAGTCACGCTCAGCTTGGCTCAACATCGCGGTCGCGGGCGTTTCATTCACACAAGAAAGGAGTAAGGTGCAAGAAGAGTGTCTGAAAGAAGGGATCGAAAATCAAGGATCTCGTTAGGAGGCGTTTCTGGCCCTAAACAAGCTTAACATCTGATGGCTCTGGCCCGATGAAAGAGTCGAGTCCCCTTCTGGGGCTTGTGAATAAGTGGAAGATCTATACAGGAGTCTACAGTACAATGTCAATCTTAATCCCGATGGAAGGTCAAATGACAGAGCTCTACCTTGGATTTTCAAAAAAAACCGGACGCCTGATGGCGCATTCAACAATCAAAACCTGGCCGAAATAAAAAAGCCCAAAACTAAATTTTCAGGTTGCTTCAAGTTTCGGAGGTATTTGCCAGTCCATACTAAGCAACGAAAGCAAAGGCCCAGATATGCCGATGTAAGGGCGGTGGTCGTGTGGGTGAATAACGTAGGCAGGGCTAAAGCAAAGAAGACGGGAGCGTGAATAGAGAGACAAGAAAAGGTTGGGGAGTAGACCAGAAAATGAAGTTTAACGTTGGCTGTGTGGTCGCTGGAATCGTCGGTGTTGCTTTAGGGAGCTTCTGGAGGAGATGGACAGATATGATGAGGAGACCTTAATCTCCCTGAGTTAGCAAGACTTCTAAACACCATGGCCAAGGCCTTTTTCTATCTTCCGATCAAAGGCTTCATTCCTTCCAAGGATATTGTTATTATATGCCCAGAGGCAGGAGCGAGGCAGGAGCGAGGCAGTAGTTCGACACGTGACTGTGCAGGAGATTTTCGCTTAATTAGCGCCAATGCAGGATGACGAACGACAATAGACGATCATCCCCTTCACCTGTTCCTACGAGATACTGGTATTATTGTAGCGGTTACAGCACCACAACCTTAAAAGTCGCGTTCTGGCATAGTGTACAATCGCAAAGATTTACGGATGAGCTTTCCACCCCATCAATATGTCTGGCAAGACTCGCTCATCTCGTGCCTGCGCTGCGCCCTCCCGCAGCCGCGCAACACGCACTCGCATCTCGTATCGGGAACCATCGTCGGAAGAGAGCTTGGATGAGCTTTACATCGAGTCACCGAAGGCAAGAAGGCTCAGGAGCTCATCTTGGCCACCAAAGAAGGCTTCAAAATCCATGGGCAACAAGAGGAAGCGAGGTGCTACACCAAGGGCCCTGCCAGATCCCTCCAGCAAGAGGTTCAAGAAGACTACGAATGCTAGCAAAACTAACAGCGTCCAGACGGATGAAGTTTCTCAAGGTGGCACTGTGATACCGCCATGGCAGACTCTACCATACGACATCTTACTCCAGATATTCACATACGCATCATATCCACTGTATGATGACCTTTTCCATTCGACACCTACCGTCAAATGGCTGCTCGACATGTCGCGGCTATGCAAGGCCTGTTCGGAGCCTGCACTTACGGCACTTTATCGGTCTCCACCTCTTGACGATCCTTATGGCTTGACAGGACTGTTATCAACGCCTTCCACAGTTCGATCCATGAATCATAATCCAAAAGTTCAACGTCTGGAGGTTGAAGTGTCGAAAACACTTGCATACACTTTTCCTCGCCTGGGTCACTTTGACCTGGGAAGTCTAATCCGCCAGACTCCGCAGCTGCGAGACCTGGCATTATATCATAACGCCGATCACCTGAAATTTGGCAAAACCGCAATAATGGCAAGAGCTGGGAAGTGGACATATCAGGATTCTATCTTCCTAGCTCTGGAGGAGACTAAGGTCCAACTCCGTAGCTGGAGATGGAATACCAGAATGGTTAGCGCTAAGCAGACTTTACCTCTGCTGAAAGACGTGCATCAGACGGCGCCTTTCCGAAGGTTACAGGCATTAACGTTTGTGAATTATCATCCGGCGAAACGGCGCTCTAAAGCCGACTCAAGTCCTTCAGACGAAGAGCATCTTGCTGTTGCATTGTCTGTCCTGCCAGATATCCAACGGCTTGCTTTTGAGTCGTGCTTGATCGTTAATCAGGAACTGCTGCCTCAATTACCTTCGTCTATCACCAGTCTCACGATTCGGAACTGTTTTGCATTGACCTCAGAGTTTTTCCATCCCTTCCTCGTCACTCATGGAAGTTTACTTAAGGAACTGGTCCTCGATCACAACCGGTCGCTTAGTCTCTCGTTCCTGACCGATCTTGCAGTCTCCTGTCCTCTGCTGAAGGTCTTGAAAACGGACCTTCAGTACTACAACTCACATTCCACCTATCAGGATTCGGAACCGAGATATGAAGATCTCCTCTTGCCGGACGAAGTCCCCACATGGCCGTCAACACTTCAGACTTTGGACTTGGTCCAGCTTCGTAACTGGGATGCTTCAACGGCGGAAATGTTCTTTCAATCTCTCATCGACTCTGCGGCAAACTTGCCACGCTTACGACGATTAGTCCTAAAGGCAATCTTGAAGATCGGATGGAGAGATCGGGCCTTCTTCAGGGAAAAATGGATAGGTAGACTACAGCGAGTCTTTCTAAGGCCGGCGGATCCTGTGAATACCCACCAAAGAGTTACTGCAGTATATCGAGCTGGCAACGATGGTAGTAGCGTGGAGAATAAGGGTGCCTCTAGCCAAGTCGATCAACCAAGCGGAACACGCGCTAGCAAGCTTGATAATGACGTCGATGCACGAAGTGTCTTACGGCGGCAAACCAGCCGTACCAGTACTTTCAGCCATGTTGAGATTACCAGCAGAGACGATGATAAAGACTCCGACAGCGATGTACCGATTGTCCCAAAGCGAAGAAGTAAGCGGATCACCAAGCAAGAAGAGGACGAGTATTCTTTGCCGGCTAGCCCGGAAAGTCCTCCAACACGTCGTCGCCGAAAACCGCGTAGCAAGCGGTCAAATAGCGCCGCCTCCAGTGAGGCTTCTGGTAGATACTCCAGCCCCACACTTGCAACCCGTGGTAACGGCGATTGGAAGGACGAACCCGAGGAGTTCATCCAGGGTATGTGCGAGGTCGTGGAGGTTCGGATCGATAATTTGAGGCCAGCGGAGGAGCAATTAAACGAGAACGACTTCCTAGATGAAGAGGCCAGTGGGGACGAAGATTGGGACGGGAATGATACCGCCCTTGGCGACACAGCGTACGCTTGGTAGAGGAGCTTGGGTCAGTGAAACCAGAGGCTTGGGTCTGTTAGCAATGATCTTTCGAGGTCTGGTGTTTATCTTTACGGCAGTTCGAATTTCAAACCACGCGCCTGCTCCACTGCTCTTCAGCGGAACTCGGCATTGCAGCCAATTGAAGGCCATTATATGCCCTGTAGGCATTGCCTCTGGGTACGGTAGTGGCATAACAATCAAATGGGTATCAATCTAGCTTGCTTATGACAGCATTTCCATAACCCCAATCCTTACGGATGTAGTTCGAGTTGAACAATGATTACGCACATGCATGTACCCATCGAAGCACAGCCCCAATCATCCAATCATCCATCCAATAAAGTAGATCACTTTCAAAGCGGTGAGTATTCTAGTAGCTGCGCGCTTTTAGCGACACCACAGATTTCATAACGCAGCTGTCCTCGAGCACATGGAGACTACTCCAGGCGTCCGCAGGCAATCGGCACTACTGAAATACTCTTGCTGTCCTCTGGAATATCATCCGCGTCCTTTATTGAAGAGTTGTTAGCTCGTCAACGCGGCATCACACTTACCGCTTGGCAAAGCTTACTGTAAATATTCACCAGTATGCTGACTGCTATAACTTCCATGGCTCAATTAGACAGTGCAGCTGAGTAAATCAAGAAGTTATCTTGCAGTCAAACTTGCTGAATCCTACTATCCCCCAATATGGCGGAGTCAATGCAAGTTCACCCAGCACCATCAGAGCAAGAGGGTCCGTCGCACGATCCACCAGCACTCCCGGACGGCTGGTGAGCTTAACCCCATCCAGTCTGAAGCTATGTCACACACAGACTAACATGAGAATCAAGGCTTGCTCAGTGGGAGGGTGTATCTTGCAAATACTACTATGTACAAAGAGCCACCGGACACTCCCAGTGGGAGATCCCTACGGAACCTGCACCTTCAGCGCCAACACCTGGCGCCACTCCACAGCAAGCTGTCGACCCATTCCAGAAGCCACCAGCCATGCAATCAGCTGTAGGAGGCAGCGATGGCAGCGAGGTTGTCAGAAACGCTGATCGAAGCGTGGACACTTATCAAGGCGCGGATAGGGGCCTTTTAGAGGTGAAGCTCCTCCGTATTGGAAGGATCTGTATTTCCCGTGCTTATACGACGTGTCACAGAATATAGCTACTAGCTATCTAACTGGGAAGCCCAATCGACCAAATAATCAGTCGCAATCTCAGTCTGGACTGAGTGGTATAGCTGGAAACCTTGTGGGAGGCCTACTCTCGGCTGGAAGGCCTCATGGTCAACAACATCAACAGCAGAATCAGCAACCTGGAATGTTCGGCGGGTCAAATCCGTCCGGTAGTTCTCAGCACGGTGGCTTTATGGGACTTGCTTCGGGACTGCTAGGCCACCATGGCTCCTCGGTACGCAAAGTACTTGTGTAGCTTCAAAATAGTCGGACACTGACATGGCTTCTCCTTATAGAATCAACAAAATGACTACGGCTACTCATCCAATAATTCGGTGCCCGGCACTGGCAGTCTTTCGGGCCAAGCTGGGAACTACAATTCGCCACCTAATCAACGTATGTCCCACACCTCAGGTCAGTACGGTCCTTCGAGTGGTCAATACCACCCTCCGGGTCAGCAACACGATCAGTATGGTAGCAACAGTAATCAACTAAGCTACGGCGCGCCAGCTTATCACCACAATGCTGCCGGACAGTACGGCCAACCTAACAATGACGTGCAAGGTCAGTACGGGCAACAGAATCAAACTTTCTCGTCTCCACAGCAGAATCAGTATGGACAGTCGGATCATTCGTTGCCCCTTCCTCCACAACAGAGCCAATATGGACAGCCGGCTCAGTCATTTCCTCCTCCCCCACAACAACAGAGCCAATATGGGCAGCAAAACCAGTCCTTTCCCCATCCGCCACAAGGTCAGTATGGACAGCAGAATCAAACCTTTCCCCCTCCACCGCAAGGCCAATACGGGCATCCGAATCGACAAAATCATTCCTCTCCTCCTTCCCAGCAGAATCTCTCATTTGGACAGCAGCCTCAACCGTACACTCAGCCAGGACAGCAAGTTGTGTCTCCACTAGTAAACTCGCAGCCCGGAGGGCAGGGCCAGACGCCAGGTCAATATCCTCCTTCGTCCGGCCCTACAAACCATACAGGACAGCACAGTCAGTTGCCTGGCCAAGCTTTTTCGTCGACAAATGTCAATTCGTTCCAGCAAGGTCAATTCCCTAGTCAATACCCACCAGCCTCTCAAGCTGGAGGATATCCTGGCCAGCATAGTCAGCCATTAGGTCAGTTTCAGCCCTCAACAAGCGCAGCACCATTTCAACAAGGTCACACTGCGGGTCAACCTTTGCCAGCACCACAAGGTAGTGGATATCAGCAGCAACAAGGTACAATACCCGGACAGCACGGTAGAATACCTGGACAACAGCAAAGCGGATTCTCACGCCAACAAGGTGGACTCCCGGGACAGCAAGGCGTACAAGGGCTTGGTCAGCCCTTCCAACAACTAGGGATGCCTGGGCAGCAGGGTGCACAAGAGTTCAGACAGCAGCAGCAGGGTGGGCTTATGGGTCAGCAGCCTGGAAAGTACGCTGGATCTGGGGCGCCTCCTGCACCTGGGTGGCGTGCTTGAACTTTCCAAATGATTATTTTCCGAAGTTTGGCAGGGGCATCTTGTAATGACCATGATGGTAAATGATTGGTATGGACTTTCGTAGCCGTTTGTCTTACTCGTGGAGTGGCCTCGAGCATGTGATAATTAAGGTAAGTCCTCGGTCGTAGTATTTAGAAATGAATCATCTTCATATATACTGTCGCCAGCGGATTGCGATATGGCGGACTTGTCTGGAGCATCCAGATATAGATATATTCGATGGGAATCAAGATTCCTTGTGTTCAAAAGTCATGACAAGAACACGTATAGGTATATATGTATGTGACAACGCCAGCCCATAGCACACCTCCCCCAAAACCAATTCTTCAAACCGACCTCACACCCCCCAAAACACATAAGCCTGTCAACCATGTCTTTCACCCAGCTGTTACAGCCAGAACAGTGACAAAACCTTACTTCCTAAACAGAAAGACTGCCCATAGTAGTCCCAGTCAGGTAACAGCCGAGCCAACGTTTTGATAGGATGATTCGAGATATACGCGCCGTTCCCGAGATCAAGATCTTCGGCCACACAATGTAGATTCAAAACGTTATTTCAGGTCGCTTTGATCATGATCCAGATCGAGAAACAGAGATTCAAAGCCCCAGTCATTGGGCTCGGTCATCACTCATTCCGGGCAAAAAGCCCAAGTATACAGTACCACGATTCTCGTCCGCCACTGCCACGTCCCAACGGGGTTCTCTGCTTATTATCTTCTGCCCGTGGATAACCCATCAACATCCTGGACATCTCTACCGAGCCCTCATACAAAGTAGCAAGGCTGGAAGAAGCGCCATGCATTGGCACTCTCTTAGCTGCGCAATGGAGCAGCGTCGCGCCTTGGAACTCCGAGCTCAGATATCCCCGTCGGCCCCGATGGCGAAGCGGTCCCTGTGCGTCACGTTGTTGGTCGGATGGCAGACAGAGGCCACCAACTCGGGTAGCGGAGTGTTTCCGAATGTTTTCCTGGCCTTGCGGTCCACGCCCGCCGTGGGAAACGTTTCGAAAGATTTGTCATAGACGTCAAAGAGACATAAGCCAGAGCCGATCAAGTGCAGTGCTGAGTTGCTGTCGGGGTTGGACTTAAGTGGATCAGCGCCTGCTTCCGGTAAGATTTCAACAGCCCCCGGTTGCTTGATTTTCAAGGCATAATGCAAGGGCGAGAAGCTGTCAGCGTCTTTAGCGGTGATGGATACACCCGGTGCCAAAAGTGCCCGAGACCTAAGCGATTGAATGTTATAGATGGATGTACCGTCAGATGCTGCGTACACTGCATGCCTCGCAGTGGAAAGTTCGTGTATCGTTTCTTTACATCCTGTCATCAATGCGACGTCGTATGGAATATGTTCGTTTTGGTCGATCTCGATGAGAACGACACCACCAGAGAGAAGCAGTCGTACAACATCTCGAATTCGGCAAGTGTGATCCTTGGTAGATATGCTTAGGATCGGGTTGAATCTCCCGAGCGGCTGCGGGCTCGAGAAAGATGGATCACGGATCCGCAAGCCGGCGGCATGTAGCTGTTTCGCAAAGACTTCTGATCTGCCTGACAGATCTCACACACTCCGCTTCTTCCAGGAATTCCGCGGAAGTATGAAGTGGTCTACAACCATTGAATCTTCGATATGAGAGCTTGCCCCACAATCCAGAAGAAACTTGGCAGACTCAGGTCTTCCGGAACGGGTTGCATTGTGCAGCGGAGTACGTCCATATGCTCCCATTTGTTCAACTTCCCATGAATTCTTCCAGTATATTGGGCTAAACAGACCAACCACATTGCTTTGCCTTGCCCTTACATGCAGACTGCAGCGGTGTGCCGCACGGTGCGCAACTCTCTACTGATGCAATTTGCATAAGCCCCAGCCTGTAGCAGTTTCTAGACCCGCGATTCAGAAGTGGAAGACGCCAGGTGGAGAGCTCTCAACCCTTCGTAATCGGCGGCATTGACGTTGAAGGAAAACCTCGGCCGTAAGAAGATATCAAGCGTTCTCAGGAGGCCGATGAATTGATATATCAGGAGGTGTGGCGGTTGCGTGGCGCAAGGCCGTTCTACCTTGATGGTTTTGAGCGGTTAGAGAACCGCGGATTTTGATTAGGGTTTCAACCTTGAGCGGTTGATCCTTTCCATCGTCATCACGAAACTCAGCTGCATCGTGCAGTACAGTATCGCCAGCCTCATCGAGAGACAGCGGATCTGCTCCTGCTTCAGCGAGCAAATGGCAATGCTCCAAGTTGTTCACCATGTGTTTTTGTCCCTCTCCCCAATGCAAAGGATGGAGCCTGGGCGAGTAAGTGCAGCACATTCTTCCCCTGGATTCAACTTTTGCACCGTATTTGAGCAGTTTCTGGACGCGGTCAATTCTGCCGAACTCAGCATAGAAGAGAAGTGCGCTGCGTCCACGGTAGTCCCTTGCCTCGAGATCTATGCCTGCATCGAGTAAGATTGTGGGTAAATCAGCAATATCAGTATCTTTGTTCACTGGAGCGAATAAGCATGTCTCCCGGGGATTGTCCTTGATGTCAGGATCCGCGCCTGTTTCCAATACTGCCGTCACCTGCTTTGCGTCAAGGTAGTGATGAGAGAAAGCCAGATGAAGAGCTGCATTTCCGGCTTTGTCCTTCATTCTATTTCTGCAGTGCTGCAATCAGGGCAGTCTCTGTGGGTGGCAAGCAACCGTTACAAGGTATATTTCCTGGCAATTAGCCCCGACAAATCTCGGTGCTAAGCATAGGAAAGAAGACAAACCAAAAAAAGAAATGATGAGCAAAGGATTGAATAACTTGGTGAGGCAAAACAAGAGGGAGGCCGACGAGGAACGAGCAAGGCACGGCGGGTTGGATGGTCGGCAGCAAGTGGATAGGGTATCCCAACTGCAGGGGAAGCCTACGCCTGAAGCATGAGACATTGAAGAAGAAGAAGTGCCAGCGAATTGGCGCGGCTTCAAACAGCGGGCGAGATTTATATGACCAATAGAAAGTCTAGATAGCTGGGTTATATAAAAAATCAATCTTGAGACCAGTATCAAGCCCCGTCGTTGATGTCCTTTCTTGGACGGTAACGGTTGCTCACGACATAAGTCTACAAGGTCATCTCTTTCTGCACGCGTCTTCTCTTTCATCCTCTGCTCTTGCCTCTGCTCTTCGCGCGCATCCCACTCACATCTTGATGTTCCTTCTTGAGGCTGCTTGTCCGACGAGGTTAGAAGAAGTCAAGTGATCGCCAACCGGACGGGATAATGGACTCTCCTAGTGCGTCGTAAAGCGCCCAGACTTTTCAGCCTTATGTAGCGCAAAGCTTGCCAGAGCCGCAATTGTAACTCTAGAAATTTGACTGGAAGGAAAGTACTTCGTACAGCACGACTATCACTTCTAGCAATGGCCGCGGTCTACAAATCACTTTCGAGGACGAATGGTCATAAGGAGGATGGTGGAGTCAACGTCGTGAGGAGGAACAGACAAAGAGTCCTAATATTGAGCTCGAGAGGGGTGACGTACAGGTACGGAGTGCCAGATCTGGAATCCATTGAATCCATACTTGCAACATAACCGCGCAATCGATAATCTGGGAAGGACTGTACTAAGACAGAATGGCAAGAATAGACATCGACATCTTCTCAACGACCTCTACTCCCTTCTACCCCACAGCCGCAAAGACGCAAAACTCGACACCAAGACCAAACTTTACCAATTGAACGAGCTAGCGGAGCTCTACAACTGCAACAATGTATTCTTCTTCGAGGCGCGCAAGGGCAAGGATTTGTATCTCTGGATGAGCAAAGCGCCCAACGGCCCTACGGTCAAGATGCATCTACAGAACCGTACGCTTATACCAGTGATGCACCTTTGCAAGTGCCATGACGGTGACTAATGATATTGGTCTGGCTATAGTACATACGATGGAAGAACTGCACTTCCCAGGAAATTGCCTCAAAGGGTCCCGCCCTATCCTCTCCTTCGACGCTACCTTCGACACGCAGCCGCACCTCCGCGTTATCAAAGAGCTCTTTTTACACATTTTCGGCGTGCCGAAAGGAGCGCGGAAGACGAAACCGTTTGTGGATCATGTCATGGGGTTCACGATCGCGGACGGCAAGATATGGATACGGTGTTATCAGATCAACGAGACGGAGCCGGGGAAGTCAAAAGTGGATGGAGAGGGAGATGGTGAAGTGGAGGGCGCAGGAAAGAAACCGAAAGGAAAGGGCGAGAGGGAAACGAATCTGAGTTTGGTGGAGATTGGGCCTAGATTCGTGTTAACGCCCATCGTGATACTGGAGTCGAGTTTTGGTGGGCCAGTTATCTATGAGAATAAGGAGTTCGTATCGCCGAATCAGATAAGAGCAGACTTAAGATTGAGCAAAGCCGGGAGGTATAATCGGCGGAGCGAGCAGGGAATCGAAAGGAAGGCGAAGAAGGGCGATTTGGGGCTCAGGAGTCAAGGTGGACGTCGGAAGGAGAGAGATGAGCTGGATGCGAACGTGCTGTTTGCCTAGAAGACCTACCGTCGTCAATTTGTAGGCGAGCGTTGGCGTTCGGCTTTGAGACTAGGACGAAGACACAGGGTCTCGCGATCTGCTCGTTCACTGCCTCTTATTGCTTCGTCAACGCTAAGAGCGAGCACGTCTATGAACATGTTTTCGATTTTTTCGATTCGTTTCCCAAACCACCCTATAACGTCAATCTCACCGTCCGAGTCCGCGTACCGTTGCCAATCGTGAAGTCAGAGGCTTCTACCCAAACTATGTAATGAGATTCAGATTACCCCTTTTGCGCCTCTCATGAAAGGTAATCGTGGAGCCCCTGCGCCCTTCACAGTATCCTGATATAGCAGCATAGCATCCTAGCACAGAGGCATACGGTAACGCATACATAATCTTAGTTCTGAAGAATTGTCGACCGTGTTACCGCGTGGCCTGGTACCCGATCTGGGGGTTTTGGGCTCTTAGCTACTTGCTTCGGTTACTCAACAAGGCCCTTAGGTTTATTCTTGCGTACAAATCTCGTTTGAGGCATGGCCTGACCGCTCTTGACGCAAGGCTCTCAGTCCGGGCTTCTCAAGAAGGCCTTTCGACGAGGGATTCGAACCACTGGGCTGCTTCTGCAAATATGCCTTACTACCCCACGGTTTAGAAACTCTCCCAGCTCTTCGGAAGTTGACTGTTCCAGGGCGGCGCATTGACTGTTTCCGTCAAGGTTTAGGTCTAGCCTGTGTAATTTTTAGCGGGCCGCCAATTGTCCGTGAATGCAGAGCCCTAACACACCGTCTGTATGCAATATGGGAACTCTTTGTGTGTGGCCTGTGGTCTAAAATCATGCAGCCATCTGAATCCAAGAATCATGAGGGATTGACGTATATAATAGAATGCATGACGCACTTCACTACGTGAAAGCTGGTATTATCGATGGACTTCTTCATCGTATCTGGCCCTTCGAGAACGTGCAGATTCAGCAGATGTTTCCATTCTATGGCGGATCTAGATGAGGAAGTCGTGATGTATGTAGAGCATGTCCCGGGGCCCATGCTGAGTCTGCCAATTTGTCCGAAGGATCTCGATGTTGCCATGACACCGAAGCACAGCTTCCCTGAATGGAAGTGGATCCAGTGGTGCTGTATGATAGCCCAGGCCTTAGATTTCGTCACGAGCTCTCCGGTGAATGTCATAAAAGGAGCAGCTTGCCTCACACTCTTGTCATGCAAACTTCAAGATGCCTTGCATAAGCCACTGTCATTGGTCCCGAGACGGTGGCCCGGTGTATGTTGCTTAGCTGCGAGAATGGCTCCAGCACAGTTTGACCGAGTTCCGCATTCTTATTTCCATCTAGGAGCTGAATCTCCAGCTTCGCCAGCTCTGCGACACCCTTTAGGACTTGACAGAGGTCTTCCACTCGGTTTCTGAGCCCGTCAGTCAAGCCGTGACCACCGTAATTGTATTTCACCATGCCGGTGTAGCTGTCCACGTGGTGTACCCTAATATGAAGTCTCTTGATGAATGGGACGTTGCGTGCGGCAATATCGTCAGGAAATTTCATCGTTCGACTTGGGACGAGGCCGGAGGGGAGGAGCCATTGGTACTTGAAGCTGATACTGTCCCACTCTACGTCAATGATGAACGTGCTATTCCCGTACAACATGCTGATAGCTTCCTGATAGATCTGTTTGTTCACAAAAAGGATAGCGACATTACCGCGTCGCCAAACAATCCCTTTGCTTCCATGCTCGACGGTAGCAGGGAGAAGATACGAGTATATGTGACGGCGAACCTCGAGAGGAAGCCGGAGCACTCGACTTGAGCCGTCCATGATGTACGGTAAAAGTCTGACCTCTCAAAAACTGATCAGGACTCCAGTAAAAAGCGGTCATTTTCTGAGTCAGCCACCGTCTTCAGCAATCATGCAGCCGTGGCTGTAACCTTACTGACAACACATAGTACGACTTTCTTGATCGTCAATGGTTTTCCTTGCTTTCTGGATCATGAAAAAGAAGGCTTCTTCTTCTTTACGAAGTAACATCAATTTCATGAAACTCCGCTGTAGAACAGCTGCAATGCATAGGTTTTGTTCGTTCTTAGTGCCGGGTTGTCAAGACAAGACCAGGCTCACAGTTGGGTAGGTAAACTGGAAGCAGAGCGCTCTGACTCGACGAAAGACCAGCCCATGTCACAGGCAGGGCCAGCAAATCCTGGCCTGCCCCCGGTTCAGCCTAACAATCTTTTCATTATGACTCAGCAAAACACGCATACGGTAGTAGTAACTCGGATTGTTTACTGTTATTACTCGTTACTCTTCTACTGTCGTACTACCATTTTGGTTTGAAGTGCTTTGACCACTGTCTTTTCTAAGATAAATCCGATAAGAATGGCCTCAGAACCATCTACATCACCGGTATTAGCGGCCTTTCCCGTAGGGACTAATGGAATAGGGGCTGCCGCGGCCAGGGAGAACGAGGATCAATACCATCACTTTATCCCCCGATTCATTCTCAAAACGTTCGCGCCAAAGGACATGTCGGTAACCCCCCCATCAATGAATCTTTTAATGTATCTGGATAGGATCCATTGGAGGGAGGATGCCGCAAAATCTTGATACCTTTTCAAACAGGAAGCATGTGCATGTGTGGAATTTCTGGACTGGACGGGTGCAACAGGAGCCTTTGAGATCGGCTTTTGGCAGAATTAATCTCTACAAGTCTTTAGCTGGAGAGCATGATGTCGAACTCCTGTTCGCCAAGTTGGAGAAGGCAACTGGCGATGTCATCAAGAAGATCAAAGACGCCATGGAACACGACGATGACAAAAACATCACATCGAAAGAGGTACAACTCTCCGACATCGAAATTCGAACGATGCGGAAATTCATATGTATCTCCGGATGGAGGAATAAAGGCGTGGGAAATCACTATTCAGATGAACGAACGGGCGTGCATCAGGGACCGCCAAACCTAGAGAGAACAAATGGCCAACATGACACCAATCCGGGTCAAGAGTATTGGCTTAGGTCCCTTCGACACATGCTGGAAACCTCGCATCAGGATCTGTTGGAGACTTCAGAGTTAGACGCACGAGAGTCTCAGGCGGACCCAGCGGAGTTGATAGCCTTGAGCTCGATGATGGCCTAAAGTTGTATAAGAAGATGGCGAAAATGAAATTCCTCATTTGGCAAGCTCCGAAGGACCAACGACTTCTTGCTAGGGGATCGACTAGTTGGGTTGGAGGGATATGCAGAAGCAGCCGTTGCAGCCGATCTCCCAAAGCTTGATTGCGTCACCAAGCCGGAACCGACACCAGCACATATCTACATGCCTGTCAGCCCAAGAATCATCCTGGTCCTTTGTTCCGAAACAGTGCCAGAGATCGAGCATGCTTCGTAAAGCATTGCACGGCAACACGAAGCCTTACACTGTCCCTGCTAAAGGAAAGCAAGGTACCCGACACTATCAACCTGCGGTTGTTCATGGCAAGACGTCGTTTCCTATCACACAATTGAGCTTTGACCACCATCGGATTATAAACTGCCTTACGCTCCCTTCGACCTTCGTCGTCTACCGGAATCAATCAACATGGGACGAAACGATGAAACATATAGTGTGGTTTGAAGCGGAATTGAGCCAGCAGCGTGGAAGGGTCTCTACTCTGAAAGGCCACAACCACGCTTCTGATGATGATATCTGCTCATCTGAAAATCCCTCCCTAAAGGCAAGGGAGCACGCTTTGTGCGCGGACTTGTTCGTCATGCACACTGAGACACTGCTTTCTGTCGTAAGAACAACAGATAATTCATCAGAGTGTCAGGATACTCTGATGGGAATCCAGAGCATTGCTCGGTATCTGAGAGAGGGGTTGATGTCTTGCGGGGCGTGTGAACGGAATTTTCTCGAAGGCTTGCCCAGGGACGTTCTTGTGTGGTTTGAGAACATGGTGAAGTAGACGTTGAAGAGAGCGCCAGCCCTGGCGAAGAAGAAGCAGAAGCCTTACTCTTCTCCTGTTGGGCATTCAAGCTTTGTATGCTATGATGGTGCAATGTGGCTTCCATCAATAGATCAAAGAAAAAGGGGAGGGTTTCGATCCACGAAACGCAATGTAATACCGTATTCAAGCATTGCAATATGTATACCAGTTACACTCTACGGCAGCAAGCCCAGCACACGCTTGATCGAACATTCCACCGCTTTAACACCGAAGAAAGCCGACGCTTGACAGCGTCGTTGGTAATAAGAATTCCACACCACCTCGCAATGCACAACGCTTCAAGCAACCACAGATATCCAAAAAGAAAAACCTCAATGACAGTCAAAGTAATATCATACCCGTAATCGATTGTCTTCATCCCCAAACAACCACCCAGCCTCAATACAGTATCTCGCCTGTCCAGCTCCTCTAGTTCCCGTCTCACTGCCCCAACACACCACGCATGCATCTACCACTCCAGCCAGGACCCCTTCCATTGCTCCCAGCACACCCCACCCGATGGCGCCAGCAATCAGGCCAATGACGTAGGCGTACAAGCTGCCCTTGACCCCGGCACCTTCGACGACCAGCATGCGCGCCGTGCTGACCCAGCCGCCGAAGCCAAGTGCAAGGGACATGACAAAGCGTGTAGCGTGGAGAAGAAGCTTCGCCAAGCGGTAAGGCAGTAGTGGCGTCGTGTTGCTAGAGGAGAAGGTGCGTGGGTGAAGAGTCGTAGTAGGTGAGTTGACTGAGAGGAATGACATCTGTGAGAGTCCGCGTGCGGATGTGGAAAGAGGTTGCGAGTGGATGGCGCCATAGGTCAGGGCAAGCGGGTTTGTGAGCGCAGCGATCGGTGTTGGTATTATGGAGTATGTGAGGAGGCCAACACAGCCGATCAAACGCCGGGGAAGGACAAGTAGAGGCAAGCGGATCAGGAGCGAGAGAAGTGTTGAAAGGCAGATTGTGCCGAAGAGGGTGGTTGTAGCATGGCTGAGCGCTGCCTGCACAACCTGACGGGATGTTGGTGCAGGCACTGTCAGACGGTGAAAATACCATTGACTGACAGTGGCGGCAGTGGTGGCCCGCTGGATACCAGATCCAACCCCTAGCGTCCAAAGGTAGACCAGCACGAAGAACATGCCAAGCCACCAGGTGCTTGCATCGATGATGAAGAAATTCCTTGACCTTGCTAGATGACCGCCGAGGAATACGCGAGTGAACATGCCCATCCATAGCCATGTCCAAGTGACCACACCCACAAGCGTTGCAGCACCAAGCATAAGAAGTGCAGGATTTGCTGCAAGTATCTTGCATGAGAAGTCGAGGATGCCGATGGCTTTGCCGAAAGAATGCCGCCCTCGATACAACGTGTATGTCCAAAGTGCAGCCAAAATGCCAGGTACTATTGATAGCCATCGCATCACTTTATCTTGGAAGCTAGCACCGTGCCATGGCCCCTTATAGCTGGAGATCATGGGGTAGAGGGAGAACGTGAAGAGAATCACCGGCACACCAACGAGAATGCCATAGACGAGGGGACGGACATAGGCTCGCAGGAGTGCTAGCCACAATAGTGATACGATCACAGCGACAAGAGTATCAACCGCAAGCAAATGGAATGAGGCATGCAGAGTGGTGTATATGGTATCGCCGAGAGGATGTTTGAGGCTTGGCGCTGAGGTATGTAAGTAGACAAGAAGGAAGGTTGCAAAGAGGGAGGCAAGGCAAATGAGGTAAAGTGATCCCCAGAACGAGTCATGACGAGGCGGTTCTGTCACTGGGTAGGAGATCGTGGGTGGGACTGATTCGGCGTCTGAATCTGGAGGCTGAGGTCTGCTTAGCAACGCTTCGTTGTCTGTTTCGCGTGGTATGAATGTGGAGTTCACTAGGAACCGAGACTTAGCATCCGTTGGAAGAGTTCGAAATTGTTGAAAGGCTGGAGGATTATCGTCCGGTGATATTTCAACCGCTAAATCGTCAGGTGGCTCATCTCTTTCAAACGCTTCTGTGCTACTCCTCATCGTGCTATCCAGCCCAACGTCGACCATCTTCCCTTTTCCCTTACTGCTGCCCTCACTTTCACCTTCGGTGGCATGCTCGTGGACTGCCTCCACATCCTCAACGCCATCTCTCCTCCCCCCTCCACGGGTCTTACCACCTCTCCACGAGCTCTTTATCCCGCCACCCCTAGCAAACCCTCGCTCGTCTGTATCCCTACCATCTCCACGCTCCTCTAATCCAGAGCCTCTGCTCGCGTCATCATCTGCTTCTGAGGATTCGTCCAAATGACTCCCACCAAACTGCCGTCTCGATCGCTGCAAGGCATAGAAGTCTGCCACCTCCCTCTCACGCTCTTCCTCGTCATCTTCTTCCCGGAACTCATCTGTCGCGCTATAGAATAGTGGCGCTGGGGCTGCCGATGTTCGCGAGGCAAATGGAAAATGAGAGAGATTCGATGCTGAAGCTTGATATGGGTTGCCTATAGCTGGCCGCTGGAGGTAGGATCTGGAGCTCGGGAAGCGGGACGATCCTTGATTCGGAGCTTTTCGACGTCCTGGAGGATTTCGAGGCCCCTCTTCTGGCTGTCGGAAAGATATACGGGATTGAGACTGCGCCAAGAATCGGGACGCATCTAGGGATCTGTCAGTCATGATGGCATACGTTGTTGGGCTGACCAAGTCTCTCAAACGGGTAGCCCTCCAAAATAGAGGGTGCAATATCGTTCTTACATTCCGAGAACATGTTATCGACTCATGAGCCTGACTGCAGAGCTCGTTGACGCCGCGGACAGGCGGGCCCTTCGATGCCTTGATGATGCGATAACGATAGTCAAGTACCTATGAAGATGCTATCCGATGGAAAATGGTAGTGATAGATCCTACACTCTGCTCAGCTTATTGATTCTTTGGGGTACGAAAGCTCTTAGAAGGGATGCGTGAGGTGGTCACAAGAGGAGTGGCTAGGTCGTCGGTGACGGAAGCTTGGATGCCTTGATGCGGTGAATCACCGGAGCCGATGATTAAGCGAGAGATGTGACTCGAAGCAGACAATAATAATATGCGCGTTGCAGATAAATAATAATGATTTTCTGGACAATGATGACCGAAGTCTGCGACGGTGGTAAAGCATTACAGTGCCCGGCTCCCAGGTCAAGTCTAAGTATCCATTATTACATGTATCGAGTCCATTATCAGCTGGATAACAAGCAGCTACTCTTGCCAAACTACACCTAAAGCGCAGTGACGTCTTTATGTTCGGAGAGACAGTTTTGACAGCAGTGCGACCGCAACTGCATACACTGATCAACAAAGCCGTTCCACCTAATGTCACAACCATGGGACTACATCGCAAAGCTCGTCTGCATCGGCGACAGTGGTACCGGTAAATCCAGCGTGCGTCGTTTTCCCGCTTATCATGCAACCAGACCGCAGCGCCCTGACATTTGCTCATTCTAGCTCACAATCCGTCTTTGTGAAGGCCGCTTCTCTCCACATCACGACGTAACAATCGGAGTCGAATTCGGCTCCCGCATCGTCCCCGTTGGTCCACCCGCCTCCCTCGCCCTAGGCATCAACAACCCCAGCTCGTCCCCCAGTAACATCTCCGCAGAGCCTTCAAAACCTCCCACATCACCAAATTCTACACCGAACCCCAAACCCAAAGCTGCTTCGAAAGTGAATGGCACCGGTACCGGTTCAACCCAGGAGCCTCCTCAGAAACGCATGAAACTCTCACTCTGGGACACGGCCGGCCAAGAAACTTACAAATCCATCACCCGCTCGTACTTCCGAGGCGCGTCAGGCGCGCTCCTTGTCTACGACATCACCCGACGGCCGACCTTCGACTCGGTGACTAGTTGGCTGCACGACTTGAGGCAGATAGCGGAGGAAGGGATCGTCGTCATCCTTGTCGGAAACAAGGCGGACCTAGCGCCTTCGTCAACTGCAACCGGGGACAGTAGTGGCCGCGAGGCAGCGAATAAGCGAGCGGTGACGAAAGAGGAGGCGGAAGAATGGTGTAGAGCAAATGGAGTGATGCAGTACGTAGAGACGAGTGCGAAATCTGGGGAGGGTGTGGAGAGGGCGTTTCTGGAAGTCGCGGAGAGGATCTATCAGAATATCGAAGCGGGGAAGTACGATCTTAATGATAGGAGATCGGGCGTGAAAGGGCCGGGGGCAGGTGGTGGGGGGAATACAAGTCGGACGCTGAATCTGGGGATGAACGATGCTGCAGCTGGTGGGTCGAAGATGGGTTGGGGGGGTGGTTGTTGCTGATCAGGCAAACCTCATACATAGGGTTCGTTTCACGTCCCGTGGCCTGAGCATGGGTGGGCGTTTGCTGTTTTAGCCCAGCATACAGGTTCTTGATACGATCGATAGGGACTACTTTCCCGTCGCCGCGTACCACGGCATCATATTGATATTGCCTATGATGCGCAACGTTGCTGATAAGTAGCTGTCAAACCTGAGAAACTAAAATTCAACGCAACTCTCCCTTCACTCCCTCTCCCCGAGAATATACATCTCACAGCCATCATCCCTTACTTCCGGCAGCTGTGACTACCGCCCTAAGTTCCGAAACCCCTCCCCACATCAACGTCGACAACCACACATCCACCACCCCACAATCGCCCCAACCACCCCGTCGCCTACCTCTCCCATCCATGCTTGCATCTCCAACCTTCCCAGAACCGCATAGACAAGTAGTAGTAAACACACCTTCCCGCACCAGTCAACCCAAATCACTGAACGCTAACCAACGGATTCATTCCAACGTGACAGTCAGAGTCGTTTGAGTGACGGGCACGGCCCGGATTGATAGATTGCGACGGTCTTGGACTGGAGGGGTTGGATTGTGGATCGTGGGTTGTGGGTTTTATGAGTGTGGCTGGGTGGGTGTTGTGGAAGGTATTGCGCGGATGTGGTGTGTGGGCTGTGCTAGAAATATGTGATGCTTGGTGTGTTATGCAGACGAGAAGGCGAAAGGAATGCCACTGGTACGTGAAAGGTATCTCATGACTGACTCTAGGGCCAGCGTAATGACTAAGCAGTAACTGGGGAGGTGAGGATATGATTTATCTGAGGTACACGTTGTGCAGAGCAAGAAAGATGAAGATTGACTTTGCCATTGTTCTTTTACCAAGATGTACAGACTATGAAGAACAGAAAAATGGCCACATCAACATATTAGGACTCTGAGGGCTGGCGGTGTAAATCACTGCTAGGGCTCAGTCAATAATCGCGAACCCAGAAGTCAGACTTTCCCAGTAATCAGCACCTATGTAGCACCCCCTTCAACCTACACAGGCGGCGCATCCGGGTCCTCCATACACTGATCAACCCTCATCAACTGCTTCACTGTCGCCTTGGCCAACTCGATAAATTGGCTTAAATAGTTCACCGTCGTTGGATACAGATAATGCATAACCACCAAATTCCCTCCCTTCCCGATATCTCTTTTGAAAGCGTCCAGCTGCTTTTCTGGCGTCGGAGACAATGCCCACAGGTAATCCTCTACGTCTACTGACCACTCGATGAACTTGCTGCCGGGGATTACGGCGGCGAGACGCTGGCGGACGCGGGCGCCTTCGGTACCGAAGGGTGGGCGGAAGTATTTGCCTTGGGACATAGTCAGATTAGCAATGAGCCGGGCAAGGAGCGTATTGTTAGGCTCACTCTGAGTGTGCAATGTTTTCTGCACAGCCGCAATGTCTTGTGTTAGTTCCGAGTCGATAGCTGCCAAATCCGGTAGGCCTTCCATCGGTGGATGCGTGAAGCTGTGCAGAGCGATCTGATGGCCTTTGCCTAGCATTTCGGTGTATACGTTTGAGAGGTTGTTGCTGGTGTCTAATAGTGGCGCACCAACGGTGAAAAACGTTACTTTGATGTTGGCGGCATTGACGGCGGCGAGAACCTGTTGCGCGAGCGTTGGATCACCGTCGTCGATGGCGAAGGCAAAGGAATTCGCGCGCGTGCATGCAAAATACAAGGGTGCTGTGTCCAGCTTCGAAGGAACTGGAAAGCCAGATGGTACCGTCTTGACAATCTCGATCTTCGAACTAGTGGTGATGGCCTTGGTGTAGAATCCCTTCAACGAAACCCCGATCGTCTTGGTTTTATCGATTTTGAAATGACTGATCGGAACGTATATATCCGTCTTCGCACTGTTCGAATACCTGCTTGCTTCCACATCATCCCACGTATACGGATACGGTTGAAAGTTTTCATTGCAGCTGGGGTTGTGCTGTTGTAGGGCGATGCCGAAAGCAGAGGACCCTGAATAGGCGATGTGCAAGTACCCATTCTCGTTGGCGCTGAAGTCCGAGCAGCCGGCGGCCACTTGGGTGTTCCATGAAAGGTCGGAATTTCCGGCTGTAGAGAAGGTGATTTTACTGTCAGAGATTTTGTATGTCGTTGCATCATCACCGCCATGGTAGAAGCCTAGGGCGTTGCTGTCAGTATTGGTGAAGGCATCAATAACGAAGGTTGAAGGACCAGCAGTTGCCGGCGCCGTTGAACTTGGCTCTATAACGCTGGATGATGAGGGTACTGGGTACGCAGAACCGGTGTTGCCGCAATAGAATGCCATAGGCCCAAAGGTGACGGCATTGTTGAAGTTGCTGAAGACTATCGCAGTGAGATGACCAGTGTCTAGGCCAGGGAAGTTAGAGAATGGAATAGCGTAGTAGTTTTCAGTGCCATCAAACGTCCAGCCAAGTTGACTGCTGGTGAGGACGTTTGATATTGGCTTGCTCGAGTCGCAAGAAGCGCTAGCCTGGATCTCAACCTGAAATGTAGCGCCGGCCGCTGCCTGGATGTTCATCCCTATCCCTCCATACTGATCAATCGCGGATATGCAGCCGAACATTGTGTAGAAGTAGGAGCTGGCATCCTTTCTGGTCAAAGTGACATAATTGTTGGCAACTGTAACGGACTTCATGGTGCCATCGTCAGACGAAGGCTGCAGCATTGCATTATAGAAGAGGAAGGTCAAGCGTGACTGGGAAGACCAATCATCGACCAAGAGATCAGATGAGCAAGCTGCCTGCACACCGGATACAATAAAGCCTGCGGCCAGTAGTGCGGTGATGAAGATCTTCATGGTTGGCGAATTTTGGCAGACAAGAGCCGATCAAGATAATCTGATGGGTCCGCAGGAAGGTGAATAGATAGTTTCTCTATTCAACAGAAGTACAATTGGTAGTACCTAAAGGAGAGGTCGTTAACAAGCGTGAACGTGACGACAATCAACAAAAGACACGAAAAGCAAGCCACACGCAAGGGGACAGGTACTCGAAGCCTTCAAGCGCCATCCGGAGGTGCAAATATCTTGCATGCTACATTATGGACGAAGCACTTCCCAATCGAGGCCAACTATGTTAGCGACCGGGCCCCTGCTTCGAGCATTTGCTTGATGCGCAACGCTTTGTTACGATGATATCGTATGGAAGATACCTCCTTGTCGAAAATTGGGAGGGGAAGTACAAAGTCATCAGCTTTATTTGCCATACTAAAGTCTCAATCGATGTTCAGGGTCTATCGAAGTGCTTAGTGCGTATCCATCAATAGAACAAGAAACTCCTGCCCGACAGTTGTTGTCGAGACCTAATCCTATTCTCTCTAGAAACGGTTTGTGATAGATTACATAAGGGTTACAACCAATCATTCTGCGATGTGAGGAACCGCCATACTTTTGTGGTTGCCTTCCGCCAGCAGCACGCCAGAGGAGACACCGATAATGTTGACCATGTCAACGCTACTTCCACAGGCTTAGCACGATATTGGGTTGTGAAATCAAATAGAGCTGTTGACTCATGCAATACACCAACGTTGATCTGATGGGAGCCATCTGCCGGAGACAAGCACGCCTGTTACGTTGAGGGATTTGTCTTCGGGCATCACTGCGAAAAATGAATCCGCTCCTAACGTCTTCTCTGCCCTTGATTTGGCCATATTGACTTTGCGCAGGAATCTCGCATACAACGTGCCCCTGCCTCTCCTGGTAAACGGACACTAAGATACCTACGTCTCGAAGAGAAGCACTTGTTATAACAGCAAGGTGAGAGGATTGTTCCTCCGAAACGATGTTCGAAGTGTTCTCTCGGTGGCTCAGGCTTTCAAATGTAGGCAACAGTTGCAATGATTCATGATCAAATGGACCATACCGATCAAGTGAGTCAGATCTATTCAACTTTTCATCGTCAACGTTGAGAAGGAAGCCAGGAAACGAGCATTGTAAGCCTGAGTCTCCCACGAGTGCTCCAGAATTCCTTTCCTGAATTGATCAAAGTACTGTAGAAGTGCGGTTGTCGGGTCATGAATGAAGCTGGAGCCCATCGGTACCTGTCGCTTTGTAGTCTTGGGCCACTGACAAACAAGACGTTACGCGGTACAGTTTTGAGCAAGCTGAGGAAAATCTGCATCCGGTTGTCTGCCGGTGAACCAAGTAAGGGTTCGATGTCTATGCCCATCAGAGAAGCAAGGCAGACAGTTTCGTGTTTCTTTTTGTAGCTTGTACGGTATTGGAGGGCCAGACCGTAGCGCGCCAGATTAATCGCCGGGTTGTCAAAGCCATGTTCTTGCTTTCTTGGGGGGGAGCGTACGAGAGAGCTTATGGTGTCAGGACCTATACTGTGGTACAGAAACCGAAAATCAGGCGTTTCTGATGCCGTGGAGAGTATTAGGGCCGAAAGATTGATAGGGCCTTCGAGAAATTCGAAATACAGTCTAGAGTCCAGAGCCTTCGCATCCCTTTCTGGCACTAAGTAAACTAGCCCCTTGCTTTCGCTAAACTTATTTTGAGCACCCCAACTGTTGGCGATCCTCAGCTGCAGCCTCAAGGACACCTTTGCCGACATCAGTAGAAGTACGAATCTTTGAGGATTGGAGTACTGTTTCTCGCGGGCTCTCGATCAATGGAACTTTTACCCGAAATATTTTCATACTAACTTCTCACATTCATTACCAGCCAAGAGCATCTACGCCTAGCCTCCTTTCTCGACAGACCTCACAATTTCTACCTACCCGAACTCAAGGCTCGTACCTCATCTGGAGTGAGTCTTGTCTGGCAAACACCTTGCCAGAATGGCGTCAAACAAAGCAAACTACGCTACTGGCGCAGCTCAGGACGGACCTGAATTGAGACGAAGAAACGTCCCTGGATACGGCGGTAGTAATGGAGACATTACACAAGCGTCTGATTCGTACGACTACGATAAAAAGGCGAAGAAGGTATGCACTACCAATTAGTTATATCTATGGGGCATACTGCATGCAAGGCAGTGGACTCCGTGGCCTCCGTATACTGATGGGTGATCCTTGGTGGCAGCGTGGGCAATCAGTCCTTTCCATACTGGACGAGTACGAATACATCATCGCGCCGATAATTTTTACCTTCCTTGCCTTGTTCACCCGAATGTATAAGATAGGGTTATCGCCAATTGTGACATGGGATGAAGCTCAGTATGTCCAAATTCCCTATCTGGGTCACACCTTCAGAGCATCAAAGAGAGGAATGGATCTAACCATCAAACCAGCTTTGGCAAATTCGGTTCCCACTACCTGAAACGCGAGTTCTACTTTGACGTACATCCCCCGCTCGGGAAGATGCTGGTTGGTTTATCAGGCTATCTAGCCGGTTACAACGGTTCCTTCGAATTCAAATCCGGGGACACATACCCGGAGGAAGTCAACTATACCTTCATGCGGCTTTTTAATGCCACCTTTGGTGCCCTATGCGTACCTGTGGCGTATTTTACCGCGCGCGAGCTCAACTTTAGAAGGCCCACGGTCTGGCTTGTCACAGTGATGGTGCTTTTTGAAAACTCCTACGCGACTATTTCGAGATTCATCCTCTTAGACTCGATGCTGTTGCTTTTCACTTTCACCACGATTCTGTGCTGGGCGCGGTTTCATCGGTTACAGAAGCAAAGCTTTTCGCCAGAATGGTGGATCTGGTTGTTGTTGACTGGAGTCAGCATCGGCTGCGTCTGCAGTGTGAAATGGGTCGGGCTATTCTGCACTGCGCTTGTCGGTTTATACACCGCTGAGGATCTCTGGAATAAGTTTGGCGACTTGAAGATGCCAAAGGTATGTCTAACTAGCACAGCCTTATCTGGTGTTTGTCCTGCTGATAGTCCGTAGGTCGAGTACGCTCAGCACATCGTAGCTCGAGTGATTGGTCTAATTGCAGTACCCGTCCTTGTCTACATGTTTTCCTTCTACCTTCACTTCGTCGTTCTTCAGAATAGCGGTCCGGGAGACGCCCAGATGAGTTCTCTTTTTCAAGCAAACCTGAAGGGGACAGAGGTTGGCAAAGATAGCCCTTTAGAGATCGCCTACGGGTCCAGAGCAACTCTGAAGAATATGGGCTATGGTGGCGGCTTACTTCATTCACATGTCCAAGTTTACCCAGAGGGCTCGCAACAGCAGCAGGTTACTTGCTATCACCACAAGGATGCTAACAACGACTGGTTCTTCTACCCTAACAGGAATCAGCCGGAGTATAATGCCGAGGCACCTCTGATCTTTGTTGCGGATCAGGACGTAATTCGCCTCATTCACTCTCAGACTGGTCGCAACCTTCACTCGCACCAAGTCTCTGCACCAGTCACGAAGGCTGATTACGAAGTGTCCTCTTATGGAAACACAACAATTGGCGATGACAAAGACCATTGGACCGTCGAAGTCGTCAGCGATGTTGCATCCAATGATCGATCAAAGATCAGGACCTTGACCACCGCATTTCGACTCAAGCACACGAGCCTGGGCTGTTACTTGCGTGCAGGTAATGTCAATCTTCCGCAATGGGGTTTCAAGCAAATCGAAGTCACATGTACGAAAGACAATAAGCCAGGGGATGTGTATACACATTGGAACGTCGAGAGCCACTGGAATGAGAAGCGTAAGTGGTAGAATGAATTCCGGCATGATTATGGTTGCTAATGATATCGCTAGTTCCCGCCGGTGATCCAGGGTCCTACAAATCCCCCTTCATCCGCGACTTTCTCCACCTCAACGTCGCAATGATGACCTCCAACAACGCTCTCATTCCTGACCCTGACAAGCAAGATGACCTCGCTTCCCACTTCTGGCAATGGCCCATTCTCAACGTTGGCCTTCGTATGTGCGGCTGGGATGACCATATCGTTAAATACTTTCTCTTAGGAAATCCCCTCGTTTACTGGTCTTCGGCCGCCTCTCTGGCTGTTTTCGGTCTGTTGGTACTCTGGTACCTCATCCGCTGGCAGAGAGGATACGATGAGCTTAAGCCCGGTGATATCGATCAGATCCATTACAGCGGATTGTATCCCGTGGCAGGATGGTTTCTTCATTATTTGCCGTTTGTGGCGATGGCTCGAGTGACATATGTGCATCATTATTATCCGGCGCTTTACTTCGCTATCCTGACGGCTGGATTCGTAATCGATTGGTTTACGAGACCCTTGGCAAGAAAGGATAAGAGGGTCGAATGGGGAGTCTACTTTTTGTGGTACGCTGGGGTTATCGGCATGTTTGTGCTATTTAGAGCGATTACTTTTGGCATGGAGGGAAATAATCGGCAGTGGAGCCATCTGAAATGGTTCAGTACGTGGAGGATAACAGATTGAGCTGGCCAACATCGGTGTTACGATGGACAGTGGATTATCGAGCATAAAAGGGTAAGATAATAGTGGTTTTCCGTAGGATTGTCTTATTAGGGTTTCTTGTTCCACCACATCATGAGAAAGGAGCTGGTATACTGCGGGGAATCTACAAGAGAAGAATCTTCAATCAAATCCTCTATTCCACTGCCGAATTTGACCGTCCCAGTCAATTCCGCTAGAGCCATTGCCGTCCACCGACTCGTGCCTCAACCGTGGCTCAGCTCGTCTTGGCACTCTCAAGCATTGCGGGAATGTGTGACAGTCGGCGATCAGCGTTGCTATGGCTCAGCACTCGGGCGAGCCAAGGTCAGGCAGTAACGTTGCGTTTTGTTATATTTGACCGATGCGGTCGGCTTTGCCCAGGAGGCTTCCAGGTCTGACTTTTCGAGGCGTCGAAAGTGAGATCTACACGCCAAGAGATGGAGTGGGAGCGAGCAGGTACAGCTTTTCCATATGGGTATATTTTGCGGAGGTGTGCGGTGCTAAGTAACTGTTGCAACTGACCATATGTGTAGGTGTCTTAGAACTGGGTCCCTACTTTGAGGGATGTTCGCAATATTGTTGTCGAAATTAGTTGAGATGCTTTGGGAGAGTGAGTGGCTATGACAGGGGGTGTTCTACAGGAAGACGGTATGAGAGTCTTTGAGAACCATGTTGGAAGGTTGCCAGGGCTGTCTTGGGGCCTAATGTGTTGTTGTTGTTGTTGTTGTTGTAGAAAATACCGTTTCTGTGCTGATGTTCATGTGTTCTTTTAGGAGTGTAGGAAGAGGCCCATTCTTCTGGTGGGTGAATACGAGAGCGTGTAGCTCCGGGATGGCTTATTCAGCCTTGGCTACAACATGCTCCACCACGCTTACTAATGACAGCCATCGATGGGATGCGGATGTGTTGCACTTCGTATCTTATAGGTGCGCACACCTTGGCATGCTCGAAGCCTGCAATGCTACATTATGAGATTTGACCTATTCCTTTGCAAGCCGGCCCTGGTACCAAGCAGCACGGTTGGCCCTGTCGATATTGACCACCACGATCTCCGCCCCGGTCACCTCATACACAGCAGCAACCTCACACCACTCTTGCATCTCCCTCTAGAGAATCACTTGGGTAATACGAGCTGACTGTCGTACCGGTGTCTCCGTCAGCTAATGTTGCAGCACATGTTAGCGTCTTGTGACATTGACTGCTACGAGCATTGCAACAACAACGTTGCCCTAAGAAGGAGCGCCATGAAATGACTAGAACGACTTGGCGGACGCAGTCAGCATTGATTTCTCATCCGCTTGAGCGACTACGATGCTTCTAATCTAGCAATGTGTATAAGTACGACGAGGACTGATTCCATTTGATTTTCAGCATATAGCAGACTTACCACCGTCCCAGTCGCGTTGATTCAAAACATTCAGAATCTCTGTCTTTAAAGCCGTTGTTACCTTCTGCATCTTTCACAAGAAGCGAGAGACCAAATCCCCACGTCCAAGATGCATGCCCTACCCATCACCTCCGTCATTCTCGCAGCCGCCTTCCTATCCTCCGCCATTCCAACCGGAACCGCCGACCTCACACCTCGCGCTTGTGTCACTCAATATCCGTCCCTCATCGACCACATTTACGAAATCTCCCCCGACTACGCCAATTCACAGACCGACTTCTTCGAGATCGCCTACGACACCGTCTCCGGCGACAGCCGTCTTTACCGCCGCGACGTCGTGGTCCAGTTCGATAACATCCCCGCCGGCAGCTACGGCTGTCAGCTCGAGGCGTATTTCCCCGCCGGAGGCCACGTTGACCGGTACGGCGCCAGCCAGGTCAACGTCTTCACGGTCGACAAGCACGCCGCTCCCGGCGACACGTGGGATACCGCACCGCGGCCACGCAGCCTGGTCGGCACAATCACGTTCGAGGCCGACCCATCCGGGCCCGCCAAACGCGTCGTCAACTCCGCCGTCTGCAATTCAACCCTCACGTATCGTTTCACCATCGCCAGCACCACTGCGGTCGGAGAAGTGTATTTCCAGCAAGCGCCCGGTGTCAACGGCCAGGGGTTGAGGCTTACGCATAATTGCTAGGTAGATGGCTCAACGAGGGAAGATTTTGGAGGATGGTTCCTAGTCTGAAGTGGATGGCGTCCAAACGACCTCTGTAATTCATCCAATGCTCGTCGAGCTCATCTACATTTTACGCAGTAATCTGCAGACTCTGATCTTATTCTTATCATGTCTCTGAAGAAAGCATTGCTTCTTACCAGCATCGTCGTCCAACAGCAACAGTCCTCGTAAACACTACACCCACTACTACCATCGCTCTCAATCATCGGCGTAGACGTAGCAAAGGGATTGACCATACTACCGTCTTAGTGTCTTCCCTGGCCTGGTGCAGGCGCGATGATGACGGCTTGAAACTGAGCCAAGGATCGTTGTATAACTCTTTCGCAGTCGGCCGCTCCTCTGGAAGCCATCGAAGCATTTCACGTGCGAATGCGATGAAAAGCCGTTCGTCCTCACCTCGGAGGAAGGGTGTGAGAGTCGAAAAGGTAAAATCGTCGGAGGGGATGAGTTTCGAATATTTGAATCCACCTGGGAACAGGGCTTATAGTTAGCAAAGGTGGCGAGGAAATCGTAAGCGTCAAAGCGTTTGCGGAGTCGTGCATACCTTTCGTAGTGTACAAATTAGAGTATACCGCTCTGTCTGCTCGATTCAGCAGTTCTTGCGGGGGTGGCCCGAGTAGGCCAATCATCTGAGCGAAATGGGCCTCGCGAGAGTACTCGTCGCTTTCGGGCCCGAGTCCATCAAGGAGTGGAGTGTCCTCTAAAAGCTCCCACAGCTATGCAGTGAAGTAGAGGTTAGTGGCATCGCGCAAATAGGGTTCTTAACGCCAAATATTCTTACCACCATGCCAAGATTCCAGATATCGGCGCTGTAAGTCCAGCCCGCCTTTAGTAGAACCTCTGGTGCGCAGAATTGCTCAGGTTGGATGTCATGACAACGAGGAGTCAGGACATTGCCCTTTCCTCAAGCCACCGAAATCGGCCCTTGATTGGTATATAGGATGTCCATCGACTTCTTTGCAAAGAGGTGGGTTTTCTTTCTGTCGGCGAACGTAGTCGTCGATGACGGAGCTATCCTCAAAGCCCAACAAGAAATTATCGGATTTGAGGTCTTGTATTTAGACCGTTAGTGAACCCCCTCGTTCAAGAGTGTTTTGCGGTGCACTTACCAGTGTGTATAATATGACATTAAGAGTGAAGAAAGTCAAGGCCTTGTAAAACAAGCTTCAAGAAGCCCTTGAGGATAATCGGTTGCAATCCCACAGTACCGAGATGTCGACCTAGAAGCCAGAGAGGCTCTCTCAACGATTCAAAAACCATTATCGAGATGTTCTTCAAAGGGTCCTGGAATTGTAAAAGAGTCCTGAATCAATCTGACATAGGAACGACCTTCATGTTTCGACTGTATCTTGAAAATATGCTGAGACATCTCAAGCTCATCGTTGGCTGGTTTCCGATCTCGTTCAAAGCAATTGGTGATCTTTAGTGCCACATGTCGGTTTGATTGCCACGGCCAACCGAAGATTGTTATTATCAGTTGGCTGTAGAGGGCATTGCACAAACCGGTTGATGTCCCTGGCCAGCCAAACTGTCGACCCAGTTCCCCAGCCAAGCTTCGAGACGATTTGATATTTTTGGATGGTTTCCCCAACCCGGGCTGGATAGAAACGCTTCGGGTCGTAATCAGGATTTTCTTCCTCCTCGAGAGGGGTGTCGGCAGGCAGCACATGAGCGCTCATGATTGGGGTCGGTCGAGATGAGAAGCGCCTCAGCGCAAGTGAAAGAAAGGCGCGAGAGCGCAGCATGAAGATAAAAGGTTTCAGAATCGAAATTAGACAGGCTGAATTCTCTTTGCATGGCCCAACCAACTCTGGTAATAAGAACGGGAACGTGGAATAACCTAGACTGACCTGGTTAAATCTTCGAACACCTTGGCTAGAGTTTGACTTATGATGCATACATTGTAGTAGTCAAGAAGATCTTGAGGTACGACAGCCGGTGGAAGGCAGAGTCAATAATCTTATATATAAGAGTCAAAGAGTAATAGCTGAGAAGGCAAGAACATAGAGGTTCAAGCCAACAATGTTGGAGAAGCTTGTTGAGCAAGGCTGGATTGTCACTGAGAGACAAAGTATAGTATCTAAGCCCGCTGTTTGCTGCTTCTCATCATGAATCATTAATAGTCTCTGATGACTGTGATCAAATTTTATTTAGAATACATGGTGACCCCATATTGACTTTGTCCCAATTGATCCGGATATGATCTTCTCTTACTAGATCCTGAAAGGGCCACAAAGAATCACTGTCAGGGCTCTAAAGAGACACTGCACAGATGACAGCGCGCTAAAGAGACATGCATGAGTGACATGGCTCTAAAGAGATGTGCACAGACCACAGACAGGGCTCTAAAAGATGTCCGCACTGATGACAGAGCTCTAAGAAGTTATTGTCGGTGTAGCAGAGGCCTGATAACCTTTATTACTTTGCTTTTATCATGCCAGAGATGATACATATGCAGGTGAGAAATTCACATTTCAATTTGTTGCGTGAGTTTCTCTCATAGTTGTAAAAATTGATTTTCTGTACATCCGCTTGAGCAGCGCCGTCTTTTCACTGCATCACACTAAAACAACTCCACCAGCTCACATTGTAAAGAAGATACACACAGTTTTAGGCAGTTTAAAGTGTGCAGAATAGGATGTAGATAAAGAAGCAGAGGCATGTTATTTGATATATACTGCTTGAAAGACCCTCATGCAGCGGCATGTGTTGACGGTCAGCTGGTGATAAATTCCCTTCCTTGACCCCCCGCCGAATCCATGCCATGGATTAGGTACTATTTAGATACACCTACTTCTCATAAGGGATTTGCACGATCTTGTAGATTGTTCTCTCCAAGTCGATGAATGGCTTGTCGTCTCGACCATGACAAGACTTTCCAACGTGTGTTAGATGCCTCATCAAGAAGTACAACGCCGTAGCTCCCCGGCCAACGACCGGGTGGGTAGTGGATGAGGTGCAGCGCTATGCCCCTAGCCAATGATTAAGCAAGATAAGGCGCGGACGGATGTTGCCATACTCCTGACCACATACTCCTGATCATGACTCCAACAACGCTGAAACCGCTCGAGCTGCTTCGTAGAGAAATCACTTATGACGATGCGATAGAAGAGGAGGAGAATATTCTTCAGGAATCGACTTACCCACAGCAAAGGCTGGACCTCTATGTTTACTTTATTCGACACAAGATTGAACTTCGGGCTATTGTGTCACGTCACCTGGGCCTGACCGGATCAGACACTTGTCGAGTTGCCGATGTTCAAGAGTGGCTTCAAGGAAGCTTCAACTTCTGCATACCTGTCTATATCAACAACTGGAGCAAGTTTTCGCGGAAACGGGTGCTCCTCAGGTTCCCTCTACCATACAAGGTAGGGGAATCACATTTTCCTGGCAATGCAGATGAGAAGCTCCGATGTGAAGCTTCCACCTATGTCTGGATACAGGAAAACTGTGCCGATGTCCCGGTCCCATACTTGTGGGGTTTCGGATTCTCAAACGGTCAGAGCGTATGTAACAAAAAGGACTGTTTAGAATTCCAGATATGCTAATTTGTTGAGACGAGTATAGTTCAGTGCACCCGAAAATTGTCCTTTCTATGCTCGATTAATCCATTGCTTCCGACAAAGACTGCTTTCCCTCCTCGGTCGTCCAGTTCCTTGCCGATATATTGGCCATCGAAGTGCATCTATTCTAACGACAGGATATCTACTCATGGATTTTATTGAAGAGACGGAAGCAAAAATGCTTTCTTGCTCGTGGGAGGAACTTCAACATGATAAAGTCCTTAGGACCAATCTCTTCAGAGGCCTATCTCGAGTTCTTCTCAAACTTGGTCGGGTTCCATTGCCACAGATCGGCTCTTTTACCATGAATGACGAAGGATTTCTCAGCCTCACAAATAGGCCCTTGACTCTCGAAATTCATCAACTAGAAAATGAAGGCATCCCAACCCATATAAACAGAGATCTTACTTATTCGACCGTGGAGTCATACTTGCTGGATCTTTTAGCATATCACGATAACCGCTTACTTCATCAACCTAATTCCGTTCGTAACGAAGATGACTGTCGACAACAAATGGCCGCTTTGACTATCATGCGATCACTCTTTCCTCACTTTTTCAGTCGTGACCTTCGTCATGGGCCTTTCCTCCTTACTCTTACCGATCTTCACCAGAGTAATATTTTCGTCGATGACAACTGGAACATCAAGTATCTAATTGATTTGGAGTGGGCATGCTCCTTACCCATAGAAATGCAGCATCCTCCATACTGGCTGACCAATCGATGCGTAGATGGTCTAGTGGAAGAGCATCTTGCGGCTTTCGACGAGTTGCGCGAAGAATTCATGGACGCTTTTGAGGGTGAAGAAAGACGCATTCCGCCTACGCAAGAAAACGGCCCACTGCGCACAAGCATCATGAGAAGAGGATGGCGCGTTGGAAACTTTTGGTACTATCATGCCGTGGACAGTAGTAGACTGCTCTACAATATATTCTGTCGACATATCCAGCCAAAATTTGCGAGTTCTCACGGTGTGGATCCAGCATTCGATCGAATCCTTTCACCATACTGGAGTGCCGAGGCAGACAAGGTCGTAGCTGCAAAGATTAAGGACAAGGAAAAATACGACGTGCAGCTGTGCGAGGCGTTTGAAGCTGCTATGAAGGAGCCCCAGAAGGAGGACGAATAGAAAGGTGAATCTATACCATTCCAACAGGCCTATTAGGACGTCCTGTTACTGACTTTGACAACTATAGATGTCCCAATCGCCGAGATTTCAATTCTGACGCTCGCTGCTGCCACCTTGGGTACCCTGCTGCCCTTGTCCCGCTGCTCCTGCCGATGCTCCTGCCGATGCTCCTGCCGATGCTCCTGCAGCTGCGTCACCTGATTTACCTCTCCTCCTATCTTGAGCGCGTTTTCCGGAGGATGATAGTAGCTGAGCATCTTTTGGCTTCATCTTGATGCCCCATATGGCCTCTTCGACGGCGTCGTCCTTTGTGGGACGTTCACCGGCCATGATAGATTGGGAAAACTTGTTTGTACGAGTCTATTCAACCTTATAGTCTGGAAGAAGTAAGCTTTTGGTCTCACATGGCTTTGAAGAGTCACTGTATAGGGATACCCTTGATAGAGCGGACTTGATTGAGGGAGGCTTTTTGGACAATATTCTCCCACAGACTCGGAAAAAAAGTGGCTTTACAGCCACGGTAGACTCGTGCTTACCGGTCCTGCCAGAGAACACCAAACGCCTACCTACTGTCAAGAGCTATAGACGGAAGTGGTTGCAGAAGGATTTTATATGGAGAACCATCACATTTGCTGCCCAAGCAGTTGCCTGTGAGGAGACCCCACTCATCCTGCACCTTGTGCATTTTCATTGAGTCAGTGTTCAGGCAGCCGTCCACGTCGGAAATCTCTTGCAGTTTCCCCACCAACCGCATGAAGGAACGTACCTTGCGGGTGATTATCCTCGTCATGCACTCTCTACTGCAGAGGGTGGCTATATATAGCCTTGTCAGCCTTCGTTTTTGTTCCGGTTCCTGGCCCCCCACATCTCACATACTTACAGCGATGCGCATCACGGCTTGAATGGTTGAAGCAGGGGCCCGGTCGCTAAGACGGCGGGTCAACAGGAGGAAGTATGTCATGACTCGTAATCCCTCCGAGGTATCGTCATTATTGATGTAAAATACAATGCAAGCTACCAAACATCGTTTGTAGCTGGGAATAAAGCTTGTAAAAGAAGAAAGTCAAAGACGCCTTCTAAAGCTCATCATTAGACTGGCAGGAAGAGGTCGGAGAGACCCGGTCTATGTTGCACAATATGGCTTTCGGCACCGGATCCTGGCTTAGCCATCGTCCTGGTCTATTCTCCTATACTGTCCGCTCTGTCCATCGACGCCCCTATCATCCCTTTTACTTCGGTTTACCATTCGTGATATCCAACCGCCGATGCCTTCATTCTGACTGACATCAGTCTTTGGATCCGGACGTTGGGGTTTCCCATTCTCAACGCCGACATCTGGCGGGTTGATGTCTAGACCAGGGATGGCGCCGTCCGCACTGAACGGACTAGGTCCGCCTCTCCGGATGTCGAGAGACGATATACGAGACCGGTCGCCCATTAGAGAGTCGACCTCAGCATGTTGAGCAGGTGTGGGCATAGCGGTAGTTGCGTCGCCAAAGATCTGGTCCATATCTTCTAAGCGGACGCCGCTTGTTTCAGGGTAAATGAACCATACTGTGAGTGGTTTCAGCTCATAATTCTTGGAGGCAAAGCATGGATGGGATAGCGACATACCGAGTACAAAACTCACAGCACAGAAAAACGCATGTACAAGATACAGTCGCCATTTGATCCACTCCTGGAGCACCGGGGTCAACTCCCCAACTAACCAATTGAACGCCCAATTCGATGCGGTGCTCAAGCTCGCACCCTTTGCTCTGATGCTAAGTGGTAGGATCTCCGGCGGATAGAGCCACGGGATAGGTCCCCATGAAGCACCGAATGATGCGTTGTAGATCATGACGAAGATCACCACCAGTATTGGTGTGTAGTGGACGTCGACGAAGATGAAGTATGAGATGGCGGATAAGGAAATGATCATGGCCACAGCTCCGGAGAGCAATATCGGTCGGCGACCTAATCGATCGACAAGATACCAAGGGGGAACGGTGGAGAGCAAGTACGTTATGCCGTTAATGCCTGTCATGAGGATGGCATCACGTCCAACCCAGCCAGCCTGCTCAAAAACAAGTGGTGCATAATACGAGATGACGTTAATGCCGTTGAGTTGCGCCAAGGCTTGAGCGGACATGGCAATGAAGACGCGCTTGTAGTATCGTCTGAACATGTCTCTGTAGGATCGCTCGCCCTCTTGTCGTTGTAATAGCACGTCCATCTTAATCTCACGGTACTCCTGCCTAGCTTTGTCGTTGTGTATATTGCCCTTTCCGTATAAGTTTGCGATAACCATTATACCCTCCTCATCATGATCATTATCCAGCAGCCACCTGTCTTTGTGTCAGCGTAAGATGGCATGCCAAAACTCCAAGACCGTTATATACCTTGGAGATTCGCAGATGATCAGGCTACCGATACCCAATAAGGCACCCATGAAGCACTGGAGCAGTAACGGTACCCGCCATGCGTAGTCGCTCTGGATATAACTGCAGAAATAGTCCACCCACACGCTCGTTGCATAACCGCTGACGTTGCCGGTGAACTCAATACAGGCAAGTTTTCCGCGGTTGTGTGGCGGGGATATTTCCGATTGATATACGGGAACGATAGTCGAAAGGGCACCGACACCGAGACCAGCGATGGAACGTCCAACGTACATCATGGGCATACCAGTGGCGAATGTCTGAAGTGCTCCCCCAACGAAGAAGATGATCGATCCGTATAATATTGTCTTCCGCCGGCCGATCATATCGCCGATTCGTCCCACACTGAGCGAGGCCACGAATGCGCCAACTTCGAGGATGGCAACCATAGTACCGATCTCGGCGCGCGTTGGCTGATTGAAATAGTCCTTGAAGTAAGGGCCTCTGTAGCCACAACATTCAGCATCTTCACAAAGATCACGAAGCTGTGGAGACCTACGTGATGATGCCCGACATAACGCCCTGATCATAACCAAAGAGAAAAACGCCTAAGGACACAAAGATACTCGTGAAATACCTACATCTGTCAGCATCGGCGTATGAAGTATTGCCCAGTAATATAGACATACAGGAGTGGTTTGCCAGTCAGCCCGTGCATTTGACTTGCTGCTCGATTACCCGTCATGATGGTCGCGAGAACCTTTTCAGTCCGGGAAATCCGCCTCGGCGCCGGGTTCGGAATTTCGATAGCCTCTTTATCGACTCCAGGATTGGTGATCTCGCGCTCTATATGGTCTTGTTGTAGATATCGGACACGCTTGGGTTGCCGGCCACGCGCTTTCGCGGCGGAACCCCCAAAAACCTCCTCGTCAAGTGAATCTCGAAGCCTGATATGTAAAGGATCCTCCTCGTCGGCAAGCTGCTCCGCTAGATCACCTGTATCGCTCCAGAGAGAGAAATCCGATCCGGCTGAGTCGGAGGAGGAGCGCCGGATATCCGGTTTCTCGTTGTTGGACGACTCAAGCAACGACGCCGAGTGGTCGTCTAAGCGATGCAAGGAGGTTGGAATGCTTCGGAGGGGGATACTGGCAGGTCGAAAGGAGATTGAGGAAGGAATTGTGACGGTGATATTGGGCTGACCTGTAGCAGCCCCCTCTTCGCGTGATGGATGGATGTTTGGTGACGTTGACAGGGTTGGCCGGGAAGAACGGTACTCGAGCGGTGAATCACGATGGATGTGGGTCACGCATCAAGGACTGAGTGCCAGTGTAGGATAGTATGGGTACTTGTCAGATTCGGTGTTGGCACGAGACACTCTCGAACGAATCGTTGGCGGAGTTGAGATACACTTCACTTACTCCGGCGGTAGAGTACAGTAAGGTAGTGAGCGCAGCTACTCTGTAGGCCTCCCGAGAATTACATACAAACTTGGTAAAGTACAAAACCCGAAGGCCAGGTACGAGTACGTTGGCACCTTCTGGACCCTGAATTTACTGCGTATTCCAATACGGCGTGGATGCGCCGGAGTGCAGCGACAGAGCACTTCGTTATGTATTGACGGAACAGGGAAGAAGACTTTTACTGTCCGGCCGGAGATCCACAGTATATATATATATATATATTTGCAGCATAGGGTAGGGAAACTGAGGCGATGAAGCGAATCTGATAAGCCAGTTGTTCTTTAATCATAGCCAAGGCTGCGGCAACATCGTTTGCCTCCAGAAATCCGATCGACTGCACGTCTGATAATTCTCCGTCAACTTGCTCCCGTTCAGTAGTGCATGCATAGGCCATAATGACACGAGGACCATTGACCGCGGATCACGAGAGTAGAGGGAGAACGTTGCGTTGATTCAGGATTGAGATACTAGCGTTAAGTCCTCTACACAGCTATGGTACCTCAATAGGCCAAAGACAGGATTACAATAGATCGAAGCCGGTAAACGCATGCAGAGGTCAATAACTAAAGAGTCAACCTCTGCGTGATGAACCTCGTCGCCGTTACATTGTACTCGTACCCTCAAATAGGGGTGACACTGGTCTGGAAAGACAATAACGGCCATATGGGTACCGCATTCTCAAGTGGTATTACAATTCAGATGAGTCTTAGGGCTTGACCTGAAATTCAATACTGTCAGCGTAATTCAAGCTCGGCCTCAGGCATTCGAACTTAGGTTAAGATACCAAAAGCAAGCCTGTGACACCCTTAGGAAACGGACGTCAATTCTTTCTGTGGCCCTTGGCATGTTACATATAAAGCGGATCTTAATGCCTGGATATAATCAACTCTTGTGTGCATAAACATGCAGTAGCATACGCAACACAGCCCTGTCGATCAGTTTTCGTGTTCTATTTTCTGAAGCCGGAAGGAATCGATAGAAGAACACAGCCGTCATGTCAAACACTATCAAGATGAAGATGGATGTTGAAACCTGGGAGTGATGGTTGCTTTCCTTTCGATCCTGCAACTGGCGATCCACCCGTGGAGAAGCTCCTTTCCCAAGGCAAGTTCCGCATTATACCTCTCTGATTTCAATGATTCCCCATACTCTTAGAGGTCTAGAAATCTGATGACAGAAGGTTGATGAAGGGCTTCCTTTATAAAATATCAATGATGGCTGAACCGAGCGCTTGGCGGTCATAGCCACGCCTTTCCCTGCAACGTCGATGCCTCTAACGATAAACTACTGGTCGAAATTGGCAGTCGCAATTTCCGAACAGACGCCTAAAGGATCTGTAACTTAATGTACTCATGCTGCCTTTCTGCAACACATTGTAGCCATCAGCCTCAGCCTGCATCAACAAGAAGCATAACGCACTTCGACGTCGCGATTGTTATCGTTGTTGTTGTGCTTCTAAGAATATCACAGTCAGTCCGTCTCCCTGTCGATCGATTCTCGCTCCGTTGTACTCTAACTTACACTAGAGTAACCGTTCTCGCGTTTCCTGTTTTGCGACCCTCTGCCAGCCAATGCCGTGTCTGCACAACGGCTGATCAACAGCCTGCTGTCACACAGCCACCAGATCAGGTCAATTGGCCACTCGGTCGTGACGTCTGACTTGCCCTGGGAATTCGACACCATCTAAAGCGACTGCCCCAGCGTCGCGGAAACCCTTCGGTGTCTGGGAGACGGCTGCGACCGAACAATCGTTGCGAGCTCAGTTGATATTTCCTTCGCGATGGGCTCAACAGCATTTGGCAACTTTCACGTATGTCCTCCTGACTTCACGTCGAACTGGCTAGATCTATGCTTATTGTCCTCTGCGCAGAATTTCTGTCGAGACTCCACCCTACCCGTTTGCAACGTGAGTGATCCAGAAGAGAACCTTCACACTGCGGGGACTGCTGGTAGTCGAGATGGGACTGATGGAATCTCATAGCTTTTCAACGAATCACCAACGAGGGGTGGAAAAGGTTTCGGCGGATGCCAGTTGACCGGGATCCCATTGAGCAATGGGAGGAATCTGGCAAATCTGGGTGCGTGCGACAACGAGGCGTATGGGAAGATATACTGTCAATGCTCATCATGTCAGGTTCAATACTCCTCTGTGGCATCGCCATACTCGTCACATTATTCTTAATATGGAGATCGGAGAGGAAGAAAGCAGCTGTAGGGCGAAGGTACGTGACAAGCTGCACCGCAAGGCTGGTCCCTCCGCTAACAATTCTGATGGTGCAGAGAAATGCAGCTCTTCCTCATCGGGTATATCATTGTTGAGATATGCGAGATATTCACTGTCGGGGGTTTCCCCCTGAATAGCAGAGTTCGATTGGTGGGGCCTTTGTTCTGCTGTCATCTTGAAGGGTGGTTCTGACATCGATACCAGGGCTTCACGGCAGTTCATCTCGGCGCAATCGTTGCTACGCTCTGGGTTCTCCTTTTGAACGCTGTCGTTGGGTTCCAAGTACTCGATGATGGGACGCCTGTTTCAATAGGGTTACTCCTATTATCAGCAATCGCCTTGTTTATCGGGACAGGTTATATCGCACTGGACACTGCCTTTAGCTGGACAGGACACTTCGCCCCTAGCTTGAACGACCCGAACAGGAACATCGGCCTATATGTGCTCTATCAGCTGGTCCCGCTAATCTTCCTCACCTTGTTCTTTGTACTAGAGACGATACTTGTTCAAAGGGTGCTTGGCGAGAGAAAGCCAATGAGTACGTTGAACAATCTCTTCACCCTGATAATGTCCAGTCTGACAAGACAAAGTCTACCTAGCAGGAGCAGCATTATTATTCGCTACTGGCCAAATCTTCCAGTATGTCATCAGTACCCACATCTGCCGAGGTACGAATGGCAAAATCAACGGCGCGTTATTCGAGACTCTCTTCACGTTGCTATCCGTGGTCATGATCTGGGTGTTCTGGTCGAGTATCACGGAAGACGACTGGCCGATGCCTGCGGCAACAGTAGCGTACACGTAGCGGAAGAGTTTTTGCCCGGCGTTTTCATGGGTATCTATCTACGATTAATGGTACCTTTAGCGGTTTACTTTATATTGATATCCAACGTTTCTCTGAGAGGCTTGAACATTTGAAGGTGAGGTGGTTTGGTCACTTCCTAGACCATGTCCCTGCGTTATCACAGACAGCTGAAAGGACTTACTAGGCCACAAGGCGAGAGTAGCTTGAGGATAATGGACGTGGAGGACGTTCCAGGGGAACTCTTGTAATTAGAAAGCGCAGGCTGCTCACGAGTATAACTACAATATATATAGCAATAGCATCTGATGCATTGAATCAGACGTTAGGCAGGATAGCCATCACAACCACCATTCACCATTGCACTGTGAAGAGTGGAAGATCTGTACAACTCTGTGCAGTAGACAAATAGATATGTAATATGTAACTTACAAATGGCAACTTTGCGAAGCTGATCAATGCAACGACAATCTAGACATGCAGCAGAAGCCTTGAGTATCACGGTTAATCAGGTCAGCCAGCTCATCCATGACTGAGGCCCTAGCTCAAGCTTCTGTTGGAACCAACCACATGCCCGTCACCCGTACTCCACGATGGCGGACTCTGATGGCGAGTACATCCAGGACATTTCGGATGATGAAATCAACGCCCACCAGGTGACAAGTCGTGCGGGCCCGGGCACACGGGCTTCTGGTCTGAGGACTCGAGGAGGCAACCAGGCGGCACAGCAAACATGGGAGGTTAGGAGAACATGGGAGAATGTGGTGGAGGGAGCAGATGGAACGATCAGCTCTACGGTAGAAGGGCTGTTGGAAGCGGGAAAGAGGAAGAGGTCAGTCGAGGAATGAGTTCTGGATGTGCGGCAGAGGGGTGCAAGAGGGCTGACACCTAAAGTGAAATTGCAGGCTTCTACGAGACACCACGCCTCTCCAACGAGGCATCATAAGGCACCTTATCCTTATCCTTGACCTTTCCTCGGCCATGTCTGAAAAGGACCTCCGACCTACACGCTACCTTCTTACTCTCCGTTATGCACAGGAGTTTGTTACCGAGTTCTTTGAGCAGAATCCGATCTCCCAGCTTGGAGTTATTGGCATGAGGGATGGGCTGGCGGTTAGGGTTAGTGATATGAGCGGGAATCCGAACGATCACATTGGTGCAATTCAGGCTCTTAGAGAGAAGGAACCTAAGGGTCATCCAAGTCTACAGAACGCTTTGGATTTGGCTAGGGCTGCTCTATTGTAGGACTCCCATGAATCGACCTCTCTGAAAGTGAGATCTGGGTCACACTTATTGATACATAGGACATAGTCACGCACCGTCCCACGGCACCCGCGAGGCCTTGATTATATTCGGCGCCCTGCTGAGCTCAGACCCCGGCGACATTCACCAGACCATTGCCGCCCTTGTCACAGACAAGATCCGCGTCGGCATCGTGGGTCTGGCCGCCCAAGTGGCTATCTGCCGCGAGCTCTGCGCCAAAACCAACAATGGCGACGACAGCGTCTACGGCGTGGCCCTCAACGAGCAGCACTTTCGCGAGCTGATGATGGCAGTCACCACCCCACCGGTTACACGGTCCCAGAAACAGTCCGCCTCGAGTCTACTCATGATGGGCTTCCCGTCGAGGATTGTGGAGCCGTTTGCTAGTCTCTGCGTGTGCCATTCAAAGCTCACGAAGGGCGGATACTTGTGCTCGAGATGCAGCTCCAAGGTTTGCGCCCTGCCGAGCGAGTGTCCTGCCTGTGGACTTACCCTTATTCTTTCGACGCATTTGGCGCGAAGTTATCACCACCTTTTTCCCTTGCGGAACTGGGTTGAAGTTCCATGGAAGCGGGCAGGCACCAGTAATCACTGCTTCGCATGTGGAACGGTCTTTCCACAAGTACCTTCAAGAGAAGGGTGGGCAAGAGTGCAAGGGGTCAAAGGTATGAGTGTGAGTAGTAGGTATGAGTGCACGGTCTGCAAGAATCACTTCTGTATCGATTGCGACCTTTTCGCGCATGAGATTGTGCACAACTGTCCGGGCTGTCAAAGCGCAGCGCATCTGCCGGGCATGATGGTGGAGACAGGAGGAGAGGTTATGGCTGAGGCAAATGGGCATACTAATGGCGTGGAATCTATGGATGTTGGTTAGGTCGGAAGATTATTGGATGTGGAATATTCAAGCTGGTGCTGAGATCAAACACTAAGCGTCACCAATATGCAGACGGTGAAGACAGAATCTTTTGCTCCGGGTTTGTCACGGCTGTTGAGGTGAGTCGCGAGGTCAGGTGAAGAACGGGAAACTCAAATGACAGTGAAGCAGGATTTAAGATTAGCATACCAAGACGTACGCCACCGCTTCGAGTCTTGTGTATGTCAATGCAAAACGCAGTGGTACGTGGTCGATGATGGGACCGGAGTATTTGATGCTGGTGTTGTCGAGTCCTTCTGAGAACTTCCACAACAAGATATGTTGCGGCAAATCATCGAAGTAGGCCAGCAGCATCATACAAGGTGTTGTACATGCTGGCTTGGCGCCTTTCTTAATGACTTGAGTATGATCGGTATCTGAGCCTCTTGATGATGAGAGACGGGGTACCATGTCCAATCGGCAACTACCGCCTAGGTACTCCGTAATCCACAGACCCAACGCGCCTTCTGCACTCTCAAGTTTAGCGCGCTTTTTCGCGAACCCTTTGAGCTTCACCTCTCACTTCCATCCAACCGCAAACAATACCACAGCAACGAGCTCCAACCCTTCCACGTTCCACATCGTTTCCGTTTCTCTTCTATAAGACTCCGCAATTTGCGAGTCCTGTCACCATGTCAGCTCAAAACGGTACCACGGCGACAATGACGGACGAAAACACCCACCCAGCCGACGCAGCAGCCGCAAACAAGGGCAAAGGCAAAGCTGTCGAGCCCGCACCTCAAGACATGAGCATGGATGAAGAAGAAGAGACTTCTGACGAGGAAACTGGCGCTGAAGATGATGTATGCCCTTAATCTTCTCTTCCACTCTACTCACAATCCTTAGCCAACCCGCACTCGCTAACCACTTTACTCAAGGCTCCCGATCCAGGTATCTAACAAATCCCACTCGTCCACGCGCCTCAAGCGCCTAGCATTTACTGAGAATGTAAGATACTGATCTGCTTTGACCGACGAGCAGTGGAAGAAGAAGACGAAGACGACCTGGGGGAGATCGACACCGACAACATCATCGGCGGCGGACGCACGCGTGGCAAAACGATTGATTTTGCTAAGGCGGCTGAGAACGCGGGTGAGGAGTTAGATGATGATGAAGACGATGATGAGGATTTTGAAGAGAGGGATGAGGATGCGATGCAGGAGTAAGGAATAGGGGTTTACGGGGCCTTGTTTCTTTGGGGTTGGGCGTGGAGGTAAAATTCGGGGTCGCGTGGTGGTGGTGTAAGATACTGGGGTTGTTGATAGGTGGAGCGTCAACACGGATAGGAGTCGTTTTATGAGATATCGGAGCATTTCTTTACAGCATTCAGATTTTGCTAAAGAATCGGTTGGCGGCGGCGGCGTCTGCAATGGCAACGCCTGTCAACCAGTCTCGGAGAATGCAGAGGGTGCGAGATACCGCATACTCGTGCATGCTATGGGCATTGTACTTTGCTACACATTGCGCTAGCCTTGTACCGATATCCCAAACAGCTTCTTCAGATTCCCTCCAGAGTTACTTCTTCACTCCATTGGAGCTGCTAGTGTCTGATTTTAAGGGCGCTTGTAGATTGGTGCAACTGTGTTTCTCTCCTGAGGATTCGGTGCTAGCATCCTCTTCCGCTCTGATACTCGGCTATGATACACGTGTCGAGCCCTTCGAGTACCCTTCAAAGTTGATCTGGGCGGCTGTTCATTCCCCTACGCTTCTTTTCAGATCATAACCTTGCCTCTAAAATCCTCGGCCTTCGAAATCCTTCCTTGAGCCCCAGGCGAAGCAGTAGAAACGTCATTAACAGATTCCTATCTTTGCACAGATGCCTAGAAGATGAAAATCAAATGCGAAAGCAAATGAAGCCGGTTTCATTGCTCAGTGAGCAGCAGTGATCCGACTGATATGCTTGCCCAAGCGGCCGAAGGCAGTCACTGTGAAGCGTTGTCAGCCATCAGTCTCGCACGCGTCTTTGAAAACTAGGCCGCTGTTCAGCCCTCCTGCTTCGTCCCGCACGCGTGGCAGCTTCAACCACGCAAAGCCCGGCGTCGACCTCACATTCATGTGCCCGAAGATTGCAATAGCGTTGCGGGCGGTGAATTCATCTTTGCCCTCGGCAACATCCGCCGCTATCCCAAAACCCATCAGCTTTCTAGAACACGTAGTTACAAACACGTCTCATTTACTCTTCTTCAACAAAATGGCATCAAGGTATCTCTCCCCTAACCCTCTCCTCCACATCTTCCACACGCACACAAACTGACACCTACCAGATTCGGCCCCTCTGCCCTCCACCAACGGGATCCGCGCTCCTCCCTTTTCGAAAACTACACCGGCGACAGAAACCGGACACATAGCCAATCACCAGGCCGCGCTGCTGGCTATGGGATTGGCGCGAGGCAAAGCGGAAGTGGAACTGGGAGTGGGAGTGGGAATGGGAATGCGGGTATGAATGGTGGGTTTAGACCGGCGACGCCGAATTCGAGGTGAGGTTACCATCATGTTGGTGGAAACACCTAGGGCGCGGGAGGAAGTGAGCCAGCAGGATTGGTGATGCGCGGGGCAGACGGGGCTTGAGGACTTTGACAGTGGCTGATGTCGTCCTGGGCCATGCAGAGGGCAATACAGCGACGCGGTGCTCTCGGAGCTCGAGAGCCAGAACGACAACGAGCTGGAGGGGATGAGCGCGAAAGTCAAGATGCTGAAAGACGTACGTTCTCCTACGAAGTCGCCCAACCCCCCTCCGAAACATCAGTCAACTAGCCTATCGCGAAAGTGCTGACCACACACCACCCGACACAGATCACGGTCGCAATCGGCGACGAGATCCGCGACTCCTCGGCCCTGGCGGAAAAGATGAACGACACCTTCGACAACACGCGCGTCCGCTTACGAGGCACGATGAACCGCATGCTCCGGATGGCGGAGCGCACGGGCGTTGGGTGGAGGGTGTGGCTGGGCTTCTTCGCCGCTGTGATGTTTGTGTTTTGGTATGTTTGGCTGTTTTGAGATGGTGGGTCGGGGCTTTTGGAGGGAATGGGCTGGTCGTAGGTGGTTCGGTCACGATCGTGTATATGATGGGCTTTTTCTTGGGTTGGGGTTTGTACAGTGCGGCATCTGCGGGCTTGGGATTACGGCGCTGGAGCATGGCATATGTTCTCGTCAGTGGAATGACGGAGGCGGCTTAGACTTTTCGCTTGCCATCATTATTGCTGAGCGTATACCAAGTTATGGCGGACAAAGCCACTAGTGATCTGCTTCCGAGACTGTTCGAGCTGTCGCCGAATACGTGACACGACCATCACAGAAAAGCGAGTGAAGCGCCAACCATGCAAGTCTCCCACAAGACGCCGCCGAATCCAGTGACGCTCAGTCGTCCATAGCGCCACAACCCCAAGGGGCCATGTCCGTGTCTTTTCAATTCTCCCTCCCCCTCCCCCTCCCCGCAAAGCCACCACTTCGCCTGGCCCCCTGCGCCGCCGGACTACTCCCGAGCACCGAGCTGCCCATAACAACACTACTCCCCTCCCCAGGCACACCCATCAAACTCCTTCTCCCCCTGCCCGCACTCCTCCTCGCACTCCCCCGCCTACGGCCCACCAACCCTTCCCCTTCGTCACTACTCTCATCCTCGACCTCCGTGTCCGTATGCTGATAGCTGCCCGCCTCCGGTACATCCTCATCCAAATCCCTCTCCCCCACCTCTTCCTCTTGATCCATCTCGGGCCCCATCTCATCCTCCCACTCCCCTTCTTCCCCATCAACATCAACATCAACATCAACATCCGGCCCCTCGGGAATCCCCTCGTCCAAATCCCTCTCCCCATCCCCATCCCCCCCTCCTCCCTCCAACCCCAATCCCTCCACCAACTCACCATCACCATCCCCACCCTCACCTTCACCCTCACCCTCACCCTCAAGCAACCCCATCTCCCTCGCCGCAGCCCCCTCCTGCTCCTCCCTCTCCACCCGCTCGTCGCACAAGCCCTGCAACGTCCTGCCCACGCCCGGCGGCCGGATCCACGACGCGCCGAAGCGGCGGATGTTGAGTTTGCGCGCGGCGATCAGGGCCTCGTCGGCGAGGAGGACGGCGAGCGGTGCGCGGTGGTGCGCGGGTCGTGTGTTGTTGTTGGAGGATGGCCGGGCCCGCGTGATTGTGGGGTTGTCGGCGGTGGCGGAGGGGTTGGTGGGGGGTAGGAGGTGCGAGGGG
>JAABUP010000830.1_pt1 | contig 66638 bp, 89 predicted proteins | sample 5559201 | NCBI WGS metagenome assembly JAABUP01 (sample SAMN10711887, study PRJNA513373) | rock metagenome | isolation source: Antarctica rocks | place: Antarctica
AAAGCCAATACGCCGACAAACAAAAGAACATAAGAGACTTCAGTGGCAAATGCGCATGGCACTTAAGTGTGTGACATCAGCTGCAGCCACAACGTGTAACAAAGTAAACAATACTCTCATTGGTGATGGTTGCTGATTTGTGGAAGTGCTTACTTGTCCTGACAGCTCATGTCTTGGATGATCCATGGAGCCTTTCAGCAACACCTGCAGCAGATGGTGGTAGACCTGATTCATTCTAGCTAGCATAGCCAAGTTAGCACCATTGCGCAGCATTGGGTAGAGGCATTTGGTTTTGCAACTAACTGTCTAGGTCCCAGTCTGGATGTGTGCTGCAGATGCTCTGAAATATGGCGACTTGGACAACCAGAGAATAGATGACATTGATACAGTGGACAATCACAGTGGAGAGTGCTGATTGGCTAGCCAAGGTCTGTGCATTGTGTCCCAAAGCCTGGTGCAAGCATGTCAGCTGTTGTGATGTTGGTTTGCTGTGGTGTAGACCACACAGCTGCCCACGCTACTGCGGCATAGCTTCTGGCCTCAAGCTGCATACTGGAGCAACTGAAAGTAAGCCATGTGTGCCTCAGCAACAACATGGGTATGTGTACTTCAAATTTGAATTTTACTTGGCAGTGCAGCCATTGCAACAGCCACCTACCTTGTACACAATGGTTGCAGCACCCAGACATAGTGTCTTACCTAGTATTGACATGTAGCAGCCTTGGCCTGAACTCCATGTAAAGCAGTTATGACAGCTGGCAAGGCTTCTTCAGCAATCTGCAGGTTGATGCACTGACTAGCTTGTTGTGCTGCAGCTGGTGCAGCAGGTGTTGCTGGTTCAGACTGTGTCTGTTGCGTCTGTGGTGGGGCCTGTGCCAGCATCTGCTGGGCTTGAATGGCTGAAGGCCTGTCTTGCCAATCGTGCTGTAGCAGGTGTTGCAGTAGAGAATTCAGCCCAGGTTGACTGCTGACTTGACCACAGTCTAGGTTTGCAGGCAGAGCAGTACTACCTGAACACACAAGAATGTATGTTTGAGGTCAAGTGTTGAGCTAGCCTGGGCAGCCCGGCATAGCACTTGGCTAAATCGATAAGGTGTAGTCTTCCTTTGTTTTCTTGAGCTAGGCTCATCAGAACCAAGCTACACAGTTTCAGCAGGGCAAAGCAACAGATGGACACACGCATGCTTGCAGACTTGCAAAGTCACTCAGTAGAGGTCTGCAATGGTTCACACCTGTCAGGAGGTACAGCAAGACGCATCCCAGGCCATATATGTCTGAAGCCAGTCTTGCCCCTCCAGCCAGCTGCTCTGGGGCACGGCAGTCATGCAGCTGCCCCCATGTGTGGGTGCTAGATGAAGCTTTGGCATCCCAGCTTATACATGCATTGCTCTGGCCGTCCACTTTGGTTGCTCTGCTGAAGCTAATGAGGCTGACAGCACCATTGGCCTGGCCTCCCTCCAACATGATATGCTCTGGCTCAATGACACCGTGTACAACCTGTCCAGTGCATCACACAAAAACTACGAAGTGGTCTGAAGAGGCAGTATGCTTTGCCAAATCTATGTTGCACGATGTATGACATCATTGCACAACATCACACTACTGGCCATGTACGACCTGCTGCAAAGTTTGATGTGTGCCAACGAGCCAATATCAAACAACAAACGCGCTTGCTACTCAAGGTTCCTCAGTGCATAGTAGATGTATGGTTTGACATGCAACATGATTGTTGGGCAGACGTATCAACCTAAACAAAAGTGATGTGTCAAGCTTCTGTATCACATGCACATAACAGAGTTGTAAATTATGGCAATGCAGGCTCACAGACTCAACAAAATTGTACAAGGTCACCTGCTGCTGCTGCAAGTACACTAGAAGCGCAAGCACTTCAGAAGCAATGCGCTCCACATCTTGTTCAGCAGGCCTCCAGCCAGCATCCAGCATCTGCTGTAAGTTGCGGCCGCTGACCAGCTTCTGCAGCATTGATAACAGTCAAGTCAGTCAGCTTGTTGGAGTCAGTCATTACTGCCATGCAAGCAATATGCATGTAATGGTGTAGTAGCAAACACTAGCAGTGGAGTAGCAAAGCGACCGTGCTTGCCTGCACAATGAAGAAGCCTTCGCTACCGTCCACGTCACACTGGAATGTGCTCAGGCAGGAGGGAATGCCAGGGTGGTTCATGCTCCTGAGCATGGCAGCCTCTTGCTCTAGCATCTCCAGCTGCCCCCAGCTTGACATGGCTTGCACTGTCAAGCCCTTGATCGCCACAAGGCCGCCGTCTCTGTGCCTGGCCTGCAAATTTTGTAAAGCCCTCAATTGAGGGCTTGCAATGCTGATAAATTGACATGGTGATAATGTGTCGCAGTATGATATTCAAGCATACACTGTACAGCATCAGCCAAGTCACAATTGCCAGACAAACGTTAACACAAAACACCACAATGATGGATACATCTGATTTATCATGGGGTCAGTCATACCAAGGTACCTTTCTGACTGTTGTACCGCCCTCGGCACTCAATGGACTCAAGAGACTGAGATAATGGTAGTGGTCACCCTTTTGGCCAACTGAAGCTGCCCTTGTGACAGGTGTGTGAGGCTTGTGTGCAGTAGTAACAGAAGCAGCAGCAAAGGAGCCCTCGAGAGCATAAATATCTTCAGAATAAGCTGAAAGCTTGAGGGCGCAGCTGCGCCTTGCAGCTGCCTGCGGCTTTGCCCGTCCTGGCTGTGTCGTCCTTCTGGGTCGGAGAGGATCAGACGAGGTTTTGTTTCCAAGTGCGAGACGGGGCGCGGTCCTTCTGGCGGTGTGAAGTTGCAATGAGGCTGCGGACATGCTCAGGCTGGTGAGCAGTCAACGTTACATTCTGCTGCTGAACAGACTTGACAAAGCACAAGCGAAGCGTTACCTGGTCGGAATGGCCGCTGCAAGCGGACGTTTGGGCTCAAAATGGAGCAATCACGCTTTGAGCCGTAACTGTAGTAACATGGCAGCCCTCCTGCAGTCACGGCGGCCATCTGATGAATGGACGCAGCTGAGAGAGCCGCAACGTTCTTTATGCTGAGCCGTGAGTGCTGGTGACACACACAGCTCTGTCGCACAAGGGAGCTTCCTGAGTTCCGGGAGCTATATTGGGGTCTTCCGAGAGAGGGCCGCTCTCCAGATCTTACCGCAACGGTCCTGCACATGATGTCATTGGCATGCCTCGACAATGTCACACGCCTGAATTCCCCACTTGCTCTATGCTGGTTCAGTTGACACACGTGACGTTGTTGGCACAATGTGTGGGGCACAGCACCGCATGTCATGCGATGCTCAGCACATGTGAAATCATGGACATTCAAGCAGCAGCCTGTACAGGGTTTGAATGGCCATGCATGAAGTCATATGATTTCAGTCTTGACGACCATACTTGCTCGTGTAAGACATCGACCATGCATGAAGACATTAATCTGTGCACAGTTTCAGCCATTGAAGTACAGAGCGTTGCAGTCAGAACATGGGCATTGCACCATTCACATGAGTATTTCATTACAATGCCTACTGCTCAGCAAGAATGAGCGCTAGCATACATGCTAAAATGGCCGTCATGAAGCTCACAAGCTGAAATTGGTACTGATTGAGCTGTGATCAAATTCTGCAGAGTAACAAGACCAACAGGAAAGCTGGAGCGCACAACTGACATTGTGGGGGGGGGAAAATGTTATATATGCTGAAGGGGATTTACACATGTTGGACTTTCTGATCTGATGCTTGAAGCGAGCCAAGACAAACTAAGAACAGACAACAGAGTGATCTGAAGCTACCTACATAGTGCAGTACAATACAGTATATTGACTACAAATAGTACTTTGTACAAAGCTTAAAACATGAAAGGGCCCCTCCTGAAGCCTCCTCGCATGCCAAATGGGCCACCAAAACCGCCTCTGTACCCACCCATCATGCCACCGCCCATCATACGCATCATGTTGAACAGCATCTGCTGCTGCTGAAAGGCAGCCATTTGCTGTTGCTTCCTGCGTCTCCTCATTGCTTCCTGCTCCTCAGCACTCTAACTCATTTCCTGAGCCAGAACTGCTGCTGTCACTGTTGTCAGGAGGACCATCACTAAAGCCAAACCCTCCCTGCTGCTGACGCTGAGTCCCAGACATCCAATCAGAGTCAGCAGTGTCTGAAGTGCTTGGCTCTGCCTCACTAGCTGATGCTGACCGTGATCTGCTTCTTCTCCTGGATTTGCCAGATAGCCAGAAGGGGAGGGTGAGGGCTACAAGGGGGAACAATGGGCCTGGCAGGACATATGCCGCAGCCAGAGCTAGCAGTACATTGTTAAAACCAATGCCCTGTGGCTCAGACTGACGCCCGGATGCAGATGCAGTCTCCTGATCATCACTGTCTGCCTGCAAGACACAGATGTTTGTCAAAAAATCAACCAGCCCACAATACTCAGAGCCTTGATGAAGTCTTGATCATAGCGAGAGGGTAGGTGCAGATGACAGCCACAAGGATAGTCAGACTTACACATCATGCTCAGCTTAGGATGAACGTTCATCAGCATCACAATTTTGACACAGCAGGCTTGGGCGCTGGTGCTGCTGTTGACGCTGAAGCAGAGCATTTCCACATGGTCGTGATTGCAATAGCTCACCTGTCTGTCACTGCTGGATGTCCCAGACCCCTGCCGAGCCTCCTCCCACCCGTCTTGGCTGAAAGGGTTCCAGGCTTTTTGCTGCTGCCGCTGCTGCTGTTTGGCAGGTTCCTGACCAGCAAGCACTGCCTTGGCCTGTGTGGCCGTCAGCCTGTCTTCGTATGCAGGCTGCAGCAGGCCTTCGAGCAGGCTGTTGAGGCGCGGGCTCATCTCTACTCTGCTAAAGTCCACCTTGAGGCGGCGCTGTGGAAATGCACTGGGTGGCTCTCCTGCAAAACAGAAGCAACACCACCATCAGCCATGCTTTCAACAACAAAATGATGATTGAATGTTCAACCTCAGGCAGTCTACAAGATACACCAGTAGCAAGTGTAACAAGCCAAGTTGCATGAGAGGAGGACATCTAATGGCTGCAGTACATGGACTGGCATGCACCCCTACAAGCAGTACATCCACACTCACATTGCACGCATGCTAGGTGATGACAATGACTGATGAAGCTACCTGATAGCAGGTAAAGAAGTGTGCCGCCCAAGGCAAAAAGGTCTGATGCAGGCCTGGCAGAGCCTCTGAGCTGCTCTGGAGCCATGTAGCCATAGGTGCCCACAAGAGTGCCTGTGTCCATCACCTCGCTGTCTGCCACATCTTTGCTGCCTTGCTGAATTCCACCGAAGTCTACCAAAAACAACTTGCCACCAGGCTTGCCACCCTCCAAAATGATGTTCTCTGGCTTGACATCACGGTGAACAACCTACAAGAACGATTGCTACCTGTTGGAGTATCAAGAAAGCAAGGCAAAGCAGCGCCACGCATGACTGTATGACAGACGGGTGTTGAGCTGCATATGGGAACCCACTCAAGCAATCAGCTGAGCAGTGAGCAGCACACAGTCAACAATCACACTGTTTGCACAATGCAGATGACACGTTGCAGCATGTCAGCACCACTCAAGGCAGACACGAAGGGGGTACAGTGCCTTTTACACCGTTCAGCTTGTGCAGCGCCTGCCGTAAACTATGTGCATGCAATTGCCCATACCTGCTGCTGCTGTAGGTATGAGAAGGTGGTAAGCAGTTCATGCGCAATCCTCTCCACCTCCTTCTGTGCCGGCTGCCAGCCAGCCTCTACCATCTGGGCGAGGCTTTTGCCCTCAATCAGTTCCTGTACAGCAGTCAAAACTCTCTTTTGGATAACTGACAGGCAGCCAAGAATGAACGCACAATGGAATGTGCTCATGCAGATGACAAGCTGCACAAGTGCATGGGCCTGGAATCACAGATGGGCAGAAAAAGGTTTGCGTGATACTGCATGACATGCTTAGAGCATTGCATGCTATGGCACCAGATAAGCAAGGATGAGCAAGTATGCAAAACATTGCAGAGCTTGAAAGCAGCAAGTGTGAATCACAATTTGAGAGTGGACACACGCAGAAGTGGATGCTTTTCTTACTTGAACCAAGAAGTATGCCCGGTCACCATCACTGTCCACTTCAAAGTAGTCTTTATATGCAGGAATGCCAGGATGGCTCAAGCTACGCAAGGCATCAGCCTCCTTCTCAAACAGCTCAAGCTGCTTCCAGTCTGCCATGGTGCGCAGGGACAAAGCCTTGACAGCCACAGCTCCCCCACCTGGTCTCTCTGCCTACGCACACCAGTAAACAATGTCTTGCAGTGGAGTGTCATGCAGTGGAGCGACTTGCTGATTGTGCATATGCAGCAGGACATTGTTGTGCAACCTTGAGATGGTCACCACAATTGGTGATGCAGTTACAGGCTGCATTGCCGGTGACGTGTGATGCTCCAGTCATCATGGATGCAGCAGCAGCATGATGGTACCTAAAAGCCTTGCCACATCATGGTAAACAAATCCAGGTTCTCCTGACAGGACATCTGTGCAAGTCTGATCTACAGCAGGAAAAGTGAAAAGCTCACCTTGTAAGTTACACCAGCCTTCCCTCTGCCAAGCACCTCAGTTACTCTATACTTGTTACCCAGCATGTCTCCAGCTTTGTATTCAATCTGTGGTGCCTCGCCTGCTTGCTGCTTGATTGTAGACTCGGATCGAGGCTTGTTGAATTCCAAAGCGTCTCGAAGTAGTCTGCCTTGCTCAGAACCTTCTGCATCTTGTTTTGCCATAGCTTTCTTGATGAGCTTGCGTGACGAGGGCCTGAGAGATCGACCTGCATCATGGTGCACTGCAGAAGTAAGACACTATGCAAGGTAATGAGCGGCAGCTAGAGCTGTCAGTACAACTCGCAAGGCCAGTGATCAATCGCTAAACGTGCGGGACACACGTCCGCGCGCTGGCTGCGAGGGCACACTGCACATAAGCTCACCTGATGCATTTTTTCTCAACGGACGAGCGATACCAAGGGCCTCTGAAGTGCCGCAGCTGGTTCGACACTTGACTGCAGCTGACTGCGTACCGCTTGCCAAAAAAGCCATGTCGAGTGCACGGATTGTTCAACAGCAGCAGGAACGAACTGGAGATGCACAGCTGCAATGATGCACCGAACTTCGGAAGCAGTGTTGGCAGGTGTCGGAACAAAGCTCGCTTTGTAATTCCGGAACTTCCAGAAGTCTGGTGAAATTCTGGCCCAAAATTGACCTAGCAGGCGTTATTTTTCCGACACGGACACCTCGACAATGGAAGGTTCTGTGCGCAACGTTGGTGCCGTTGTATCCTGAAGCTTCACTTTGTTGGTATAAAAAGCCTGAAGTGCATAGAGCTCAGCAACTTGCGACAACACTTGTACACTTTGACACTGCTGCAGCTTGTGCTCTTGCCTTCGTGATCATGGCCTGCGCAACTATCTCATCCGCGTCTGTATCAGCTGCAATCAAGTCTGCATGCATCTCTGCACCTGCTTCCCGACAGCATGTTTGCATCTTTGCCCGGCCAGCCAGTAAGCCAGCTGCCTATCGACTTCAGTCCAACAGCAGATTGGTGATAGCCAGAGGAATGTATGGCAACAACTGCTGGAACACTGGTGACTGCCGACCTGCCTACAATCAACGACAGTGGCGTAGCGGTCCCAACATGCAACGCTCGTTCGAGAAGTGGGCAGAGCAGGCGACCAACAATATGTGGTTCCCCGTCGATGTGGAGGAGACAGCAGAGCAGTACACCTTTGTGGCTGACGTGCCAGGCCTAGGCAAGAACGACATTAAGGTATGACTTCAGCTTGTGTTGGTTGTTCGACCTGTCAGCATGCTAATTTTGCTGTATTGCTGCAAGCAGACTGCTGGCCCCAGGCCGCATATTGCAAAGCAGCCCATACATCTGATCTATGATGTCACTGCTGAGCTGTTTCATGAACTTCCAGGTGCAAGTGAACAAGGATCGTGAGCTCAGCATCAGTGGCGAAAGGCAGCAGCGCTCTTCCTCTTCCAATGCTGCCTCCACCAGCAGCAGCAGCTCTGCTGAAGTGGATGTTGAGGGTTCAGAAGGCAGCAACACAGCCCAGAAGGTTCAGCGCAAGCGTCAGGAAAGACGGTTTGGCACCTTCAAGAGGACTTGGAACCTGCCAGAAGATGCTGATGTGTCACAAATCAAGGCCACAGTTGATCAGGGTGTCCTTAGTCTGACAATCAACAGGGTGCAGCCAGCAGAGCCCGAAGTCACCAACATTCCCATCAGCTAGAGCATTGCTTGTTTTTCTTTTTGTACACTGCCATGTATTTCATGTGTTCACTGCTTCACAATGTATCAACAGTTCTGACTAGTTTCTCTTCACTGTCTTGTATTCAAGTGGCAATGTTAGGAAACGGCAAGCCATTATACCCTTACTTCACTCTAACCTGATATTTGGTACAGTTTCATTTGTAAACATCATTTGAATTGGATTCCTTTGGTAGTGCCGGGACTCCAGTGAGCAGAGCAATTTGCAGTATGCTGACAGAACGGCTGGCTGGATGCATTTCAGGGCGCACACAAGTCATACTCAGCTCTTCTTCCTCTGCTGTGCCAGAAGGTGTGGCCACGCTGACCTGCTTTCATGCTAACCGCATAAAGTGGCCTGTGGGCAGATTTGCCCTGCAGTTGTCATGGCAAGCTTGATATAATGTCCATGGTCATGCCTCCACAGAAGTGAATCGTGAAGATTATTGCATTGCTTTGTCTCTAACGGAATGCAATAATGACAGCACTTTTGCCAGTGTGGACACTCCTGCAACATTTTCTGCTTTGGAAAACTCAGTTTGACAGCCAAGGCTGTGAAATACCTATACTGATCTGCAAGAAACGCTTCGAAGACTACATATCAGGATGAAGGTGGATGAAGGTGATGGCAACCTATACTGTCAAATCGTTATCTGATAGGCCAACCACAAATTCAGAATTATTGTACGCCTTGCACATAGAGAGGGTGATGTACTAGGGGTGTATATATAGCATGCTGATCATGTGCAGTGCATATGGCATGGCTCTGTTGCATGCTAATTACAATTACAGTTGCATATGTACAATCCACTGCAGCTCTGCTGGCAGTCAAAAAAGCATCGTCAGACATATTGCGTCTTGCATCAACAGATCATGATTTGACTCAATGCGCCTTCATCAATGCCTTATGTTTTAAGAGGCTTGCCAGAAAAACACGGGGGCAACTCAGAACCAAAAAATTTGATGCAGCTTAGCCGTATTAGAGGTGCTGTATAAGCAGCAGCTGTTCATGACACGCGGTACACACCCTGCTGATACAGCAGCCATCACATGCATTATTTCATAAAATGAAGTCTGTCTAAGCCACAAAGTAAGTCTACAAGCTGTCCTCGCCCTTCTCAACAACAAGCAGGTCCTTGCCCTTGCACCATGAGCTGGAGAAGAAGCCCTTACCAGGCTTTCCACCCATACGCACAGCCTTCTTTCCAGCACAGAAATCCCACACACTCTTGTCACCAGCCTCGACATGAGCAGTGCTGAACCCCTTGCAAGTCTTGAACAAGGCACCAGACCAGAAGCCCTTGCATGTGCCGTGGAAGGAGAAGCCATTGTCAGCAGGTCCAGCAACATCTAGCTGGCTGCCAGCGATGGCAGGTGGGAGTGACTGGTCAGAGCCGCAGTCAACCTCCAGCTTTCCAAAGCAAGGCCAGAAAGCTCCAAACCAAGTGTGGCGGCCGTTGCAGGTGATCTGGCACTTGGGTGGGCCCTCCAGGGAGCCAGAAGGAAGGTCATGAGGCAGCAGCACAACGCCAGCCCTCTTCATGTCATGCTGCACCTTGTCTGCAACATGCACATCAGTATCAGCAACAGTCAAGATGTCAGGACTTGAAATGAAACTTCAACCTGCTCGAGCTAGCAATCAAGCCAGCAAGTGAAACTGCTGTGAAAAGACAAGAAAAGACTACACCTTTTGGCGTCAGTTCAATGACAAGCCAAGTATAATACTGGGCTGCCAGCCTGCTGTGCACATGTTCAGAGAAAAGGTTTCAATTCACAGTGATCTGCTACATCACAGGCCTGAAATCAGCGACAATGCATCCCCAATCTCAACTTGCAAAGAACAGGGTACATTGACAAGGCATGAGCAAGGTGGTACCAGCTGATAACGGATCAGGTACAACAGGCAGCAATGCAACAGGGTTGACACAGAGCATCATAGAACAGCTGCAGCAAGACCGCATGAGTATCACTTGTGAGGAGGTAGTGACAGCTGCAGGAATACCTTCAACATCCTCAAATGTCATGTCAGCGCTGTCCCAGAGCTTCTGGTGTGCCTTCTTGTCACCATGCTTGCCATGGTGCTTGTCAGATTCCAGCTCGCTGTCAGCAGCATCATGATGCTTGCCCTTACCACCATGCTTCTTGTTGTCATGCTTGTCATGGTGACCAGCAAGAGATCTTCTAGCACCAGGCATGTCAGGGCGGTCTTCTTTAGGCATGGGCTCATCAGTGTGGGCCATGTCGGGCCTTGGCTGCCTGTCAGCATGCTTGTCCCCATGTTCATTGTTGTGCTTGTCTCCATGCTTGTCACATTTACCACCAACCTTGACGCCCATGAATCGACCGGAAAGGCCATTGCAGCGGCCTTCCTTGACACTGTTGTCACCTGCACACAATGATTAAACACAACTCTGAGACACGCAACCAAATGTGTCTGCAAAGACACCCTCGCAAAGCAGAGGTGGAATTTGCTGTGAAGAAACCACCAGCATTTTCGTGAAGTGCACCAGCACAACTGGGACCATCTAAAAAGCATCACAACCAATTAGGCAACCGATGTTTCTGACACAACTGAAAGCATAATGATCCACTGCCTCTGAAGTTGTACAAGCTTGTGACACAGATTAAATCAGGCATCCATGGTGGGGCAGAGCACCAACCTTCCAATGCCATGTCTATTGCCACAGCGTCTTCTGGTCTGAAGCCATCTGTCATCAAGCCAGCTTGGTTACCGATGCTGTTGCTGCTGTTTGAGTTGACGCTGATGGCAGTTCCCAAGCATCCGTATGCCTTGGTGCTTTTGATGAATTTGCCACTTGGGGTCTTGAAGCCCTTCTTGCCAAAACTTTGGAAAGCACCCTCACAGATGCCAATCTTCTTGCTTTCAGCAAACATTGTGCTCTTACCCTCGCACTTGGCGCCAAAAACACCAAAACCGTCTGTGACATTGCCCTTACAGAACACCTACAACAACAACATGGCAATGGAAAGATCCAAACAGCAGCAGAATGAAATGGAACCCAGGTAGCATGGGTGCATATATGTTCAACGATCAGCTGTGATGATGCAAACTGCACTGACTTGCTCACCTTGAAGGTACCCACACAGGACTTTGCTTCTCCAGCTACTTGTAGCACAGACTGGTCCAGCTCTTCATCATTGCAAAAGAATTTGCATGTCACATTGCCTTCGCTTAATTGGGGCACAGCCCAAGAGGACTCTGAGGACAGTTCGTTTGTGGGCAAAGAAACCTGATCACTCAGAAGCTGAGATTCTGGCAGCACAGCTCCTGCGACGATACAAGCTCCCTTTAGTGACTGTGAAGACGTAAACAACCTCCTCCTCTGCTCACATCTGTGAGGCGACATGACAAGTACAGGCACATACTCGAGCAGCATACTGTGCAGGGATAGCGCTTCCAGCATACTGACCTGAAGCGCACGCAATAGCCAGCAGGCAAAGCAAGGCAGTGCACCGCATCATGCTTTCTGGTTATAAGTTCGCGAAGTGTTGCAACAGAGAGATCCTAGCGCCGTATGACCTCAACCTAGCTTCGTGGTCCAAAGTAACTGAACGTGACAAATCGCGTTGTTATGCAGTATGGTGTAATCTGCATATCTGCCCCATTTCAGTCCCCACACAAATCCCCAAGAAAGGCTTCCTTGTTCGAATTGCAAGGCCCTCACGCAGCTGTCCACAGTTGGCAAGTGCACTTCTGAGTGCCGGCGACTGCTCGTAGTCATATAGAAGATTGTCTGGGGGCTGGCGTGCACAACAGCTGGCGCTCGTGAACTCTTGTATTTATTTAGAGCTTTCACACTACGATGAGGGTGCAAGCCTCACAAGATGTCAGAAGGCTTGGCAAGACGTTTGTGTTGCTGCTGGTAGGGCACCACGAGTGTCTTGGTGTTTTGCGTTCAGCTAATCAAGCTTTCAAGCACAAGACAAGCAGTTTCAACTTGTTTGACTATGTTCTGGCACTGATCTTTGTGCTTGCTCTGCAGCTTGCACAGACTTGCTGGATGACAGTGGCAGGTGACATCGTGCTCGGTCTGCCTGTCTCGGTGCTTTGCAAGCTGCGTGTCTTGTGTTGTGTGCTGTTAGTCGAGCCAACAACAGTTTGTGTACAGGCCAAGACTGGATAGACTATGACGATGATGCTTATATTATGTCAAGAGGCACGGCTCCAGGGCCTGCGCCGTATATGCACTTGCCGCACTCCGGAGCTTATCATCGACCGTACGGAATTGCTCCCTACGGTCCTGCTCCCTATGGTCCCCTGCCTTACGGGTTGTCGCCATCTCCCGCTGCTTCTCCACCTCCACCTCCACCTCATTCTCCGCCTCCTCCCCCTCCTCCCCCGACGGCGGTGAGTCAAGAGAACAAAGGACATGTGCGGCTGCTTTAAATAGCCGCATTTGCTGATTGACCTCTGTTTTTGCAGGTTGTTGTCACTGAAGGCTTCTCTATAAGCACCACAGTCCCTGCAGTCAAGTCTACAGCAACCTTGACAAACTACGCCACTGTTGCTGCCTTTAACAGTACTGAAAGAGCAAGGGTGAGTGCTGCTGCATCAAGTAGGCAAAGACAGCTCAATGACCACCGTGATGATATCTGAGCTTTACCTCAGGCAGTTGTGTCGCAGATTTGCTGACATCTCTGTTGTGCCTCGTTGCAGTTCATCACAACACTGGAGGCAAACATACTGAAGTTGCTAGACGTGCTGGCCAACGTAACGATTGACTCAGTTGTTGCGTCCTCTGTCAGTGTGACTGATACCATTTCTTTCACTGGCGCTGATAGTACAGCTGCTGCTGAAGCTCGTGATGCCCTTGTCACAGCACTGACTTCTGGAGACACCTCGGTCTTTGGCACTTCATTTGGCAGTGTGACAGTCTCAAGTGTGTCGAGCACAAACTCTACTAACACAGGTGATTGATCTTTATTTTGCAGCTTCTCTTCGCATATTTTCTCATCAATTTGTAATGCTGAAAAGTGTTGTGCTAGTGCAGCTACAAAGAGCGGTGCTGGTTCCATAGGGTGGGGAGGAGTCATGGGAGCAACTGCAGCTGTTGTGCTTGGAGCACTGTATTTTGCTATCTAAAAGCAGCAAATAGAATTATATAGCTTGGCAATGCATCATTAGCTGCATGGCTTCTGACAATTACTGACTGACAACGAACTTCCTTGACATGACAGCCTTGCACACAATGTGTGCAATGTAGAACTTTATATCTGCAGCATTAATATCAACCATTAACTATCTGTGTCAGCTGTTCAGTGTTGTAGTGCATTTTAGCAGTTCGTGTAGCGCATGCGATGGCCTTGTCTGGCAACGATGCGCTGAAGCCTGGCATTCACGTTCAATTCTGCTATACTCCTACTCAGGCCGACGTTAAGTGCGTCACTCACTGCTCTGCAAAACGCTTTGTGACTTTGGATGCAAGCAGCAATGTGGCAATATGGGTGCGTCAATGCTTCGCCCTCGCCATTGTCGTAATGATAGAAGCAAATGGAGATAGAAAGGTCTGTGCTTTCGACTGCAGGGTCCTTCCGCCACAGGGGCGCAAGCCAAATCCTGTTCGAAGATCGAGAACTTTCAGAATGTTTCTGCATCTGGGGCCCAGCACGGCATCATCACACATCTCATGTATGGAAAGAAGTGCAGGCACTTCTTTGCAGCATGCTTGGACGATACCCTGAAGTTGTACAGCCAAAGTTTTCGCCTACAAGCAAGCTTCAGATGGCACGGAGGAGTTGTCATAAGCATGGTGTATAACGCTGCATGCGATGAGCTGATAACAATTGGCAGAAACGGTGTTAAAGCCTGGTACTGTGAGCCAGATTACAAAGCTTTTGCCAAGAATGCTGCAGCTCCGCTTCAAGCTGGCTCTGGCTCTAAACTGCTGCCTGGCAACTCGGCCTCGTCCATGTCCAAGCTCAAGGGAGGCAAGGCTGCACCCTGGGAGCTAGGTGCTTTCCAGAGCATCCATGAGCGTGTCACATTCAGGTGCTTGTCCTGCTAGAGCATGTACATGTGTTCATGATTCTGCTCGACTTGTCTGGTATCATCTGCAGCATACATGGCAGTAGACATGGTATTCTGACCTCTTGTGTATCTTGTATGGCAGGGTCCCTGGTGCGAATCAGCATCGTGTGCCCAAAAGCGCGGGCCTCGTCAAGCAGGCGGACTGGTGCCAACAAGCTTTCCTCCAGGAGGAGCTGCAAGTGCTGTATGTGCCAATCAAGGGCTCTGTGTATGGCTTTCGCATTGATGATGGTGAGCGCATATACAACTGGGAGGGTCTGCATAAGCAGCTGGTGACTGCTGTTGTACATCATCCTGGCTCCAACCACATCATCACAGGCTCACATGACATGACAGCAAAGGTATGCACCATGCTCAACATTGTGCTGAGAAGAGGAGCAGCTCTCATTCCTAGCAGCAGTCTCGCCTTTGCTGCACGCTAATGATAGCCTTGAATTTGCTCATTGCCTCCCACATTTTGACGCCCCAACAGTAGGTGCACATGTCCCCACACCGCTGCAGCTGCTGCTGTCACTGCAATTGATCAAGTGTGAGGGGGCACAGTGGGTTGAGTGTCAACCAAACAAGCGCCATGCTCAACAAGTGGCATAGTCAACAAGCGGCGGTCCATTGCAGCCCCCAAAGTAACCCAGCAAGAGTTTGCCTTTACGCTGTCATGATGATGGGCTCCCTCCTTAGGGTATTGCCACCGCATGTTGACAACCCTGTGGCGCTCAGTCTGATGCCCTACTGCTGCGGGCAGCATTGGCTCTCAGAAGAGTTTGCCTTTCTATGCTTGCAGCTTTGGGCCCTAGGTCAAAGTGGCGAGCTTCAGCTTCTGAACATGTTTGCCCAGACGGCTTCCCCAGTGCAAAGTATCACCTTGCATCCCAGCAAGCAGTCCATTCTCATGGCAGTCACAGATGGCACCATCAGCCTTTGGCAGTTAGATACCTTGGGAGAGCTATACCGGTATAAGCATGAAGGCCGTGTGGAGGGCCTGAGCTTCACTGATACCGACGACTTCTACTTCTTTTCAGGACCGCAGGTATGGCATGAACACTGTCGCACATTGACCGGCACGCCTTGTACAAATAGCTGCAGCAAAGCTTGCTCGCTATTGCTGTCACCATGCTTTCACCACTTACGTGCATGACACAAAAACAAGCCTACTTTGAAGCTCTTGCCATATCACCATCAATGCTACATCATTGTCTTTGTAAACAATACCTATTGCAGAGCTGCATGGTCTTTCAGGACATGTGTTCGTGCACTTACAGCAGTGCTGCCTCTATGCTGGTCATTGCCTGCAGGTTTGTGCCATGCGTCTGCAGCACCTGTTCACAACCTTCCGCAGCTGCAACTCCCAGCCCCGGCAGCTGGACCTGTTGGCAGACAACTCACTCCTCATGAGCTTTGAGGATGGGTGCGTGCGTATCTGTGACCCAGTCACAGCCTTGGACACAACCATTACGCTGCCACAGCTGTCCATCAGGTCCCCCAGATATGTGAGGTATGTCTGCTGCTGCTGCTGCTGTTGCTGCTGCTGCTGCTGCTGCTGCTGCTGCTGCAGCACAATAGCTTAGACTTGCAGCTTGGTCAAATGTGCGACCTGAAAGGCAGCCATAGTAAACTTTTGGTCTGCGACTGTCATTTGCATGGTTTGTCAATGAAATGCAAGCTGTAGCCAGGTACACTTGGCAGGTCATGAGCAATGGTGTTGCCTTTTGTCACTGGCTTTCTGCCATTTCTCACACCACAGCTGCAAACTAGAGTTGGCTCAGCACCTTCCAACAACAGATTCTCATTGCATATGTGTCTTACAGTAGCATTGCGTTTTTGGTGACTAACTTTGAGCATACGACTTAGAGCATGTGCCTAATATCTTTCCACAGTATGCAACTTTGGCCTGACAATGCTTGTTCACTCTCCAGAGCTGACTTGGCACAGAGAAAGCTGTATGTGCTGATGTCCAACGGCCACATCCATGTCTGGAGGATGCATGATCAGAGACCACCCACACTGGTTGCAGTCTGGGACAAATTGACCCCCAACCACAAGGATCTGGCCATGTGCATCACGCTGATGCCCACAGGATCGTTGGACCCCAAGCTAGCAGATCTTCAGGGTGAGCAACCCTTTGAACCAACGTTGTCATGCCTGGTTTGTGCACCGCTGTGCACCGCTGCAACCAACGTGAATCTCGTCTCTAGTGTGCGCAAGTCCTTCAGCAAATTACTGTGTTGCTATTCAGCAGCAAGACTCGCCATGGCTCATGAGTGAACTGATTGCAAAGCTTCTGTACACACAAATGGATTTCTGACCATCTGCATTTGCACAGCCCATACGGTGTGCCAGAGTGTTGACAATCAAGTGACTTCCCGGTGACAGTGCTGCCTCCCTGCTGCTCCAAGGTTGAGAAGGTCCCTGCATTGCATGCTGGACCACATATTCAGTGGCTGGACTGCACGTATCAGCCTGCAGGTCTGGCCATGACGAGCGATGAGGAGTGTAGCGACCATGTGATTGTGGGCACAAAGGCTGGAGACTGCCTTTTCTTGGACGCAGCGCGTGATGGCCAGGTCATGCTGTGCTTCCCTGCTCACAGGTGCTACTTACAACCTGCCTACCTACCTATGCTGCTGAAAGCTTGACTTTATGCTGTTCTCTGCGCCATGCAGCTGGCCTTGCAGCAGTCATGCCTATGTGGTTCTGTCTGATGCACATCTCTGCTTTATGTGATGCTTGCAGCTTGAGACTGTAGACAAAGATGCCACTCAAAATTGGGCTTTCTGGCTGCCCTCAAGGTGCTTGCATTTAATACAATCATATCAAGGGTCTCGTGTGCAAATGGTGTTGAGGTGCTGTACAGGAGACTGTTTGCTTGCTGACATGAGTTTGGCCAAGGACGTGCTAACCTTCGTCAGTGTGCATGTTCAGCTTGTTCACTTGCTTCAGCCCTGATTTGAAATGGAGTGATAACGATTGTTTGCAGGGGTGATCAGATTGATCTGGTGGAGGTTGATGCCAGCCTGCAGCGCATGATAACAGTGAGTGGGAATTTGCTGAAGGTGTGGAACATGAAGGGTCATCGTTTGCTGAAAGAGCTCAGGTGGGCTCTCTGCGACCCATCATTGCTCATCTGTTCTCATCCTTTCCAAGCGTCAGGGACATAACTCACAGAGGAGTGCAGCGTCTCCCAGTCTTTTCACCAGGCAACTTGATCTGTTGCAGTAAAAAATCTGTCAGTGCTCACACAAAAGCTATTTTAATGCTCATACTGACAGTATCTGCACATGTCGCGGACAATACAACAAGGTGTTGGTCATCCCCGTTGGTGCGTGCTCGTTTGGTGTCAGCACAATTGAACAATGCCAGCGCTTCATTCTATTGCTGCTGAAGAGGGTCTGTTACATCGGAGTCTTCCTTGCTCTGCATGCATCTGGGCAGACTATGTTCCTTGCTCTGCATGCATCTGGACAGACTATGTTGCTTGCCCATGCATTCAGGTTTCAAGAGAGCTTGACCCATCTGGAGAAGATGGGGGAGGTGGTGGTGCTGGGGGGTGATGCGGGGGGTGTGCACTTGGTGAACATGGATACTGGGGATCTGTTGGCTAGTCCCAAGATGGAAGACCATGATGGCCCTGTGACAGGCCTCAGTGCTCACATGACCCTGAAGCACTTTATCTCATGCGGATCAGATGGGATGATCAAGGCAAGTTTGTGATTATTGCAAATAATGCTATGATGTGATAGATCTAGTTTGGAGCAGGTTCTGCAGCTAATTGCAGGATTGTTCATAGCTTGATCGTGCTGCAGGCAGGTCTACCTTGACATCAAGTCTTGCTTGGGGTGCGATGCATGTCTGGCTCTGAATGTTAGGGGTACATTGCACCGTCAATCACTCTGGGAAAGTTTGCTGGTTGAAAGACATGCACAGTTTTGCACATGGTTTGCATGTGGTTCTGTGAGCTTGTCAGGAGGACGCTGTGCTCAAAACAAACATGAGGTTTGAACGAATCTCTTCAGCAGGCTTTCAATTGCTGCCTGCACTCCTCAAGTCTGATCATAACTATGAGCTTGCTTCTAATGCAGGTATATGACACGCAAAAGCGGCTGAAGCGTGCGATGCACTTGCTGGAGCCAATCCTGTCTGTCAGCTTCTTGAACAACACAGGAGACATAGTGGCAGCTCTGAACAGGAAGCTGGTCGTCGTCCGTGCTGACTCATACAAGTTTCTGACAGCCGATGAGATGTCGATGTTGGTGACAGAGCATGCAAAGAGCAAGCAGCAGCCATTGAGGCAGACACCAGCCATTGTTCTGAGGGCAGCCATGCAGCTGGCTGAGTATGGCTCAAGCAAGCACTTACAGCTGGCACAGCAGCGACACCTTTCACAGGTAGGCAACAGCGGCATTGTTGTCTCTGCATGGCTTATTTACAGTTGCAAGCAAAATACGGCTCGTGTCTGCTGGATAGTCAGAATGATCAAGCACTGCGCAACATGTGCACACAAGCCTGCTGCTCTGTGATGCCATCTGGTCCATGACTTGATATGTGGCGAGATTGGCGGTGCTGATAAGGTGGCCCTTGTCACCATTTGGTCAGGAAATAGCTTGTGGAAGTGCAAGCTCATCATTCACACGCTGTGCATGACCGCAGGCGCCAGAGACACAATCACATCTAGATTTGTCAGCCCAGCTCAGCATGGCCCAGCCTGACATGCTGCTTGAGCTGCATCGCATGGGCTCTGGCACCAAGCTGTCCATCTTTGACGACTTCACCAACAAGGCTGACATCTCCCAAGCAGGCGTCGTCAGCAAAGTTGCCAGTGCAGTCAAGGGATGGCAGAGGTACAGATCTGCAGACAGCCAGACTCAGCCTAGTGATGTTGCTGATGCAGCAGCAGCAGCTGGTGTTTGTCAGTCTGGGCGGGACAGTGTCACTGGCAGCGAGTCAGGCATGACAGCTGGACCAGACAGCATTTGTGTGATTGTAGATACTGCTGCTGAACAGGCACAGACAAGCTCATCTGTGGGTGATGTGATGCTGACAGTCACGTCTGATGCAGCTGCTGCTAGCCTTGCAACAGTCTGTGCCGAAGCCAGGGGCGACGCACCTGGAGAGACATCTGCAAGCATGGCCAACAGTATGGTCATTGACTCAGGCAGTAGTGCAGGCAGCAGTGCAGTCCCACGGAAGGTAGGCTTTGCTGAGCCAGCCAGAGAGGAGGTTGAAGAGACTGGCAAGACAACTGTGACAGGCTCCAGTGATGTGGGCAAAGCGACCACAGAGGCACAGCAGGCTTCAGCAGCAGATTTGAGGGCCAGGGTGGCAGCTGGCATGCGTAGGTGCGCAGCTTGTTTTCACAATGCTGCACACTGATTGTATGTCTGATAGCAGCAATGTGTGTTGCTCATACGCATGCGTTCTGTTTATTTCATGGATGTCAAGACAGTGTAAGTGATTTCCTGTGTGCCTTTCTCACTGTGTAGACTATGGGTAAGCGCTACAGTGTAGCGGCTACACAAACCTCTGCTGTTGACAGCAGCTGATATGACATAGATCGTATAGTTGAGAACAGCCTGCCATTGTATTGCAGGGCAGCTGCTGTTAGCAACGGCACTCCCTCCCTTCACAGCACCTTGAGGCGCCTCAACAAGGAGCTCACCCAAGTGCAGCATGATCAGCGGCCACACCAGATGCCAGCACCCACAGAAGGCCCTCTGGGAACCTCAAGAGCAGATGCAGACACAACTGACACTGCAGAAAGCAAAAACAGCTTCAGTGCAGGCGCTGCTGACACCTCAGGCGTTGAAGACAGTGGTAGTGATGATGACTCTGAGGAGGAGGATGAGTCGCATGAAGCAAGGTGACTATTTCTGGTTGACAATGGAACAAATGTGTTCGTTGGCTGATGCAGTGCAGGTGTTGACTGGACCAGCATAGCATTCACAGCTGTGTTGCAATGGACTGCAGTCTCAGCAGACCACAATCCGGCTGTGCTGCGAGCCCTCCCGTTGTTGCTTCTGGCTGCAATGCAGCAACAACAGCAGCAGCAATAGCAACAACAAAAGCATATAACAACAGCAATAATTGCAGCAACAACAAGAGCAACAGTAGCAGTTGCAGTAGTAGCAATAGCTACAGTGACAGCTGGTTGTGAAGACGACACCTGACTGTGCTGTGTGCTGCCCGCAGTGGTGACGACACCAGTAGTGAGCAAGGGGAGGTGGCAGGCCTGTCACCCTTCATGGCCACGGCTCTCAAGATTGTGTCAGCTCCAGACGCCTTCCTACAGAAGGAACAGGGCCCTCGCCACACGGCTCTGCCCTGTTTCTCTTTCAACAAGCGAGGCGCTCTTATGAAGACCATGTCCAGGAAGCACAGCACTGTCAGTCAACAGTCTGCCACAGATGGTGTGCTTCCCTCAGCTCGGGGACTGCACCTCTCAGGCAGCCTGGCGTCACAAAGGACTCAGTCTGGGTTGACAGCATCTTCACACGGTCAGACGCTGAGCAGGCAGCCAAGCAGTCAGCAAGATGTGTCGACTCAGCAAGCGTCACAGCACCAGGGCGCAAAGCAGCCCAGGAGTCAATGCACAGTCGCTGTACTGGCAGAGGCAGGGCTGGCCAGCATACCAGAGGAAGAGCCTGCAGCAGTGCAGAAGGTGAAGAAGGTGGTGAAGAAGAAGCGGAGGAGGAAGATGAAGAGGGTTTCCAGGCTGACTCAGCCTGCCGGCATGACAGATCAAGAGAAGTCAATCTGGCTGCTGGAGCATTGCAAGGTACTCATGTCATCATGAAGTTTGCATGCTGCCGTGTCAGCCTTAAGCTGCATGATCAACAAGTCCTCTTTGAGCAGCATGTCTCATGATCCTGATCGTCAGCATTGGTACCCGCCCACACAAACTGAATTATACAGCAGCTGAAAACAAAATCCGTTTGCGAACAAACTGCATGCAATATGTGTAGCCCTGCTGGTGTGACATGTTCCAAAGCAAAAGAGGCTTTAAAGCTTACTCTGTCCAGTTTATGCTGTCGGGAGGAGGAACGGGGCGTGCTGGATTCATTTGCACAAGACTGAGCAGAACTTACATCTGTACAGGTTGGCGAGGTGATAGCTGGACTGTTGGAGTACCAAGAAGCTGTGACTATGACGCGTGCATCTAGCAAAGGGCTGGCTGTCAGAACCGAGCACAATGCTGCCAATACACCAGCCAGCCCCATTCAAAGTGTCAAGCCACCACGGATTTTCCAGAACAAGACTTGACCAGCATGACCAGCTGAAAATTCTGCGTGGGGCTTATAAGATCTTTAGTGCCGTCCGCACCTGAGTTCAAATTTATAGCAAAACTGCAGATCAGGTGCTGTCGCTGCTATGTTATTTGCTTATGCTCACTCATTGGGTTCTTGTTACAAAACACATAGTCTGCCAAAGCTTCGAACTCGACCTTGCAGTTTGTAGCAAAACATCAAAGCTCAATTGAGCTTGCAACGCCACAGCAAACACTGCTATCAGGACTAACTAGGGGGACTGATGACTCATTCCATCAAACCCCAGCACATACAGCAGTTGCACATAATTGCGCTGGCTGTACCTGTGCATGAGAGGTGGGTTGGGGTCCTGATAGAGGTGTAGGCAGGCCCACTGGTGTCTGGTCTACTAGCAGGTCAGGAACCTCTTTGCTGCCTGGCCCAGCCGCCATTTTTAATAATCACGTATTTTCAATGGCTCATGTATGCCTTGCTGACTACTGACTCTGATGTTGCTCGCTTCAACATTAATGTCCGTACAGTGGTAACGACAACACGTACCTGTGTTTGTCTTCTTGGTGTATATGGTGGGTCTCCGTCTTGCATGCAGCGAGCAGCGTCCGAACCAGGCTTTAACAAAAACCCCTCGTGGCGACTGAACACTGCATGATCCCTGACTGGATCATCATGCCTTTGTTGGTCCGTCATCGAGCCCTGAATGGCAACTTGCTCATCATCTCACTGGGAGATTCGTAGGCTGCTGTCCAAGTTGCTAATGCACTCAATTTGACAGTAGCCTCTGCCCTAACGGCCTCATGCGTAATACAGGAACTTTGAGTCCATCATCCGTTGCAAGTATGGGTTGTACGCGACCCTAGTCAGGGTTTGCCAGTTCTCTTGCGACGCCATAGCAATCACCGCTAATCGATGGGGTTGCGATCGAACCCTAGAGCACCTTGCCACGGCGGTAGCTCCAGTCAACAGCTTCAACTTGTGTTTGCAGAACTTTGTGCGCAATGCAGGCATAATGCTTCAGCACATGTCTTGTCGCATGCGCAGGAGTACAGAGAATTCACTTGGCCCTGGAGCACAGGCGTGGTCGACCAGCTTTCTGGGCCAGCCCGTGCCGAGCAAACGCAAATCGTCGCTCATGCGAAAGCAAATGGAGCTACTTCGTCACGGTTGCAAGATCTTGCGATTGCAAGCTGAGGGACACGCGCATGACTATTCGTCTTCAGCGTCAACTTTAGCCTATGGCTCCTATCTGCCGTCGCATTCACAGCGGAGTGGAAGAGCAAACAACGGGGGCGTCTGGGAACGCAAGATATATCAAGCTCGCATGCTTGAAGAAAACCAGCGCAGCTCTCGTGAAGCATACACACGCGCTAACCCACCTGACCCTGCTCAGCTCAGCTGTTCACCAACTTATGCGCAATCTGCTGTCCCTGCCAAGCCAGGTCTTGGCCGGTCCAAAGCTGGTGTCAATGGTGGCTCTGCAAGTCACTCAGCTGTTGCTGTTAGTGCTGCAACTCAAGCTTCCTCTACAGAGTTCCAAGAGGCAGCACAGAAAACAGAAAGTGAATACGACTTGCATTCCCCCACAGTCAATCATTTGGCTGCAATGGTAAGAACCTGGCAGCGGTCACAACTTATGTGCTTTGTCAAGTTTTTGCGAGAGCGTGCAAGAGCGTGGTTTTCCAATGTACTGAGTGTGTGGATGGCATCAAAGGTCATCATTGCCAGTTCAGTGCATCCAGCACCAAGCAACGCACAATGACATAACAAGCTCTAGTTTCCTGGTGGCATCGTGTGGTTTCGTTTCAGTATCATGTTGTCACTGCTTTCACAAATTGAATATTACCCTTAGCTTCATCTCTAGCTGGAGGCACGTTGATACTCCACATCAGTTGCACTGCTTGTCTGAACGTGACTCAGCACTGGCCATTGAGCATTGTGCGTTTTGCAATGACAGGCTCTATCAGACGCAGATGACAACACAGATCAAGAGACTCCACCATCAGACAAGACAGATCAATCAGTCCCTGCAGACATATGTGTTGTTACCACAGCTGAAGAGGCCAGACGCGTGGTGCACCTGTTGCGCAAGGAATACAAACACATGATCTTTGCATGCGATACTGAGGTCAGTCCTTCATGAGACTCTTTGACTGCTTTGAGCCTGCTTGTGCTGAATGCTCCTCAAATCCAACACCTGCAGCTGCAGGATGTGCATGCTGCTGACTGCTGCACAACTTGCCTACTTTTGATGTGTAGTGACTTTCAGTGATATGAGGGCACTCTCTGCTGCAGAGCTTCGCAAGAGGTTTGGAAGCTCACTGTTGGTTATCTCGGTGCAGGTGAAAGACATTGACTTGAGCAAGGAGTCCCCTTGTGGTCATGGATTTGTGACCTGCTTTTCTATCTATGGTGGTACCGTCGACAACGAGGTCTGTAATTTTGCTGCTGATGAGAACGCTCCACATCAGGATCAGTTGTGGGTGGACACAATGCTGGATGGCAATGAGGTGAGTCAAATGAAGATGCATGCCTGAGTAAGCAGTTGAGGAAGTGTGCGTGAAACAAGCCTGATAGGCTTTGGCAAGCCACTTGTGCACTACTTCCTCATGGGGCAATGTACAATGCCACAAGCTGTATGGCTTGCTGCAAGTGCTTTTGCAGGGCCGACTGTCTCATCTGATACGTGTCACTACTGTGTTGTTACTACAGGACTGTGCAATCAATGTTGACATGCGTTTCTCTGAAAGGACTCATTTTCCCCTCTCCTGCAGGAAGCTAGCAAAGAGATGTTTGCTATCTTCAAAGACTTCTTTGAGGATCCTCACATCAAGAAGGTGTGGCACAACTACAGCTTTGATCGGCATGTGCTGCGCAATCATGGCATAGACTGCCAGGGCTTCACAGGCGATACCATGCACATGGCCCGCCTCTGGGATTCTTCCAGACAAGGCAAAGGCTACAGCCTGGAAAGCCTGACTGGGTAAGTACACCCCCCATGCATTTTCAGAATGGACACTGTGTTAGCTGCTTTTCCCCCTTTGATGGCCTGTGTTGCATCACACTTGTTCCGGGTAGCAAAGAAGGGAACACCTTGTTTGATAGATACAGCAGGTGGCGCATTTGCAACTTGATTGCATCCAACACTGCGGCATCTGGTGCAAGGCATACATGGCCATAACTATGACCTGCACATGCAATCAAGATTTTTAGTCATTCAACGCTAAGTCCAGTCACGTGGTACATGCATATGACACTCATGTGGGGGGTTGCCAAGCAGTGAGAGGCGTCATTATTGTGCAGAGACAAGAAGCTGATGGCTGATTATGCGGGCAGCATGCGCTCCAAGACAGGCATGAAGACACTGTTTGGCAAGAAGAACATCAAAAAGGACAATACTGAGGGCAAGGTGCAGCTCATGACTATCACCTGTGTACCAACTCATGCTGTCACCCTGCTGTTTCAATTGCACACATGTGATGAAGACTACCACACACAGCCACCACCCAGGGGAGTCCGTACACATGAAAAGACGTCTGTAAAAAGAGTGGCTGACATTGTGTTGGGCTCTGTCATATGCCTTAGGGGTATCTGGTTGAAAACCAGTTCCAAAAGGCCTGCGTGCAAGCTGTACAATATTTGTACTCATCTGCTGGGGCAGTTGTATCAAGAGTGCTTTGAGCATGTGGTTTTGATGCAGCTGACTGTTCTACCTGCTGTGGAAGATCTCCAGACAGATGAGGCTACTCGTGCCAGGTGGATTGATTACTCAGCCTATGATGCCAAGGCCACATGGCAGCTGTGTCAGGCTCTCAGAAAAGAGCTCAAGGTGAGTGCACACTTGGCAGCAACGCTTTGACGCTAACAACTGGAGTAAACTGATGCTTTGCCTGTGTTATGTCTCTGTGGTGAGGCGCAGTGTGGCCTGCAACACCCAGCAACGGTGGCAAGGTTGTGTCAGCTTTTGTTTGAAGTTGTACCAATGTTCTTACTGATCGTGTTGCGTCAACTCGGCTGCAACAGATGCTGTACACAAGCTGCTAGAGTGGAAATTGTGTCTTTGACAAGTCGTGATTTGCCATCTTCCAGGAACATTGTTGCCAGCATGGTTTTATTGCTTGTTGTAGGCAAGGCCATGCGTGATGGATGCAAAAGTGCAGCAGGCGGTGCAGCAAGCAACTGGTTTGAAGAATGATGAGATGTATGAGATGTATGGCAAGTACTGGCTGCCTTTTGGGCTGCTCCTGACAGACATGGAGAAGGAAGGCATGTCTGTCAACAGGTCAGCTTGACGCAATTCAATTTTGATGCAATATTGATGCAAACCTGATGCAGTGTTGGTGCAAGTCTGATGTAGGTCTGATGCAGTATTGCTGAAGGCTGGTGCAATATTGATGCAACATTATGCAATGATGCAGCATCATGCCACCTCCTGCCGGCATCAGATGCCTCTGCACACCCTCTGTGCAAGGTCTGCAGCTGTTATTTGCAGCTCTGGCCTTAATGCTTTGTTTGACATGCAGTGTATGTCAGGCTGTCAATCGATCCTTCGCATTCCTGCAAGACAGACTGACAACACAACAAGACAACTCTACTCCAGCTGGCCTTCATGACAGAACACCTCTGATGGTTCAGCTGCAGTGACAGCCCAAACAAATCCAGCAGACTGACAGCGTATCGACAACACACATTTGCTGAATGCAGGGAGCACTTGAGAGCAGCTGAAGTGCAGGCAGAAGAAGACCAGAAAAAGGCCATGGGCAGGTTTCGCAGATGGGCATCGTCCAAGGTGCCAGGAGCAGAGAACATGAACGTGGGCAGCGGCGCACAGATCAGGCAGCTGCTGTTTGCTGGGGTCCAGAATCAGAAGCCTGAGAAAGGCAGCCTTGAGCTGGAGCGTGTTTTCAAGGTTGGCCTTCACAAATTTTCAGCAGTCAACAGCAGCACATTCTTTGCCAGCTCTTTTCATCGCAGCTGTCAGAATCTGCTTCACATGTGGTTGCAGTTGCACACACATCACTAGCTCATCTGTACAGGTGTAGAGGTACAAGTTGTTTTCACTTGAGACTTCTGAACACAGACATTACTCAATAAATAAAATGTAACTCTGGGTTGTCTGGATGATCTCTAGTGCACAATCTCATTGAAGTGTTTGCTCGCAGCTGCAAGGCATAGCAGGTGTCTTTGTGTCAATCCTCTGTGGCATGGCCTTTGCAGGCCCCAAACACAGAAGGGTGGGTGGACCCCAACAGCAAGTCCAAGAAGCCCAAAAAGAACATTGACTTTACACTGCACAGCCTTTGGGGCAAGCAAAAAGAAGGCGCTACCCCTGTCATCCAGCCTGAGATCTTCACTGCTTCAGGTGCTGCCCTATGCTCTCAGATCTGTAGACAACAGGCTGTGAGCGTGAACTTTTGCCAGTCATAGTAGTCTGAGTACAAATGCCAATCACCTCTGAGGTGCCTGCTTTATGCAGAATTGCAAGGAGCTGTGCAGTCTGTCGTGCAATGAGTGTCCTTGACATTGCACACACAGCTGCAGTAGCTGCTTAGTATCCTGTAGCTTCCTCAATCACAGTGCTATGCAAAACTGCAGCTATCATCCAAGCTGGACTGCAAAGCTTTGGGATGCATGGCCGCCGACCTCACGCCACGTTATCAATCAGTGTTTCTGGTGTCTGTACATGGGATGGCCTGCTGCTATCACTCAAGCTGGACTGCAAACCCCTGGGATGCATGACCAATGACCTCATGCCACTGCATCAATACTTACTCCAGGTGTTTGTGATGCATAGGATGGCCTGCAGTGAGCACACCCGTGCTGAGAGCCCTGGCTGGCAAGCCTGGAGCTGCCAAGCGGGCTCTGCTTGAGCAGTATGGAGATACAGGCCTGGAAGTCTCTGCTGACGGTCAGTGTCACTTCTGTCTTTGTGGATCACTGTGCAGACTGGCCCTTTTATTTATTCGGTCATGGTAGGCCTATTGAACTTGGCATACCCCGATGGTTGCTGGCGTGAATTACATGCCTGCTGAGGCTGAGGCCCTACCGGATGAAGGGGCATTGGCTCCTGTTGATGCCTGAGTCTACTGAGGCAGCACATCAGTCTGCACTCCTTCATTGTACAGTTTCGAGATCACAGTCTTTAATTGCTTGTTGTGAAGCTTTCTGTTCTGCTGGCTTTTCCAAAGTGTTGGGCTGAACGGGCACAGCATGCTGGCTGGCAACCACTGTGCTCTTGCTGTCTTGCAGATATTCCTGTCGAAGCCCTGGTGGATGATGATGATTTGGACTCCTCTGTGGATTTGATGGTCACAGAATCCAAAGATGATGACATGGAGGCAGTGGGTGCTGAGCCTGCAAAGCAGCAGAGCGCGGGCGTGGCCATCAGCGCTGCCATTCAGTCTGCTGCTCAGATGGATGCGGAGGCCGGTCAGAAGGGGTATGGAAAGGCGTATGCTGCCTTCAAAGGGGGCAGAGAAGGGCTGGAAGCCTGTGCAGCCAGTAAGACCCATCTCATCTCGTCTCGTCTCATCTCACCTCACCTCACCTCACCTCACCTCACCTCACCTCACCTCACCTCACCTCACCTCACCTCACCTCACCTCACCTCACCTCACCTCACCTCACCTCACCTCACCTCACCTCACCCGACCGCACCCTGCCCCATAGCATTTGGTGTTCTCTCCACTCATCTCACCTCACCTGCTTTTCATCTCATCTGCTGTTTTCTTATTTTGATAACAATGTGTGCAGTGGGATTGTTTGCTCAGCATGCAGCAACCTCACCAAGAGGGCTGATTTGGACGGCATTATCACATTGAAATGGATTTGCAGTATGTTGTGAGGCATTCACAGGCAGATGTGCAGGCTGATTTTGGCCTAATTGTACATTACTGCTCTGCAGTTGACGCTTTGTGTGAGCTGGGGGCAATTGACACCCTCCTCAGCAACTTCATAAAGCCCCTGCAAGGCAGCGAGATCGCCACAAGAGACAGCGATGGCAATCTGGACCGCATCCACTGCAGCCTGAACATCAACACCGAGACTGGCAGGCTGTCGGCTCGCCGCCCAAATCTGCAGAACCAGCCTGCTCTAGAGAAGGACAGATACAAGGCAAGCAAGCCCTGAAACATCTCCCCAATGTAGAAATGTGTTTTTACTGTCCTCACGCGTTTCTGAGTTTAGAGTTCTAGCGTAGGGATGACATTTCTGAATTCAGCTGAACGTTTTGGGGTTGAAGACAGCTGCAGAAACTTTTCTGAGCTGCCTCCACAGGGCCCACATGCACTGGCACATGCTTTGCGTTGCATCCAAAGTGCAAGCATCTGGTCATGTCTTACACTGCTTGTGAGTCACAGCTATTCTGTTGCTTTGTATTGCATCTAAACTGCAAGCATCTGGTCATGTCTGACACTGCTTGTGAATCACAGCTATTCTACTGCCCACCTGTGCTGGTGTGACAGTATTTGTCACTCGTGTGACAGCTGTTGAACCAAGGTGACTGTAGTGAACATGGCAGCAAGAATTTGCACACCACAAGCTGTTACCAAGCAGGATTCTTACTGCAGTGTATGTGTGTGATAGGTGAGGAAGGCCTTTACAGCAGATGTGTCCAAGGGTCACACACTTGTTGTAGCAGATTATGGTCAGCTGGAGCTGCGTATATTGGCCCACATGGCGAATTGTACATCCATGATTGACGCTTTCAAGCTAGGTGGTGACTTCCACTCGAGGACTGCTTTAGGCATGTATGATCACATCAAAGAAGCTATCAACAAAGGTGAGCGGTGTTGTAGCAAGGACACTGTAATGAGGGCACAGCTTCCGCACAGATCACCTCCATAACACAATCACACAACTTTGCTGCTGCTTCTCAAGCCGGCACATTACACAAATTGTGGCTTCCTGACGTTTGGCGACCTCCTTCTTTTTGCAACAAGGATGACAACAAGAAGGAGATTCCCGCACGCAAGGCAGCCAGAGTGTGTGCGATGTGTCACAGCCTAGAGAAGCAACAGTAGTGTTGTCCTGCAACCATTCTGCTACAGACTGCTACTGGTTACACAGCCCTCCATCATTGTCACATATGCTGCTTTGACAGCTAACGGATGTCAAGAGTGCTTCTACCAGCTTGCAGCATTGTCACCCGTGCTGTTAGCATAACTGATGCTGTGCGCACGCATGGGTATTGCAGTCAGCCTGCATCTGAATCTTTGGTGAGCAGGCCAGAATGTCTGCTGCTGCTTTGCAGCATTGATCATGTCGCATGTGCATGCTGCAACAGGGCATGGTGTCAGATAAGCTACCCAATCTTGGACCTCATACAGGAGGGTACTCAGGGCTGTATGGACCTGACTCTAGGGGAAGACATGTATAGAAAGAACGAAAAGAAAAGAAAAGACTATGCCTTTCGGCGTCAATTTAATGAGAAGCCCAGTAATATACCGGGCTGCCCAGGTAGAAAGAATGAACTTGCATGAATGAAGTTCATGCTGCCTGTCTGCTGTGCAGGGGAGTGCATGCTGGAGTGGGATGGGGAGGGCAAGGCCCCAGTGCCCCTGCTCAAGGAGATGTTTGCCAGTGAACGCCGCAAAGCCAAGGTGCTCAACTTCTCCATTGCTTACGGCAAGACAGCTCATGGGCTGAGCAAGGACTGGAAGGTCAGCCTTGAAGAGGCCAAGGACACTGTGGAGCGCTGGTATTCTGACCGAATTGAGGTCAGCCCACATGCTGCTGTCGCTGCTGCTGTCTTGTCCTGATGTGCTGCAGTCTGATGCAATGTCAGTATGCACACGATGCTGATGAAGGCTCTTGTACAAACCGGAATACTCAACCCTAGTGGGTACAGGCTCCAGATTGCCACACTCCACAGCTACCTGAGCTGGTATGAGGCAGCAAGTGCTGCTGCTCTGCAGCAAGGGGTTGGCACACACCTGGTGCGATTGACACCTGTACTGACTGCTACAGGTGAAGCTTTGGCAGGGCAAACAGCAGAAGCAAGCAGAGAAGCAAGGGTATGTGTGCACACTGCTGGGGCGGCAGCGGCAGCTGCCAGACGCAAGCAAGCAGGGCCCCGGCACAGGTGCAGCCAAAGGGCATGCCATGAGGGCCGCCATCAACACCCCTGTCCAGGGCAGTGCTGCAGATGTGGCCACAGCTGCCATGATCAGCATTAACAAATGCGGGAGGTTGAAGGAACTGGGCTGGAAGCTGCTTCTGCAGGTGCGCATCCTGCTGTTTGAGTCGGCAAGCATGTCTCCACTCAGACTACAATGATGTGATGGGGTGCGCTTGTATAGTCTGGCTGCCATTTGGTGCAAATGAGTAGTGTTTAGCCTATGGCAGCATGTCTGGCAGAATGTCAACTCAGCAGCTGCACATATACTGCTGGCTTCACACTCATCAACAGGATAGGCATCTGCCAAGTAGGGTTTAGGGTTTTGAGGCTGCAGCAGCAATTGTCAGGTTTTCAGACTGACATATGTGAATTGTTGGCAAAATACGTATGAACGTGGGCTTTGTTACAGGTGCATGACGAGGTGATCCTGGAAGGTCCAAAGGAGAGTGCAATGGAAGCGCAAAGGCTGGTGCTTGCTTGCATGGAAAGACCATTTGATGGCAAGAATCCCCTGCTGGTTGGACTAGTTGTAGACTCAAAGATTGCAGATACCTGGTATGAAGCTAAATAGACAGTGTCAAGCTTTTCAGTTAAGTTCAGCAAGTCGACGTGCAGACCTGGTTGTAGAAGACACTTTACAAGCACCACAAGACTGTTGATGAAGCATGCAAGATATTCAGAACCAGTTTACTTCAGCCCCTGCATGTGCAAACTGTTACATGTTTAGTACAACACACTGCCGAGTAAGATGCTTTTGTCTGTGCAAGCATGTCAGATACCTGTACAGTCAAATGTTCCTCACCTGAACTGGCACGTCAGACACTTGCACAACTCTGCTGGGAAGATTCACAACTGCCTGTACCTTGACGCAACTAGCCAGCACCATTTTCATGGATTCAATTGCACTGCAGTTGGTCGTCAAATGTTGACGTTGACCATCTACCAGGTTGACTTTGTCGCACAGCAGCGCTGGTCAGAGCTTGACCAACGTGTGAGGCTCTGCCATGTGGAAAAAATCTGTGCTGCGCTCTGCATTGATGAGTTTCGCTTTGCTGTGATGACAACAATGTGAAATCGTTGCACTGGTTGAAATTAGTTGGTCCTGTGTTGCATAGGCTCGTTGTTAGGTCAGGGCACCGTCAGCAAGCTGGCCAAGCCTGGTAGCCTTCATTATGAGACGCGATACGCTGCTCGCGCTGCACTGCGTCTGTATGCTCTTGGTCCTAGGGCTAGCTGTAGGTGAAGTAACAGTGGTCAACAACGAGCTTGAAGCACAAAAACCGGTCCAGCTGACGGCAAGTAATTTCGACAGTGAGATCCGCAGAGTACCCTCTTCGTATGGGCTGCTCGTAGAATTTTACGCTCATTGGTAGGAGTCGCTTGGCTCTCCTGTCCTCCCCTTGTGTAAGCATGCATGTTGAGGGACTGGTTGCAACCTGCAAGGTGTCCAAGTTGTCAGGCCTTCCAGCCTGCGTATGAAGCTGTTGCGTCATACTTTCATGCAGAGCCAAAAGTGCAGCCTGAAGTATGGGTTGCCAGGGTTGACTGTGCTGAGGAGGTGCGCAGATACCTTTACCTTTTTCTGGCATGCATGCATGCATGCAATATCAGCTATGCTGTACAGCTTCACAATCGCCATTGTTTCTGAAGTTGACACAGTGCTGTTGATTAACTGAGCCGGTTTGCAGACCCAAATTTGCAATAGATTTGGCATTAAGAAGTATCCTACCATGAAGTATGGGCATGCTTCTGACTTTGATGAAGGAAGCGAGCAAGGCTTGGCTGAGATCAGTGGCAAGCTGACTGCAGAGGAGGTCATCAAATGGCTATCTAAGCGGCTGAACACGTATGTCATAGAGCATGCCCCCTAAAATATATCATATGCATTAGCTGCAAAATGGGTAATCAAAGAGCAATACATGGATGCATTCCAGAGTATCACTTAGGTCTTGATTTAGAACCTGGGCAGCCTGGTATAATGCTTGGCTTCTCATTAAGTTGACGTCAAAATGCGTAGTCTTTTCTTTTCTTTTCTTGATTTAGAACGCCTTACACTGCCTGTGCAGGCAGTATGATTACGGCACTAACAAAGTCATTCCTCACACAGTGCAAAACAGCAGTGATGCGTCATCTGCAAGCGGCAATTCAGACACTGCTGACAAGGTTAGTTTCAGGGGTGGCCTTCACATGCTCAGAGCACTGTGCACAGTGTATGCATCAGGAAGTGTACGCATTGGAACATCGCGTACAAATTGCACTGTAAAGCATTGTCGCTGGTTTCTTTTTTGAATGCATGGCTTGGTGTCTTTGTGTAGCTGCAGTTGCCTAAAGAGGCACAGTCTGTTGGTAATTTTGTGGTCAATGGTGCAGGCAAGTGCCACAGACATTGAGAGCGCAACTCGATTGGCATGGAAGTACATGATGGACAGCGGTGATCTGCTGAAAGGCTTAGATGCCAGACAAGCATTCATGGACTTTGTGGAGCTCATGAGTGCCAGTCATCCTATCACAAGGTGACAGCAATCACGTAGCGTTTTGTCAGGCAAGCTTTTGTCAGACAGATACACTCAAGTGTCACATGAGCAGTCGTTGGTGGTCCTGCCTGCCAGGATGGCATGCAATGCTGTCCATCACCCATCATGCATCTGCAGACATCTGTGTGTCTAACACAAGCTGTGATGCTTGGCCCAGTTGGTCTTGTCTACTCTTGCTTTGGCCTGCACCCTTGATGCAGGTTTGCTGAGTCACCATCACCATCGTGGATTGGTGTTATCTGTCTGTGTGCTGACACTCAGTGCAGTAATCTTTGTCGTTGTAGATCTGCATTGCAATCAGCTGCAAATTATCTTCAACAGCAAGGCTTGATTTTGCAGTTGTAAGGAAGGCAGTCGCAGCATACTTCAACAGGCCTCAAAGCTGTGGCCAGCTGAGGAGCTTTCAGGACCTTTACCTGAGCTGCAACAGCTGCCCATCTGTGGAGCAGGTGAAGCGAAAGAGGTATGCAGCATTGAGCAAGCATACCCTTCTCTACTGGCACAGGACTTCACTGTTTCATGTACGCCAGCATGACAGTCAGCCCTCTCGTGCTGCATTTCTCACATTGACCAGCAGCAGTTCAGCCTTTCTGTGTTGGGATATCTGTGCGACAGAGCAGATGGCTGCAATGCTTCGCTATGTGCCAACAGTGAGTCAAGCCTGCGCAGCTCACTCTGCTAAGTCTTAGAGAAGAGACTCTCTTGCTTGCTTCTGCTCCTCACCTCACTGACAACATGTTCATGCTGACCAGATATGCAATGCTAGCAGGAATGGGATGGTTGCAAGGGCAGTAAACCAGGGCGCAGGGGGTACACATGTGGGCTGTGGCTGCTGCTGCACAGCCTGGCGGCAGAAAGTCTGCCAGAAGAGACAGGAGGGACCTTCTGGATGACCGCTGTCAAGTATTGCTCACAACCTGTGGTTCCTGTCATGCAGCATAAGTGTGATATACTGCCTTTGTAGCAAGAGCTTTGGTTGCTAGTTTTGCAAGGGCGAGATGCTTGGCTGTCCAGGATTTGACCTGCTTGGGCAAGCAGATAGACTGACTCAGTTTCAAGCCACATGGTCTACTGCACTCACATTCCTGCTATGGCAACATGTGGTAACTTTGTCTTGTTCATTAGCATTACCTCGTATAGCTTCAACAGAGAAACTATCTTGTCAACAGGCAATACTTGCGCGACGCAAAAGATTGGCCAGAGTGTGCAATGCTTGTGACTGACCATAACACTGCTTTGCAGGGGCTTCATACAGCATTTCTTCCAGTGCTCAGCATGCGCAAACCATTTTGTTGAGACGACTGAGCAGGCTGAAGCTGAGAGTGTGAGGAGCAGACGAGATGCTGTCTTGTGGATGTGGAAAGCTCACAATCAGGTGCTGCTCAGTGCTGTATCTCAGCACAGTTGTACAGTTCATCACACCAGGATGATTGTATTCCTTTTGGTGCTTTGTATTTCCAGCTAGATAATTTAGGTATACGTTGTCAGCACAAGCTGAAGTGTGAGGTAACTCGCCTTGACATACAAGCTCAGCAGACAGTGACAACAAAGAGATTGCTATGGCGCTGTATTTGTGTCTCTGTGCAACATTGTTGGGTCGAAAAAGATAAACAAGGCTTTCAGCTGTTATGATTCAGCGTGTGTAGATTCATTTCTTGGATTCAATGTGTTCAAGTGGGCACCTTCTGAAGCAGCTGCTGTCGCTCAGGTCAATGGGCGCTTAGAAAAGCAAGAGGAAGAGGGTAAGGATGGGGACCCAGCTTTCCCCAAGCAGCAATGGCCTCCCTCCAAACTGTGCCCTTTGTGTCATCTGCCCAACAGCCAGGTGAGGCTGCACACCTGCACAATTTCTCAAGGCACAATACACACCCAGCAACATTTGCTCTCCGTAGAGGGTATGGACTCGTGAACAATGTTGTGCATTGCAACTTTGTAAAAGCTGTGGGCAGGACCACCCTGTGCTTCTCTCCAGAGCACATGACATGTATTGGCATTGAATCAAGGTATCAGGTATAAAAACAACATGTAACAGAAGCCAAGTGGTTGTGCAGGAGACAGACCCTAAGTGGAATGAGGATGAGATATACCGTTTCTTGCTGAAGTTCTACAGTGAAGCATCCATTTCCAAAAATGCCTCAGACAGCTTTGACCCACAAGCAGCTGTCAAACAGCTGTATGATATAGGCCGGTAAGCTCACGGCCTGCAATAAGTTGTGCCACCATAAGTATAGCAAGAACAACATCTGCTGAGCTGACGCACTTGTCAATTGTCTATTGGCACCATCCTAGCTTGTCCTGTCAGATATTATGCTGAATTTTTTGTGTGCATATGTGTGCAGGAAATCAACTCGAGGATCGCACGCACTGAAAGTATGGCTGATTCTGCTTGGTTTAGCTGCAGCTGCCTTGTTTGCTTGCATACGCACACGAAAAGCTCCTAATCGCAAGAGCAGAAACACCTTATAACGGTGGCGCCCATGGGGTGTGGGCAAGAAGTCGCGTAGGCCTTCAGCTCATGGGCTACCTGTATGGAATAATGGCCGAACTCAGGCCAAGTCCAGATGGAGCAATGGTAGTGCTAGTCTCTCCAAGTACATGTAGTAATTAGCATCATGGTCATGCTGACATGCACATGCAGCATGAACCGTTGCGAAGTGCATTCCAGGATTTGCAACAGATTCAAAATTCAAGTCAGAACACGCCACAAGTGACCCAGGCTGGAGCTCTTTGGTTCATATACAGCACCACCTTCGCAAGAACTCCCTTTTACTGGCAAAAGCAGTCGGCAAATGACGGACCCGTCCAAGAGCAGAACAAGGTACCGATGGCCACCGCTTGTAGCAAAATCGTCGAGACGCTGACTTCGTCTACAGCAGGTTGCTATGCGTTGCAGTGTGCAAGTCTTATCTCTGCTGGGTGCAGGGTCGTGGCAAGATTCAGGCCGCAGTCTGCCAGAGAAGTCAACGGCCGCTGCTTCAAGTCGCTGTCTGTAGACACCGTTGCCTTCAGCAGCCCTGAGACCAGCAACAACTTCACTTTCGACCGCATTTATGGCGAGGCGAGCTCCCAGGAAGACCTGTTTCAAGATGTCAGGCCCATTGTGCACGCCGTGCTGAATGGCTACAACGGAACTGTACTGGCGTACGGCCAGACTGGCTCTGGAAAGACTCACACCCTGCTAGGCAGCATTGAGGATGTGGCTCAGCGCGGTATCGTACCAAGAGCAATCAGAGAATTGTCCATGGGCATCTCCAGCTGCAAGACTGACTGCACCTTCCAGGCAAGTCATGGCTTATTGACAAGAGCTGTCAAAAGCAGCACAAGGTCAAAAAGTTGACCGCCTCATTTGTGCAGGTGACTGTATCAGTAATTGAGATCTATTGTGAGCGCATACGAGATCTGCTAAATCCTGGCAATGACAACTTGCAAGTACAACAAGAACGGCTGCGTGGCATCACTGTGGCTCATGCTACAGAGGTTCCGGTTGGGTCTGAGGCAGAGCTGGTACAGGTCATGCAACAGGGCATCAGCAACAGAGCAGTTGCCTCCACAGCCATGAATGCAGGCAAGAACCCAAGACCGCTTTCTGGCTGCCTGCTTCTGCATCTGTGTTTGATCTGTTTATCCATTGGATGCTATGGCAAATGCACTGTGCTACAGCTGACCCCCACAGTGCCAACACAAGAGCTGGTTGAATACACAACTCCCATAGCAGGTGCTGGTTGCAGGGAGTAGCCGATCTCACTGTGTAGTGTACTTGATGGTCGAGAAGAGCCACCCAGACGGCAAGCTGGAGTATGGCAAGCTGTGTCTGGTATGCTATGCTGATGTCCAAAAGCTCTTGTTGTGCATTGCCTTTTTCAACAAGTCAGCAACTGTCCCCTCTAGCGAACAGCAGTCTGTGCCTTCCTCCCTGACAGCCTTCAACACCAACCCTTGTGCAAAAGCAAACCTGGCAGGTAGCAGCATCACTGGACGCTGAAGATTTGCTGTCATGGCTTTGTCTGACTTTGCCGAGCACGTTGAGAAGCTAGGCTGTTCACAACCCCCGGGGTTTGCCTGAGCATGCCTGGGCTGACCTCATACTTCGAAACTTATTCTGCACTGGTTTGAAATACAGTCTGCTGAAATGCAGGTGGATCTGGCTGGAAGTGAGCGGCAGACCAAGTCTGCCGCTGAAGGGCAAACACTAGAAGAGGGCAAGCTGATCAACAAATCCTTGAGTGCCCTTGGCAATGTTGTGAATGCACTCACAGATGGCAAGTCCAGTCATGTACCGTATCGTGACAGCAAATTGACCAGAGTCCTTCAGGTACACACAGCATTTGTAGTAGTTTGGAATGAAAGTCGTGTCCAATTAGGCATGCCAAGTTGAGTGTCAGTCTGCATGTCTGCTGTTGATTGCGATTGACAATGCAATAAGAAAGCATGGGCAGTCACTCTGCCATCATGGGCAGCTAGTACACAAATGCCTTTTGATCTTTCTAGGGGCTCAATGGCTGAGTCTGATGCTTTTGTCTTAATGGTATGAAATCGATGATAATTCCATATGATGCTATGCAGGACTCATTGGGAGGGACTGCCAATACAGCTTTGATCATCTGCTGCTCTCCTTCTTTAGACAATGCAGCGGAGACACTTTCTTCCTTGAGATTTGGGGTCAGAGCAAGAGGCATTGTCAACTCTGTGCAGGTCAATGCTGTGAAGCTGCTGAGGCCATCTTCACAGCTTGACACAACCAAGCAGCTAGAGGTGAGCAACTGCCAAAATTAGTTCGTCTGGATCCATGCTCCGTGCTGTACTTGCTCTGGTTTTATGCAGAGTGCTGTATCTGTTCTAGTTCCATGCGCTGTGCTGATTTGAAGCGACCTCTGAAGAGGTCACACTGAAGAGGTTCAGTGTGACTTGCAACACAGGTGGTTACAGCTGAGCGCAACAGCCTCTTGGCTGAGGTACACGCACTGAGCAGCAAGCTGCAAGATGCTACGTCTGTCAGCAGCAGCTCACAGCTAGCATGCAAGGCAGCCAGGCACCAAGGCACAAAGCTTTTGATTCACAGCTTACAAGTTGCCATCATTATTGCCTATTTCATCTGGGAAGACCATGCTTGGAACACACAGTGCAGATGAAGACAGTCATACCACCGCATACCCCTGCCATGGTACCTGTTTAGTTACATCAAAAGAACATTGGGCCCTTGCTTGAGTGCTCATTTGCATTTTGGAGTTGCAGAATGTCAGTGGGCTTGCACAGATGTCAACTTACATTAGGTGATACACAAAATGAGATTTACTTCTTACGCCCTCCACGTTCCTTGACACCCAATGTAAGCTGAATATCAGGCGATACATTGTAATGTGCCAGCGTAAGCTCGTCTTTCAAGAATCCAAGCTGATCCCGACCAATCTTCTGCTTGTTGGCAGCTATGCCCACAACTTCTGCCAGTCGGCTCTTCAGCTCACCAACTGTATCTTGCAAAGATGCAACTTCCACTTCCAACAGTTGGCCATTTAGCATTTCAGACTCATCAGTGTTAGGACACAACAGCAGGACCTGCAGGGGAGATACACACTGTCATTAGCTCAGCTCAGCTTGGTGAGTAAGCAGCATGGTACATGATCATCAGGGACTGTGCTGTGAATGTGCAACTTGAAGCAATCAAAATACCTCCTATTGCAAGGCAACTGTCATTCAAAGGGCATGTAGTCCAGTCATACGCAACCAGCAGGCATTTTTGGCACAAGGTGACACCTTTGAAGGACCAGGATACTTCTGAAGGAACTCCTCCTCTGGCTCCAGCACAAGTCCTTCCCTCCTCTGTCTCTTGGCATCTGGTGGGCCACCAGGTGGGGGCCCCATGGGAGGGGGCCCAGATGGAGGGGCACCCATAGGCATCCCTGTAACCATGATACTTGCATGAGGACTCAAGACCAAATGCAACCAGGTGTAACATGTCAGGGGCCAAGGCTGGCCATATAAACTTGAATAACAATGCATGGGATGTGCACAGGAATGGCAGGGTTAGGTGTGCAAAAAATTTGTGCAGGTGACACTTACATAAAACACTGCCCCCCCCCCAAACCCGCAATCATGCTGAAACAATCAAACAATCTCACATAAGCATTCTGGGCTTGCATGCAGAACACACTCTCAGCCACGCCTGCTGGTTTTGTAGTGAGCTCATTCATCTTGCACAGCTGAATAACTAGCAAACTTGCTCATTGACATACCAGGTATCATGGGTCGTGGTAAACCTCCCATCATCATAGGGGACATTTGTGGTTGGGCCAAAGGGAAGCCCGGGGGGCGCATCTGTGGTGGAGCCAGCTGTGGTGGGCCCTGGGCGGGCGGTGGCAGCTGTGGTGGTGCCTGCGGCCTTGGGGGCATGACTGGTGGAGGAGGTAGGGACTGAGGGGCTGCTCCTGGAGCCTGAGGGCCGGTTGGACCAGGCCTGGGGGCAGCAGGGGTGGGTCGCATGACAGGAGGAGGCAGAGAGGAGGGTTGCGGGGGCTGTGGACCCAGCCTGGGGGGTGGTGGCAAGTTGGCATCTGGCTCTTTCCTTTTGCCAAGTTCACTCTGCACAAACAACACACACTTTGTTTGCTTTGTGGATGCATCAGACTGTTGATGTTGTGTCATGAAACGGACATTGTATCAATCAAAACGATCTGGTAAAAAACAGCAGGAATGCACACTGTCGTGTGCAAGACTTCCGTGGCCTGGGCTTCAACACTGACCCCAATTGACATTTGCAAAAGGTGACATATCAATTGCTTTCAGACTCACATTAACTGACTATGGTCTCGTCTGTAGTGAAAGAACTTGTGCTGATAAACTCTGCTGGACAAGCAAAAAGATGGACCAACCTTGGAGTCCTGTATCTGCTTGAGCTGATTCTGCAGGCCAGCACCACTGCGTGTCTCACCATCCCACGCCACAGGCCGGTCACCACCGCTGATCTTGGAGTCATTGATGCTCTGCTGGACCAGCGCACCCATCTCTTCTTGAGTGGAGCCTGCAGCATACGCAGTACATGCTGTCAGCTTGTAGACGCAAAAGCTGTCAGCCTTACATACTAAGATGTGTGAGGTCTACATGAAAATCCTGACATGCTGTCAGGATAAGCAATAGCAGATAAGCAGGTCTGTTAGCGCAAGCAGCATGAGCACAACAACAGTGTGAAGACCACTTTGATTTCAAGCACCAATTGTTGGGCTGGACAGTCTTGCAGATCGGTGTGCAAGAAGCAAAAGAAGCAGGTGGAGCCTCTAATGTAATCTATACCACAAGCACATTTCACTTGAAGTTTGGAGCATACATTTCCGGCTGAGTGCCACATGATTGCAGCCATCTATGACACATGGTATGTCAGAAGGCACATGCAGGTAGCAGGCTTGAGACTGACCAAAGACATCAGGACGCTTGCGAGCAAGGCCAATCAGGTTGCGCCCAATCTCATCATCGCCGGCTTTGGTGGTCTCTCTGATCTTGGACATCATGGCTTCCCGCTGCTGCTGGAACTTGGGATCAATGAGGCTGATACGCATGTGCTCTGCCATCTGATCCACAGGAATAAGCTCACCAGTGATGGGTGATACTGCAACCCTGCTAGACTGGTTTGCCCTGCACTCATCACAACACCAAGTTGCTATACTGGTGGCCATACTGAATATTTGCCCTTGCTCACCAGCCTGATGACAAGGGCACACGCCTCATAAGAGCTGCTGCAGATGCACCTTGCGACAGTTTGGAAGATTGCAATGCTAAAGCAACATGTCGCTACAATGAACCTCAGGGGCACCCAACCAAACATCCCGCATGCAAGCTGAAGAAGCTCAAGTTGTTCACGCAGTCTGTGCGGCTGTGCCAAGAACAGGTGGCACTGTGCACATGTAGTTACCTGGCATCATGGCGCTGATAGTTGCGCACAATGCGCATGGGCTCATCGTCCACGTCCATGTCCATGTCATCATCTTTCGCCCCCTGCAAGCATTGCACTCCATGCAATTGCCTACACAAACTTCCTTGGCATGCCCAGCACAAGCTGTCATGCACAGCGTAAATTAATAAAACATGTGAAAGCACAGCTCAGGAACACATGCGCCAGGTAAGTTGACCGCACAGGCAACTTCAACAGGACAGGTCCAATCACGAAAGAATCTTTAGTCTGCTGTAAGCATCAGCAAACGTGAGCCCACAAGCGAACATGAGGCGTGGGCAGGCCTTGAAGACAGGCCGAATGTATGACCAGTACTTTTGAGTGCAGTAAGCTTGACCATGCATGATCACCTGTGGGGCTGGGGCTGCTTCAGGCAGTCGTTGCTCTTCAACTGCTTGCTCAGCATCTACTCCGTCAGGCGCTCTGTCAGCTGCTGTGGTGACAGGAGCAGCTGCTGCATCAGCTTCTGCAACCATGGCTCGCTCTTCTTCACTCATCTCAACAGTCTGTGCGTCCCCATTGGCTAGCTGAGCCGCAGGCTCTGCAACATCCTCCTCTAAAGGTCCAGCCTTGTTCATGAGCACCACGTCTCGTTGTGTCAACAGCATTGGCAGCTCATCATCTTCATCCTCATCAAACTCAATGGTTTCCACCACCACAAAATCATGCCTGCACAGCAGCAGCCGGTCAGGTCATCCCTCACTTACCAAGAAGTTGCTGCAGATCAGCATGACAGTGCTTGAAGTGGGCACCTAAACCTCTTTTCAGACAACAGTGCCCAAATGATAGTGACAGTCATGCCATGCTCTGACATCTTGACAGGCTTATTATGCTTTGTGGTCAAGGCTTCGAAATCATGCAACTCTGCCTAAGCTGCAGCTAGGGATAAATAGTGACAGGGGCATTCACACACCAGTCAATGCTCTGCATGGCCATGCGCTCTGCTTCCAACTGGTCAGCCTGCGCTTTGGCTGCAGCATCCCGAGCTTTGTCAAACTCCAGTCGACGCAGACATCTTTCCAAAATTGCTGTCCTACAGCCATGCAAGGAATGTTGACGTCAAGCTGCAATTGATTAAGGCTGTTACTGTACTAAACAGCTTCAAGAGTGTCAGCATGATGCCTGTGTACCTGTCTCATGTACAAGACACAATGGTGTGATAGCAGCAAAACACACAAGTTTTGCTGCTATGCATCATCTGCTTGCATGGCACTAAGTCACACTTTATTGCTCATAGTGCAAGCTTGCTAACAACTTCTCAGTCTGAAGAGTATGGCTGTCATGCACATGAGTCACATGTGAGGAGCAACATTGCTGAGTGTACCTATCTGAGGCATCCTGGTGCAACTTCTGCGTGAGACCCTTGTCAGGCATGAGCACTCGTGAGTATGCATCACACAGGGATGTAAAGAACCCAAACATGCTGTGTGTGGGCTTCAGGAACATAAACTGGGGATTGGAGTGCTCCTTGCCAGCCAGACCTGCAGTTGCAGCGACGCAAAACATCAGTCCAAATCACAAAGGTGATGCACGAGACACCCTCCATCTGTGCATGCCAAAGCTTCAGTGTCATATGCTTGGCATGGAGACGCAGAAAAAGCTTATGATCATGTAATGTAAATCGCAACTCATCGAATTGATCATTGAGCCTTGCAAAGCCTACGTGCTGACAAACTTGAGCTTTGCAAGGCTGAGTGATGGCAGCGCACCTGTGAGAAAGCCTTTGCCATTACGTGCAACAAATTGAGCTGTCATTTTGATGAGGTCCAGATCAAAGTATGTCAACCCTTCTGGCACATGTACAGAATACTTCTCCTCCTCCGGAGGTTCAACAGCCACTGCACCAGCTGCTGGACCTGCTGCAAGCTGTTGTTGCTCTGCTGTCTGCTGATCTGGCTGAGCTGCTGCTACTGGTTTTGCACCATCTGTACCTTTCTGGATCTCTGTGACCTGCATGATTAGGGTACCTGCTTGTTGTTGAATGCACAAAGAAATGCACAATATGCTGCCGTTGCAAAGGTTGACTGCAAACACGGTAAGTTGGTTGCCTACCATATGCCTGTAGTAGGCATGATATGGATCAGCAGTGCGCAGAAAATTGAACTTTGGGTTGTCCTTCTCTCTGGACAAAATTGTGCTCTCAAAGTGAGTGCCTGTATGAGGAAACACCCGGTCATGCATGTGAAAGGTCTTAAACAACATGTCATTTCATGCAGCGAGGCGTTCGGTTCCGCACCATTCTTTGCCACAAACTGTGCTGTCTTGTCAATGATGGCTCTGATATCAGGGGGTGGCTGGATGAGACCAATAGCCCTGGTTTGCGTGTCAACCTTGACTCCGACAAGGTTGGGAGATGGTAGAACGCTTTTGACGGGACCAGCTGGTACAATAGCGCCAGGTCCAGGCAGTGTTTGCTGATCGTTGGTGGCGTGACCATTTTCAGTTGCCTGCACCATCACTGCTGTCTGTGCTATTACAGATCACAGCGCGTTTACGGCCGCACACGTCACAATTTACCCTCCCGTTGATCGCGAAGAGCTGCAAGAGCAAGGAGCTCAGTCTGAGGAACCCTAACAATGCATTCGCATGTGTAATAGTCTTCTTCATGGCGCATGCACAGCATCTGGACGCAGTTGCGATGCGTGACAAGACCATTTACAGGTGACAAAGGTTCACACGACGATTGTGCCAGTGTCGTTGTTGACAGTTGTTGGCCCACCTCTCCTGCTTGCGATAAAAGTATGCAGTCACAGATACAGCTCCTGCTGTAAGCGCAACTCAGGCTTTCAGGAATAAGCAGCTACAAAGTCTAGCAATTACACCGTTTGGCTTTCAGATCTAGTGTAGTCCTATCGAAGTCTGACACAGTCGCAGTAGACGTTTCCACATATGAGAGCCAGGCATGCCATAAAGTGATCAGCAGCATTGCAAACACACAGTCTCTCAAGTAACCACGATCTTGTGGCTGTTGGGACGGCATGGCTGACCGGGGTGGATTACTGACCAGAGCAACAGCTGCTCTTGGTAAGATATTTCTGAAAAGAGAGCTTGTGGGTGTGGATGCACTAGGAAATAAGTACTTCAAGTAAGAGGCAGCAATTATGGGCATGTTGCCCCATGAACCTGCACATGCAGAACAATCCAGAATGCATTGCACGCATTTGGGTTGCAGGAAGATGGAGCAAAATGTCCTGGACGAGCCCATAGAACGGCGCTGGGTTCAAACGCCGGATGGCTTGTATGATCCTGAGGCAGTGCCTCCTGAGTGGTACCAGTGGCTGAGGAAAAGGCGCAACGCAGCCCCCAGCATGCAAGAAGTCCAGCAGTATGAGCTGTCCCAGCAGCTTGACACACATGCACATGACTGGTCAACATATGCTCTCATGGCATCACGCACCGCTAGAGATGCTGGCCTGCCTGAGAAAGGACATCTGCTGTGCTTGGTTCTTCAGGATGGAATCCCACCGAGTACAAATACAGCAGAAAGCTGCTGCCTTGGATGCTCAAGAACAGCAGAGGCGCTTCCAGGTCAGCTGTCCAGACACAAACATGCTATGATGCAGCTGCATAAATCATTGCAGGTTCTTCGTTTACCAGCATGCATTGTGGTGGCTCTGCAAACAGCATCTGATAAGGCTAGGCTAGTTCTAGAAGCATGGCGGCATGTTCAGTTTCTCTTATCTGCTTTGTTGCTTGCTGACATTGCACATGCTCTGTCATTGTTATATCAATGGATGTGAAGCTCGCACTCATACAAAGGCATTTGTACTACAGGCAGCAACTACTGGGGACCGAGAGGCCTCAGAAGCACAAGGGCCCAACATGCAGCGCTTTGTGCAGCAACTGAGTGGAAAGGTATGGTACGCTGGCAAATGACAGCCTGCAGAGCCCAAACGCTGGCCTGCAGACTCTTTTGCATGCAGTCTTGCGCGCTCCATAGAGCCACATCAGGTGACATACTCTAGCTTCCTACCTGCCTGGCGTACCACAGGGTTTTGCAGAGGACACAGATGCAGCTGAGGTAGAAAGAGCCACCACCAGCAGCCCTGAGGATAACTCATCACAACCGTCAGGCTGGCAACCATCAAGTAAGCCTCTGCTGCTGATGTTACTTGTAGAGCATTGACAGGGATCAAGGAACCACAATCACAGCACATCTTGAACACTGCTGTGTGCATCAACGGCTGTCTTGCTGACATGACTAGGCTTTGAAGTTACAAGGATGTACCGCCTGCAGGCGGGCCTCCCCATGTTGAGAAAAGAGAAACTCCAGTCTCCACATCAATGGATGGCAAAGAGCAGCAGTCATCAGCCAGTGCTGAGCCAAGGCCGCCCGGTGATAGCTTTCAGCCTGAAGCCTGGTCACCAGGAAAATCTTGACACTGCAGTGATGTTTTCTGTGGTGGGCACATACTGCAGCTTGCTCTGTTCACAGGCTAAAGTTAATCACACTCCACAAATGGCATGGCATGAGATTGCAGTGCTTTGCATGCCCCCCAGTGATACTCCTGTAGTGGTTGGTGTATGTTGCTGAATCTCCCACCAGACTGGTCGATGCGCATGCGTATATCTGCTATTCGACTGATCCTCAAGCAATAGATACATAAATACAGTGGTGCTTCTCGCTGCAGCTGGTTGTTGGGTCATGGTGCTGACTTAGGCTGCAAGCTCGAAAGGCACATGCGTGGGCATTGTTCTGTCTTGAGGCCTACTTTAGATGCATTTGTAAGGATACCACGGCTGGCAGCCCTATAGTAGGAATTTAAATCTGCTCGCGGGGACTGCTGTCATCCCGTTTGCTTACGTCCAAGTGAGGTTCTGAGAGACTTCGTCAACAGAGTGTGTAATAAGCAACAGAGTCACCGGCGGTGCAGATCTGAGCGGAGGTGCCATTTCATGCGCAAGTAATTTGTTTGGATCTTTGCGCCCCATATGTTGCCTCAGAGCGCTCATAGGCAGCTGGTTCCAAATCAACATTGCTTTCATACACTGCGGCCAAGACGAGTAGCGTCACTTCATAGCAGGGCAGCACCACTTGTGCGGTGCCAAGCAAACCGAGGCGCTCGACAGGACTTTCAAAAAGACGCTCAAGAATTTGGCAAACGCACTCAGCAGGACGCTGCAAGCTTTTGGGAAAGAACTAACGCCCAGGAGAAAGCACAAGCAGCTACAAAGGAAGCTTCGAAACGGTGTGAACATTGCGTACCATCGCCATTCTGGCTTCAGAAGCTTGCATTGCTTGCCTGCCACTTACCAGGATTTTCTTTGTTTTTGCAGGCTTAAGTCCACTTTTCAGTCAGTGTCAGCTGGTGTCAAGAAGACAGCCAACCAAGTGAACACTCGCTTTGACCTCAGTGGCAAAGCACAGCAGACAGCTGACAGGTGAATAGGGTAGAATCTACACCTAAAGTCACGAACGCCTTACAAGCAGCAGTGGCCTGTGTCTGCAACAGAGCGCCGTGCACATCAGATCAATAATCTCTGGGCAAACAGTGTAGTCAGTGCTGCAGGGTCAAGGAACAACTTGAGGATGTGGATGATAAGCTGCAGTTGCGGCGAAAAGCAAGAAACACTGCTGCTGATGTCAAGAGGCAGCTACCGCAGGTCAGCTGCTATTACTCATGCTACACAATCAAATTTTCTGATAGCACGCTCACTGCAGAGTGTGGATCTGTTCTGCTGACGTGATGATGTTGAGTGATGTCAAGCTTCTGCTGTTTAGCAGGAGATATTTGCTTATGGAAAAGTGCACAAGCAAGATTGGTCCCACTGCAGCTACACAATTCTGGTCATATAGACTGCTGCATGCGCAGGCAACCTGTCTTCTGGTTTGCAATTTGACTTGTCTGACCAATGTTGCAGTGGCGGCGGCAGTATAATGCGTTCTCCAAAACTTTGCCTGGCAAGGTGCTATGGATTGCTTTTCTGATCTGGGGCTTCAGGAGTGGGCTTTTTTTCAGGCTTCTGAACATCCTGTCCATCCTGTTCTGGCTGGCCCCTCTTATCATACTGCCACTGGCACGTAAATTCAGCCAGCAGGTGGGTTGTCTGAGCTCCTAGGCCAATGCAGCATGGCAGCATTGCATGGCAGCTGTGCTGATTGGCATTGACTCTGCTAAGACATGTTATCTGTTAGCATGACCTACAGCGTGACTGGTGTGTTGCACTTTCTCCACATAGCATCACACACTTTGACTCCCTGTGATTAAAAACTTGGCAAGCCTGAGATGCGCTCTGAGTTGCAAAGAATGGTATGCAGAGCCAATGATAGAGCATCGGCCTGCAGCACCTTTGTAGCTGATGCTTGGACATGCACATGCTTGGCCCTTCTGATCTAAGCAGTTGTATCTCTTTGCAGGCTGCAGCCAGACAACAGGCGCAGCAGCAAGCTCAGCAACAGGCGCAAAACCCTTTCCAAACCGGGAGGAATCCATTTGCTGGTTTTGGTCAGCCGAGGCCAAAGCAACAACAGCAAGGCAGCATCAACAAGCAAGCACGTTATGGACAACAAGATGGCCCAGTGATCGATGCTGAATGGACAACCATTGACGAGGGCGACAATTGACAATAGATGCCAGTGTGAGCTGCAGCGGGCAGATGGTGTCTTTTGCTGCTTTGCTTTGTGACGTCTCTAGATAATCAGCCTGTGCTTGCAGATTTAGCAGTCACAATATTTCATTATTTTGTTTTGAATATGCCATAACATTAGTGGTGTTTTGCTCAGTTCCGATAATTCAGTGTATGGATGCTAGATGTGACAGAGTCCGAATTGCTACTTTGTAGTCAATGTTGGTGCAGCTTGATCACGTGCCCCTGGGTTGTCAGGACGAAGACTGGGCATGCACTATGCAGATGTGAAGCTATTGCTCATGTATATGTGGGAGTGAAGAACCCTTAGAGATTGGTGATGTGAAAGGTGATGCAAGACATAAATGCTTTGCCAATCTGCCAAGACGTGCCTTTTCGATTCAGCAGATTGCACTCATTAGTCAGAGCTTATCTTGGAGTGGAAACCCTACATAGACTGGCTTAGGGTCTGCATGCATGCACCGCTAGTTGCGAGAGCGAGAATAGCAGTCGAGTGTTGCGCAGTGACGCATTTACCAATATGGGCGTGGTTGTATTGGGAAGGCCTGCCTCTGGCTTAACGATGGCCAGCACCTTCTCCAAAGCAACTACGGAGGCTCGAGTGATGCACAAGGCAGTCAAGAAAATGCGGAAGAACCGACCGAAAAAGGTTTGTCGTCGTGCACAAATGTGCCAGAGCCGTCGCTATTGCTTGCATAACAGCTATTGTCTCGTGGATGCAAGCCGTCAATTCTCACAGGCTATTTAACAATAGCTGTGTGATCGACCTGCAGCACAGTGCCTCTGACAGAAAGCACAAGCCAGCAGTATATCCTGCACCTCCCACACCACCGCCAGAGTATACAGTAGTGTCAAAGGTCTGATCTTATGCTTGATGTTTGGTTCCTACTTCTTGCGTGCGTTACTGGGGCCAAGTGCCCTTGAAATGGTGCCTTTTAGTCTCTCACATTCTTGTTTTTCAATGCAGCCCACTACATCAGAGACAGAGCAGTCGTGAGCGCTCTTGCAAGTAGTCTGGAACACAGGCTTTGGTTAGAGCAGATGGCATGTAGTTGGCCAGCCATAGAGTCAGCTGAAATGGCTCTGAGTCAGTAATTGGCATCAAAGTGCTGCAAGGAAGGTTGGAGTGCAGTCACAGAGCAAAAAATACCTTCATCTTGGGTTTCAGCTTGTGTCGAGGGCAATTTTGTCATTAATTTTGCTGCAGCACGTCTTGTTATAGCTGCGGCATGCTGCCAAAGCTGTAGCAGCACTTTCATTTGATTTGACATTCAGCATTTTTGTTGGCTGTACAGAAGCATTCCTGCAGCTCAAACTTTGTTTGGTATGCTCTGCATCAGTATACGCGGGATGTGCGCAGAATTATTTTAAAACGGCTATCCATTGAGATTCCATATGTGCTTTACATGATGCCTGGCGGTGTGGCGGTTGTGACTGCAAACAAACAAACATTTCTCGGGAAGCAAGCCTTGGGATGAAACAATCAAAGTGTTTTGTCTTAGCATTTGGGTGTATTGAACAATCCGTTGCAGGGCAACTCGGGTATGTGGCAGGATGCATATGCAGGCATTCTAGGACATGTGCAAGCATGACTACAAATGTAATTACAACCATAGTACCATGGTATACAAATTGTGCCACAATAGATTACTCAATAGCTACATTGAAGATCCCTTGACTGCATCCATGTACATCTGTTTAGTGGTCTGCAGTCATTGTGGTCTTACAGTACACTTGTTATACATGCATCAGATTAGAATCTGCTGCAGTTGCAGGAAATTGTGAGGTGCACGTGCTTGAGTATTGATATGCACTCATGGTGCTGGGGAGACAAACCTCCAAGTTCTGAACAAGCAACAAAATGGAGTGGAGCTACCACTGCTATGTTGCTGCTGCATGCAAAGGGACTTTGCCAACTAGCAGTCTGCAACCCTAAAAAATTCTTGGAAAGCTAGAATGTGTCATTTTCCACACCATCTCAAAATTATTGCAGTCCTGTGCAATGTCTTCAGACTCCTGCCTGCCGGCGCCTGGCAGCTGCCCACTGAGCTCGCTCCTCCTCCAACTTCTTTTGTCTCTGAATTGCCATAGTCTGCTGGCAGATAGCAGCCTGAGCTGACACTTGTTGCTTGACTGCAGCATTGTGCAACAGAGGTAGCAAGGCCTGCAGCTTGTCTTCAATATGGCCCTGATTGGCTCCCACATTCCAGCTTGTCGCGATCTTGCCATAGAAGTATTGGTCAGCAATATTATTGACCTGATGCAGCTGTGCCGCGTTCTGCAGCTGCACGGCATTGAGATGGGTAGCTGCTCTTTTAGCACTGCCGCCAGGGGCTTGAGGCTGAGCTTCATTAAACTGTTACTGGGTGAAGGTATCCAACTGGTAGCTCCATTCTTGTGGCTTGGGAAAAGCCAGAGCAGTCTCCACTGCAGACCGGCACTGTCTGACTGCTCCAACACGTGCGTTGGGCCCCTGTGTGGAGTGAAGCGAAGTGCGCATGTACTCAATAACAAGCTCAATGGCGCTTTGTGGGTCTTCTTCTCGGTCTGCTTGAAAAGCGACTTTTGCTGGTTCTGTGTTGCCACTCTCCTCCATTAAAGCCTTCTGGTTGACCAAGCCTGCCATGTGCTGGAGGTAGTAGCTGCTGCGTGCCATGACTTGATATGCATCGCCGCTGGACAGGTGCCGAGAGAGTTCTTGTAGCTTCTGTTGCAGGGATGCAATATTCTGGTCTGTTGTGGCTTTAGCCTGGACTTTCTTGTCCATGTATGCATCAATGGCTTTTTGCTTCTGCTGCAAAGTGGGCGCCTTGGTAATCTGATGCACAGCATGATGACTATCGAGCTTGTACCATGGCACTTTGGAGGCTTGCATGCCCACCAGTTACTCTTGTGAGGCTGAGAGCCACAAGCAATTTGAAGTTGGTGCCACCGACCTGCATAGAACGTGTTCATCTGGATAATTGCAAGTGTGCACAGAGGATTGCAGTGGCACTGCAGACACGTGTTGGCAGGAGTTGGTGTGAGGCGTGGTTGAGTACACCAGTGGTATGCAGCACCCGTGCAGCGATGCTCGCTGTTTGACATAAGACGCCATTGGCAAGTAATGCGCCAACCACCTGAAGGCGCTTACCTAATAGAAGTTCAAAGAGTCTTGCTCATGCCTGGTCGCTTCCTGAGGCACCAGGCAATTTTCAGCCAACATGGGAAGTGCCGATGCACCAAGGATACACCAACTGACTTCAGGTCTCTCACGTGTTACTTGCGGTACCTGAAAATCACGCTTCCCCCGCACTCTCACACTCAGACAAACTGTCGACAGGATACGCACTGCAGAAGCTGGTCGCAGTTGCTTGCAAAAGCAAGGAATCGCAAGGTAACTCACGTCACTGTGGGAGTCCCACAGTGGGAGTCCCACAGTGGGACTCAGCTAAATCGAGCTCAGCCTGAGAAGCGAGAAAGATGGCTCACGAGCACTGGAAAAGGCAGAATGCCTGATCATAATTTTGCAGAGCTCTTACAGCGACAATTTGATCGGTATCAGGTCACGGCAACACCAAGTACAGCTCTGTACAGCTCTTTCGTGGCCTCGAAAGCAGTTTCGACCCTATATCGCATTCAGTGCGCGCGTGAAACTAGCAGGGCAAACCCTCCGGATATGCATCCTGCCGTAACTATGCATACCCCGGCGTGTAGGCTGACCCCAAGCTTGCCCACCCAGCTCAGCTCAGGTGTTCACGCACGTTGCAGCCGGCGGTATCGTCAAGCGTTCAGATGTAGAGCGAAACAGCCGGTGCGTTATCCTGCTGCCCCAGATTGGATCTCTTTGGCACACTGTCGCTTAAAGCAACGCATTCTCTCCGGAAACTTCTCCACTTCACGTTTGAAAAGCCCTTGGTCCGTTTGCGGCAGGAGACGAGCACCGCAGAGCAGCCTAAAAAGACAGGGCGAACAGAACAGCAAGCAGACGACAAAGTAACTGACATCAAAGATAAAGCAGAGGCAGCTGGCGAAAGCGTTGATATTGAAAAGCAGGGCAGCGAAGTTAGAGTCACTAAACAAAGTGGTGAGCAAATCTACATTGGATTTGACAAGGGAGACAAGGACAGAAGCAAACCAGGCAGGGTCATTTCAGACGATCCCAGCAGATACCCTGACAGGACGCAGACAACAGGTGGATGGTCGGGAGGCGAGAAGGGACTGGCTGCGTTCATTGAGGTAAAACCTCCAGCATTTAAAAAATGCCACCAAGCATCCTGCAGTATGTTGCCCAGCACTGGACACCACAGAACTATCATGTGGAAGTACAATCTGTCAGCACAATAGCAAGCTCCAAACAAGGACACACACTGTACAATGTTGTCTTGTTCAGCTTGCAACCCATCACGCCAACAGCATGTTGCCATGTTGGTGCATCTTGTCATTGCTAATCTCAGGCTGCTGCTGCAGGAGGAGCAACAGAAAATGTCAGCTAGTAAAGCTGTAGTTCCTGAAGATCAACGGGAAGCACAAAAAGCTGGAAACAAGCCAACAGTAGTCAGCAAAGATGGGGACACAATCTACCTCGGCTTTGACAAGGGGTAACTAACACGACTGCATTTGCTCCATACATAGCTCATAGAGAGCTGGTCAGGCATGCCTTCGACATGTCACACAAGCATGTTGCTTGGCATCCTGCAAACAGGGCTCTGTAATCATGCATGGGAAAATGACTCAAGCCTTGACAGACTCATCGTCAGTGGTCCCTTTACATTGAGCACCCCGGGACACTTCATCAAAGGCACCAATCTCCCTGCGTGAGCACTGTTCTGTATCGTTCCTGCCAGACACATAGGTGTGAAGCCTAGCCTTCGTTTTTTTATTACATAACTCTGGTGTGGGTATGTATTTGGCCAGTGAGTGTAACAGCTGCAGCTGCATCACCCATCTTGCTGTGTGGCCATGTCGAGGCCACATTGTGTGCGTGTGTGTCTGTGCTTGCTCCTGGCACATGCAAGCAATGCTTTTGGCAAAATGTCTCACCATCATTGCCTGCAGTCCTTTTCTTCTGTTCAGGTCAGTTGTACAACTGTACAACAAGGCAAAGCTTGGTAATGACAGCATGTGACAATGTGTCCCTCCTCTCTGAGTCATGTACGTGGAATGTCAGGGACGTCAGGAAACCTGGGGAGCCAGGACGATACATTCAGGACGACCCCAAGAAGTACCCTGGCAAAGAAAACATGGGGCCCTTGAGTGAGTGCCTTCCAAGCACACTGTACAGTGGTGTTCTTGTGCAAGTTATGCACACCTCAGGACGGGCATCATCTGTATTGGCCTGTAGATGCCTATGAATCAACTGTTCAATTTATGAATCAATCATTCAATTTACAGCCTGTCTTGAAGACTCGTCAGGGGAGACAACTACAACAACTGCAAAAATTCTGAGAATGCTGAGTTTTGAATGAAACAAGTCATTGAATGCTGTTAGGGCTATAGGATATTTGTCACTGCTGTGGGCTGTCACATTGTTCTGCATGACTGACCTAGCAGCCGGCACACCGTTCATTCTAAGAGGGCGGTTTCTGCTGGATGCATTGAGCTTGAAGCAAGCTGTTGCAGGCATATTTTATGGATTACATTCTTCTGCTGCACATGTTGAGTGATTGGCATTCATGACGTTTGCTGCTGTAGGTGGGGTGGTAGGGGGTTTTGCAGGGGGTGAGGCTGGGTTGCAACAGTTCATACAGGAAGGTGAAATCAAGTTCAAGGATCCTAATGAAAAAGGTTCGCTTCCCTTTTTGTGATGCTTGCAGAAACTTTTCTTGGTGTAGCCTAGGTGCACCCTCTTTGCAGCTAGCCTGCTCGTTGGCACATTGACGTCCCTGAACACCTCCATCGAAACAAACAGTGGCAAGAAGCATAGAAGCGCATACATAGGTCCCCTGTCGAGTGATGCCTTCTGCATCTCTTGTGGTGAAATGTTTGGTGTCTTTTGTTTGGGTGTTGCATTGCCACATTGCCATGTTCATAAACAAAACAAGGAACAACAATGAAAATAGGAGTGTCAGCATCAAGACATAAGGCTCTGTACCTTGCTGCTTGCCATGTTAGAGGGGATTCTGCAACTTTTATCCCTTCTGCATTGTTCATCACCTGGTTGGTTGTCCTCAGGATCTGGAAGCTTCAACATCTTGGCCTTTGCCGGCCTCTTTGCTGTGGCCACCACTGTGGGGGGTGTGCTGCTAACAGATGCAGTGGACGTGGGGGAAGTTGGGGTGAAGGAGGGGATGAGCAATGCAAATGCGCAATTGCAGCAGCTGACATCCTCCCCAAGTGGGGGTGACAGCAAACTTTTGTTAGAGGTGGTGCTGGCACTGTTTGGGGTGACTGCCACAGGAGTAGGTAAGCACATATGTAGCATTTTGTTCTGAATGCAGCAGACACATGTCTGAAATGATGTGTGGCTTACGAAGATGTCTTTGCGCGCCAGTTGGGATATGCCTAGCAAGGGAGCATGGTCTTGACCATTGCATGGTCTTGCCTTTGTGGGTCACTGCATTGTTGTCATGTCTTTCTGTTGCAGTGCTGTTGCGTCAAAAGGTTCTCTGAATTGCAATTGTCTTCTGTTGTGTGCAGTCATCCGCACAGCCCTGAAGAGTGTTGCTGGCAAGGTGACGCGAAGCAGTCTGAATGTCGCAAAGCTGGCGATATTCTGGACCGGAGTCTTCATTGCAGCACGCTTCATTCTTGAGTCCAACTGACAAGGTTGTAGAAGCAATGTTCATGAGGGCAATGCAACTGGCTCAGTTGCATCGTTCAACAATCTTACACCAACTCTTGGCAGACATGTTCTATCCCTAAATCATAAATCTGAGAAGAAGTGAATGTGGACACTGCTCATCAAGGCACGAGCAGCTGTGCATGGTCGTCAAACTGTTGCAAAGTGACTGTCTGTGCTGCCTTTGAACTGGCCATCACTTGGAATAGTGCCTTTTCACATCTGCTGTGGGCTGACTTACATCATGGGAGATGAACCAAGCTGTAATTGCAAGCGAATTCTGGAACTAGTTGCCTGTTTTCTGGTCACACGTGCATAGTGTGTTGATTTAAGCGCCCAACTAGGAGCATAGCCCAGCCAGGCAGACGAACAATCGAGATGGGCTGCACATAGTTTAAGTTAACAACCCTAGCTGCAATATTTTACAAACTAAACTGGTGTCTGGTGCATGCCGAGTAAAACCTTTGCTTGCAAACAACAAGCAGAACATGTGAGCAAAAAGGTCCCAAAATACATTGTCTGTAAAAACAACTGGTGACTCATCAAATGCATGACAAGCCATGCTGAAGCAACACATGCTGAAGTGACACATGCTGAAGGCAACCTTGCACTCATCAGGTGAAAGCTGGGTGTCGAATCACTCATGTCTGCCTGACAGCAGCACTTCAGCACAACACCAACATTGATCCGCTCCAAAAGAGCTGCAAGTTGCAGCAAGGATCCAATCAGATCCAGAAACTGGCAAGTTACTCATCCTCGTCGTCATACTCTTCCTCCTCTTCCTCATCCTCTTCCTCATCGTCCTCCTCATCACGTTTCCTCTTCATTGATTGTAGAGCTGCAAAACAAGCCAAGTGGTGTTCTCTCTCAGTTTGTCTGTAAGTTTATGCCAGCAGCTGCTGAGTGAACATTGCATGCAAATTGACATGTTGCATGTGATCAGTCTTCAACAATGTTGTCAAATACTCAAACCAGGCAGACCACTGCACAGCGCAAGCATGCCGAGAAATTGCAGTACATGCCGGGCTGAAGCAATGCTGAGAAGCACATGTGAACTGAGGTACCTGCCGCAACGCTTCCACCAACTGGTTCCTCATCTTCTTCTTCATCAAAATCCTCGCTGGCAGCATCCTCCTCATCTTCGTACTCTTCTTCATCATCTTCTACATCTGGAGGAATCTGCATGACGGCACCTCGGTTAAGCCGTGTTTGCATTATAAACATTTGCCTATAGGATGTGAATGCCAGCAAGTTGTGATGTAATGACACCATCATGTATGAATGTTGGTGAACATATGTTGAGGTTGCAATGTCAGGAGGCAAATTTGATGTCAACACACACTTGCTGAGCCAGCAGACAGACAGGGCATTCAACAGCCAATCAGCTAGAGGTTGATCTTACCGCTCCAACAAGGTAGGCTGTGCCCAGAGTGGGTTCCTGCAAACAAACAAGACAAACCTCTGCATGACTGAGTTGTATATTGTTGCTTGTGTTGTAATGCAACACAAACAGAACGCAAATACAGCTGCATGCGCCAGCAAGGGCCCAGGCACCCACCACAGTCAAGAAAGCAGACCTCTAAAAGTGTTTGGTGCAGTTATGTACAATGTTTCTTGCAGCATGGCATATGAGCAGCAAAAAGTTACAAGATTCATTCATACACGAGCATGACAGGCAATGACTGTGATAGCATGATTCAAAACAGGCTTGCAATGTTTCTAATATGACGGCCAACATGAGTGCATACCTCTTCCTCGTCCTCATCATCCTCTTCTTCAAACTCATCAACTTCTTCCTCCTCTTCCCCATCTTCATCATCATCATCCTCATCATCTTCTTCATTGCCAAAGCCCCCACCCTGTTGGACGCATGAGACTGTAAACTGCTTTTTGTGACCCTTTGCAAATGACATGATGGTTGAAAATGCATACTAGGCTTGTGACAAGCAACTGGTCAGAGCAGCAGAATGAGCAGCTCACTCAATAGCAGAGGTGATAACAGCTTTTGTGACTGAGATGATGGCAGACGTTGGTAAACAAAGTGGTGGGAACATAGCATCAGCTGTTGCATGCAACATACCTGTTGAGGACCACCACCTGCTCCACCTCCCTGCACATGCATAGTCAGATGTCATTGTGTGCAAATTATGAAATGACAGCTTGCATAAAGCCCTGTTCTGTACCTCTCCTTCCTCCTCAAAGGTTTCACCCTCATCCCCTGCGTCATCTTCATCATCATCTACATCTTCTCCCTCAGCATCCTCACCGTCATCCTGCAGTAAAGCTCAGTGAGCAACAGCTACATTACAACCATGATGTTTGACAAGGTTTACAGACGAACAGAGTTGTGCAGCAACTCACATCGTCGGCATCAACCTCCTCCTCCTCCTCATAGACATCCTCAGCATCATCCTCCTCCTCAAAAGCAGGTCTCTCTGCATGGCAAGCAAGATTCAGACCAGCCTCCAGTATAGGTAGTTATACACTGATATTGCAGTGAGGACCTACCTTTGCCGAAAGGATCCGCATTATCGACGTACTGCAACGCTGCCATCATCTTGAAAAGAGATTGTCGGAGATCTTTGACGGTCTTTTCTGCTGGATTCGCCTCGACGTGCAAGGATTTGAGGGATCTAAGGCCGGCTAGGGGCTTGAAGGATGGTAGCGAAGCAAACTTGTTGTTGCTCAAGTCCAACTCTGTCAACTGATCAAGCTTGGCTGCTGTTAACGCCTCTAGTCCGCCAGCAATCTTGTTATCTGACAACAGCAAGTTTTGGAGTTTAGGGAGCTGAGGAAAGTTTGTAAGAGACGTAAGGTTGACGCTGCGGAGAGACAGAGTGACCAAACTGGTGAATCTTTCTAAGCCCTGCGCAGGAAGAGGCTTGGTCCTAGGACATCGAATGATTCCTTGTGTCCGGCCGGACAGGTTCGGGTGCAAAGCGATGTTTGGATAACCTGACAACAAGAAAAGTAACTCACGAGGCCATCACACCTGTATGGCAGCTGCTCGGCACTTCTGGTCTAGTTCTAGCTTGTGTATTTGGTCAGCGGGGACTCCTTTTCGCTTGACTTCAGCTTCAAGTGCTTCAAGCAGCGACGATGGCATGAATAGGGACCCAAGTCCTGTGAAAGCTGCTACTTCACAGAATTATTGGTCGTGTAAGTTGCGCTCGACAAGAGCTTTCTTACAGTGCAGATGCGACAGGTCCGCTTGCCTGTACAGACGATCAGACTACCAAGCCGTTGCTATCAAAATGTCAGCAGGAATCAGGTTGATCGGCAAGAATGAATTTGCTTGCTTCCATACAAATTGAAACTCCCCTGCGCATTCATCGAGCAGCCTCCCCTCTCCCCTCCGGTCATGCGCGCTCTGTGTCCATATGGAAGCCTCTTGAGCCCAAACGAATTTGAACAGCCTGTGCAATCGCGCTTCATCGCTCCCGTAGGCTTCTGCTGCGTCCGGGCGTCCTTGACTGATCTGAGATCAGTTTGAAAAGCATGGAGGACGCGTCTGACCGACGGAAGAGACTCAAAATGATGCGTGACAAGGCTTACGACGCCGTGGACACGGATGCTGGTGAGATATTCAGCCAGTTCTCGCGTGCTTGCTGAGGAAACAGTGTCTGCTCACACCGCAGCAATAACTACAGGTGCCAGTCTCAGGACCTGGGACATCTGCAGGGGGTGCTGTCTTGGCTAATCCTTTGACTGATCAAGAAGACAGTACACCTGTATCGAAAGCTTTTAGCTTCTACAGGTGTGTCAACACATGCATAGCAGGTAGCGCTAACACACGCAGTTCACAAAGCCTGACCCATTCCTGTCTAAACAGTGATCCACTTGGCAGCCTGCAATCCGCAGCAACAAAGACCCCTGTAATGCATCAGCGCACTGTCGGGCAAAGCCAGGCAGATCCAAGTGATCAATCTAAGCCTCCCCAGGCCTTGACAACAGCGCTTTCCCCACACAAGCCACCATCTGTCCCTCCACGCCAGAGTGGGTTGGGTGTACCTCCGCCTCAACCTCCACCGCTCCCCTACCAGCAGCCTAGCATGAGACCTCCGCTTCAGCAAGGATGGCATCAGCACATGCAAGTGCCACCTTTCTTGCATTCAGGTGATTGCCCTGTTGTGACTGCCTGACTACATTGCTCTGACCTCTTGACTGCACAATGACCAGCATACAGACACATCGTGATTATCCATCAGTTTGCATCTCCACTGTCTGACAGTGTGCTGCTTGCTAGGCCATGGCAGGGGTGCACATCTTCAATGGCAAGGGTATTCTGGATTGGGCCTACATCCAATGATGGGGGCTCCTCCACCCGGCAGGCCTCCCCCACCAAGACCCCCGCCCGGATTCCCAGGAGCGGCCCCACCAGGGTTTCCTGAGCCAACTTCACCAGGGCTACCAGGCCCACCCCAACCAGGTCCACCCTCATTTGGGAGAGGCCGTCAAGGTCGAGGTGCCCCAGGCAGAGGAAACTCCCAACAACAAAGCACAGGACCAGCAAGAGGTAGAGGTAGAGGAAGGGGAAGAGGGGCAAGGTGATCATGCAGCACATGCTGCCCACATTGCCATCAACAGCAGCTGCTCGTGAGAGTTGTACTTTGAACTGGCCATCTGCGGCCCTGCTTGAAATTGGCCTCCAACTCTGGTTCCCAGCCTATTGCCAAAGCAAGCTGTTTAATATAAACAGTTTACTGCATGGCTATCAAGTGCATTCTGTGTCTCGTGTTTCTGTCAGCCCCAGGACATAGTTTGTGCTTGCAGTGGCTCTGACAGCATAGAGGCATATGTCAGCCCTGCCATGCTACAAGATCCCTGGGCAACGCTCATGCAGCAGCACCTGCACCACATGGCTGAGTCAGAGCCTGTGCCAGCAGATGCACTGGACCATAACGGTTCAGTCAGTGGCCAGCCGGGACAAAGTCTTGCCGATGTCTTCGCTGCAGCTGAACTGGTCAGATTTTGTATTGATGCATCAGCATTCTTCTTTTGCTGCCATGCAATTGCTGCATGCAAGCTTCACTGGCCAAAGTCTAGTGAGCATGATCCTGTGATCTGCCAATATGCAGAGATAGCTGCAGCTTGACATAAAAGCAGGTTGTCTGTACGTTGAGTGGCGAGTCAGGCTCACAGCTCTCTGCTACACACCTGCAGGAAGCTCAGGCAATTGACCAGGGAAACCTGTCAGAGGAGGGGGTCCAGGATCGGCCCTGGCACTAGCATTTGCAGCTACACTCTGTGTTACACGCTGTTGATTTGCCAATTGCAGTGATGGTGTTGCGCAGTGATTGTGTTGTGCACACATGTGGCTGTGTGTTTGTGAGCCTAACTATTGCTGATAACAGTCTAAGCATCTCATTTTACAAGTCTGGACTCGTTTCTGCGGCTGTTAAGTGGGCAGCCCTTTCCCAAAAAGCAATCTTGACTGGTCGAGATAAATTCAAGTCTGTTTTTCAAAACTGTGAATTGTGATCACTGCACCTTTTCAAACTTCCTTCCATAGGTGCATTTGAAACGGGCACTGTGCATATTAGATTCTGTCTTGCAAGGCCAAAACTTGCAGCTGGCTTGCTTATACCTAGCTGCGTTTCCACACAGCTCACACCTAATCAACAAAGTCCACACATGACCCCAAAACCCACTTTGCACACACATACCAAGCCTGCCAATACAGGACGACCTTGTGCCAAGAGCGGCCATCCAATTCCTAAGAACAAAGAGCAGGTACAGGTTCTATGAGTCCAAAAATGTGTCAACATCCCCTTTCAAGTTGCTTAATCGCCCCTCTGTTGTTACTTTGAGGCCTTCGCTGCTGCGCATGGTGATGAGCACTTTGGCGTCAAACGCAGTGGCATATGCATTTGGATTGCAGACAACCTCAAAGAATTCTAGCCCCTGGTTGCTCTGTCCATCGCCGTCTGCATGTCAGAACAAAGTTGCGAACACAAATGCAGTACATGCACTCTATGACGCTTTGTAGCCAGATTGTGTCATGCACTATGTTTCAAATGACTTGCACTGCATGACTGCCATGCTCACTTTGATATTTGTACTCCATCATCTTCCACCGTTTGGGCCTTTCTGCTTTTTGCTTAGCAGCAAAAGTCTGTATCAGCTCGGTGATTGAACTGCTCAGCTGCCGTGCTTGGTCTTTATGAAATGGGAAGGTAATAGATGTTTCTGCAATATTGAATGTCAGAGAGGTACCTGGAGATGAACTGCAAACTTCAGCAAGCTGACTAAAGTGGAAATGCCGACAGTCTCCACCACGGTGCTTAGCGGAATTCTAATACTTGCACGGGGCACAGGCTCACCTGTGGCGGCTTGGCAAACAGGGCGAGCATGACGCAAGCATGAGCGCTGCGTATTAGCGAAAGACTGCCGGCTAGTTGGGCAAGAAGGAAGGTGCAGCGAGCAGCCGGAAAACGCGTGCATCGCTTCTGATTCGCTGGCGTTCAACTGCTACGTCTGGGCAGTAACTCGGCCCCTGTCACGACGCGCAAGTCTTACTGAGCTATACGCTGCACCGCACAGCACTGCAACTCAGTCAACGCAGATCTGCACAGGCGATCACTCTGCAGATAATTAGTCAACCCTCAGCCCGAGGACTTTCTGAGCAAAGGGCTGTGGTACAAGGTCAAGTCCTGGTAAGTTTTTGAGCGTTTTACAACGGTTAGCCTACTGACAATAGTGCATTTGATCTACACCTGAACGGATGCCTTGAACCTGGCATGGTGATCAGCTTTGCATTGCATTGCAACTGAGCACCAAACACTTGACACACATAAAAGCCTCACACTTATTCGATATAATCCTCTCGATGCTGGTGTGAGGCAAAACATACTGAATTCAGGGACAGAACCAGGTATGTGCAGTACATGCAGCATCCTGCAGACCTTAACAAAAATTGGTGAAAAGCTGCTACAGCTGCCTAGACACTTGCCAACCCTGACAATGTTTATAGCAGTGACTTGACAGCCTTGACAGCACCGTCAACAGTGATTCCAAGCTTCTCGTAGATGGTGGGGGCTGGTGCTGACTGGCCAAACTGGTCAACACCCAAGGAGATACCCTCAAATCCAACATATTTCAACCACCCGAATGTTGATGCAGCCTCAACTGACACACGTGCCTTGACATCAGGTGGCAGGACAGAGTCCTGCAGCAGTCATCACAAATTTCTGTTGTGGCCTACCCAAACAGGAGAAGAATGACACTCACCAGTGTCAGTAGCTTTCAAAGCACATTTGGAAGCACCATGATGTGTTATGCAGTACTGTGCAAGGAGCAAATGTCTCTCCCAAGACTGTTGCCAGCAAGCAACAATGGTACTTGGCATGCAGAGGCTGCAAAAGACAATAGTGTAGCAGTATGCTTGCCTTGTAATCCTTGCCCTGCTCCTCAAACAGCTCCCATGAGACTAGAGATACCACTCGGATCTTCTTGCCATCCTTCTCTAGCTCCTTGGCAGCGTCAACTGCTAGGCCGAGCTCAGTTCCTGCACATACAGCCAAGCACAGCTGTCAGAGCACAGCTATTGTCAGCATTGTGATGTGTTTCTGTGTTGCTAGTCGCGTATGAGCCTATCCACAGAGGAGGTTTGCAAAAGTGTGTGCATTGCTAGGCCAAGCTCCACAAGCAACTGCAGCTCAAGCACCTGGACAAGAAGACAGCTTGTGTGTGAGAGCATTGGTTCTGGAATCATGCTCACAGACTAGCGTCGACGCATAGGGCAACCTTTGTGGTCGATACAGAAGACTATGTCACTGTCTAAAGTTTGTCTGCGTGAAAATTTGACAGTGACATCTTCTTCTGTAGCAACACAGTTTTGAGTTGCGCAGCTGCTCAGCTAGGAAGCTATGCAAATGGCATCAGAACATATGCTGCAATGTTTCACTGCAATTCCGCCTTGCTGTACTCATTGTGATGCACATGTCTGTCTGCAGATGCAAAGCGAACTGTTGATGCAAGAGGAGCTGCCACAACATTTTGCATGTCTGCTGTTGTGCAGCAGCTTCCATATCCAAAATTTGCTGTAAACTTGCAACTTTACAGCAAATTGTGAATTTGGAAATTCTCGCACAACAGCAGACATGCAGACAGACATGACACTACATCAGGACTGGATCTGAACTGCAGTGATACAATATGCATGCAGTGACGCGATATGCATGCAAATGTACCTGTGGCCATGATGATAGCATCTGGCTTGCCGTCACCACCGTGTACAATGTAGCCACCCTTTGCGACACCCTCCTTGGAGGTGCCTGGAAGGTTGGGCACCCCCTGGCGGGATAGGGCCAGAATGGTGGGGCGACCGTACCCCTTCTGGTTGATGCCTCTGTTGTTCTCTACTGCTACCTGCGCATGGCCCAACATTTGAGCATCTTCACCAGCAGATTTCTTTGTACACGTATAATCATTTACGCAGTCAGCCACGCAAAATTTGTGACATGCACAGTTACCTTTCATGGGTTTTCTCCCTTTCACAACACCACATCACCGGCAACAATGTATGCTCCACGCTGCATGCTAAAGTCTGTCTGTGCACAGTGCAGATGGGTAAAACGATGCAAGGAGTGCACAAAGTGGCTTGCCTTGTAGCATCCAGCGGTCTCGTTTCCATCACCAGGCCTCATCATGAGGATGTTGGGCATGGCTCTGAAGGAGGCCAGGTGCTCAATAGGCTGGTGAGTGGGGCCGTCCTCTCCCAGACCAATGGAGTCGTGAGTCATCACAAAGATGGTACCAGCCTGCACAAACAAATCTGCCGTTGGACAAGGTGCTACAACCTTGGGTTGAAGTGACCACTGATTTGTTGTGCTCACAGCTGACTGCCTGCTGCAGTTTAGCCCAGCAATGCAGAGTTGAACAGATAGAAGCTGTCACAGCGTACAGCAGCTGTATTATGAGGGCACAGGATGCAGTCTGGGCTCATGCTCAGTCAGCTGTGACATCCCAATCCAAGTCATGCTTCAGGTCAGATGTCCAACATGGGCAACAAGTGCTTACCCGTGACAAGGCTGACATTCTGATGGCTCCTCGCATGTAGTCTGTGAAGTTGAAGAAGGTGGCGCAGTATGGGATCATGCCAGGGTTATGTAGGGCAATGCCGTTGGCAATAGCTCCCATACCGTGCTCACGCACTCCGAACCGTAGGTTCTTCTCCTGGTACTGACCCTTCTGGAAGTCACCGTACATCTTCATCAAGGTCATGTTGGAGGGAGCCAGGTCTGCAGATGGCACAACGAACTTTGTCACTTATTGCGCACTCATCCATGACGGTATATTTGGTTTGTCTGATCATTGTCTTGCATGTGGCCTTACTGATGTGTTGAATGCAAGCCCAAGGACAACCCATCATCCTTGGACAGAGGATGGCGGCGCGTCAGAGTTTTGCTGCTTTGTCACTGTCTGGCATTCATGTCTTCTGAGCATGCTGTATTGGAAACATGGCTGAAACAGGCTGATGCCACCAAGTTTCAACCGAGCTGTTCAACCCAGCATGTCCACAGACATGCACAGGCCAGACAGTGACAAAGCAGCAAAGCTCTGACAGGGGTGGACAAGTAGCACATCAGCTGTCACAGGACAGACCCATATAGCAGCCAAGAGGCCTGCCCTGTATCCACAGGGCAATGTAAAGAGAACGTAGTACTTTTGCAGGACAGAGACATACCAGCTGATCCTCCCCAGAATCCAGGTAGAACAGGGGCCAGGGCATTCAGCATGGTCTGGGAGTGCAGGCGGGTGGCAATGCCCTTGTCCTTCTCTGTGAAGGTGGGCAGCTCATCGGCCCAGCCCTCTGGTAGAACTCCATTGATGAGGGTCTTGAACTCCTCACACTCCTCCTTGTACTTGCCGCAGTACTCCTCTAGGGTCTGCAGGGAGCACAACACAGGTCAGCATGTGCACAGGCGTACAACTCTGCTGGCAAACCAGATTATGACAGAAGGCCACCGAATCTGGCAATAGTCCTGTTAGATGTCCAGGTTGTGCACCTTTAGTAGAGACAGATTCTGTAGTTTCACATGCGACGAAAAGATCAGCGTTGTCATTGTGCGAACTCAATGACTCATCACCCCTTCACAACAAACACTACCCTTTGACTCGCCCATGCAGGTGCAACAGACAAGCCAGGTATGTCTGCTGCTCCTGATGGCGGTACAAAGCACAGCTGCAGATGCGTCTGCAATTGCACGTAGACTGGCAGCTTGCGGTACAGCTGAGTTTACCATCAGTAAGTGAAATTGCACTTACTGATGGCAAATTCAGCTGTATTACAAGCTGCCATTTGACATGGAGCAAGGCCAATTAGCAAGACACACATCAAGACACACCTAAGAAGAACAAACTGCGTTAATTGAGCTGTCGGTTCAAAACAGCATCTCAAGCACCAGTGACATTGTTTGCTTGGGTGTTTCCAGGCATTCATCATCCTGTAAAATACTGCAAGTGACAGGCAGGGCCTGTGAGCACTATGGAACACATGTCACCTTGTTCCACTCCTCTTCAAGGGCCTGACCCTTCTTGCCAGCAGCACCGAAGGTGTCGTACACCTCCTCAGGGATCTCAAACTCACCATAGGGCCACTTGAGAGCCTCCCGAGTCAGCTTGGTCTCATCAGCACCTGCACCAGCCAGGTAACAACCTCTGTGCCTGTTCATTGACAGATAACAACCTCTGTGCCTGTATCTCAGCGGATGATTATCTGCATGCCTGAAAACAACTACTGGTAACAAGTACTGTGCCTGTATCTTGACAGGTGGGGTTCTGGATGCCTAGTGGCAACACACTTGGCTGTGTTGAGTCGTGAGCTGCAGCAGATTGTGCAGATGGCGCTACATTTGAATGCTGAGTTGCCTGTCAGAGCAGCGCCAAGATGCACAGGCAGAATGCCTGGCTGGCCTGGTATGCTGCAGAGTTGCTAGTATGGACTCTGATGGCATCACATGGCAGCAGGCGTTCTTGAATGACCTCCATTATTGGTTATCAAGAACAGCAATGCAGCAAGAGCAAACAGGCTACTGCCTGTAAGCTTGAGAAGGTATGCAAAGTTGGATTGGTTTTGATAGATTATTCACCTAGAGGAGATCCGTGGACACCGTGGGTGTCAGCCTTGTTGGGTGAACCATATCCAATCAAGGTGGAAACCTTGATCATAGATGGCTTGTCTGTCACTTTCTTGGCCTCATCAATGGCATGACGAATGGAGTCCAGGTCTGTGTTGCCATCCTTGACAGTCTGTACGTGCCATCCAAGAGCCTCAAAACGAGCATTGACATCTTCTGTGAAAGAGATCTCAGTGTGGCCGTCAATGGAGATCTTGTTGTCATCGTACAGGGCAATGAGCTTGCCAAGTCCCCAATGACCTGCCAATGAGCATGCCTCATTGGAGATTCCCTCCATGTTGCACCCATCTCCAAGAATGCAGTATCTGCAAGGAGAAAACAATATCAGGTCTACTGTTGTCTAAGCAATAAGATAATGTGGCTGGCTATTGCCTGATCATTAACGTGAGTCTGTGCTGTTGAGGCTGAGTGAGATGGCGACCAAGGATCGACAGAGAAGTGGACAGCGAATGAGGTACGTACGTGTAATGGTCTACAACGGTGTGTCCGTCCTTGTTGAATCGTGCTGCCAAATGTGCTTCCGCAGCAGCGAGTCCGACGGCGTTTGCAATGCCCTGACCAAGAGGACCTGCAGGTTGGGTCACAAATCCCGTTTTCACACGCTCACCGGTCTATGCGGCGTTTCAATGATGAGACACGAGAAGACCAAACCTGTGGTGACCTCGATACCCTCAGTCTCAAAGTTTTCGGGGTGACCAGGGGTCTTGCTCTCCCACTGTCGGAACTGCTTGCAGTCCTCCAGCTGCATGCGTCACGAAGTCTCGATAACATCCAACAGCTTGTAATAACACGTACATAGGCAATCACACTCTACTTACGCTAACACTCTCGTAGCCAGTCAGGTGCATTAGGGAGTACTGGAGCATGCACCCATGCCCAGCTGAGAGAACAAAGCGGTCTCTGTTAAACCACTTTGGGTGCTTGGGGTTGTGCTGCATGTACTCGTTGTACA
>JAABUP010000831.1_pt1 | contig 66609 bp, 91 predicted proteins | sample 5559201 | NCBI WGS metagenome assembly JAABUP01 (sample SAMN10711887, study PRJNA513373) | rock metagenome | isolation source: Antarctica rocks | place: Antarctica
GAGGAGGACGGGTAGGAGGAGCATGGGGGGAGGAGGAGGAAGAGCAGGAGAAGGAGGAGGAGATCATACATGACATGCGCTTTAGGAAGTCATGTGATGAACAGAAAAACGAAAATGCTGCATTGAACAAGAACAAGAGGAGGAGGAGGAGAACGCACATAGCACGCGCTGAGGAAGATGAAGACAAACAGAATCCTGAACCGATTGCACATAAAGAAGAAGAGGAGGAAGAACAGGAGAGCGTACATAGCACGCACTGAGGAAGATGTTGAAGAACGGGAGGATGAAGTGGCTGCATATGAGGCTGCTGAACTTGTCTGTCAGCAGCATTGGACTGTAGTAGGCAGCATACAGGCAGTACAGTTCAGCAGCTGATGAGGCCACACCCACCAACCATACCCAACTGCCCAGAAGTGGCTGCTGGTCTATGTAGGCCAAAGCATATAGCATGGTCTGCAGCAACAACACGTAATCATGACAACAATCATGCTAAAGATATGATTATTATTATAAATATTATTGTTAATGACAATGATGATTGTGACAACGCAAATAGCATGGTCTGCAGCAACAACATACAACAATGGCGCTGAAGATAATATTATCATTTTTATTGACAATGATGATTGTGACAATGCATATAGCATGGGCTGCAGCGACAGCATGTGATAATGACAACAATAATGCTGAGTATAATCAAAGTAATATAGGCCATATAATGATGAGCTAGGTAATGCAGGGCATGTGTTGCCTCTCCACAGCAGTCTGTTCTGAGCATCAGCATGTGATGAGGTCGAAATGAAGAAGAGGAACGGAGATGAAGGATAACAGCAAGTCATGACTGCTGATGTGCAGCCGAATGTGCACGCACAGCACAGCATGGCAGCATGCGCAGCGCAGCATGCATAGCACAGCTCAGTAAATGACTACACTGACAAGCACGTGCAATCGTCACAGCACAGCGCACAGCACGGCCCAGCATACAGTTGGTCAAGCAGCATGCAGCATGCTACAGTTTGAATTTTCAAATCGCGGTCTCACAGGCAATACCTGCACGCCTGGGGACAGAAGAAATATCAGCACACCAGAAAAAGGACATCGCAGAATCTGCATCGCATTGCGCATAGGGATAGCTGCCGTCACAACTTTCGCCAGAAGCCTGCGCTGAGCTTGGGACAAGGCAAACTGGCTGTTAGTCAGCCACAGCAGGAAGGTGAAGAAGCGCGGGGCGGTCATGATGCCGTTCAGCCCCAGCAGGGCTTTGCTGGGATGGCCCTGCTGGTAGTCCTGAAAGCTGAGTGAGCCGTCATCAAGGCGGGTGAAGATGCTTGTGCGACGGCCACTGGCAGGCTTCATGGCCTACGCACAAACAGACATTTTTGTGCACAATACTGACAATACTTGGTTTGTGACAGTGTGTAGCTGACATATAGGCAGACAGACTCCATGTCAAACGGACAGACAGGTAGGCTAGCTAAGAAATTCCTGTCAACCAGAGAGGCAGGTAAATGGAAAGGCATGCGGGCAAACAGACAGATGGAGAGCTGGACAGCAAGCAGCCATGCGGACATGAACACAGGGAGGCAGGCAGACACACAAACAGACAGATGGACAAGTAGGCAGCAAACGCAGATAGAGAGACAGGCTGGCACACAGAGAGACCAAGCATGAGCTGCTGAATCATGCAAAAATGTATGCTGCCTCCGCAAAGCCAAGAAAAGCTGTTTACACTCCAGAAGGGCGTGTGTGACATCAGACAAACATATGGGCAGGGAATGGGTCTGGAGGGAACTGACTTGCGTCGCACGTACCTGATGCCTGCTGGCTAAGTACACGTTTTAATAATTATTGTTATTATATGGGCAGAAAGGCAGACATGGCCAAAATAAGACAGGAGCAACCTTGATGCACCCTGGGAAAGCTACCAGCCCTGTTTGAAACAGTCGCAACCCTATGTGCAACAACTACCAACCACATCTGGTGCACTTCTCAACCCTTTTTAAGACAGTTCCCAATCCTAGCTGCCATAGTCCACAACCCTGACTGGAACGGGTTACCAATCGTAGCTGCCACAGTTATCAACCCTAGCTGGGACAGGCACCAACCCTAGCTGGGACAGTTACCAACCCTAGATGGAACAGTTACCAACCCTAGCTGAGACAGTTACCAACCCTAGCTGAGACAATTACCAACCTGTTCTGGGAGTGTGGCATTGGCAGCTGCCAGTCTTCTACAAGGCCACAAGGATTTTGCTTCAGCGTGTTGACACACCTCCAGCATGATGTTTCCAGTCTTTGCCATCGCATCTTCAGACTCCATCACTCTTGCCTGCATGACACCAGTATGACATGACACAGTGACTGCACAGACAAGCAGTTGCTGCTGGATGCTCATTGATCTATTCATTCATTCATTCACTCATTCATTCATCCATCCATCCATTTGCTCCAGAGGAAACATGTGTCTTGCAGTAAGGTTTGGTTTGCACATTCAGTCAGGCTCGCACAGTCACAATGAAGTGCAGCTGCGGTGATTGAGCGTAGGTGGCAAAGCTTAGAGGGCCCAGAGTTGACTGATGACTGCAGCAACATGACACTCAGAGTGGGGACATCAACTGATGATTTGGGCTCTCAATTTTACACCTGACCAGTGTAATGCTTATCAAAGAAGCATGCAAAAATGAAGGAGAGTACAGACATTGTCTGCCAGGGGTTGATTGCGTGATACTTGATAGCTGCTAGTGTTGACTGATCAAGCCATGCTTTTGACCTTGGGCTTGACGGCACAGCTGACCAAGCACAAAACAATATTGCAAGTTTGCGTTCCAGTCAAAGACATGTGTTATGAGTCTGCTGCTGGATGGATATGCCAGTACATGCATTGCAGACCACAGATGAGGTAAGCTGCCTAGGTGAGCAACATGATAATGGGTTTTATCTTGGGCAATTAGTGCAACTGGATGCAGTTTATCAAGGACACAAGCTGATCCTGCACGTACCTAGCTCATCGTGAGCTGGAAAGCGAATTTGTTATTATAGTAAATATTATCAACGACACAAGCTGATAAGCTAACAGAGCTCACCTGAAGCTGTGTAATGAGGGCAGAGACTGAGCTGCCCAACGTGTTGTCGTTGACTACATCCTCAGATGCAGACTGCGGATCTGTTTCTGCAGAAAATAATGATGCAATGAAGAGACGCTGCAGCATTGAACGTTGTGTGACTCAGTATTGCAGAGGTGGTACAACTCATAGGTGCATTTGATTGCACTGACTTTGCTGTTGTGTGCGTAGCTGCATATGACATGCAGCTGCTGGGCAAGCGTTGACGCCATATACATGGCATTTGGCGTGGGTTTTGGAAGCATCGCAGGGCAGGTGAGTTTGCTTGCAGCTCAAGCACAGACAATGCGTTGTCCAGGTGGTTTCTAATTGCTTTGGTGTGTGCCAAAAGTGCCATACTGTCAAATGGATATGCAGAGGGACAAAAGATGCGCTGCATTGTTATTTAAATATGATCAAGGACGGGCTGCGTACCTGTGATGTTTAGCCCTGGCTGGAAGCCACTTATGGCATTCAAGCCACAGAGCAAGCTTGCCAGCTCCTCAAGTTCCCGCCATCTGTACGGGTGCTTCTGGAACCAGGCTGTGCTATTGTGACAGGTCCAGTGTGTTGAGGGGTCAGACTTGCCAAAGTGAGGCAGGCCTGCAGCGCTAGGTGCATCTGAGCTGTGCGAAGGCTGTGCTGACGGCAGGTCGTGAAGCAAGTCCAAAGGTGGTGGCTGCGTCCACTGGCTTCTTTCCCAGAACACAAGGCAGAGGAGAACCAGCAGGGCTCCGCCAATGACCTGAAGTTGCTGTCGCTGCACCCTCCAGACTTGCATCAGGTTCATAAACAGCTGTTCCAGAGGCATGCTGGTGTATCCTGTCACATCTTCGGGAATGGTCTACGGCCCATACTCGATGTCTAAGTGACTGCAGCCCGCGCAGAGACCCTTGCCGAAAGGTCAAAGACACAGGATTGCGTGGATCAACCTAGTGTGCCTCAGGGTGGAACGTTTTCCACCATAATATAATCTTCCCTGCAGGCGATGCTGGCAGCGCAATGCGATAGCACGACCGCACTGCTGTGCTTCGGCCCTTCTCAGTACCGCAACACTTGCAAAGGAAGTTGCATCTGCAGTTCTGAGTCAAAACTTCTGACTCAGGCTCCGGAAGCTGACGTTTAGTCTCCCCCCAAACTTTTGCAAACCTTGCTGCAGCATTGCACGCTCTGTGAGCAAGTGCGAGGCTGCTGTTGTCTGTGCGTAGTCATCAGATTCGTACACTCGCGTTCTCGCTGACAGTTTTTCAAGATGAGCTCAGCAGACGCTGACAAGCTCATGAAGCAGGCCAACAAGTTATGCGACCCCTCGTTCTTCTCAATGCGCATCAAGGCCGATTGGGAACAGGCACAGCCGATATACGAGAAAGCAGCTAAACTATACAAGGTCAAAAGCTGCTGAAAGATTTTGCCGTGCAGCCTCAACTGCTAATCAGGCTCATTATGTATACAGCTTACAGGCAGCTAAGTGCTATGACAAGGCGAGATACGCATTCGAGCGAGCTGCAACCGGACAGGAACGGCAGAGCTCGCCATGGCAAGCAGGGAAGCTTTTGGAGCAGGCGGCAAGCTGTGCAAAGGAAACAGGCGACACGACACAAGTAGCAGAGCTGTCCAGGTTGCTTCATACTGCATAACTTCACCTTGCGTCTTTGCATGCGCATTAGCTTGAAACAACATCAGTCTTCTGCAGCTGCCTTGCTGCAAGCAATCAAGACCATTTTAAGACAGTTTGCTGATTGACATGCAGGAAAGCAGCGCAGCTGTACAAGGAAGCTGGCAGGGGATCAGCTGCAGCTGAAGCGCTCAGCAAAGCAGCCAAGCTAGTTGAGGAGAAGAGCCCTCAGGTGAGTTACGGTACAGGCTTTGCTTGTCTTCCTGTAATGCTGCTGCAAACATGGAGATGACGCTGCAATCTGCAGCCCTAGAGAGAGAGAGAGAGAAGCATTTGCCTGAGCCACATGAAAACGTCAAAGTGCATATGGCGGCTTCTTTCTGGAACCATGACCTTTTTCATGTGTTTTGCCCTGGCATCAGTTGCCTCAGCTGCACTTAGTGTCACCTAAGTCAACCAGCCAACCATGAACAAGCACACAAAGATCCTGCAAATTCCTGCATTGTGGGGTCCTGCTGGGAAGTCAGAGTAGCAACCATGTCAACTACAGTAACAGCCATGTCAATTACAGTAACAACCATGCCAATCACAGTAACACTCTTGCCAAACACAGGCAAGTTACCCTTTGCTAGGTACCCACTGAGAGTGTCTAAAACCTAGATCTGTATGCCAACATCAGGCCCTAAGTTGCACTCAAGGGTTGTACACTGACAGGGCAAGTGTCTACTACCCAGAGTAATACTGGTGTGTAATACCCAGAGTAATTACTAGTGTCTGTGTACCATCCGGAGTAATACTGGTGTGTAATACCTAGAGTAATTGCTATTGTCTGTGTACCACCCAGAATATTACTAGTGTCTACCACCGAATGTAATGCTAGTGTCTACTACCCAGAGTAATGCTAGTGAACCCCTTTATGATATGCTCCATTTTATGAGGGCATCATCCACCCATTTGGCCCAGTCCATCAAGCCTCTCTGTACTAAGGCATGCATGGCCAGGACCGCATGTTGCATGGAGTTATGTTATTGCATGTTGCATGGAGTTATTGCATAAACCATTGTCCGTGCTCTGCATGCTGGCAGTCAATGCATTGCAGCTTTGGCTCAAACAAAGACAGCTCAACGGTCATCGTGGGTGCCTACAACCACCTTTCTGCGAAACAAGCAAACCTCTTTTCTGCTTATTGTTGTTGTCATCCTTCTTCTTTTTCTGCTGCTGCTGCTGAAGAGGGTGAGTGGCACTGTTTGCACTAGCTTCTGGAAATGCTGCAGGGGCCATCATGACTGATGCGGACCAGTGCAAGGGATTGAAAGCCACCAACAACTAAACATTGCAGAATTGTCTTAAGACAATTCCTGGGATTCTGTCACACTCTCCACAGTCAATGTCGTGTTTCTATCATGCCTTCACAGAAGCCAACACATTGTTCCCAGAAACTGTGAAGTCAACCTTGGACGATGATCTCAGTGATCATCACTGACATCTTGTCAATCTCCAATCCCAGTGAATCCCCCAGCCCAAGAGAAAGAAGACGCACTAGAACAACAAAACATGCTTGCAGTCGATGAAACGCATGTTCTCTACTGATCTCAAGGAGGAGGATGGCAAGGATGTACCCTAAACTTGAACCCCTACACCCATACCTCCGAGGTTGACTGGAGGGGAGGCTGCGGTGCCGGGCTGTAGAGCTGGTGGAGGACGATGGCAAGGATATACCCTAAACCTCTAACCCTACACCCATACCCCTGAGGTTGACCGGAGGGACGTTGTGGTGCAGGAAGCCAGTGCGATGTATCTGGAGGCTGTAGAGCTGATGGAGGATGACGGCAAGGATGTACCCTAGACCTCAAACCCTACACCCATACCTCTGAGGTTGACTGGAGAGTGTGGTGCAGGAAGCCAGTGCGATGTATCTGGAGGCTGTAGAGCTGATGGAGGATGATGGCAAGGAGTCCATGGCCTTGGACATCTTCAGACAGGCCATAGGTAGTCTGTTTTCCCAGAAAAAGCAAAGAAAAAAACCGACTACGCCTTTCGGCGTCAATTATATGAGAAGCCAAGTATTATACCAGGCTGCCCACGAGTCTGTTTTGTCATATGTTTCATCTGTTTTTGCTTCTCTTTCATCATCTGCTTCCTCATTTCGCATTTTCACATGCAGCCGTCCATCCATGCATTCATCCATTCATCCATCCATCCGTCTGTGATTCATCCATCCCTGCAATCGTTGAATTATTCAGTAGTTCATACGTTCAAGCATGCAACCACATGACGGACCAGCCCTGGTTTCATCTGACACCAGGGTTCATGCTTCTGTCAGGCAGCCACATCAAGTCAACCCTATGTGTGCATGCGTGCGTGCATGCATGTGTGCGTGTGTGCACAACCCTGGTCTTGTCACACTCATGACTTCTTTGATGTACGCAGGCAGCAACATCAAGAAACAGCACTACGTGGATGCATGTGTGTGTGCATGCACAAACCCGGTCTTGTTACACTCATGACTTCTCGATGCACGCAGGCAGCCACATCAAGAACCAGCGCTATGTGGACGCGATGAACATGCTGATGCGCTTTGCCCAGGCATGTGATGCCAGCCATGCCAGCAGCAGTCAGTGCAAGGCGTACCTGGGTGCTGTTGTGGTAGGCCTGTATGCTGGCAATGCTGCAGAAGCCTGGGCGACCTATCAGGTCAGGCACCCTGTACCTCAGCAAGAAATGGAAGATGAACAGGGGAAAATGTGTAGAGATAATATAAGTAATAAATAAATAACATAAATACAGATGATGTTTGTAGGGAACTCAATGAAAAGGAGCTTCCCCATCCTGCCATGCTATTCCAAGAGCTTGGAAATATAGATGTATGCCGGGGTGTGATTGCTTCCATCTGAAGCTGAAATGCACCAACAGCCTGGAAATGTGGGTGCATGCCATGCTCTGGGGTGCATTTGCTCTCATCTGAAGCTGCATCTTCTCAGTAGCCCAATTCTTTGCAAATGCTCTCTGACACACTGCACAGCAGGGGCGACACGCATTGACAGCTGTGTGAAAACCCTCCCACCTATGCCTAAGGAAGTGATGACTCATCCTGCTGATTGCCAAAACAGGACCTCAGACAGCACGCTATTCAGGAATGTACATACCTGACTCTAGGGGAAGAAACATGTCGAAAAACGAATTGTTGAATGAATTGATGGATGGACAGATGGATAGTTGAGTGGATGACAGAGTGAGTAAATGAACCAATAAACGACTGAACAAAAGAACAAATGAATGATGGCTGAATCCTGCAGTGTGTCTGCAGGATGCACTGGGTGTAGACGCCTTCAACTGCAGCTCAGAAGCCTTGGTAGCTGATGCTTTGTTTGATGCCTACCGCTCAGCTGATGAAGCCGCCATCAGGAAGCTGATCACCAGCAAACCAATCTTTCTGGACCTGGACAACCAGGTGAACACACTAATCTGCCAATTGTGTGTCTGCCAATTCTGTGTGGCACTCACAGCCAGTCTGTCAGACAACACATGTGCATGTCTGTCTGTGTGTCTGTCTGTCTGTCTGTCTGTGCTTGTGTTAGTGTGCAATCATCAGTCTGATGTAAAACCTGACTCTCAGATCACCAGCAGTTGTTGCAGTCTACTTGATTTGCACTTTACGCCATTGCTGCAAGGATTGTCTTGACTATGTATGCACATTGTGTTAGTTCTGCTGCCAGCCCATAAGTGATGTGCATCACTTGCAATGCACAAGCCTTTGCACCGTCTGGGGCTGTGCTGAGACGTGATCTCGTTTGTTGAACATACAGGTGGGCAAGCTTGCTAAGAAGCTCCCTGTGGGAGATGTCAGGGCAATGGCAGCGCAACTAGGGGGAGCTCAAGGAGCTGCGCCAGCAGTTGTGGTAGACACTACAGATATAGATGAGGATGATCTCACTTGATTGAGAAGTCGAAGTAGTCGTTGACAGCAAGAATGAGCGCGAGGTTTGGTCAGATGTCCCTGTCATGCATTTGATAGTCATTGTCAGCTGGTACATGGGGTTGAGAACACCAGTGCACACAGGCTGCAGCCTCTGCCAGCACAGCACAATAAGCTGCAGATGCAGTTGCTGCTTGCAGGACCAGCGACATTGTGTGCAGACAATATCTACATGTGCTATAGCTAGCATATTATCTTGACACGCAAAATGCATTAATTTGACAAATCCAGGTCTCACTTGATCGTTAGAGCCACATCTAGCGACCAGAAAGTCAACTTATGATCATTTATGCCTGTTTGTACAAAGCCATGTACATTTACAGGGCCATCCCACTGCAGAGATGCAGGTCTAACTAATCTGAAAGACTAGGAGTTTGCTGGTTCCTGAGCAGCTGAAGCTTGCACAAAGAATTTGTCTTGAACTGGCAGTCTACAGCAGGCAAGGGTGTCTTCCTTTGGAGTGTGTTTGGCGGTGAAGCCCCAGCAGCATTGCCCAATCTTGCATGGCTCTGGTCACAATGGAGCAGGTGCTGGAGCTCCCACAGTGGTAGAAACGACCTCATAGGTTGCAGCTGCACACAACACAGAGTTTGCTCAATGCCTTGCCTTCTTCCGCAAGAGCAGCGTGAGCAGCACTTCAGTCTTGATGGTCCTTGAAAGTCACTGTGCAAATTTCTGTGGAACAAGTGCATCTCGATCTGGACTTGACTTGTCTGGCAGCGTCAGTATGCCAGGCAAAGGCGAAGGCGGACCTTCAGCAAGCATTCTGTCACGCAGAGCCTGGACGGTTTCAAGTTCTTCAAGAATTCTCTGGTGCTCTACAGCGTCTGCCATCTCTTGCGTTTCTGAGCTGATCAGCATCTTGCGTGGCGCTGCGCAAGCTCCTACAACTAGCATGGCGGCGAAAAAGACAGCAACGTTGAACTTGTTCATCTCGCTAGCGATCTGCAGAGATCAGAGGGTTTTTTACTCAGGCTGAAGAGCGCGGATCGTGCGGAAGTGATGACAGTGATCAGCCGAGACTGTACCGCCAGCGAGCACTTTCAGACTGTCGTGACCAATTGAACAAAGGCAATGTCGCGCAGACAGTAAGTAACACAAATGAGGCAGCATTCGTTGTCGGCAGTCTTGCGATTGCTTGACGACAGTGCCCGCCTGCAGGAAGATTCAGGACAGCACATTGAAGCCCCAGCGTACCTTGATGACTACCAGCAGACTCTGACCGCAGCACTTTGTGAACTGACCGAGTGTTGTCTGTGAGGCCCTATCGGCTGGATGCTGACGAGCCTGGAGAAACACAAGACAAAAGCTTGAAGACTGCAAAGCTGCTCTCAAGTGCTTTGGGCGAAACCTGCCGTTCGATATTCTCGGTACCGCCATTCAAACCATGATTCAAACTCAAAGCGGAGCCTGGGCTTTGCCAGCTCAGCTGGCTCAGCTGGCTGGCACATTCTACCTCCCATGTCAGGTCAATTGCTTCCAGCATTTCAAGGTCACCTGTTGGGTAGCACTGCAGTGTACTGTATTACCAGTGAGCGCATGATTGTAGGACCTACAATGTAGGTAGCTCTAGATCTAGCTTTGTGCCTCACAGCAGGTGTCACACCAGGGGTAGACGTGCGAAAGCATTTTGTCTCAGCCTTACATTTTGGTAGCTCACAGAGCACCCTTGGCACATGCAAAGTCAGGTGGCATACACCTTGGGACAACCAATTGAAACAGGCTAGACCCTGCCAGGTCTGCCATTGGTGTCTGAACAGCTGTATGAACTGTGAGGATGCAAAATAAGATAAGGGTCATGTGATAAAATGGACATGCGAGAAAAAGGCTTGCTGTAGATTTGGAGTCATGAGCAAAAACATGCTGAACTGAGATTTCACATCAGCAAGTGCACACGCAGGCTGTTCCATGGTTCAGGTCAGGTATTACCTACTAAGGTAAGGTATTACCTACTAAGGTAAGGTATTACCTACTAGTGTTACTTACTAAGTAGCAAACTATAACATTGCACAGGTATCATGCATGCAACAATAATGATGCAACCAAGGTATGGTTTCGAAACTTTCTAAGCAGTGTTGACTGTGGACATTAATCCTTGCTAACAATGACAGGCCAAGCGCAAAAAGATTTTGGCTGCACTATACAGTAGTTACAAGTGGTGCAAGTGTGTAACACAGAGCATGCTGCTTATATATGCTGTGATTGCACAGGATGCAAAGCACACCAGGTCATCATGTAAGCTGCAAGCCATTTACAGTGCAGAGTCAATTGTTCACACCAGTTTGTGACAATCCTGAATTTGCAACAGTATCAAAGAAATGGCATTGAACCTATCTACAAAAAACAAAAAATGGAGCTTGGGCCACTCTACATTGTTTTGGCCAATGTGGCATGCTAAAAGTATAAGTACAGACTGAAAAATATCTACTCAACTGACTAATAAAATTTCTTCAGTCTACTATCAGATAATCCTTCAGTCTACCATCCGATACATGTCCCTGCTCAGCTACTTCTCATTTGAGTGCATCAAATTGGTCTTGATGAAATAGCCAGCGATGAACACCAGTACAATTTGCCAATTTCATCCAACTTATGCTGGGGCTGGTGCGGAGGCACCGGAGTTGTATGTTTCAGCTGCAAAGAACAAGTCAGTATAATGTCAGCGCATGTGTGGGACAGCATGACTGAGATACAAAGTGTGTGTGTGATAAAGAACTAAGACAGCACTTACAGTTGCACCCATGCAAAGCTGCCATCACACAGCCAGAACACACAAGCATCTCGGGCTAACAACTGGCATGCACAGGCAAACAGCGAACATAAATCAGACAAAGCTTTTTACCAGACAGGGCAGATCTGCAGAACTGCAACAAGCTCTCACCTTCTTGAAGCATCCTCTCACGCAGTGCGCTGACCTCCTCTAGCTCAGCCAGGATCCTCTGGTGTTGTTCGGAAGACGCAGCAGCCTCGCTAGCTTCTGTTGTCTCAAGCACCTTGCGAGGTGCAGCGATTGCACCGACAACAAGAAGAGCCACCAAGAAGGCTGCGATGTTAACCTTGTTCATGATGTACGACTGCAGATAATCAACATATGTCAGCAAGCAAAGACTACAGTGCTTTCACAACAACAAGCTCGGCTGATACGGTAGCAAGGCAGCGTTGAAACACCGCGCCAGGGAGATCGCTGAAAGGAGTTTGCACCACGTAGCCAGTGAACTCAAAGGCAGAGAGGCAATAGTTCACGAAGACGTGAACGCCATAGCTAGCAATGTCTGGGTGCAGCAAGTCATCTCGGCAGCTTCGAAGCAACGTTACCTGAACAACGTTTTCGGAGAGAGTGTGGATCTGACGCTAGCAGCTTGTGCCGGGGCAGCCAGACAGGACAGCGAAATGAGCAGATGTGGTGACTGGAGCTCTACTGGCTCAGCTTTATATCGTGACGTACGCGCTTTGCGCCGTTCATGGACGTGTCCCACCATCCCTCCAAATCTTGAGTCAACTCGCTAGGTGCTTTGAATCGTAGCTGCATGCGTTTCACCCTGGCTTCTTCCTCTTCTTGCATCTTCTTCTGCATGCACACCTTGCAAAAATGCAACAGCTCAGACTGAGCTGCGCTTTCTGCAGAACTTTTGCACGCACGGTTATTTATGACTGCAGTGCTCATCAAAAGCTCATATGATCAGCTGGAACATCACTTGTAATGCAACGTACAAGTACAATGCTTTAGCCAGCTGGCCGACAATTGTGCTTGCAAGTCTGATCACTTGCATACATAAAATAGCATGCGACCCTGATTCGCCTGCGCATGTATGCGCATCAGCACAGAGCGCTGCTGGCTCGGTGCAGACATCCGTGCAAGGCTGATCTCTGCGCAAACTGCATCACTGAGTAGCCTTTGCAACATTAGTCAACTTTTTTGGACACCTTTCAAGCCTCACCGTACACCGAAGCTTTTGGAGGGACTTCACGCAAGCGCGAAAATACGCGGTGTTCCTGGCAGGAGAGGACAATATAAAGCTTCGAGGTTGTGTTGTTCTAGTTACACTGTCGCCTTCCGCCTCCTTCTGCCATCCGCCTTCTTAGCACCTTGCAGCTGCCCCTCTGCAGTCGAGGCTAACTTGTCTTCTCGTCCCTTCCCATCCACAGGTAGACGGTTTTCTAAAGGCTGTGCTTTTTGCTAGTTGGTGTGGCATCACTGTGCAAGCTATGCCTGCTGCCTTTGTTGGTGATCTATCTGCAATGAACGTGATCACAGCTTGTTGACAGCTGTCCCTCCTGCGCAGATCACTAAAATGAACAGGGTGAACGTTGCCATCTTCTTCGCTGCACTACTCGTCATTGGCGCATGCGCCGAGCCCCGCAAGATGCTGGCTGACATCGAGGATAACAAGGTTGCTGAGGCCGAACAGCACCAGAGGATCCTTGCTGAGCTGGAGGAGGTGTCAGCTCTGCGCGAAAGAATGCTGCAAGAGGGTAAGATTCCTGCACAGCGTTGCTTTTCGCTCCTTGACATTTTGCTTTGCATCTGATCGCTGAACCGATTCCAGATACACTGCTTCCAGGACCTTTCAGCTAAACTTTTTTTGTATGCCTGCAGCTGAGACATACACTCCAGGCGCAGCTGCACCCGCGCCTGCCAAGTAGAGACGCCTTTGATGAGTCCTGTTGTACACTACTGACGGCCGTTCAACCTTTGTTAGCTGTTCTGCCCAACAGACAGTCTACATGTTGGTGAGACTGGCAAGTGTAGATATGCAGTTATGACAGTCAACTAGATAGCTTAGGTTGCTCCGCTATATTTGCATCAGGATATGCAAAGCTGCTGCAATAAAGATGTTGCACAGGTGTACAATTCTTTTACATGTAGTTAGGCTAGGGAACCAAAGCAGTCACTATTACAATCAGTCTTCCAATGATGCATTTTCGTTAGCAAAAAGATTCTGTGTAAATATTCCAGCTGATTCTCCATTGTTCCATGTTTGATTCTATGACAACTTGCACTGTTTGCAGTTGATGTTTTTGTTGAAATGCTCCTACATTTTGGATGACCCGTGCAATGCAAATCAAAAGAATGTGTTCTTGCATTTGCAGCAATGCGTGCAACCAGCTGGTGCAGCTCAGTTGACAGCACACATATCACATTGCTCTGCTGACATATTGCAGTAAGAGTGTACCTGCAATTTTTATGCCCAGTCAAATGTGCAGATGCTGTGGATCCAACAGCTTCATGACCTGGTGTGTGAGAACATGCTTCATAATCTAGTGTGAGAGTATGCATCACAAGACAGGGTAATGCAACACATTGTGAATCTGCCTAAGTCACCTGATGCTGCTGTTGCACATTTGCTGCATTGCAAAGAGAGGGTTCTGGCAGAGGCAATTTTCTGCTTTCTGCTATTGGCTGTGACAAAAAGTGCACCTGCTTGCACTGACCACATTCCTGGCTAGCCCAGCTGTTGATCTGTTTACCTGTCTGTGAATACTACTACCGAGCCAACCACTTTCCTGATGCATTGGTTTGTTGCATGCTTGATGAATTCGTCAGTTAAGGCAAAATGCATGGAAGCCTGCCAGGCATGGTGGGAATTGTAGTGCACAGCAATTTGCAACCAATCATGGTGTACATGTGCAGCTGCCTGCAAAGACTTTACTTCACTCTGCTGATATAGCTATAGCCACTGACACATCCTCCAATTTCAGCTCTGCATGTGCTTGCGCCTGCGGCGGGGACTCAGCCTCGCCTCAACAGTCAGCAACAAATGCCATGATTGTTGTCTCAGCAGCTTTTCAGTCAGCGATTCCCCTCTCCATGACTGTAAATACAGTCTCTGAGGTGCATTTCAATGCATTGTGCAGTCTAACACAACCTTGCTTGTGAAATACAATCCTTTACCAAGCTTTGCCAATTAGTGTATCCTTGGGTCAGTGTATCTGAGTTCAAATCTATCAAGGCAGACAGCTGCAAGCATTCTGCAAGAGTGCACACATCTGTGCCAGAACACTGCTGCACAGCATGCCAGAGCACTGCTGCACAGCATGCCGGATCACTGCTGCACAGCATGCCAGATCACTATTGTACAGCATGCCAGCTCATCACTGCATACCTTGTCAGCTCACTACTGCACAGCATGCTGGCAAGCAAAGTGCCTGCCGACCTAAAATGCTGCTGCTGTATGCATTCCAATGTTCACTTGCTTTGCTTGCATGTGTCATTGACTAAGCGCACATAACAGTGAGCACAACATGTGTAACACAGTTGTATGTAGTTGATTGACTGTGTTCAATCTGAAAAAGAAAATGAGGAAAAAGAAGACAAAATGAAGACTAGACACACTGTGAAGATTTGACCCTCCAGCTGTGTGGCTCTGTGTGCCCTCAACCAGGCTTGTCGCATTCCCAAGCTTGTCTCATACATACGCTGTGGGAAAGCGCAGCGCACTATGGTGGCAACTGCTGAGTGACCAGAAACAGATTCATTTGCTTTGTAGTATTGGGCTAGCTCGAATCTCAGGCATCCACACTTGCAATGAGACTGACAACAGTTCACATGATGCGCCTGAATCACACAGCAATGCACTCATTTTCCAGTTGCACCTGGCCTTACTGTTACTGGTCATTTACTGGGTACAAACTGGGTACTTATTGGGTACTTATTGGGTAGTTACTGGGTACTTACTGGGTACTTATACTGCCTACACTGCCTTACTGGGTACTTTTGGGTACTTACTGGGCACTTACACTGCCTACACTGCCTACACTGCCTTACTGGATACTTACTGGGTACTTACTGGGTACTTACCCTGCCTCTACTGCTGCTCCTTTGGGGGTCTGCTACCAAGCTTGTTTTCTAACGCTGCTTGGTCAGGGTCTCTTTACACTTTTCACGCACATCCCCTAAGCAAGAGCACTCTGCAGCTGACACAGCACATGAATCACAATAGCTCAGAGTGTCTTCTGCGTTCCTGATCACATGTCTGGCATTCGCTGGCTTCTGCATCTTCACAAGTGCTCATGATAATGCTGTGTTCTGCAGCCTTCTTGAGTTGAGTCAACCTGCAGCTCTCATGAGTTGAGTCCACCTGCAGACAGTCTGTGTTGACCCTTCCTACCTTCCTGTGCTCTCATCACAATACTGTATCCTGCAGCCTTCATGGGACATCACAGACTGGTTGACACAGACTGGTTGACACAGACTGTTTGAAACAGACAGTCTGCAAATGGCTGCCTTGGCACTGGTCTATTGATGCAATGGACCTTTGCAGGTGATGTTTGCACTATTTGATGCAATGGCACTGCAGATTCAAACTGAAAGCAGTCCCCACCAACATTGCAGCCGTCCCCACCAATTCTGTAGCACTGCATGTGTCAACACTTCAAGTGTCAGTATTCTGAACAGGACAATTTGAACAAGTATGTCATATTTGCGGCACTGCTGCTGACACACTGTTACATATTATCACATATCGTTACACTCTGTTACACAGGGCGTTGAGCGTCTGGATATGGATGGGGATTTCTATGCTGCCAGTTAAGCATTGTCTGCTGTTAATCTGTGGCGTCCAATGCTGCTGAAGCACATATTGTTCCTGACTCTCACTCAATCTTGTTGCTTGAGTGATCCTGATTTTCAACTAATGCTGAGCCTCGACTGATCCTGATGCTCAAATGATCCTGACTCTCAGTTGATCCTGCCTCTCAATTGATGCAGAACCTCCACAGAGCCCAGCAATCCAAGCAACTAGTTGCATCCTTTGAGATTTGTTTCTGGATTGGGCAATTGAGGACACAGAGCGTCATATAAAGCTTTGGCAAGGTGCAAGGCACACACTTTGTCAATCACAGCTGCTTCTCATCACTGTCACTGCGTGCTTGGGGACTTGCTTTTGGATCCCAACAATTTCAGGACACAGAGCGTCTTGTGAAGCTCTGGCTGAATCTTTGTCAGTCACAGTTGCTTGCCATCAGAGCCACTGCAACCAGCAGTTTCGGGAGATGGTCATCGGATTCATATCACTAAGGGAACCAGCATTTTGAGTTAGGGTTTGTTGCCACAGTGCTGTGATCTGCAGCTCACTGAACTCTGGCAAAGCTCAACGCTCAATGGGTGGGACACCTGGTGAAGAGCTGTCACTTGTTAGCTATACAATCTGCTGCCTTTTGTTGTTTGCCTTTTGCCCTTTCTGTTTGCCCTTCCCTATCTTCGACCCCCCTCTTTGTGCACCACATGTTGACTCAAATGGAGTCCGCTGACTTGAAGCTGGCCAAATATTCAACCACTGCTATACAGTTGACACACAGTCCCTCAGCGTTGCCCTTTTGCTGGTGCAATGTCGAGTGTCTAGCTTAGACACATTGTCTCAAAATGTTTAAATTTACCTGCAGTTGCACCTGCATGGAACAATCTCAGGGTCTGCTGTATGCGAGCTGACTTTGCAGGCTGTGCAGGCTGTGCATCACACATATGGTCATTGCACCACACGTTGCAGTTCATAGGTTGGGTGTGACACGCACACAGCTAGCAGGCATAATTCACAGTAGGCCACCTGTCACAGTAGGCTGCCTGTCACCTGCAGGCAGCTGAAATAAACTTGTCTGGTACCAATGCATGCATGTAGCGCACTGTCTAACCATGTACATGTGTTTATACTGTGCATACATATGTTGGAAGTCACACACTTTGACTTTGACTCAGATGTATCATGGTATATAGTAGCATTCAGCTGCATGCAGCATGTACAGCTGTGCACATGTACACAACTTCGTAGCATGCTCAGCACTATGATCATGCACTGGTGTAAAGCATTTCCTGCACTGATTTGCAGAGCTCAGACATATCATATGGCCGAATGTCGGGCACACCTGGTCAGCTACGGGCTAGGCAATTGGCTCATGAAACAATCAACTCCATATTTACAAGAAAACCACGTTCTAACTTCCTATTGATGAAATGATTATGGCAGCAACAAATGCTTCTAGCTACAGTTGTGCTTGCTATTTGTGCAGAACAAATCATTGTTACACTTCATCAGTAGCACATACAGCGCAGCATATCACAATTGTGTAATGTCAACAAACATGATGGTTTGAACTGCCAGCACACCCTGTTGTCTATTGTACTAGTCTATCTGACACTTTGACCATGTCCACAGGCACCACTGAAAATTTGGTTGTTGGGCTGAGAAGCTGACGCCAAACATGCCACTGCGTCTGTCACGTCAAAGAAGTGGTAGGATGGGTTTTGTACAGAAATAGGGTGTCGTCACAGGGCTCGCACTTCTCATCAAAATTAACCGCTTGCAGGTGCTGGTGCTGGAGCCTTGCTTGTAGTTGTGTATGTGGAAGCTGCAAATCACAAATCCGTGTCAGTTGGAATTGGGTTGGACTGAAACTTCACAGTGAGACCTCCTGTCACAGTTGCATACACCACAATGCGTTGTGCAGCAGCACTGCCCAGGGGGCTTTGCTCCGAAATAGGTTTGCCTTCTGGACAGTTCAGTGCTGAACAGTTCAGTGCAAATTGCTTGAGAAGCTTGTAAGTGCTGGGCTGAATCAGCGAGCATGCAGGCAAGCCTTGTACAACTATCACAAGCGTAGTCAGTAGGCTGGTGCAACTAACAGAGTAACACGGTGCAACGCGTACCGGCTTGCAGCATCCTCTCACGCAGCTGGTGGACCTCCTCGAGCTCGGCCAAGATTCTCTGGTGCTCCTCGGCCTCGACAAGCTCGCGACCCTCGGTGGTGGCCAAAAGCTTGCGTGGCTCGGCGCAGGCACCGATGACCATCAAGGCAGCAAAGAAAAGGGCGACGTTAACCTTGTTCATCTTTCTGCAGCACACACAGTTTCAGTTGCAAACCATTCCGCCTAAAACACTTTAGATGTCACTCAAGAAAGACACGCTGAGGCATTGTACAAATGCTGAGGCGTTGTGCAAATGCCCAGTGATTTCTTCAAGCTTTGGCGTGGAGCAAGCCAAAGTCGCCATGCAAGGGAAGCTACCTAAGATCGCGAAACAATAAACCGCAAACATTCGGCTATACAACTAACGCACACAACAATGCAACATCGGATCCATCTGCAGACTGCAAATCCCCAGGCATCACTTAGATTAACTCAACCTGACTACCTTGACCTGATACCAACATGATCTTGCCAGTTAGGCTGAAAGTAGAGACCTACGCTAGACCACAACACGCAGAACAATATTGGATGCTTCAGGGCGATGCGACTATCATCTACACGTGCAAGCCTTACGACAACGCAAGCCTTACGACCGACTATTGTCGTGAGTCGCATCAGCAAGATTCTCGACGCAAGTAAAGGTGTGAGCGCACCTTGAGACGAAGATGAGCAGTGGCTGATTGATGAGAAGAAAGGCTGAAAGAAAACAGCAGTTGGCAACGGGCAAACGTGTGAAAGTGACAGCAGATGCTCAAAGTGTGTAAAGGTCCGGCCTGGCTTCACTCGGACCACCGATGCGCCGCCGCCGAGTTGTGGTGTCCTGTACGCCCTCGTAATGTCGTGAGTCGACCACAGCAGTACTTTCCGCAGTATTGATGGCCCTTTATTGCACGGGCACGGGCTAATTACTGTGCTATGACGTAAACTCTCCGCAAGTCTAGCACGGGCGGTCGGGTGTCAAAGCATGTGGTTGAAGCTTTGGACGGTTGAGTGTCCTGCCCTTTTATGTCTCAGCCGCATGTGTCGGCCTTCCAAGGGCATGGACTCTTACATGCTGGCAACATGACAGGCATGTTTAGCGCATGTGTATCTTGTTCGGTGTGATTTTGAGCAGACCTCAAGATTGCGACACCAGGCGTAAGTTTGCATTTTGGATGGATGTATATGTCTTACACGTTGTGAAATCAAAGAGACTTGAGGATAGCAAGACGGCAGAAGCACATACAGAAGGTCGCAATGTAAGGTCAGACATCCAGAGTACCATGCACACAATCTGCCACACTCAGACCCGTGCAAACAACGCTACAGGCACCAAGACTGTCTAACAGGCAAAAGAATATCAGATGAATCTGTTGGCAAGGCTAACCAATGCTGCAAGTGCCTGACATACATATACAGTCATGCAGCCAGAATCTCTGCAAGGTGAAAAGTATCCTAGTAGTCAGCATTCATTTCCAAGCTACTTTGAAAGTGGTCTCAATGAAGTATACAGTTGGGTCCCTTGCTTGCTTCATGTGTATCATAAGCTGCTGCCCTGGTTGCTAAAACACGAGGAACAGCGCTACATATTGCTCTGTGAGCTTTACTGAGGGCCAATCACTGGTGGTTGGACAGGAACGTTCCCTTGCCATATGTCAGCTCAGTGTTCTTCTTGGCATTGACAATGTTGGGGTTGTTCAGAGTCAGCTCCTGCACAGACACAAGCATCAAGTCAGGACACACACCGAGCATGTGATTGCGGATGAGCAGGCTTGCCATGCAGCAAAACGTCACTGCTCACTCACTCACTCATCAGCTGCCAATGTGGACCACACACAACCAAACAGCGTGAGGGGCCAAAAAGGGGCAGAAGCTGTTGAATACGCAGGAGACAGCCAGCTTGCAGCTGAACAACATAGACTCTCAGCGCAGAACTACTGTTGATGCAGCTCTGGGCATGTCAAGCAGAACTGTCTGAAAGTCTGTATGCAATGGCACGAGATGCATTCGAGCATGATGCACTAGAAGAAAGCTGTACCTTGGTACCGAACAGCACATTGTCTGCGCACTCCACCCCCAACATGAGGGAGTGGTCCTGGTTTCCAACCTCATATCTGTAGCTGCCGAACCTGCCTCTGCTCCAGATCTTGTGTTGCTGCAACCAGGGCAGGGCATCTACAAGAACACCCTCGCGGCCAACGCTGGGAGTTGGGTATCCATGTTCCAACCGCCTAGAGTAGAACACATGCAAGTCAGCATCATTCGACATGTGATCAGAAGGAGGGCATGAGACTGGGAGGCAACTGATAACCCAGGCTTGAAGCTCCAGGAGAAGTTCAAGTTGAGCTCCTTCTAAGCTTTCAGATAGCAAACAAGCACATGTCGCAACACGGAGGGTGGACAAACACAGTTGCTTATCACTGTCAGGCGTCAATGTGCAGAAAACAAGCGATTGTCAGCCATATCAGACAAAGGCTGGCAGTGCACAAAGCATTGTCAGGCTGCAGCTCTTGCATCTGACAGAGAACATCACTCACGAGTGGCACTGTGAGATGGGCTCAGTTCATGCACACTCAGCAGGACAAACCTGTGGTAGATGGACACAATCTGGTCATCAGCAGACGTGAGCTTGGTGTTGATGGCTCCCTGGATGGTCTCCTTCACAATCTCGGGCCACTCCTCACCGCCGAGCTTGATGGTCTTCTGGTTGACAGGCTTGCAGTAGGACTCGCTGACCTCAAACATGAGTGACCAATAGGGCCCTGACTCATCCTTGGAGTCCTTTACATCCTTGCCATCACCCTGCACCAGAGATGCCAGTTTAGACAAGGCGGAATTCGCAAATCGGTAGATGGAGCAATAGCAGGGTATGGATCAACACAACGTTGTTCAAGTGTATTGAGTGGTACTGAGCATTGTGCAGTTCCTCATCAGAAAGAGTGAAGGTGTTTGCAAGCTTGACGCTGCAGGAAGGCTTGAGACAGGCCTTGACACTGCATTTGTGCTCTGGTTGCTTGTGGTCATGGCTCTGGTCAAAACAAAGGGATGCTCACTGGATAGCAAACATCTGTGCACTGCAAATGTGCAGTCCCTGTGCAGCAACACACATGCCAGCATCAAATGGACCTCACTGCAGGAAAAACATCAGACGCAGCCTAAAACTCTCTGCAGTGAAGTCACAGAGCGCTAGTGTAGCAACCAACAGCAGGTGCGCAGCTCACCATGCAGACAGTCTTGAGCTTGGTGTTGTCAGTGGGACAGTTCTTCTTGGCGTAGTGGCTGAAGACAGTGGTACGGTAGAAGGGGCAGTCATCCTCGGGGAAGTACAGCCAGCACTTGAGGCCGTGAGGGCACTCCCCTCGGATACCCAGCCCAATGATGTGAGATGAGCTGCATGCACATTGACAGTGTTAGATGTCAAGCTGTTTTGGCAAGTCACAAGCAGTGAGGGCACTCTTTTCAGATACCCAGCCCAATGATGTGAGAGGAGCTGCATGCACAATGGAGCATTGTTAGATGTCAAGCTGTTTTGGCAAGTTTGATTTTATTTCATTTAATAAGTCAGAAGCAGTGAGGGCACTCTCCTCGGATACCCAGCCCAATGATGTGAGATGAGCTGCATGCACACTTACACTGTTAGATGACAGGCAGATCAGCAAATCACAAGCAGTGAGGCAAGTCTGTTTTGACAAGACACACACAGTGAGGCAAGTGGCGACAGAGACACAGAAACCAATCAGCAGTGCGGGCACAACAAAAGTGCATGATCCATGCAGCAACCTAGTCAGCCTGGAGTGCTGTCGGCAAGAAGGGGCAGACCCAATCTGAACAGATCATTCAAGACAAAGCAAAATGCAGCAAAGAGATCACACAAGACCAGGCAAAAGCAGCACAAAGTGCGGACCCAAACTTTGCAGTCTGTCATGCAGTCATGATTAGAGCTCTTCTTCTCAGAAGAACTCCTCTTCTTCTGTAGCAGAAGCAGCATACCTGTGAGTCAGGCCATCTGCCCAGTCCTTCTTGCCCAGCCATGTGAGGGTGATGTCCAGAGGCATGGTGCTGATCAGGGCATCATACTGGATCTTCTTGCCGGAGGACAGTGTTGCAATCTGCTTCTCCTTGTCCAGGTTGGTCACAGAGAAGTCCTTGCCGTAGCGCTGCAGACAGCAAACACGTTGGTTTACGTTTGCCTTGCATCTGCATGCAAACCTGGTACACAAATTGAGTAGACAGACTGAGTAGACAAGCTATTGCCTGTACATGCGTCATTGCGGCATGTAGTAAAGTGATGTGTTGAGTGAGCACAAGATGTGCGCATGCATGGTGCAGCTTGTGCTGCAGGAGCATCACATCTCACAACTCAGATGAAAGCAGAAGTATCACACATCACCATGACTCAGGTCAAGGCAGAAGTACCAACCACCACAATGGGCAACGGACCTGATGGCTTTGATGCATTGCAGGAGCATCAGATCTCACTACTCAGATCACCGCAAAATCATAACACAGCACAGCTCAGACTGAGGCAGAAGCATCAACCACCACAATGGGCAACAAACCTGATGGCTTTGAGGCAGCAGCTTAGCAACACCCTTCCAGATGCCACCAGTGCCCCCCTCCAAGGGGAATCTGAACACGGCGTTGGGTCCCCAGCCGGCATCCTCCTTGTTGTGGATGACATTGGTGATGGCGCGGTCCACATCTACTGTGGCCACACGCTCACCTAGCCACTCACACTGCATCTCCTTTGGTGGTACCGCCCACACCTGCACACACGCACACACAGTCAATCCCCACCAGAGGAGGGAAGATTTGGGGCTTACAGTAGGCAGGGGGAGACTTGTGAGCAAAACGATGTTGCTATTATAGAAAGGCAAAGCTGTTGTCACATAGGGGCAATGCTGCTGTCACACAAGGGCAATGCTGCAGTTGCATAGCAGCTATGCATAAATTACAAGGATGATAACCAGCACTGAGTACTTGACTGCCGTCATGCTTGCCACTCATAAGGTAGCATGCCGGTTGACATGAGGCAACCTTAAGAGTCAGCAAGGCAGGCAGGGTTACCTTGAAGTTGTATGGGCGCATGAACAGGTTAGCAATGCCCTCGCCCATGACACGCATGATCCATTCATCAAAGTTCTTGGGCTTGCCCTGGGCTGTGGTGTTGGCCACCTTGGCCTCTATCAGCCCTGTCAGACAGTTTATCTGCAACACGCACACACGCACATGTTAGTCCTCCGGTCATCACACTAGGCAGCTGTGTCTTGTCCGGTAAGACAGCAGGATGCAGACAGACCTGGCTTGGACAGACATGCACGCAGCAGTCTGCTCAGATGCAACAGCTTGCATCAACAAGCAAAGTACAAACTTTGCAAAAACAACTCCAATCAATTCACAAAAGGGTCAGGTAGCTAAGATGACAAGCATTAGTTGTATAGGGCATGGGGCGGAGACTGACCTGGTCCTCTTTAGGCAAGGCTGCAATGTTGTTCTGGAATGGGTATGCCACCCATCTGCCCTTCATCCAAACATATGACACACGCTCCAACACGTTCCATGCCTTGTCACCAGATCCTGTAAGAACACAACAGACATGTTAGTAAGAACAGCAGGCATGCTGAAGAACGCAGATCACGACAGTGCAATGCAATTCAGCAAAGAGTACACCTGAAGGTCAGACAACTAGGTGAAGCACCAGGTATTTGTTGTAAAGCCGGCAACGAGCAAAGCAAGACTGCAGCTCACCAATAGCAGCATCGATGAGCTCATCGAAGTATTGGTAGTGTGAGAAGATGACATGGCCTCCCATGTCAAACAGGAAGCCCTCCTTGGTCTCATCAGTGCAGGCAAGACCACCTGCCTCCTCTGCCTAAAACATTGCAAAGCCTCTGTCAGGTGTGGCAAGAGTATGCTGATGCTGAGCACTGCAACACTCATGACTTGTGCACAGCAAACAAGTCTGAGCTGCTGAGAATGGCTGAGACTGCTACTTGCCCCTCAGCCACTCAACTAGCATAATATCAAAGACAGAAACACCACGCGGTCCAAAGCTGGACGCTCTGGCAACGAGATTTTACTAGTGCGAGCAGGACGCTGTGGCTTGCTAACAACATACTCAGCGCCGGAACCAAGTCGTCATCAAAGCCTCGTAAGATGATCTAGACTCGCGGTTCTGCCAAAACTGTGCATGTTAGAGAGGATGGCTTGCCTGATCAATCAACAACCAGTCTTTGATACCATGCTGGTTTAATCTTGTGGCTGCGCCCAACCCAGTTGGACCGGCTCCAACTACCAGCACTGATACCTATACCATCAATATGCAGCCTCAGAAGCAGAGTTTGCAAAATACAGCGCGGGCGCTACGCCAGACAATTCGACACCAGGTTGAATGCTTGGTGACATCGAACCCTGACTCGACACTGTGACCTACCTTCTCTGGAGTTTGAGACATCCTGGTATGCAGTTACAATCAGGCGCGCGAAACAAGCTGGAGTGTCGGGCTGAGACGCGGGCTGTGCAAAGTTACGGAATATCAGCAATGAACCGAAGTCTGGACGTGCTATTGGGTCTGTCGAGCAGAGTAACCGGTTGTAGCGCTGGCCGGCCTTGCCACCTGGCTAGCACCAAGTACAGCGCTCCAACTACGCCGCTCATTTTCGGCATCCCTAATTCAGTCACACGCTGATCCCCTAATGGTCCGGGGATCTGGTCGGGGACACCAAACATGCTTTCGAATCCGCTTCAAACCCCTTGATGACGCAACTCTTCCTGGAGCACAACCTTGAGTGTCATGGTTTGGTAAAGTCGTAGACTTAAAACGCCTGGGACGTCTGCCTGTGTTGTACAAGGCAGGCTTGCAACATGGCAGAAGCGCTGGCGAGCTCATGCCTCAAATGCAAGGTAAAACCGTTTTGCAAACCAGGTGTGCAAGATATAATTGTATATAATGGAGTCTAGCACTGCTGGTGTGACACTGCAGTGCTAGCTGACATCAGAGCGGTTCATGAGCTTGCATTGCATTGCACGTTGTAAGCCTTGCTTTGCTGTTTGTGGCAGATAAGCATGTCAGCAGCCTATGCTATGACCATTATGGTCTGATCCTGTTGCATTGACTTTGTGCATGATTGTGGTGACCACCTTACAATCATTTCCATGCAGTTTGGACAGGACACGAGCATGCATATGTGCACGAGCACTTGGCAGGCCATGTGAGCAGAAACCAGCCAGAATTGCTGCATAGCTTTGCACACATATCATGGCACGTGTGCTTTCATTGTTGACTTCCAGTTTGACTGTGTTTGGTGCTTTGCATGCAGGAAAGAAGGACAAATCACTGTGGAGACCGAGACTACCGAGTCAACTTGCATCTCAAAGCATCTTCCAGTATTCAGTAGCAACAGCTTCACCCACTTTCTTTTGTTTGCACATGTGCATGTACGTCGTATGAGAGAGACACCAGAATGGCCATTGATTAATCGTACCTTGATAAATAAGACCAGTCAGACATGGAGATGGAGTTGTTTGGCAGCACTACATGTACTTACCTTGTCTTTTATAAGCCTTTTGGACTACTTGCAACTCATCAATACATCTGGTGACACAGCCTCTAGATATCTGCATCGACATGGTGCTTAAGCGGCTATGGTCATGACTGACACACTCTCATATACAGTAATGGCTGACTGGAGCATGAGTGAGCTTGTCAACCCAATCTGTACTAACATGTGTAAGTTTTGCACAACCAGAATACTGCAGATCTGCAGATTCTAAAAGTACATAGCTCACTCAGAGTGCACTCCTGCTTATGCTTTTCTGGGTTCGTGAAAGCTGTTGCAGGGTTGCTGTGGCTTCGTCTAGATATGGCAGTCATCAAATGCTAGCATCTGTGATTCTGGAATGTTTTACACTGCGTGTGTACTTTTGCCAAAGGAGCATGAAATGAGCAGCTGAAGCTGTCGCACTGTCACCAGGACTGTCAAACAGGTGCCTCATCTGCAGAGCTGTACAATGTTTAACAGAGCTATGCTGTGCTCTTTGAGGTGTTGCGCTGCTGGCGTCATTCAGTAGCATAGAAAAGAAAAGAAAAGTTTACGCTTTTCAGCGATCATAACGGGAGCCTCCTAAGGCGGCAGCCCGGAGCTATTCAGTAGCATAGTAATACAGATTAATCTGCACAATCACAGTCACTGAGTGTGAAAGAACAAGGATGTCATAGCTGTCTAGAAAATGGCGTTTGAGCTTGTTGGCCTGTTGCCAGAACAGCGCCATGGTTGTGGTATAAAGCTTTAGCCCTAACTAGCAACAAGTAGTCCAGTGCGGCCCAAGGACAAGTTGTGTACAATAGCAAGGCAGTCATGACAACACATCCTGGACTGGCAACAGTAAAACCTCTTGTTCCGGCATCGCATCTGTCTCAAACACAGCATGTACAACAGTGGGATCACTGAGGCTCACCTTGGGTTCACCAAGGTAAGTTGCTATCTCCTAGATGTACAACTCAGGCAGTTGCCTTGGTTGCACTGATTAGTCAGAATGTAAGCCAATAGAGACCAAGAGTCGAGTTGTTGATCACAGTTGCCACAAGGGTAGTGAAACAGCTTGAGCTGTTGAGTACAGACACACTATGCACCTTTACAGTGTAGCTACAACAGCTGGCACAACAGATCTTATTGGGCACAGTATTGTGAAAACTGGATGCCGTCAGCTGCTTGGCACTCGGAAGAATCCGCAAGTAAAGCCTGCCTGAAGCAGGCTGTGACCGTAGGCGGTGCAAAGATCAAGCCTTTTGTGGCTCTTGCATGACGTAAGCCAAAAACAGTCACTCGACGTTTTCAGATTCTTCAGTGTTGCTGCACTGACTCCTTCTTGGTTTACGGTGTCGGACATCTACTCTAAGGTGTTTGGTTCCAAGCAAAGAAGACACCATAACCCACTGTGACAACAGGTTGCTTGTGAACGACTTGTGAGCTCAGCACAACGCGTTCCGTGCGGCGTTTGTGCGGAATGTCTTTCCAGATCAGAACGGACGAGGCTAAAGAGCTCGATGCGGTAGAGCGTGATAGAGATTCACGCTGGTCGACGCTGTACGGAACCAAGCCTGCGCAATCGGTCATCAGCAAAGCTTCCAATTGCACAGTGGCGCCATCATGCTGCCAGACCCATACTCGCTTCACGGAAAAAAAGTTGTCCTTTATATGGCGAATGCTGAAGGCAACTCAGTAACTGCTCCCCGGCACCATAGGCCGAGCCGGGACATCAATGATTCGCTCTTGAGCCCTCGGCGAGGAACCGTGGCATGGGGAGCACGGCAGGTTGCGTTTACTCCGGTGTGTGAGTCGCCCTAGCGCCGAATAGCTGAAAAGGTTGATGAGGGGACCCCTTGGTCTGAATGGCAGACACGGCGGGTTGCATTTCTCCGGTGAGTGAGTCGCCCTGGCGCCGAATAGCTGAAAAGGTTGATGAGGCTGTAGCTCAAAGGCGAGCAAAGCGAGTTCTCTTCGGAGAGCGATGACCTTTTGCTCTTTGATCTTTGAATTGCTCTTTGAACTTTCTACGGCAAGATCCCTGGCCAGTGCTGTGGTGATATAGTATAACATGCCCGGTAATTCTGAAACCTCTTCACCTGAATGCATGGTGTCACACTTGTATGGCTACAGAAAGATGATGCGAACCTGGAGTGCGCAACAGGATGCACTCCTGATACTGTCAGAAAACTGTGAAGCTGATCATGGTGAGACATAACCGAGAAAAGGAGAGAACAAGCAAACAGGCTTGAATCAGCAAAGTACTTTAGCTGACAAAACAGGTTGACCACTAGACCCACATGGAAATTGCTGCAAGCAGATATACAGTTCATATGCGCAATTCTGCTTACAGCTTGGCATACATGTCTGTTAGTGGGACTGTGGCTTGAGTGACTCTATATGCCATCACTGCATCACTTGCATTGACGTGCTTCTCCTTTTGTCATTTAGCAAACTGAGTTTGGCATCAGCACAGCCAAACACAGTCTTACTTGAGCACACGATGCTCTGGCAGGAATGTAGAAAGTTAGGTGATTCTTAACTTTGCAGTTTATATTGCTATGCTCTGTGCATAGTTTGACAACTGGGGTCTGCGAGCTTTGACAACTGGGGTCCTTGTACTGCTCTTGGTGGTCTGTGTTTGGGTTCCCTGACTTTTACCTGCCCCTCCATCCTGCATGTTGCTGTGAAGGCATGCCATGTCAAGGCATGCGCAAGACTGGCAAGTGAACCTCTGAGTGAACAGGCATGAGCAGCTTGCAGTCAGGTCTTGGCGCATGCCGTCAAGCTGAAATTGAGTCGCAGCTCACTCAAAGCGATTGTCTTGAGCTTGAACTGGCTGACAGCTCAATGTGCACCCAAGCTGTCTGCATGTCTTCCAGGATTGGCATCTCCTTTTCGGCAAGTCGTAGTCAGTGACTGCTTTGACATTGAGCAACAAATGGGCTGCTGTGCTGCAGGTGTTAAAGTTTGACCTTTTTGTGCGCTGTTCACAAGCACAATTCACTCCAGATCCCACACCACATTGCACTACATTGCAGTGTCATTTATTGCTTGCAGGTGTATGGTGCCAAGAAGTGTGTTTTGGTTGGCCATGTACGGCAGCAAACCATGCTCATCCTGGGATTGCTATGCCATCCCATCTCACTTTCGCTCTTCTTCATGAGTTACTGGATTGAACACCACAGCTGCTGCCATGACTTCCATGCACATTAGGTAAGCTGTTTCCAGCCTTGCCAACATTCAATAGCTAGGCCTGGTTGCTGCCCTTACCTCAATACACCTCAGTTTAGCTCACTCACTTGCTGCCTTGACAGCTTTTATGTACAACGGCACGCCATGGCGCTTACTCATGCGTCAACCACATGCTTTGCTCTGCATATATGCAAACATACATACATGGGCATCAGCATCATAGGGTCAGGGTTTTGCTGTCTCAGGGTTACATCAATCCTATGGGAACGTGTATTATCCAGTCACTGAAAGTCCATAGGCTTAGTTGCTGAATGAGCAGGGTCCAGCTGCCCACTTGAAACCTGGGCTGGCAAAGCTATGCCCTGCCTCTGGCCACTTGCACAGGTGGGCATTGCCCAGTGTACGGTAATTTGCCGCCTAAAACAAAGTATGCCGTCATGACTTTGTTGCAAGGATGATGACAGAAGGAGTAGATGATACCGGTGCCCTGCTGTGTCGATCCCAACATTATTCATAACAAGGTTTCAGTGCTGCAACTCAGCAATGCCAATTGCTGCTTGCAAGATGTCTTGTTTGAAGCACAGCCCACGTCTTCCTCCAAAGCATTTTGGCTGATTTTGTGTAAATTCAGGTGCAGGTCTTCTTGTTCAGCATGATTGAAAGGCGTATGGCTTATGGAGAACGTGCATGGCCCTTGTAGGGTGCTTCATTCCCTGCCTGATCATCTAGCAATGTGAAGATCTGGCCCTCTGCTAGACGATCTGCAGAATGATCATCTGGTACCCTGCAAATGCTTCCTGGCCTGCAAAGCATGCCCTGCCCAGCTGTACACTCCAGGTCAGCAAGCAGAATTTCTGGCACAGATGCTTTATGCCTGCTGCCCCAATTGCTCTGATTGGACTGCCCTTCATGCTTGCCTTCACTCAGGATGGGGACTTGGCCCTTTGCAGCTTGTTCTTGGCCCTTTGCAGCTTGCCCTTGGCCCTTTGCAGCTTGCCCTTGGCCCTTTGCAGCTTGTTCTTGGCCCTTTGCAGCTTGCCCTTGGCCCTTTGCAGCTTGCCCTTGGCCCTTTGCAGCTTGCCCTTGGCCCTTTGCAGCCTGCCATTGGGCCTTTGCAGCTTGCCCTTGGCCCTTTGCAGCTTGCCCTTGGCCCTTTGCAGCCTGCCCTTGGGCCTTTGCAGCTTGCCCTTGGCCCTTTGCAGCTTGCCCTTGGCCCTTTGCAGCTTGCCCTTGGCACCTGCCCTTGACCTGTCTCTGCTTGTGCTGCCACAACCAACCTCAAACTCAAGTGCTTTGCCACTACACGATCTTTCCAGCAATGCAGCTCGTGTGCACTGGTGGTCACTGTCTGCTTGCTGTACAGTTTGTTGGCAATGGGCAATGGGCAACACACAAGCTCACTTGCACCTCACATGGTGCTGCAGGAAGGGGTGAGATCAGGCAATGCAACACAGCTGACCAGGCACAGCTGAGTCTCAGCCTGCTTGCCTGACTCACAGCTGCCACATCCACATGTACAATTGTGTTGGTTGCAGATGTGGTGAGCATGCTGTTGCTCAAGACTGCTGTCAGCTGTGTTGCTCAAGACTGCTGTCAGCTGTGTTGCTCAAGACTGCTGTCAGCTGTGTTGCTCAAGACTGCTGTCAGCTGTGTTGCTCACGACTGCCAGCTGTGTTGCTCACAATTGCAGTCAGGTGTGTTGCTCACAATTGCGGTCAGCTGTGTTGCTCACAGTTACAGTCAGCTATGTTGCTCACAATTGCAGTCAGCTGTGTTGCTCACAGTTACAGTCAGCTATGTTGCTCACAATTGCAGTCAGCTGTGTTGCTCACAGTTACAGTCAGCTGTGTTGCTCACAGTTACAGTCAGCTATGTTGCTCACAATTGCAGTCAGCTGTGTTGCTCTCCCTGGCCTTGGCTTTCCCAACAGCACCATGTGAATTGCTAACATGCTTCTTCTGTACATGGCTGCCGCTGTAGTCGTGTCTGCGCTGGTCATTGCCCGCACTGACCGTTCCTTGCAAAGATTACTCGTTCTGCTTTTCCCCAGTCACACAGTCGTGTACGCTACTTTATTTGAGGATGGAAGCCTGGTCACAACAATGATAGCTGGACTGCAGCTCATCTGCAGTGCTTAGTAATGATGGTGCACACATCTAAGTTTGTGACAAGCACATGATCTTTGAGGCCTGAGTCTTGTCTGTAGTGTGTTGGTGACCATAGAGGCAATGTAGTCAATTATCTTCATTAAATTAAATATTTATTGATTATTCATTAAACATTTATCAATCATTTGTTAAATTACATATTTTTACAAACTATCTACACCACGGGACTGGTGCACTCTTGTGTCCATACAGTGTCAATACGGTGTCAATACGGTGTCGGTACGGTGTCAACACCGGGGAGTAGTGTTTGTGGCCATAAGACCTGACCTGCTGGTAGCTGCAGGTGCTGTTGCCTCCAACAGTTTCTCCTTCACCATGAAACTGTTCTCAGCTTTTACCATCCCTGCACCGGTCAGCCTCTTCTTCTTCCTTGCTCTTTGCCTTGATCTGCACTCCTGCTTGTAGCAAGAAGCTGTGTGTGAAATGAGCATTCCTGCAATGGTGAGTCTTTGACCTCTCCCTGCCCTTCCTCCTCTTCCTCCTGCGTATGCCCCTTCATCTTCGTCTTCTCTGTATGGTCTTCTCACTTCCTTTGCTTCTGTCTGTCTGCAGTGGTTTCAAGATGGTCAGGTGTGCATGCAGGACTTTGCAAATTGGTTGACTTTGCAATGCCTGTTTTGTTATGGGAGCGTGCTGTGATGCTGCAAGGCTTGCAGTGCAAGCCCATCACAGCTCCCCCAACTGCTTTTTGCTGCCGCTATGATGTTGGGATCAGACTGATTATGCTTTGCCGTCTTGGGGTCAGCTTCATCTCCGAGCTTGTGCCCTGCAAATTGTGCACATGATGTCCTGTTTGACAGCATGCAGTAGCATCACATCAGCATGCCATACCAGTGCCATGCATATGCCACTTTCAGCAGCAGCACACAAATCTGGCTCCGTACTTCAATTTAAATGCAGTGACATGTTTTGCTGTGCAGTTTTCTCTGGTCTGGCAGATTGGCGCCTACTGAATGAATTGTGTCACATTGTCACAGATCAAGTCTGGCGTTGCAATGGACTGCCAGGTCATCACTTGAGTTCTGAGTCACGCTCTTTAAACGCGGGCGCTGCAGCACTCAAAGGCACACCAAACTTACCACTCGTGTAGTTTTTACACGATCTTCTTGGACAGCTGTGTACAAGACAGCAGTACTCACTCTGAAGTACAGTGCTACAGGCTTGTAGACTGTTGTACAGATAGTCACTCCATAGTCTGGTGGTGAGCAACCTTGGAGACATGGATGAAAAGATGCACTCAGCTCAGTGATGACAAACGTTCTCAGGAATTGTTTTGTTTACAGACATGAGGGTACAGATCGGTGGTGATTGTGCTGGCTGCCTCAACTGTACACATGTGTCTTTTGTGGGTCGCAGGACCCCTAGCTCAACATCTAGTAGCTGCAGTGCTGGGTATTTTCTAGATGCAGAGGCTCCTGTGCTCTGACTGTATTTATGTACCAACAGACAAGTCAGAGGAAGCAACTGTTTCATGCTTTAAAGTATGATACACAGTGTTAACTTATACCAGATTCATCTGATGTTATGAGATATTACTGACCGAGTCAAGTTGTGTCAAGATTTCTAAAGTCAGATATGTGCAAAGTTGCTAAGTAGTGACAATTGTCTTGCAAGAGTTTGAACTAACTGAGCTCAAAAGTGCCCACAATAATGGTGAAGACTTCTGATCACAGCAGTCTGCAGCAGAACAGGCACTGCCATCGTTCAACATTACTACAGACAACCTGTAAGTCCAAACGGCTGGAGTTCAGCGCACAACAGCTTTTTGTGCATATGCATTCAAAATGTTGCTGCAAAACCAAGTCTGGTAACAGCTGACATGTCCTGCGTGGTCAAGTGTTGCCCTGTACATGCACTTCTAAACTGCTTTGCTCTATGCTCATGAGCGGCTTGCATCTTGCTGCGCACCCTGGCAAGTCACAAGGGTTCAGGTTGCCCTGAATGGCTTGACCTCATTGTACAGCTGTGTGATGTAGTCATCATCTTGAGATCTCTGGGCTCGGTCAAGCCTGTATGTGTCCGGCATATAGCTACCTTTCTGGTAGGTGCTTCTGCACCAGGAAATTGAGGTGCCACGCTCTGGGAACGCTATCAGCAAGCCGTTGTTGACATGCCTGAAGTGACGTTTGATGCGGCTGATGTGCTCCTCAACCTGACCAAGGTGTTCCAACGAGGCTTGGTTGCCTTTCTTGGTCTCTATGAACACCTGCAAATGGCACATGCAAATGTGAGACACACTTTTCTTCGGCAATATCAATGTTGTTCATACACAATTGCTCTGCAATATAAGCTACATAATCACAGTCAGCATTCAGACTTTTATAGCACAAATAGCAGTGTTCAAGCAGGTTGAAAGCTGTGGTGTTGTGTGACTGTTCATGACTGAGTTGTTGCATCAACAAGTCAACAAGGATAGTATGGCAGCTGCAATCCTCCACAGAGTGGAGCACGTGTGCACTGCATTACTGCATGCTCACCTTGACTGCTCCTTTGCCAAACAGGATGTCGTACTCCCTGTTTGACGATGAAAATGATGCTTCACCAACTTGACATAGCTCATGTAGAGGTTCTTCTATCCAGACATCATAGCCTGAGTGGTACAGACGAGCTGCCAAGTATCTGTGTGGCGTGCCTGGTTTGGTGCCCACCCCATTGCAGTCCACATTGTAGACAAACCTTGCCAGGTTCACAGCATAACGGCACATGCCCTCAGCTGCTGTTTCTGGCACTGTGGCCTCTGGACGCCCCTTCACCTGCAATGCAATCAGCGCTGAAATGTCACAGCTGAATGGAGACTAATTAGGAGAGTTATAAGGACATGGTTGCCATACAGCATGCCACCCGACACCACTGATCAAGCACTCATGACGCGAGTAGTGCCAAAGCAGGGGCATCATTGTGGCTGGCTTTGGAGCGGACCCCTCACGTGAGGGAGGAACGGAGGGCAGTGGTCACATGAAGCACTTGTATAGATGCATCACAGCAGCTGCAAGTTCATGTCAGCACACACCTGCTTTGTGAAGTCAAGCCTGTTCACCAGGGTGTCAATCACCAGGGTGTCATCCACTACCAGGGTGTCACTCACCCTAAGCTCGCTCATGCTGACGGACAATGTAGACATGGTCTGCAAGCAACAGCTGAATGAATGATAGCTAGTCATGTTTTGTTTCCTGATTAGCTCATGTCGCACCAACTTGTTCCACAGTAGGGTCCTACCAGCAGGGTCTTTGCAGGATGCTGAACTGGCTGACAGAGCTGTACATAACACTTGCATGTACACAATTTTACCATGCATGCAAGTTCGGTGTGCGGAGGAGCTGCTGTACTATTTCATAACATCAACATCACTGTACAACTTTCTGGGAAAAATTAATGTGCTTGTTCTCCTCAGTCATTGAGGGCTTAGAGTATATAAATTGCCACATGGCACAATATGCACACAACTAGGTCTCAATGGTGACTTGGACAAATCTGAGCAGACTTACCTGTTGAGCATGTCCAGGTGTCCTGCCAGGGCCAGACTGTTCTGAGTCACTGTAGGACGTTTTTGGGGTGCTGCTGGGAATCCTTTGAAAGGTCTGCAACACATGACAACTTCTGGAGCCTGAACAGGGATGAATGCTATTAAAAATGGTTGCACCACATGCACATTTGTACGTGCATAAGGTTGCAAGCATTAATATGTATAAACAACAACCAATGTTGTATGCAAGCTCACACATACCACAACAAATTGCAGTCTGCCCGTAGAGCATTTACAGACCTGGCTCATCAGCTCTGCTTTTACAGATTTGAGGGCCGCTTTCAGTGTGGACATGGTGCCCTTTTGAGGCAGGTCGAGTTGGAACTTGGCATTAACTTGACCGATTTTGGCTAGAAGCTCTGCCTTACTCTTGGGGCTGCCAGAAAACACAGCCCTGACTTCTGCTGGCGTGTGCATGCCAAGGCAGCTTTGAGCTGTGGCGTCCGCCTGTAAGGCAGCAAAGTGTGCGTATGGGCATGCACACAACTGTGGCAGAGAAGGCTGAGAAGCAGCATGCACTGAGAATGTTCACAGGAATGAGCAGGATTAGCATCAAACGCTCAGCTGACAAGGTGTCGGTCACTGACTGTGGTATGTGAGCACAAAGCGTACACACTGCATGTCATTTGCCGTGTTATCAACTAGGGGTTGGCACCAATAACACATTGAAGAACTTACCCCAGTATCACACGCTGCAGTCTCTGCAGATTTGGGTTCACCAGGCAGATAGCCTGGTGCGGGGTGAGATGCCTGAGAAATGTCAAGCATTGTGCAAGCAGCGGTTTCCATGTCTGTGTCAGTCCTCTCTGCATACACATCACAGCTGATCAGGACGCCATTTGCAACAACAGCGCTCTCCAGAGAAATGTTTACCTCCAATGTGCTGGCTTATGCACTTGCATGGCCATGCTTGTCAATGCTTGCATGTGGACGGAAGATCAGTACATGGCTGCTTTGGCACTGTCAAAGATGTGCTCAGAGACTGGGCAGCCGACTTGCGTTTGATGCTGGATTATGACTTGTGTACTTCAAATTGACAGTTGAAAATAAGGCTGCAGTTTGCAATGGCTTCATAAGACTATACTCCGTCAATGTGGAGTGCTCACCTGAGACGGCCGTGGCCTCATGCTGGCTTTCGGCAGTGCTGCATAAACGTTGCTCATCCTGCAGACCATTCAACTTGCTGTTAGATGACATACTCTCAGTTGCCAATCTTGCCTGACATATTATTATGTACACTGAGAGACACTGGCATGCACTAAGTGTATCTCAAGGTTTCGTGTAATTGGGCAGACTATACAAATAGGCATGGATACTGTCCAGTCAAGCAACATGCTTGAGGCAATGCATGTGTTGTGCGCTGCCCTTTGGGTGAGAGATTATAATCATAACTATGACAGATTGTTGCAATACTGGTTTTGCTGGTGCGTCTTAGATGTACAGGTCAGATGAACATAGCTGCCTGGCAACCACAAGCAGCACCAAAAGCACCAAACGCACCTGTATCCTCACGGGTGAACCATGGCTGTCACTGCTGAAGGGCTGACTGCCCTGTTCTGCAAGCTTGTGTAGTGCAATGGGTTGGTAGTCAGAGAAACAGCCATTGTGCACAGCCTGCAGCCGCACTCTGCCTCCCTGATGATCCAGCATCTTTGGGCGCTCTAGCACCACAGTGTCACATGTAGATGGTAGTGCGCTAGTCTCATGCTTCAGGGCCTTGCACAGTAGATCCTCCATTTCAACTATGGAAGGTACGTCATGCAGAGATACCGACCAAGGCTGAGGTACCTCTGGTGATGTGGCAGGATTCCCTGCATTGCCACATTGTTGTCACCTCATGTGGGATTGCGCAGCTGGGGTACTTGCTGCCTACCTAACTGTTTTGTGAGATGTTGCAAATATGCTGAGACCCCACTGGTGGTCAGACAAAACATGCGTCATGTTTGTGTGTGGCAGACATTGATGCTGCAAGTGCAAACCATAAACTGACCTGACATACAGGATTTGGGGTTCTGCTCAGCAGTCCGTTTGCGGCTCTCCAGTACAACAAGATGCTCAACAGCTGTCTGCTGATGGTGAGCGGCATGGAAGGTGGTTCCGTCAAGGTAAGCACCCGTCACAATGACTTTGCCTGACTCAGTGTGGATGGATGTGATGATGGGGGGCTGAACGCCACCTAGGGTATACACAACAGGTGCTGACCCCTTGATTTTGCTAATTTGCATCACACGACCAGAGAGCGAGACTGTGATGTTGAAGGAAACCTCCGGACCAAACTGCTTCAGGAAATTGTGGTGCAGACGCCGAAGAAGGCAAGCCTGGTGTGTGACGTTGGTGGTTGATGTCTGGAAGCGAAACAGAACACAACCCAAGAAGGTCTCTGCCAGTTCATATTGAAAAAAGTCTGGCTCATCTGGCAGAGGCGTTGCTGCAGCGGTTAGCACTCCTTGTCGGTCATTGGTGCCATCCACAGAGCCAGAAGCTGTGAATGTGACAGATGAAGAAACTGGCCTGCCCATCTCTGGTTCAACCTAAACTCAACAGAGGTCATCTCAAAGCTCACAACCACAAATACAAATGCACTGCACTGCATTGCATTGCGTGTTTTCTACAGGTGTGCAGTACTAAATCCCAGTACAAAGGACATACTAGTTGCATGCTGTGCAGATGTAGCATGCATGCTCCTCAGAGTGGATGCCGTAAAGCAGACAAGTCATCAGGGCCCATGGTCACTACAGATGTAATGCATACCTGAGCATGGTTGTCATCAGTATATGGTGAATAGGAGGGAGCTGGTGGCAATGCTGTCTCTGCAGCTCCTGAGATGGGTGATGTGCTCTGTGCCACCATGCTTGCATCTGCGCTTGCATAGCCTGTCATTGCAAGCCTGGCTAAATGCTTATAATATTTTTGATTGTAGCAGGCACAAAGCGCAGATAGGCGCATGCAAGCAGGTGCACAAGTGCTGCTGACTTGCCAGAGTGAGCAATGCATCAGAGCTAGACTTGTGGCACAAAGTACATGCATAACACAACATGAGCGCATATCATTGGAGTGACAAGCGTACCAGAACTGGAGCTGTCTGAGGGGGCCTGATGCAATGACTGGTCTTGCATCCGGCTGCCAGCATATAGGCTTTGAGCAGGCGCACCAACCACTCCTTGTGGGTCCATGCGTAATGATGGCGCCCACATTGGCTCAATAGGCACAGCTTGCCTCTCCTGTAACACATAACTTCCATGTACATTTACAGTACAATGGGCATACTAGATTTGCTGTAGGCAATGCCAGCACACAGTGTGACGAATGCACAGCCACACTGCATACGCGTATGGCACCTGCCATAAAACAAGTACACATTGGTACGAGCACACAACCTTGCTGAAAGTTGCACATCTGCTTGGCTTCCAAACCAACATGCTGAGGATCAAAGGCACAGTTCCCATACACTCCAGCTGGCCACTGCAGATGAGATCCAGCATGGAAGACAGGCCAATTGTATGCTGTGCAGATGTGGTATGCATGCATTGCAGAGTGGGTGCGTTGAAGCAACTGCTTCAGACTTTAGACAAATCATCAGGGCACACTGTTGTATGTACCTGAGCATGTCCACCATAGACATTGGAGGAAGATGGTAGCAATGCTGTGTGTGTAGCTCCGGGGACAGCTGATGTGTCCTGTGCCGCCATGCTTGCACCTGCATTTGCACAGCCTGCCATTCCACCCTGACGCATGTAAAGCCCAAGAACAGGTTTGCAATCTGAAGAATCTGACATACAGAAGGCTTGCTGAGTGCAGTTGCACCACTTAAAACATATCTGATTGTAGCAGGGAGAGCAGAGACAAGCGTGTGCAAGCAGGTGCCCAAGTGCTGACATGCCAGAGTGAGCATTTTGCAAAGCTGGACTTATGGCACACACTATATGATTTGCTGTAACATACATGTGCAGAGATCTTTTAGATTACAAGCATACCGGCATTGAAGCTGACTGAACAAGCCTCAAGCAGTGGATTGTCTTGTCTGTGAGTGCCAGTATCTGGGCTTTGAGTAGGTGCAGTAACCATGCCTGCTTGATGTAATGGCATCCATCTTGACATGATAGGCATGGCTTGAATCGTCTGCAATCCAGAAACATCCTGTGCAATATCCGTGATGGACATGCCAAAGCTGCTGTGGCTGACGCAAGTGCACACTTGCAAGCATTGCACATACACAAGCAGCTTGCAGTAAAATAAGTAAGCAGTCATTGCCTTGAAATAAGCATACAGCTTTGGTAAAGGTTGCATGTCTGTTTGACAAACCTTCAGGGCTTCCAGCAACAGCGGGATATCCTGAGCAGGCACAATTGCCATGATCTGGTCATCCATTTGCCTAGCGCAGGTTGCCAGTTGGTCATATGAGTGCTTTGCGCAAGGAAATGGCCAGGGTGACCTGATAGGCATGCTTTGCCTTTCCTGCAACATATAATTTCTTTCACAATCTCCATAATCTGCTGTGGGCGATGCAGGCATACTCATCGACCACGGTGCAAAAACGCATACACATAAGCCACCTGCCATAAGCAGAGAACACAGTCGTTGCAGAAATGTGAGCACACAATCTTGTCAGAGGTTGCTCAGATGCTTGACGAACCTTCAGGGCTTCTATTAGCAGCGGAACCTCTCTAGCAGGCACAGTTGTGATGATGTTGTTAAGCATGTTTGCATGACCCGGCAGCTCCTCTTCATACAGCGCTTTGCCTTGCTGTCCCTGCAACACCGTCTAGAAGCAAATTGGCCTGACACCCTTCAAAGGGATGATTTTAAAAACATTTGACTGCACAAGACAGCTATATCTCCTCAATGTAGCATGCAAGCTTGGATCAGGTCGATGTATGTACATGTAACATTGTGTACAAGGTGAGGCATGCCTGCTCAACGTCTGATGCAACTAAAGGTCGAGCCTACGCACAAGAAAGCATGAGGTGCAAGGCAATTGTGCAGGCAATCACAAAGCTGCCATGTCACCACAGTTCAGTTTGACTTGCACATTGCAAGGGTGACATGAGCGTTTCTCACTGCACAGGGTCACCTGTGAGTCTTGTGAGTCACAATGTGCCCGTGGGTAAGAGCCAGCAGATGTTGTCAGACCCGGGTGCCTGTGACTGCTGCTGGCAAGACTGTCATGGTGTGAGTCTGGGACACACTCAAGACTTGGCGGCTGGTTGGACACACCTGGCTGGGAAAAAGGCACAGCAGTCTGGTCTGATCTTGAGGTGCTGCCTGCTGAGGCACCTCCCAATTCACGAGAGGCAGATGAAGGACCTGCCACCTGCCTGAAGATTGGCCACCACAAGCAAGACTTTGTTGCACATGAGTCCAGTCATAGGTCCTGCAGGTAGAGCCATTGCATGACGGGTCGTCACAACGCTGTTTTTTCTTCCTTCCTTCATCCCAACTCTGTGCACCCCCATCGTGGGCAGTTGACAAGGTATTGAACCCCAGCCCCAATGCCTGTGCCTGCAAGAGCGTCACAAGACAGGTTTCACAACATTGGTTTGGTGAAGATTAGCTTAAAAGATTGGCTTGAGGCACACTCACACACCATTGCATGCCACATGCCTTAAACCAGCTGTGCCGTGTAACCGCACACTACTTCAAACAAGGAGATTGTGTCCAAAGTTCAAGGCTGCTTACTTCATACACTAAACAGCCAGGTGAATTCATGCACAAATTTACTAGCAATTGCAAGCTGCACAGGCCAAGCACACACTACAATTGATTAGGTCAAAGACGCTGTACAATGGCAAATCAGCTACCTGATCAGCTGCTGCAGACTGCTCAGCCTCTGCAGCCTGCGTTTGCTGTTGCCTGCCACCAGGTGGCAGGTGTGGCTGCTGCTGTGGAGGCAGTGCCTGGAGAGTTGATGATGTTGCTGTGTTCGAGAGGTCGGGCTGCAGCTGTGGCTGTGGCTGTACATGCATTGGTGGCGGTTGCAAAGCTTGTGGTAATGGCTGTGGTGCTGGTGGGTTCTGTGGGTTGGTAGGAGGCAGGCAGTCAGCGGGTAGGAAAGTGGCTGCTGCAGACAGAACATTGGCGACTGCATCTGCATGCGGGCCTGGGTATTGGTACCACCAAGCTGCCCATGCAGAGACAACTACATAGAGTCTTGAGCCAAGATTTGAGCCAAGATTTGAGTCAATGCTAAGAAGGTCGCCAAGAAACTTCGTGCTTGGGCGTTTGTCTGAGAGATCAGCCCAGAGGGCCGTGGTGTTAGCGATGACTGGATTTCTACTGACCTGCAGCCGACGTAGAATCAATGACATGGCTAGGGGAGCAAGCATGAGCTGTTGTTGCTGCCAACCAGCATATGATACTTAAGATTGTGCAGAAGTCAGGCAGTAAGACAGCTGCTTTGCAATATGATGAGGACGTGAAGGACGAGTCGGTTGGCATACCAGATCCAGGCTGTCAAACAGGGAGCAGATTGGCAGGAAGTCTTGCTTTGTTTGTTTCCTGCTGGGACTGGACTTCCAAGCCGGGACGATGGATTGTCGTTACCACGATTTACCTGTGCAGTCAAGACGAGAGTGGTGCGATTTTGCAACATTTGCGTAGTATGCATGAGCTTGAAGCAGCTGTCGGGCAAGCAGAAGCAACACATTCACAGCATTGACAACATGCAGCTACTTAGAACTTGCAACCAGAATACCCACAATTTATTGAAGGCCTTCAATCACTTACCCGACCCCTGAGGCCATCCCCTTGTTTAGTGACATGTGTCAATTTGAGCTCTGGATTGATCTTGAGATCCTGACAAAGCGCTTTACAAGTTGTCCAGGTTCTTGGCCAATCTTCAGAGTGACCACACGATGTGGTGAGGGTCAATGACAACTTGGAGATCCATGTGTCTGCACTACCTGCACAGCAGCCGAAGCACTGCTTCACAGCTTGCCTGATTGCAAGGTTGCAGGACACTGCTCAGCACACTACAGTTGTGAAAGCAGGCCTTGGATGTGAGTTATAGCTGCCATGGCGCTGATGGCTGTGCTGGCAAAGGACTGTTATGCTCGTGCATGCACTGGTCACCAGTCCTGACAAAAGCGCCAGAAGCACGTCGTGCAGAAACGACCACAGCACTGGTTGCCGGTCCTGACACAAGAGCACCAACAGCACGTCATGCAGAAAAGACCAGAGCAAAGGTCTGACCTCGCCTCGGCAGGTGTTCGACGGCTTACTTGGTCCCCACTTGTTTGCCTGAACCGAGCAAACCTGCATGCAAGCAGCATGTACACATCAAGAGGAGTGCCTCGTTAAAATCGGTGTGTTTTGCAAGATCACGCATGCGCCTGCGTTTGCATAGTGCACCGCGCCCTTCGCCAAAACAGTGTAGGTTGCAAGTGCCTCGTTATTTGAGAGGCTTGCAACAAAAACGTGAAGCAGAAATGGGTCGGTAACACTTGGTTATCAAGGATCGCGACGAGAGAGTGTGGGGCAGTGTGGAGCAGGGCATGCGCTCTGATATCTAATGCGCACATACAACGCAGGTAATGCAGTGCCAGTTTTAGCAAGTGCCCCAGACAAGGATCGCGCGGATGACAAACAAAGGACTAGACGTTGCTCGCGACACAGACTGAGAAAATAAAGGCAGTGTGAGCCGTGCAGAAGGCGAGCAGCATACCAGCGACGGCAGCACTCAAACGCCTTGCCTGCAAGATCGTGCTTCTGGTGTTTCAGCCTTGGTCGGGCACAGCAGCACGTTGAAGCTACTGACAAAGAGCTGTTTCGTGTCCGATCCTGGAAAAGCAATGGCCTTGAAAGCAATGCTTGTGCCCAGTCGTAGTGCGCACAAAGTAGACTGACACCGAAGTGCTGTGGAACGATTACTCTCCTGATTACCTGCTCATGGGCCACACGTGGTACCACAATCAGCTTCGTCCTTGGCGGCACGTGGGGCTTTCCGTGGAACTTCAGATTACCTTGTGCCCTACCTATCGAGATGTGGTGTTCGCACATAACTTCTGTGATACTGCAGCGCACAACATTGTTTGACACAACAACGTAAAGACGACTGCCAACGTTGGTAAATTGGGTGGATCAAGGCTACGGAAAACATCAGGTGAGTCCCAAGCCAGATAGCGGTTTCGAGCGTTGTTGTGATCGACAACCTATAAGGAAGTCCTGTCGTCGCGTGAGGCCGCCTGGTCTTTGTTTCATGACAGCGCTGTTCGTGCGAGGCGGCCAAAGAAGCTGACTTCCAGCCCGGAATCACAGCAATCTTCGGGAATGCAGGAACTAGGCGAGTCGCTTCGATCCCGGACAACTTTCAAAACCCACTCTATGAGACCGGCGCGTGCGTGCTCTCTGATGGCTACTGCCGTGGCGCTGGCCATCAAGTAAATCTATTGCCGTGTTGTTCGCGTCGTGTACAGTTTGATGTTATGTCTGTTCGAGGAAAGACCAGTCCCGAGCTCGGTATACGTATCCATGGCCAGCCTGCAGCTGCAGACTTCAGCTTACCTGCCTGCAGCTGCAGATCTGCCTGCAGAGCCGTTCTGTCAAGTGAACTTGCAAACTGTCATGATCGTGGAACTTTGTCGTCATACCTTCGCAAGTCTCGGTTAACGACATTGCGGCCTCAATTGAGGAGTTGCAACTCTTCGTACATGCTTGGCCTGCAGGTATGTCGCGGTCTTCGCGGTTGCAGCGTTCTTGTTCGTAGGACCTGGGGTGACCTATGAACAGCTTAGCTACGGTAAGCATTGCCGTCGGTCGCTGCTATACTCAAATGCATGCGTGTTGCAGCGCTGCACCAACCGCTTATACCAGGGTTGCAGTGCTGAGTCAGCTTGGTCATAAACTCATAGCCATAGGGGTCCTGCTTACAGCTGATAGCTTTGTAGCTCAGTATGACCAGCTTTATGCACTGATTCAATTAGCAAACAGTGACGTGTGACTTGATTCTCACCTCCTTTTGTCTTGCCTGCAGATTCTGAAGCAAAGCCGCAGCTGGATGTTCTTGTTGTGTGCCACTATTTAGGTGCTGCTCTGCTATGGTATTACCTTCTCAATCCTATCTGGACCACGGTCGGGTATGGCTTCAGCAGGGTCCGCCACTGCCTCACCAGAACTCCGCCTGCCATGCCACCACACATGCCACATGAAGTGAACAGACTTCAGGCATATGCGCGCATGACCACTCTTGTTCAATGTAGCCGACTCATCACCATGTTTGGTTGGCTGGAGTCTCAGAATGATTGTCGCATTTGGGTGGACCTGAGTGACAGGAAGGCGAAGTTTCATGTGCAGAAGCACTGCTCATCTCACGGCAACCAAAGGACTGTTGACAGGCGCACAGAGGTCACAACAAAGTGCACTGGCCTTGAGGGGTGGCCCTGAACTGGCCGCAGCAGCTGCTAATCACTCTCTCTGCAAAATCTGCGCAAGCAACCATCCCGAGCTTGACATTGCTGTTCAAGAGGGCTTGGCTGAGGAGGGACAAAACCTGATGGACAGGCTGTCAGTGGATATGCATATGACATTGAGGGCTTTGATGCGGTACCGTGCAAGGCTGCCAACAGGACCCTTTGAGGCTGTCTTTAAGGAGTTGCTGGCGGAAAAGCTGGCCCCTTACGGCTTGCTTTTGGCCTGATTGAAAGTTTCCTGAGGAGTGCATATGTGCAGAGCCTGATATATAGCGTATGCATTTGATTTTGTGGAACGTTTGCAGTTGCAGTTGCTTTTTGTTTTTTGTCATGAGGCTGGCGTTCATCCATTGGACATGCTGATAGGATACACCAAACAAGCCAGCTTGTCTTTGCTCTCTAGAAAGATTTGTTGTTTGTGACCATTTCTTGTCTAGCTTCTGTGGAATGTAGCAGGTCTGAACATTGTTGTATTCAATAAAAGTGCATGGATGTATAGCTTCAGGCCATGCCTGTTGCAGGGTTGATATCATGAGCTCCTGTACAGCTAATTAAGCTAGGCTAGACTTGTAGAGCTGGCTGACAGCCTGAAGGCTACTTGAACGATGTACGCTTGAAAGTGATATGTCCATGCTTGATCCTGGACATGGTGTCAATGTTTGTATTTAGATGTATGTTTGGTGAAAAAGTTTGAGGACTTTTGTGTGGAGATGGCTTGAACTGTCTGTTTCTTGGTACCATGTGCAGCAGATTTGCTGCCGCATTAGAACGATTGTGGAGTGCATACACATTCAGGCATTCTTCAAGAAGCAGCTGCACTTGCGTCAGCCACCCTTGCAAAGCATGTGTCCAGTTGCTTGCATAAGGCTATGGTACTGTGCAACCCACTGGCGAGCTTGAGCAAGCAGTCAAAGGTGCAGCAAACTATGCAAAATATGGTGCTGTTTTGTTCATGCTGGCCATTCGTCAACTGGTGTCTAGCAAAACAACGGTACAGTACCACTCTGCAGTCTGTCCAGCTGGAGGGGCAGAGGGGCAGGTATTTCTGTGTAGCTCTGCATTTAGACCAATTACACCATGCACAGTTCTGCTGCTGCCAGCAAGTTGCTCAGATTACGATCCTCAGCCAAATCAGTGACTGCTCACGCAAGTCATGACAGCCTTATTACTGCTGAACCTGTGTAGTCGATTGTAGCTCTGTTTCTTGAGCTTTCTATGACAAGCAACTGTCGCATTCACTAAGGATGCTCTTTGCATCAGACTCATATGTAAAGTTGATGATACCCCCACAGGACCACCTAGCCTGTGGTTTAAGCGTCTGCCTTCAAAAAGCAGGCGGTTGGCGGTTCAAATCCCGGTTTTTCGGAACTTGGTTTATGAGCTGACGGCGGGTCAAGTAGGTACAGGCTCTGCCTGGAAACTATATACATGTTGTGCAGCGGCCACCCTGGTCTCCGGTACCAGGGTTGCTCCGGGCTTGCACCCGGGAACGCCGACAGGCGTAAAAGTTGAAGTTGATGATGGGCCTGCCAGCCAGCTGAGCTGCATTTGACTTCATCAGCTCCTTACTAACTAGTTATAAGAGTCTCTGGCAGATGCAGCATGCTCAGAAGCTGAAGCTGCGCAGGTATCATGTGTGGTGTGAGATGTCATCACAAAGCCTGTCCAATGTACAGATGCTTGCGCTCCACCATATGACATGGTAGCAAACTTTTCAGGAGGTTCTGGCAAGCGCGGGTGGTCTGCAAGCAGGGTGTTGCGCTCATTGATGCCAGTCAGACTTTTGCTGAGGTCTGTTGACATAGTGGCAGGCCTGCCATTTCCCTAGGGTGGTGTTACAGCAAGGGGCAAACGAACTCTGGCAGTTACCTTTAGAGCTTAATGGTCCATCATGTTAGAGAAACATGTCCAGAATCGCTCAGGCCTTTTGCAGTTAGTCTTTATCTGATGCATCAGTTAGGCAAATATACATCCAGACAATGGAATATTTCTCCAATGTAAACTTTAATGGTGTCTTGCAGTCCTACACCAGTACTGGCATAGCAGCCTTGCGTACGTCCATTCCCCTTCTGCTTCCTGTTTTACCTCTTGTGAAGTACGCTTGTCCCTTGTGTGCAGTCTCAGAGGTTACGCACTGATCAGGCCTGGCAGTCAGCTGTCACAGAGCAGTCGTCTGATACGACATGGTTCTCAGTCAGCTCAGCCGCAAATTTGCGCAGCAAACAGGCAATGGCAACACAAGGGATCCCATTCTGGCTAGCCTTGCTTCACGTAGCGCAGCACATGAGGATATCATGTCTCTGGATCTGAGGTGCCATCTCTATCTTGTTATTCGTTTTTACTGTACAATGCTCAATGTGACGCAGTGCAAACATCGCCCCGGCAGCTGCAGCAGCCAAAAGTCAGCGCATGTGAACCCGTCCTGGGCAGAAACAATACCATGAGTAAAACCTTATTGCTGCCCATGAACTTCAAGTTTATTTGACTGCAGCCTATTGCTGTGCATAATGCACAAGCTTTCTGAAGGCCAAGAGCCCGTCTTCAGGAGCAGCCAATGCAATGAAAAGCAAGTCACTAACCCTAGGTGGCTCTTCAAACCCCTGATTGCTCGTTTGCTTGCGTGAGACCTGCCTGTTTCCTTGTCTGGTTGCTTGTCTGCCTGCCTACCTGTCAAAGTAACTGTGTCAACCGCAAGCTGTCTACGCACTGTCTTCATACATGCACGTCCTCAGTTGCTGCCTGCACAAGGCTGACTATTTGAAGATGGCCACAAGATAGTGCATCAGTTGCATGAATGTTTTCCTGAGGCTCCCCACCATAGAGCACATTCAGACGGCCAACATACATAGCAGACACGCCTCTGTCTGATAAGGCAAGAGTTGCCTGACCTGGACTAGTACATTTCTGCATGACAGGTATCGACGAGACTGTCTTCTGATGCATCCAAGCAACAGGTGTTGGGCTTCACATAGAAATCACTGCAGGCATGGGCCGGCTTTGAAGTCAAGCACATAGGGTATACAAAAGCAGATGACCTGTTTGCGCCAGCCCTGGTTCAAACACACCAGTGGCGAGACATGAAACCTACAGACTATTTCAATCTGTCACCACACATGTGTTGCTTGTTGCTTTCCCAAGTCTGGATGCTGACCAAAGACATGCAACTTATATTGCAGAGCGGTCGTGCATCAACAGCATGGTTCATGACAAGTAACCTTGTTCTCACATTTGCATGTGCCGCTGACAGGTGTTCATAGAGACCAGAATAGATTACAAAGCCTCATTGGATGACCTTGGTCAGGTTGAAGAGCAGACGAGCCGCATCAAATGTCACTTCAGCCACGCCAGCAATGGCTTGCTCATCATGATCATGGAAAGCATCAGCATGGACAGACTTGTGTGATTTGGTCTGCATGCATAGGGCAGCACCGACCAAGCAGGACATGTCGTCTATTTTTACACCTAGTTTTGCAGCAATATCCTGGATGCATTAGACAATCAGGCTGTTGTGGGCACGGAGCTCTATGTCTCCTACTTTATTTGTTGATACTAATAATGGTCACTGCCTCTTCCCCTGCAACTGTAAACTGACTGGATCAAAAGTCTTCACCACTGTTGTGAGCGTTTTTTTCCGCCAAACCAATTGGAACTTGTGTCACTGATGCCGTCTTCTCTGTAAGTGGAAAGTCTGCAGAGAAGTGCTGATGTGACTTCACTCAGTCAGTGACATCTCACGACCTCAGATCATTCATCATTGTGCTATGTGACTTAGTGCGCCATGCTTCAGGCCATGCAGACAGTTGCAACAATATTGATTTCCAACAACATTTATGACCTATCTGTTCGCACAGAAAATTGCCCTCAAGGTACATATGTCCAAGACAAACCAGCTGTTGTACGCTGAAATCTAACCCCGGCTTATTTTCTGCTATGATGTTGGTGACAGCCTTGACTGCAGCTGCAGCCCAACAGAGTAAAGTGTACAAGCTGCCCAAAAACAGCTGTGCACTACAATTGTACATCGCTAGTCTCAGGCTGCCATAACAGAAACCCAAGCAGTTCGGCAAACTGCAAGAAGGTACACACAATATGCATGCAATGCTAAGATAGAAGCCTATGACAAGAAGCTGGTAAAACTCTAACTTAGCATGTTACACATGTACAGCTGCCAGTGTCGCGTATACACCTGTACAGCACTCTGACAGCAATGACTGCCGGCTGTGTCATGAAAAGAAGCAACATGTTGTGCAGCGCCAGGGTGCTGCATGCCTCACACAGCTGATTAGTGCACAAGAGCGTGAGCAGCTGCACCAAGCGCGTCATGCAAGAGAGTCTTTTCGATCAACAGCAAGAAAGCTGCCTGCTGAGCTCTTGCTTCCTCGCTTGAAGCCCTGCACAGCAAATGCAAGACCAGTAAGCATTTTGCACATGGACAAAACGATGCATGCTAGTCTGCACACTAGCAATACCAAGTGGTGCCTGCGTAGTTGTGCGTGCACTCAGTTTTTGAACAACACTCTTGAACAACCAAGTACCACTTTCTTGCTGCACATAGCTTTTGCAATGCCTGCCAGGTTCAAGTGTCTACTCCGTGTGTCTACTAGGATCAAGTGTCTACTGCATGTGTCTACTGCATGTGTCTACTGAAGGGTCAAGTGTCTATTGCATGTGTCTACTGCATGTGTCTACTACATGTGTCTACTGAAGGATCAAGTGTCCACTGCATGTGTCTACTGAAGGCTCAAGTGTCTATTGCACGTGTCTACCATAAGTTTCTACTGCATGTTCAGATGTCTATTGTGACAGCTGCCACAAGGATCTATTGTGACACACCATGTGCAAGCTCACAGTAGACCCTTATGGCTGAAGAAGCAAAACAGAACACAGTGGCAAAGCTAAATGCTAGACTCAATTACGCAAGAGGGTAGGTATCACTCCCTCAAGCCGTGTGCAATTGTCACACAGGGCTTGACCACAAAAGAGTCTCACCCATTTGCATGAGCCTTCAACCTGGCCAAAGCTGCTGCGTCTGTCTGAACATCCGCTGTGGCATACTGTGACAGCCTTGCTTGGATAGCTGCTTGCAGTCCTTGCAGCACTTTACGAGACAGAACTTGGTGCCCTGCTGTTGCAATATCAACATTCCCCAGCTGCGCGCCATGTGCATCATTTTGATCGGTGCCATCTGCAGAGATGTAATTTGGTTGTAGAGTTTGTTGCAAGCAGTCATGTAGCTGACATGCTTCTGCACAACAGCCTCAGTCATGGAGCTGCATGCCCATTTGATCCACTGAGGATTTGGTGTGAGCATGTTGCAGTGTTTTGAGTACATCCTGTGGTTGCTGCTGCATGTCCGGCAAACACTTTTGTGTAACAAACAACTTTCAAGAGTTGGACCTTTGGTACTGTCAGGAGCATGAGATGATGCCTCTGATAATTGCATGTATGACAGATGCAGCTCCTTGAAAGCAGGGACAACTCGCATGCCTGTCATCTGGCAACACTTAGTCCTGCTGACAGGAGCCAGTAACAGTGCTATGGCACACATGCACATAATGTACATCATGCTGCCATTGCTATGCATATCATACTCATGGTCAACAGTTTGTTGATGAGTGCAACACAGCACAAGCTTGCCGCACACATGACAGGTTGAACATGTCTTTGCTCACCTTGAGATTGTGACTCTGATCCAGAATCTGAGTCTGAGTTGAGTTCAGCTGCTGAGCCAGCTTCTGCATCTAGCTTGTGTTCAATGCTGGGGTCTGTGTGATTGGCACCATCACTTTGCTGAGGTGACTCAGCAAATTCGGCTTTGTTTTTGGAGTTGGCGGTATTTGCCGGTTTGCCATCATTCTGGGGTGAGTCTGTTTTGCGGCATTTGCGGCTCAGCTGAGCCGATTTGACGCATGCCTCTTCTTCAAAGACCTCTTGCTTTGGCCTTTTGGCCCTTGACTCTTCTTCACAAGGGTCTGATCCACGCCTTTTGGATCTGGTAGTGACATGGGAAGTCACATGGGTCTCAGACTGAACGCCATTTTGGCGAGCAGGTTCAGCATCAGCTGCAGTGTCAGCTTCTGTAGCAGCTGCTGCAGCAGTGGCATTTTCAGGTGGGCCTGGCATTGCATCTGCATGAAATCAACCCCACCTCAAATCCAACATTCTTTGTTTTCTGTGGGTTTGCAATTTTGAGGCAAAAGTTGTTTAGCTTGACACAACAACCCACAGGGCTGAAGCCACAGTCTTGACAGACAGACAGATTAGCTGGGAGTGTTGAAGCTTTGTGGAGACAGACAGACAGACAGACAGACAGACAGGCAGGCAGGCAGGCAGGCAGGCAGGCAGGCAGGCAGGCAGGCAGGCAGGCAGGCAGGCAGGCAGACAGACAGACAGACAGACAGACAGACAGGCTGGCCTGAAGAGTTGAAGCCTTGTGGAGCGTGACAGCTAACCTTCTAGGTTGTGCCAGCGTGAGAAATCTTCTTCAGAACCAAAGAGCACTCGAAGGGCCATCACTAGCGATGGGCCAATCTTGCCTTTTGGCAGAACCTCGAAAGGCTCCAAATCCTCCTCTAAAAGGTGACTGCAGAAAAGCAAAGAGATGAAAGGCAGACCAGCTGTGAAAGGGCATCTCCAAAAGGCAGCAGTCACGTCTTACCTCTGATCACTGAGGAAGGTGCAGCGCTGCTGACAGACATCATTGCCCATGTGCTTTGTGGCAATCCCAACAAGGCTGGTCTTGTCCAGCTTGACACAGTCAAAGGGGTTGTCAGCCAAGGCAAACCCATACTTGTTCACAAGTTCTGCATTGCCATGCTCACCTGCACCATGATAATAATGATAATAATAATAATAATAATAATAATAATAATAATAATCATAATAATAATATAAAAAACGTGTACTTAGCCAGCTGGCATCAGGTACGTGCGGTACCTGCACCATGTGACCAAAATTTTGCAGTAAGTATGCTGTACATGTGCGTGAATGCATGGCTTGTCTGAAGGTGGGTAGTGCCAAAGGGGTCTTCTGACAAGGCACAGACATGCTTGTCCACCACTTGTGTGTGTTGCCATGCTCAGCTGTAGTAGACAAAGAGCTGTTTTCAATCCCAAAATGTCTAGTTTAGTTCAGAAACGTCATCCCTACACAGGAATGTCTGGGGACAGTAAATACGCGCTTCTACATTGTGGAGATGTTTTAGCTGTGAGCACAACAAGTCATGATCGGTGGCACAGTCCGTGTGTCAGTGCATGCATGACCTGCCGGTGAGCACCTCAACTCAAGGCTGGTGACCAAATTCTGTTCTTTCCCAACAGACAACCCTTTTGATGCCAAACATCTTCAGACAAGTCATGCATCAAAGTGGTTGTCTGTTGAGGCAGAACAGAATGTGGTCACCAGCCTTGAGTTGATGCGACTTGCATTACATGGGCTCAGCAAGTCGATCATCTGTAGTGTGCTGTAGCATGCTTGTGTATCAGTGCGTGCATGGCTTGTCTGAAGCCTGGCAGCTTCACAGGCACTGGTTGTCAGGTTGGTAACCAGATTGTCAGGTTAGTAACCAGATTGCCAGGTTGGTAACCACAGTAACCGCATTGCTGTGCTCACATGCAGCAGCAGGTCAGTGAGCACAACAAGTTGGGAAACTGCATCTGAAGTGAGATGCTCTGTGTGTCAATTCATGCACAAGTTGTCTGAAGCTTGACTCAGGCACATGTGACTCACGCACATGTGACTCAGGCACACATGACTCCGGCACACATGACTCAGGCACACATGACTCAGGCACATATGACCATCAAGACTTAGCCATACATATTCGATATATAACACATACATAATATACATGTAACATATATACAACATACATACAACATATTAGTCCTGCAGGTTCCAGCTCACCGTATGTGTTGAAGATTTCTTGCCCTGCTTTCAAGTCGGAAGCTGCCACAATCTGCAGCAGTTGTTGCAACAGCTCAGTTCAACACTGCACTGAATTGCATGCACCTCTTGACAGAAGATGTTTGGCCACTGTTATCATGCTGCTTTGCGACATTGCTTACATGCATCAAGTGGAACATTGCAATGGAGTTGAGGATAAGGACAATGATGATAGTAACAAGAATTTTGATCATGATGATAATAATAATAAATAACATCATTGACAATAATGCTAGTGATAGTAAAATCAACCTTGAAGCTTCCCTTGTGCATGGCATGTCCACCAAAAGCAGTTTTGAAACACACACTCACACATCTAAACTAATTTGTGCCATATCACAGACTTGGCGTGATTGCTCGTGCGGGTGAACGCGGACCACGTGCAGGGAGCGCTATAGCAGTTTTGAAAGTGGCAGGCAAGAACAGCATTGCATAGCGCAACATCATTGCAGTGCAACAGCATGACAGACAGACAGACAGACATCAGGCAAGTTTGCCAAGGCAGCAGCTTAGACCTGCTGCAATCCATATCACACCATGCTTGACAGACCCTGGACAATTTAGGCCGTAAAGTAAGATACCCTACCTCCAAAACCTCTGTGCCATCAGGTTTTGTGACGCCACAGATGCCAATTTCCAATCTCAATTTGGGGTCTTGTTGCACAGAGGGGTCCAGCATGACCCCCCTGGTGGGGGCACCCCCCCGGTCAGTCTCCAGGGTCATTGGCTGTACCACATTCTGGGTCACGCCTTCTTCTTCCTGAAAGTTGCATTCCCACTCATTTCATTAATGTATGTGCATGTACATAGGCAAATATATATATATGTGTGTATTCAGATATTCTCATGCCTGTCTTCATGTATGTGTTCATATGTTCATTATGTGCTCACGCATGCATTCATGTGACTTGTCACCTGCAGACAGAGGTGTGGAGGGGGGGGAGGGGGGAAAGGCACCATGACCCCCTGGCGACCCCCTTGTGGTCAGCCTCAAGGGATCATAGGCTGCACTGCATTCCCACATCACGCCATGTGCAGAGTAACAATTTTTGTTTCTTGTCATGTGTTTCATTACTTGCCTAGATACGATACCAGTCTGCTTACGAGCTCAATATTTGCACGTCTGCATCACCTGACCTCATGAGCATGATGCAGTTTGGCCAAATTTAACAAACTTTTGCAAAGTCCAGATACCTTAGTCTGGTCCTCTTCATCCTCTGCCTCCTCGGCATCTTCTTCTTCATCCTCTTCTTCATCTTCTGCTTCTACACCCTCTTCCTCATCTTCTTCTTCAGATGAGCTGTCTTGGTCCTCAAAGCAGACATCTTCAACAAAATAACCACTTCCCAGCTGCACCACAGCTGCCTTGTGGTTGAACAAGTCAGCAAAAGGCACCATGGCCATTCCTGCAGGGAACAGAGGGCAAACTTTTGCCTTTCAACCTATGACTGAAAGGCACCATGGCCATTCCTGCAGGGAACATAGGGCAAGCTTTTGCCTTTCGACCTTAGGCTGAAAGGTGGCAACTGCAGCCTTGAGACTGGATAGGTCAGCAAAGGGAGCCATTAATTTCAGCCCAGCAGGGGACACAGGGCAACTTCAGGCTTGTTTCTGCCAAAGGCTCTAACCAAAAACCCATGCATGTGCATGGACACCAAGGTGGAAATTAATGAATGAAGATCAAGGAAAAGAGTCTGACCACATGTCGCATTCAGGCAATCATGTGAAACAACCTTTTGACCTTTTGAGGTCTGTAGACAGGCAAGCATATTCATTGCTTTTATGGTTATTGATTACTAAGTGCTGCCAGGGGCCACACCATCAGGTCAATGCAGGGTCCCATTACCATGCCTGCAGACAAAGATTGAGAGGGAGAAAGAAGAGGAGACATGGGAGTAATGAAGCTGTCAGCCAGCCGACTGGGTTGCAAACATGTTGCGGATTTATCAATGTCAAGGTCAGCAGGCAGCAGTATCAAGTCAAAAGCGGGGGGCTAGAAAACAAGCGTTGAACCTCATGGCAGAGGCAATGTTGCTTTGTGAGTTGCCCACCACAAGGATTTGTCAAAGAAGCAAAGACACTTCACAGGTTCACATGCAGCAGAATTACATACACAGGTTGCATGTGAGATTTTGGCTTACCATTCGGTATTTCAGGTGGTAACATATAATGTGTTAGAATATATGTTGAATGATATGTATTTCAAAAAGTAATATGTTATATGTCATATTGTATGTATATACTTGTGAGTACATGGAACTTACCATGGTAGTTGTCAACTCCAAAAGCCCTGGATGCAACCCAAGAGGCTGCAACTCTGAACAGATCCAGATTCATGCCAGCTTGGTTGAGCATGGGATATCTGGCATCATGGATCAGCGGTAGAATATTGATTTCCCAATCTTCCTGTGTGAGAATCCTGCAAGGAGGGGAATCCTGCAAAGCTCAGCCTGCAGCTTTTTGTGTTTCTTTTGACCATTGTCCCCTGGTTATCATATACATGCAAGTGTGATGCACAGACTGCCTATAGCCAGGCCAAACCTCTTGTTTTGAGGGTGTACTGCTTGCTTGGTGGGCAACACCTAGGTCTGTCGTGCAGGCATGGCAGGCAGTGACAACAGCATAGAATATGACCTGTCAGCATCTGCCTTCCCAGCAAGCTCCGTGCCTTGCAGAAGAGCAAGCTCTCCTTCTTGCCAGAACAGGGGCAGATACTCCCGCGAAGGCAAGGACTGAAGGTAAGCATGCCTGCACAGTCAAGGCACTTGACCATAGGCAGCTGTCGAGCCAGCACAGCTTCAGCGACGTTCCTACCTACCACTTGGAACGAGCGCCGATACTGACTTCGTACATGATGCACAAGATGAGGCCCAAGCCTCCGCCTAGCTGCTCCTCCTCGATCAAGTCGGCAATAGCGCTGTTGCGGACTGAAAGCACTGCCTCTTTTGGAATCTGGCACAAAGTGTCGTGCTCGGCGACAGCCCGAGCTGCAGCTACTGCAAAGTCCACTTCACCGTTTATGCCGCCGCACAGAGTCACTGTAGACGGGTTCCATACGATCCCGTTGTTGTGCATCCATGCCTCGAGCCCGTTAAGCTTGCTGTTGCTTGGCATGGCTTCAGACGCAAGCAAGCTTAGCAAAATCATAGGTGTTCCGCATTTGCTCGACAGCGGCAACGGGTGCGGTGTCGGCAAGCCCTGAGCAAGCTTGTTGACCGACAGGAAGATGAATCGGCAATCAAAGCATTCTGAACATGCGACCTCCCTGTCCCTCCCATGGTCCAAGGAGCGAGGTGACCATAATGCAGGTATCCCGGTCGTTTTCGCAGAAACCTTTTCGCAGAAACCTACCCGCATGACTCACGCACCCTCGCATGACTCATCGCTGTGCTTTCAAAGCCACAACGCGAAATGCGTCTTTGTCATTAAGACGCGCCGAACGCCGCAGCGCAAGGTGAACGCAGTCTAACAGTGGTCGCAGTGCTTCCGGTGTCGCCGATCTCGCGGACCTCCTTACAGCGGTAACTCGGCCGTGACGCTGTTTTGACTTGCTGATGTTCCAGCTGCAGTGTGTGACTAGCAGTTGAAAAGAACGCACACAGCGTGTCTGCGCCAGCGCACTGTAATGGTGGTAAGATTTGTAATGGTTTAGACTGTCGGAATGGCATCATCGAATGCGAAGCGGGCTGTGGGATGCTCTGCAACATTTTTCCTGGATCTATGTGGATGTACAGCTTCCCTGTTCCACCTTTGCATTTGATAGGAGCAGTTATCAACAAGCTTTTAGCTGAACAAACAAATGCTATTGTGATTTTGCCTAGGTTCCTGCGTTTCTGGACAGCTATGCTTAAGCAGTTGCCAGTGTTTACTATTCATGAGCTGTCTTACTACAATAAATTGTACACCATTGGCTCTAGAGCTCCTAAATACATGCAAGGACAGGGCATGGACAAGCCAATCTACCTATTCACTGCATACCTTGTAAAGACTGAAGTGCCTGTGTCAACGCACCTATTACGATCGGTACCTAGTTGGCCTTGTTGGCCACAGCTGGCAAAGTGTGCACAGTACAAGGAGAGGCAGCATGATTCACAAGCAGCTGCAGATGCATGACACACGCAAGGAAATAGGTGAAGCTGCCATGTGTAGTGAGCAGAATGCCAAGTACTATACTGATATTCACAGGCCAACCAGATACCGGTCCTAAAGCTGCCTGGATTCAGACGCTCAGTTGAAACTTGCAAGGTACGCAGTTAACCTGTAGGTCCTTGCCCTGCCCTTGCATGTATTTAGGACCTCTACAGCCAATGGTGTACAATTTATTGTGATAAGACAGCTCATGGATGGCATTCACAGGCCAACCAGGTTCAGGCACTAATAGCTGCAGCCAAAACATTGACTCAGTTTGAATTTGAAGAGTAGTCAGTGAGCAAATAGATAGGCTTGTCCATATGCAATAAGCAATGCCAAATACTATACCAATTGTTAACTGCAACACATCATGCATGCACATGCAACTGCGCCATCAACAACGCCAACACTGATAGTACAGCAGCATGTGCAGCAAAACTGTTGCTACTAGTGCAGTAACAAGATGCCAACAACACATGTTGCAACTGTAAACTCTCACAGAACAGCAGCAGCGACACATGCAATTGCAGGAGTACCAGATATGCCATTGCAGCAGCAGTAACACCAGCAGAATTAGCACAATTGCAGCAAACATGCCACATCATCTTCCTGCACAGCAACAATCAGCACAACAGCCCAAGCAATGGCATCAGGACATGCATTTTTAATGCTATCAAAACCAGTACCTGAAGCACTACTGCAGCGGCAGACGCCCTATCACCTTCCTGCAAAGTATATGCTGCAGCCATACAGACACTGCTGACATTAGCACAAGCCAAGGCAGTGGATTATGCAGCAGAGCACACAGTAGCATAGACTGCAATCATGCAATTCAACAGGAACAACAAAACTTGCTGATGACAACAACAGCATGTGCACCAACACTAACAACCTGTATATACTTATGCAGTAAACAAAGCACTAGCACATGTTGCAACAGATGATGCACTTGCATTGGCAGCAGGCAATCGCTGTAGCCAAAGATGTGCAATATGACAGGTAAGATGCAGCAAGAGCAACATCACAAGCAATGGCGTCAATATGCACAGCAGAAGCAGCAATAACAATAGCAGTAGTGGCCATGACATGAGTAACTATGCAGGGAACATGAGTGACAACAGCAATCATGCATGCAGGTAGCAGCTGCTCATGCAAGGCCACAGAATATGCAACATCAATCACAGCATATGCAGCATCAAAAACTGCAATAGCATCTGGCAGAGACTCTACAGTGCAGCCACCCCAATGGGACCAACATCCTCAGCCCGCCATTGGAAATAGCACAGCACACAGAGCAGTTGAACCAACAAATGCAGCAACACATGCAACAACCACAATGGCAAAATGCAGCAACATTTACAATGTGATATCAGCAGTGACACATGCACCAACAACCCCAACCAAAAGATGCAATACATGCATGGGCAACAATATGTGCAACATCAATAACACCAAAGGCAATAAAAGGAAAAGCAGTGTCCTTTGAAAGATAAGTGTAAAAGCACACATGATGGTAACAACATATGCAAAAGCATGTGCACATGCAGCAACAGCAGCAGTGGGCAGTCACACACAAAAGAGTAACATCAATGGTACGATGACTAGCAACAGCACATGCAACAACCACATCAAAAACTGCAGCAGCACAGGCATCAAGCACACCAGCAGAATGCAGCAACATATGCACCACGGTGTCAGCAGTGACGTGCAATAAGATGCGCACCATGGCATTAACCATAACATGTGCAACAACAACCTGAAACAAATGCTGCATTACATGTAAAGGCAAGAGCACATGCGACAGCAACGAAACATACAGCAGCAATAACATCCAATGCAGCAACACCTGCGAACGACACTTATACTTGATGGTAGCGTCAGTTGCAAAGGCAAATAGCTTACGCAGCAGCAGCACATAGAGCAAAATTACTAAATAGCTGCACACACAACAGTCACAGCAACCTGCAGCAGCACATCCGACACAAGTGTACTCACCAATGCAACAGTATGTCCAAGCTTAGGCTACCACACATGCAATAACAGCAGCACTAAGGGCAATAGGAGCAGTAGCAGCTGCAAAGGACAGCTGCACACATGATAGTGACAACACCTGTGACAGCCCTTGCAACAGCATCAGCCTATGCGACAGCAATAGCATATGCAGCTAGGACATCAACAAGTGTAGCTGCATATGCAAAGCAACAGCACACGCATTAGCAATGACCCATACGGAAGAGCAACAGCGCATGCAGCAATACCAGCACTAAAGGCAACAACGGTTGTGTCAGCAGCTGCAAAAGCAGCTGCAAACATGATGCCCACAGCATGCACAACAGCAAGAACACCGGCACCGGCACACAACATCAACTGAATCAGCAGTGCAATGGAAGAAATGCATGCAGCAACAACAAATGTAAGGACAGGTGCACACACACCTCTTTGAAAACTTGTGGGGTGTAGCTGAGGGTACAGCAGGCAAAGTGTTATTCAAGCTGGCACACATGCTCAGGAGTGCATCCCAGTACTCTAATGACCAACACAAAATTGATATGGAATACTATGCATGATACAACTGAGCGCTTGTGTAAGGCTACAAACTGCCATAGCACATGATGATGGACTTGACTGCACCATACACATTGACAACCATTGTGACAATCATCCAAAAACAGCACCAAAGGCTACAACAGTGCATACATGCACGAGACAAGTATGGCCTTCAGCCAATTATTGCTTACCTCAATAAGTATGACGCCAGCTGCACTCCACTCTAGTTGGTCTGGCTATGGCTGTGCTTGTGAGTACAACAGCCTGGCACAACACAGCCATAAAAGCAATGGCAAAGGCAACAGCCAAGGCAATGGCAATGACAAGCTCGTTTTCTTTGTGGTGTTGGCCATGGTGAAGGCATCAGCAATGGGAAAGGATGAGATCTTAGGCACTGGGCGAAGCACTGGGCGATAAAGCAATGCTGCTGCTGCTGTGGCACATGCTGCTGCCACAATGGCTGTAGTACATGTTGCTGCCACTGGTGCTGTAGTGATATTGGCTGCTGCCACAGTTGTTGATGCTGTGGTGCCTGTAGCTGCCACCCCTCCTGCTGCTGCTGATGTCGCTGCAGCCAACCACTTGGCGTTGGCGTATCCTGCAAGGAGTTTCCCTGCTGTTGCCTGAACGCCTGCTGCTGCGCTTGCTGCAGCATGGCAGTATGCACATAGTTGCTTGCTTGCCAGCAGGGAACAGGGGCTTGCAGTGAATGTACAACCGGAGGCACGCCTGTGTCTGGTTGCTGAAGCTGCGCTGGCAAATTGCTGTGACCGGGCAGCTGGTTCCTCTGAGAGTGTGTGAGTGTGTGCTGCAGCCAATCACTAAACAAAGCACGTTGCTGTTGTTGTAGCTGCGGTTGTCCGGCTTGCTGTTGCTGGTCAGCCTGCAGCTGTCGATATGCCAGTAGCCCCGGCAACACCCTGCAGAGTCGGTGCGAGGACCTATGTAGGCCGGGCATTGCCCCAGAACCAAATGTGGGCTGAGTCAGTCGAAGCCGACCCGGTAGTCGCCTGTACCGCAGACAAGCGTTGAAGCAGCTGCAAACACTGCTCTAAATCTGCAGTGCTTGTGAAGCACGCACGTTTGGCAGCGGCCGAAATCAGCAGGCGGAGGACCGAAGACAACGTACTTGAGGCTTCGCGATGACAGCACGCCGCATCAGCTCTCGAACGTCTCAATATGCCGCAGACGTACGCCTCAGATGTCTGGAACCCTCACTGGATGGTGTAGCACTGCCAATGTTGCGCAAGCGTCTGCAACAGGCTGGCGGGAAGTGATCTGCAGTGAGTCACCTTGACAGGGCAGGACTTAGTCATCAGGGTTTCTGCGAAAAGGTTTCTGCGAAAAGGTTTCTGCGAAAACGACCGGGATACATAATGCAGTCGTCCAACGCACAGCTTTGATCAGCTGATCAAAACATAACTTTAAATGGTAACGCTTGCGCATATACACAGCTATACACAACTTCCTACACAGCTCTTTACAAAGGTCATTACGTTCCATCAGCATTTGCACAGGCGTCAAGTCTGCGCCAAAGTAATGACTTCGGAACATGCATGTTTACAAACAAAGATGTTGTTCTGAACATGCAAGCCACAAAGGGTGAGCTGGATTTGATGCTGCAAAGTTGGTGTTGTTTAGTCCTCCACGTCATCTACCTCTGATATGCTGTCCAAGCGATCCATTGGCCCATGTTGGTACTCAAATTCAGGATCAGCCAGGAAATCCTACGCAATACAGCACACACCCAACCTTGCAAAGAAAGGAAAGAAAAGTTTAAGCTTTTCAGCAATCATAATGGGAGCCTTCAGAGGCGGCAGCCCAGAGCTACACCCAACCTTATCTTCGTAATAGAACAGCGACAGTAATGCGATTGTAAGCGTGGTGCGGTAGCAAGTAAGAGCTTAGATAGCACGGGTGGGAGGCGTTGAGAGTACACCGGTGGTGGTAGGGTGAGATACTGCAGTGCTGCCAGCCGGTAGCCAAAAGTGTGGCTACGGCTTAGCCATTTGTGATACAACCATGACGGTGTTATTGTGACAGTATCGTTACAACCTGTGACAGTACATGACTCACAAAGAGATGGGGCCTGACCTGAAGTTGCTTTGAATAGGTGTTGTTGCTCCAAGCGCTGCCAGCTATCTCAGGAACATCTGCTGGGTTGATGCGGCCTTGGGACAAAGCTGCATGCCTGCTTTGAATAGCTTGGAAGGCCAAGCAGCGTTTGAAGGGGCGCTGCTCCCCTTCAAGATGTATTGTTTTGCCTTGCAAAGCTGCAAAGGTTGGAGTCTCACCAAAAGTCTCTTGTAGCGCTCTGCAAGGATGACAAGTGGCTCGAGAACAACTACACAATCGCCCAAGATGCTGTGAAGACAAGAAAAGAAAAGAGAAGACTACGCCTTTCGGCGTCTCTTTAATGAGAAGCCCAATATTATACCGGACTGCCCAGTTTGTGAAGACTACACTTAGCATTGGTTATAGATGCAAAACTCACTGTGTAACATCCCTCATACAGTCTTGTTGTGAGTCATCTTTGGCCATGTTTTCTTTGCCATATGGCTTCAGCCAAGGGTAGGATTCCATGTCGGTCAAATTGACATTGCTGAGCCTTTTGTCCAACAAGTGCAGGCGGTGTTCACCATCTGGGCCAAGAATGAAACACAAGACTCCAACATCAAAAGCTTCTGCGACGGGCCTGTACATCAGAAATTGACAATGAAAGATACAATAACAATAATAATAATAATAACAATAATAACAACAATAATAATAACAACAACAATAATAATAATAATAATGCTTTCCAGCTCATGATGAGCTAGGTACGTGCAGGACAAGTGAAAGATGAAAGACATGGCGAGGCAAAATGAAGATGCAATTCAGCATGAGGTCACTCACTTTGCAAGTAAGAGTCCATTGTTGACATCATTGATATTGCTGAAGCCCAACACCTCTTGGACCGCCATGTGCCATTTGAATTTGAAGAGATGCGAGCCTGTGACACAGCCTGTTGGCAATGACACATCCAGTAGCATGCACTTGCAAGTCTTGCAGGGTTTGTTCCATCATAAGAGTTTTGTTGATAAGCCTGCATAAAGATCCGCTGTAAATACAGGATATTGCTAGAAAAGAAAAGAAAAGACTATGCCTTTCGGCGTCAATTCAATGAGACGCCAAGTATTACACCGGGCTGCCCAAGTGGGACATTGCCACATCTGCATCTGGGATTCCATGTGCATCAATGCAACTGCTACTTACCTTAATTAGCTCCAGCTTGAACTCTTGATCTTGCGTCCTTGAAGCAATACTGGGGGTATAGACAAACTGTGCTGATTTTGAAGCCCTAAGTGACGCCGCTAGTGAATCCATTGCTTGTAAAATTGCATCTAATTTCTCCTCTGCATCAGTAGTTATGCATAGAATGCTACATTGAGGGAGGAACACACACAAGCAAGAGATGCCAAAAGGTATCTGTTATTTACTAAAGAAAGCTCATAAGTCAGGTTTGATGATTACCATGCTTTGAGCAGCAGATTGACTTTGGAAAAACATGAGAGACAGTCTTGCAAAGAAACCAAACTAGCTGAAAGTGCAAAGTGCCTGAGCACTGCAACACTGAAAGTTGTGTACCCGTTGTGCCAAGCGCACAATGATGCCAATGTGGACTCACATTGATGCTGATGTGGACTCACATTGATGCTGATGTGGACTCACATTGATGCTGATGTGGACTCACATTGATGCTGATGTGGACTCACATTGATGCTGATGTGGACTAGTTACCTGCTCAGTCTTTTGCCACTTTGACTTTGACACGAATAATACCGCTTGTAGGCAGTAGTATGGGAGCATCCCAGACCACAAAATCACCCCTGCTGTCTTGCAGAAACAAAGTAGCATGCCCTTGGGGGTCTGCGTAGGCATGCACTGCCTTCTTCAGCTCTTCTTTGTTACCAAGGACTGAACAGAAAGCACGGGGCATGGTCAGACCATGCTGTCGCGCTGTCAGTGACCAACATGTACTTGACCTTTCTCATCGCCATGACCTGCAGTAATAGCAGCAGCAGCAAGGACGTCAAGAGCAAGTGTTGTCTGTCACTGTACTTTGAGCACAGATTTGGCCTAGCCTATGCTGAGGTTTGACTGTGCGCTCACGTGATGTGCAAGCAGCATCATACTTGACAGAAAAATGTCTGCAACATAGCCTCTCACTGTTGATACTTGACACAGCTTATCACTGTTGATACTTGACACAGCTTACTTGGGGTCGACTGTTCTACACCTTCACCAGCCTTATTAGTGCAACCCAGACGAGCCAGGAATGTCACTCTGGCCGGCTCACCCAGCAAAACGCGGCAGCAACCGCAATCTACAGCACCTGCGAAGCCGTACAGCGCCGGGAGAACGGGGACAGGATTTCACAACATGCTGTCAAGTTGTATGTGTGTGCTTGCAAGCTCGCACTGCACTCATTGTCCTGGGCAACAATGTATGATAGAAACACCTGGAACTGCTCAGGGTAAGGCGCACAGACAGGAGGAACTGCGCAGTGCTACACGTTGACGACAAATGGCATGCATATACAAATAGCAGTTTGCAACAAAGTCACAAACAAGTCTGACAATCATGGCAACTGCATGAGAGCAAACAGCCAAGTTTGCTCACACTGGTGACTCCCAGCCTGCAACTTGACTAGAACAAGCAAGCTCTGGTTGAACGCTATGTTACGACGTCATGACGCTGATCGTCTTGCATTTTACGCTTGGGATTTTGAGCTGGGATTCTGAACAAGCGCGGCTAGGCCGTCTGTCCCTGGGAAGCGAACAGCTGTCGCCTGGGCTTGCTTTGCTTTCCAGCGTTTTGCCAGAAACACTGCGGCAATCGTTCCAATCGAACGTCAACTTCTGTTGCGACAGCTGAGAAAGTTCCGCGCAACCAAACAAGCTTGGTGACTTCGGGGCAGTACAAGTGAGCTGCAGACAGCTTGAAAAGCTGCCTCTTGGCCTTCCTCGAGCTCCTGTCCGTAAGCTTCGCGTGAAAACGAGCTAAAGCCTGTAGGTATTTTGGAAGCTACTGAGCCATAACCTGGTTGATCTTTGAGGGTAAGCAGCCGCGCAAAAGTCAGTGCGGTGTCTTGCGTTTGCCAGTCTCCCTCCTTTGGCAGGAATGTGCTTTGCTTTGTCCGTATTCTCGGGCATGCCGACGGTCAAAGTCTGCGTGTTGGGCTAAACGCAGGGAACCCAGCACTACTTGCAGAGTGGTTGAAAGCTTCTTGCAACAATATGTAATGTGACCACGCTAACACAACGGTACTTAGGCTGTTTTGCCCTTGCAGGACTGCAGTTCCCGGTCGTTAGGTCAGATCAGTCTCCCCAGGAGCACGCGGGGCCTTTTCCGCTAAATATACGTTTTCTGCCGACGTGTGGCAACATGGACAGCATGCAGGTGCCTGGGCAGCCTCAGCAGGGCTTACAGGCAAGCTGTGTTTGTCAACATCTGCCACCTTCCTTGTTGCAATCAAAGACACAAGCTGCTCACTTGCGTCTGATTGGCATGCAGGCTGCACAACATCCAACCTTTGCGGACTTTGGAACCGGGAACCATGGCCATGGTACGCCATCCCACCACAAGTCTTGCAATCTTTACAACAGCTTGTGTCCACATACTTGTTTTTGCTCTATCGCTAGCATGGCGCATACCTGCATAGTGCTGCATAGCAGCCTGCTGGAACCTTTGTAGGTGTGCTGGTCTTGCTATACCTGCAACATGCAGAGAGCATATCACCACACACAGGAAATGTACTTGCTGGCCGACAGTTCAAAGCAACCTGTTTGCTTCTGCAGAGTACTCATTGTCCAATGAGCTGGCAGAGCTTCACCATGCTGGCAGCCTGCAAGGAGAAGACCCCAACTCTGCTGACAAGATGGGCGCCAGCAGGTGCACTCTAGTCCCATTCTGTTGTTTGCAGACTTTGCGTTGTGACGTGGCAGTCTTGCTTGCACATTGTTTTTTTGTTCAAGATTGGTCCTAGATGCATGTTCACGACCCATGTGTCACGTACACTATTCAGCAGCACAGCATCTCAGTGTGTAATGCTTGCATGCACCCTACCAGGCATCAACAAGGCGCCCAAACTTGCAGCAACTGCATGAATCTGCTCAGGGCATACATGCGCTAAACTCAAACCTGGAATTTTTGTATCCTATGCTCAGCCTAAAACTGTAGTCCCGTCATGCACCTGCTGACTGTGCTCCAAAAGAATTGCCAGGCTTCCCTGCATCATGCCGCTTCACTGAAAGAAGTACCCTTCTCCCAAGACAAAGGCAGCCCAAGACGCAGCTGTCCACCCACGCATGCAGCATGCGCTGCTAGCACTGCTTTCATCACAGCTGATCTGCAGTATTACCATGATGGCTTGCAGGCAAAGCATCATTGCTGATGCTGAGAACGGATTGTCAGCCGAGCAATCCACAAAGAGCAGCTGCATCAGCAATATGGGGCTGTGCATTGCAGTGAGACTTGACTCACCCCACTGAGCTGCTACAGCTTCATGGCATTGTGTTGGTCTGCAGGCAAAGCACCACTGCTGAAGTGAAGAACAGCTGTGCATTGCATTGAGACTTGACCGACATTGCTGGGCTGCTACGATGTCATGGCATCATGTTGGTTTGCAGGCATCATTGTGGAAGTGCAGAACAGCCCGGCAATGCACAAGGAGCGGCTGCATCAGCTGTGCATTGCACTGAAACTTGACCCACCTTGCTGGGCTGCTACCATATCATGGCATTCTGTTGGTCTGCAGGCAAAGCATCATTGCTGATTTTATGGCATTATGTTGGTTTGCAGGCAAAGCATCATTGCTGAAGTGGAGAACAGTTTGGCAGCCCAGTATGCTGCCATGCCTCAGGAGGAGCTGCATCAGTGGCATGCCACACTGCAGCAGGGCTTGAGTGAATCCTCAGATGCTCACCACAAGGCCAAGGACTACCTCAAACAGGTTGGCAGATCACATCGTAGTGAAGTTTCATACCTGTGCTGGCAATTCTAGGCATCTGAGTCACAAAAAGGTTGAAGACTGTTAGGCACTCAATGGAATGATTGAGTGAATGCTCAGATGCTCACCACAAGGCCAAGGACTACCTCAAACAGGTCGGCAGGTCACAGCTTGTTACCACAGTGTTGAGTTGTTGCACCTGTGCTGGCAATACAAGGTGTCTGATGAGTCATGAACAGCTTCACACCCTAGACTGTAAGGCGCTCAATGAAACAACTGAGTGAGTCATGAGACTCATATTCAGTGAGAATTCTTGTGTGACAACCATGTCTTGTGTGTGACCATGGAGTCTTGTATGTAACAGAGATGTGTGTCAGTGATGTTTTAGCTGTGGTAGGTACCTTGTTGGTAGCACAAGTGGCTGTATTGTCCTGTAAGATGGTTTTGTCCCTGCAGCTGTAACTCTGTAGTGTCAGTACCAAGCTTCATTGCTGAAGCCAAGCCTTGATGAGGTTTCAGATGCTTGCCACAAAGCCCAGGTCTGCCTGAAAGACAGGGCAGCACTGTGGTCGCAACAGCCCTATGGCTGCAACTGCCCTTGGCTGCAAGTGCCCTGCTACGCTGTTGATCTGACCAGCGCTTATTGAATACTCAGAACAGAAAGCATGTCACCTCCTCAGAAGGGTCCCATTGCTGACTATATTCCCCTCCCACCCCAACATTTTCATCACATAAGGCAATGGAACACATCAACTCTACAACAATGGTTAGCCTCTATCCTCTTTCTTGTAGGTAGATGCAGCACGCGCCTTGGCCAGGGACCATACA
>JAABUP010000832.1_pt1 | contig 66506 bp, 72 predicted proteins | sample 5559201 | NCBI WGS metagenome assembly JAABUP01 (sample SAMN10711887, study PRJNA513373) | rock metagenome | isolation source: Antarctica rocks | place: Antarctica
CACGGACTACCTCGGCCTAAGTACTGAAGACTTCAACATGGGATGGGTGGCCCGCTTTACATCCCCCGCCACGGGGGCCAACGTCCAGCTCGTGACCCGTGACGCGACTGCACGCGAGGACTCGGTGATCTCCGTCCAGACGGACGACGTCGACGGCGCCTACGAAGAAGCTCGACAACTCGGTTATGAGATCGTGCACCCGATCACGACAGAGCCATGGGGCGTGCGCCGGTTCCTCGTCCGCGCACCAGACGGCAGCGTCATCAACGTCGTACGTCATCGAGACTGAGCGCGCGCTATTCTGGTCGCGGTAGCCCATCCCTATTGGAACAGGGAGCGGTGCGGTGAGCCGGTGGCCTTGACTAGCCGTCTTCGGGCGGCTGAGGTGGCCGCGTGTTCGCTGACGAGATGCACGAGCTGTACCGCCGGTGGCTTGACGAGCTGTGGGGCGGTGAGCCCGGAGCGGCTGACACCCTGGTGTCGGGCGACTTTATCGGTCACTGGCCAGGCCATGACGTGCATGGGCCTGGTGAGCTGGCGGCGACGGTCGCAGAGACCCGCAGCATGTTCAGCCAGATCACCTTCGAGCTGCAGGTTGGTCCGCTCGTCGACGGCGACCTGATCGCTGCCCGCTGGACCGGTAGAGGCACCACCCCCGAAGGCACCATGAGCTTCTTCGGCAACGACATCCTCCGCGTCGCCAACGGGCGCTTCGCCGAGTACTGGACCGCCTCGACGTCGGGCTCCTGACGGCGCGTCCCCTCAACGATGGGCTTGCGGTTCATCTCTCGGTCCCGGTAGCCGCTTGCCTTGAGGGACGTGGGTGATCACTCTGTCCGCGGCATGAGCGTGAGGTCGTCGGAAGGACGAGGTTCAGGGCTCTGATACCCCGCACCAGTCGCGGCGAGGAAGGAGCCGGGCCCCCGAAACGGATCACGTGCCGCGGGGGCGGAGACCGTCCACGAGCACCGCCAACAGGCGTGGGCCCCGCTGGTCGAGTTCCTGGTCGTCCAGACGCGACAACCAGCTGATGAGGATGATGACGTCGCGCGCCTGCACGTCGGCGCGGACGCTGCCGTCCGCGCGGCCCGCCGCCAGCAGCGACTCCACCGCCTGCCCGATGGGGCCGAGACTGTGGGCCGCCAGGTCGCGCCAGGTCGCTGCTTCGACGGCGGCGAACACGTCGCGCTTGACCCGCGCGTAAGCCGCGACCCGGTCGAACCAGACCGCCATGGCCTCGAGGGGCGCGTGGGTCGCCAGCAGTTGCGGGGCCGCGGCGACCAGGTCCTCGACCTGGCGTCGGTACACCTCCGCGAGCAGGGCTTCGCGCGTCGGGAAGTGCCGGTAGAGGGTGCCCTGCCCGATGCCGCAGGCCTTCGCGACGGCGTTGAGCCTCAGCTCACCCGGTTCGCGCAGCAGGTCCCTCGCCGCAGCGAGGATCCGCTCCCGGTTGCGCTGCGCGTCAGCACGGACGGCACTCAGGCGGTTGACAGAAGCGGACACGTGTCCGCTATCGTCCTCAGCAGAACCGGACATGAGTCCACTTTACCCAGGAGGTGCCCGTGGCCATCACCGACAAGGTCGTCGCCATCACCGGCGCGAGCAGCGGCATCGGAGCGGCGACTGCTCGCGAACTCGCCTCACGTGGCGCCGCCGTCGTCCTCGGCGCCCGCCGCACCGACCGGTTGGAGCGCCTCGTCGCCGAGATCGAGGTCACCGAAGGCCGAGCGTGTGCGGTCCGCGTGGACGTGACCGATCCTGACGACCTGCTCTCCCTCGTCACCGCAGCCGTCGAACGCTTCGGCCGGCTGGACGTCCTCGTCGGCAATGCCGGGATCAGCAAGATCGCTCCGGTCGACGACCTGGATCTCGCAGGCTGGTCGGCCATGATCGACGTCAACGTCAAAGGGGTGCTGCACGGCATCGCCGCGGCCCTGCCGGTGTTCCGGCGCCAGGGCAGTGGGCACCTGGTGACGGTCGTCTCGACCTCCGGCTTGAAGATCGTCCCGACGCAGGCGGTCTACGCCGGTACGAAGAACGCAGTACGCACGATCTTGGAGGCGCTGCGGCAGGAAAGCACGGACGGTGTCCTGCGCACGACCTCGATCTCTCCGGGATACGTCCGTACTGAACTCATCGACTCCATTGAGGACCCGGAGGTGCGCGAGCAGGCCCAGCGGAGCATGGCCAGTCTCGGCATCGACCCCACGGCAGTGGCCCGGGCGATCGCCTTCGCGATCGATCAACCTGATGACGTGGAGATCGGCGACCTGACGATCCGCCCGACACGGCAGGGGTGAGCCCACGCGATAGCCGCACGCGGTCATCGGCACGCTCAGGACCGCTCGCTCGTCGGCATGAGCGGACGTGTCAGGGTGTCCCGCAAGCCGAACGCTTGAGGTGCGCCGGCTGGGTCTACGCCGCGTTCGTCACCGACGTGTTCTCCCACCGAGTGGTCGGGTGGCAGCTGTCGACGTCGCTGCGCATCGACCTGGCCCTGGACGCCCTGGAGATGGGCCCGTGGACCCGGGCCCGCGACGGCCGCGAAACCACCGCACTGATTCATCACTCGGACAAGGGAATCCAGTACGTCGCGGGTGCAATACACCCTGTCTTCCACTACCGCGAGGACCGGATCCGCGCCCACGTCCAGCTGTGCTGGCTCGCCCTGTTGCTCCTGCGCGTGGTCGAGAACGCCACCGACGACACCTGGCGCAACATCCGCCACGAACTCGACCGGATGCACCTGATCACCCTGGCCACCGGTGACGGACACGTCGCGCAACGCTCGGCTACCACCGCGGGACAGAAGACGATCCTGACCGGCCTCGACCTGCCCGAACCACCGTGGTTCTTCGACTTCACCGTCCCCAGCAACTGACCGGCCGCCACAACGGCTGTAGTAACACAACCATCATTGCTACTTCCGGCGTTTCCGCAGCTCAACGGCCATATTCGCCTGATCGTGTGCTCATCATCTGCGGAAGTCCGGGCTGGGTGGGGGTCCGGGATCCTGGTTGCGGTTCGCCGGGGGCCGCCCCGTCGTGGAGGGGTGCCGCGGGTGCGCACCGATTACCGCGGGGTCACGGCAGCTGTGGGTCGATGACGATCTTGGCGTGCCGCTCCGGGTCGGTGAGGCCGTCGAAGGCGCCGGAGACGCCGTCGAGGCCGACGGTGCCGGTGAGCAGCGGGGTGGGGTCGATCTTGCCCTCGGCGAGCAGGTGCAGGGTGTCGCGGAACTCCAGCGGTGTGTACCCGACGACGAAGCGGAGATCAACCTCCTTGTTGATCGCCATCACTGGCCGGATCGTGTCGGGTTGCATGCAGACGCCGACCACCACGACCCGGGTCAGCAGGGGGGCGCTGGTGATGACGCCGTCGAGGATGCCGGGCACGCCGACGCACTCGAAGACCACCGGCCGGGCCGGTGTGCGGCCGAGGCGCTCGGCCAGGCGCCACACGAGGTGCCACGGGACGGGCAGCCTCTGCAGGCTCTCGGTGGTACCGACGAGCAGACCGACGGCCTGGGGAACGGTGCGCAGGTACCCGGGGTCTGCGAAACCAGTGTACGGCGAGTCGGCGGCTGGGTCGACGACGACGTCCGCGCCGCAGGCCGTGGCCAGCGCTCGTCGGCCGGGGGAGAAGTCGCTCGCGACCACCGTGCGCACACCGCGGGTCTTGAGCATGGAGATCACGGCGAGCCCGACCGGTCCGCAGCCGATCACGATGGCCACGTCGCCCTTCGTGATTTCGGATCGTCGAACGGCGTGGTAGCCGATGGCCATGGGCTCGGTCAGCACCGCGGTCCGTGGTGAGAGGCCGTTGGGGATGGTCATCGTCATGGACGCTTCGACGAGCACCCGCTCGGCGTAGGCGCCGGGGGCGTGCTGCGACAGGCCGATGGCGTGCAGGTCCGTGCCGTTGCGGCGCAGCGGGACGGCGACGACGGGTGTCCCGCTCGGCAGTGCCCCGCGGGTTCGTGGTCCAGCCGAGATCACCTCGCCGGTGAATTCGTGGCCCATCACCACGCGCTGGTCGGAGCGCATCAGCCCGTCGTATCCCGCCTCGGCCAGGACGTCGGCCTGGGTGTCGGCGTATCGGCGGGCGTGCAGGTCAGAGCCGCAGATGCCGCAGCCGGTCACCCGCAGGACGAGCTGACCGTGTGCCGGTACCGGCTCGGCGACGTCCTGCACCGCGAGTTCGCCGTCGTGACAGACGACGGCCCTCATGCGGGGAGCAGGCTGTCGTCGAAGGGTGGGAGCGGGTGGATGTAGGGCTCCAGCAGCGCCCCGGCTTGGGTGGCGGTGAGCACGTCGGCGGGGTCGAGCTTGATCAGCGCCCGCTCGCTCTCCTCGAACTCCCAGACGTCCTCGCCGAGCAGGCGGCACTGGTCGTCGTAGGGCCAGATCATGACGAGGGCGGACCGCTTGAGGTACATGGCGTCGGGGTCAGCCTCGATGCCGGCCGCGACCAGCTCGCTGCCGAGGGTCTGCTGGTAGCTGATGCCGCGTCCAACGACCAGGTTGTCGCCTACCGCGACGGTCTCGTCCTCGACGTAGAACACGCACTGGTCGGTGTCCGTCCAGTGCCGGTAGACCATCTCGACCTGCTCGCGGCCGGCCAGGTCGGTGCGCTGCCCGTTGACGGCGAAACGGTAGAACGGCTTCTCGACCGTCAGCTGCGGGTCGAAGATCTCCTCGTAGCGCCCAGCCGACTCGAGGTAGCGGTGCCGCAGGTAGGCCTGCAGCAGGTAGCGGTGGCGGGGTTTGGCGGTGGCAGCCAGCACCTTCTCCACCGCCACGTTCTGCTGGGTGATGTCCATCCTGGTGATGTCGAAGGTGGACGTGTCGAACGTCGTCACTGCGGGTCCTCTCCTCGGGTAACGAACGACCATCGTGGGGCGGGCTCAGCTGCTGGTGCTCGCAGCGGCGGCGACCCGGAACTCCAGTCCCTCGGTGTCGACGGGCCCGAGGAACAGGGCGGAGTCCTTGCCATAGTGCTGCTGCAGCCGCCACGGCGCGGTGTCGCCCTGCAGCGGCAGGGTCGAGCGTGACCGCTCGAAGTACCCCGAGGCCATGTCGATGAGCGAAGATGTGGCCATGGGTGTGGACGGCACCCGCGGCGTCACGATGGCAACGCTCGTTCGCTTCATGTGGCTCAGCAGGCGTGCCACGTAGGAGGACACCAGGTCGACCTTCAGCGTCCACGGGGCGTTGGTGTAGCCGATGGCGAAGGCCAGGTTGGGCACGCCCTCAAGCATCATCGCCTTGTACGCGACGCGTTCGGGGATCGTGACCGCCTCACCGTCGACGGTCAGGGGGATACCCCCGAAGGGCAGCAGGTGCAGCCCGGTGGCGGTGACGATGACGTCGGCCTCGAGCTCCGCCCCGGAGCGCAGCCGCAGCCCGTTCTCGGTGAAGGCCTCGATGTGGTCGGTGACCACGTCCGCGGTACCCGAGCGGATGGCGGCGAAGAAGTCCCCGTCGGGCACGAAGCACATCCGCTGGTCCCACGGCTGGTAGGCGGGGGTGAAGTGGGTGTCCACGTCAAAGCCGTCCGGGAGGCGCTTGACGGCAGTCTTGCGCAGCAGCGAACGAACCCGGGCCGGGTACCTGCGGGACACGGTGTAGATCAGCGTCGCGATCTTCACGTTCTTCCACCGGATCGCGTCGTAGGCCCGTCGCTCGGACAGCACCCTGCGCAGCAGGTCGGCGATGGGGTCGGCGGCACCGATCGGCATGACGTAGGACGGGGAGCGCTGCAGCATGGTCACCCGCGCCGCCGTCTTGGCCAGAGCCGGGACGAGGGTCACCGCGGTGGCGCCGCTGCCGACGACCACCACGCGCTTGCCGGTGACATCAAGATCAGCGGGCCAGTGCTGCGGGTGCACCACGACCCCGCCGAAGCTTCCGCGTCCCGGCCAGGTCGGGGTGTACCCCTCGTCGTAGCGGTAGTACCCCGAACACAGGTACAGAAAGCTGCAGGTCTGGGTGGTGCACTGACCGGAAGCGGTGTCCTCGACGGTGACGCTCCAGCGGGCCTCGTCACCCGACCACGCGGCCGCCACGACGCGGGTGTTGTACCGGATGTGGCTGTCCACGCCGTACGCGGTGGCCGTGTCCCGCACGTAGGCCAGGATGTCCTGCCCGCCCACGATGGACTCCGCCCCGGTCCAGGGCCGGAACGCATACCCCAAGGTGAACATGTCGGAGTCCGAGCGCACACCGGGGTAGCGGAACTGGTCCCAGGTCCCCCCGCTCGCGGCGCGGGCCTCCACGATCGCGTAGCTGGTGCCGGGGGCGTCGGACTGCAAGTGACAGGCAGCGCCGATTCCCGACAGACCGGCTCCGACGACCAGAACGTCGACGTGCTCGGCCGCGGTGGCGCCGCCAAGGTCGGTGATCATCGGGCTCGACATCCATCCTCCTGGTGGCTCGGCGCGGGACCTGACCTGCCGCACATGCGAGGTCGATTGATACAGAATAGCGGAGTGTTGCGCAACACTAGCTTGTTCCGTAACGTGTGTCACGCATCACGTCATGTCGTCGAGCCAGGAGCGTGCCCGTGCAACGTCTGCCCTTTCCCCGCCGCCGCCGCGGCACGATCGTCCTGCTGGTCGCGTCGGCGCTGATGCTGGCCGCCTGCGGGCAGGACACCACCGCAAGCTCGCCGTCCGCCGGTTCGAACGCCAGCGTGGCGCCCGACGCCCAGGCCGCGGCCCGCAGCGCCGTCGAGGCTGGGTACAAGGGGACCAGCACCTTGCCGGACGCCACCTCACGGCCGGCGGCCAAGGGCAAGCGGGTCATCTTCATCTCCTCCGGGCAGAACAGCATCTCCTCCTCCATCCCCCTCGCCGGGCAGGTGGAAGCCGCAAAGGCACTGGGCTGGGACACCCAGCTACTCGATGGGCAAAGCAACCCGTCCCTATGGCCCGGCCTGGTCCGGCAGGCCATCGCGTCCAAGCCGGACGCGATCTCCCTGCAGTCCATCGACTGCCCGCTGGTCGCCAAGCCTTTGGAGGAGGCGAAGGCTGCGGGCATCAAGATCGCCGCGGCTTACTCCTTTGACTGCAACGACCCCAAGTTCGGGGGCGAGGCGCACTTCGAGGCGATCCCGTTCTACGCCGCCGCCAAGGGTGACCTGGGCGCGTTCACCCGCAGCTACGGCCAGTTGCAGGGTGAGGCGGCCATCGCGAAGCTGGGCGACAAGGCCAACGTCCTGCAGCTCAACGACGAGGAGTTCCGCATCCTCGACTACACCAATGAGGGATTTCAGACCGCGGTCAAGGCGGGCGGCGGGAAGATCACCTACTCCACCTTCCAGGTCGCTGACCTCGGCCCCAAGCTCGAGGCCCTGGTGTCCGGGGAGCTGTTGAAGAACCCCGATGTCAACGTGGTCAAGAGCCCCTACACCGGTGCGACGCTGCTCGGCATCGCCAGCGGCATCCAAAAGGCAGGCCGCACGGGCAAGGTCTACGTCATCGGTGGTGAGGGCTTCGCCCCCGAGCTCGACCTCATGCGTAAGAACGCGGTCGACGTCGTGAACATCAACCCACCCGCCTGGGTCGGTTGGGCAACGATCGACTCGTTGAACAGCGTGTTTAACGGGCAGAAGCCGGTGGACTGCGGCATCGGCTGGACGCTGGTCGATCCTCAACACGGTCTCCCGAGCGCGTCCGGTGCTGCCTTCGACACGTTCCCCGACTACCGCTCGGTCTACAAGAAGGCGTGGGGCGTCTAGTTGAGCGAGCCGGCCGGTGCCGTCGCAGGGTCGGCCCCTGCGCTGCGTGTCACCCACCTGTCCAAGACTTTTCCCGGCACCCGGGCCCTGCACGACGTGACGCTGGAGGTCCGCCCCGGGCAGGTGCACGCCCTGCTCGGGGGCAACGGGTCCGGCAAGTCGACGCTGATCAAGGTCCTCGCGGGGCTCTACCACGGTGATCCGGGAGGTGAGATCGCCGTCGGCACACACGTGGTGGCCTCGGACAAGACCTCACCGCAATGGGCGCGTGCTGCGGGTGTGCACTTCGTGCACCAGGACCCTGGCGTGTTCCCCACCCTGACCGTCGCCGAGAACATGGCCATCGGTCGTGGATTCGAGACGACCCGGGCAGGATCGATTCGGTGGGCGGCGCTGCGCACCCGCACCGCCGAGCTGCTGGAACGCTTCCACATTGAGGCCACGCCGAGCACACCCGTCGGGTTGCTCCGACCGGCCGACCAGACCATGGTCGCGATCGCGCGGGCACTGCAGGATCAGGAGGGCAACGACACGGGCATCCTCGTCCTGGATGAACCCACCGCATCGCTCCCGGCCTCCGAGGTGGACGTGCTGTTGTCCGCGGTACGCCGCTACGCCACGGCCGGTCAGGCGATCTTGTTCGTGACCCACCGTCTCGACGAGGTCCTTGCCATCGCGGACCGGGTCAGCGTCCTACGCGACGGCCGACACGTCGGCACCACTGACACACAGGGTCAGACTGAGGCCACCCTCATCGAGATGATCGTCGGGCGAGCCCTGGACCGGGTGTACCCGCAGATGCCTCCCGTCGAGGAGGGTGAACCGGCTCTGCAGGTGCGCGGCCTCGTCGCCGGACCCTTAGTGGGTGTCGACCTCACCGTGCGCACGGGGGAGGTCCTGGGGGTCGCCGGCCTGCTGGGCTCGGGGCGGACCGAGCTGCTTAAGTCCCTGTTCGGCGCGTACCCCATCGCCGCGGGCGAGATTCTTCTCGAGGGCCGCCCGGTCCGGTTCCGCACCATCGAGAAAGCCATGGACGCCGGACTCGCCTACATCCCAGAGGACCGTGCCGGGGAGGCCGCGTTCCTCGAGATGAGCCTGCGGGAGAACGTCTCCGCCGCGCAGGTTCGTCGCTACTGGCGCGGGCTGCGGCACCGTCACGGTGCGGAAGCAACCGACGCCCGCAGGTCGATCACCGACTTCACCGTGCAGGCCTCCTCAGACCGGCAGCCTTTCAACACCCTCTCCGGGGGCAACCAGCAGAAGGTGGTCCTCGCCCGCTGGCTGCGCCGCAAGCCCCGACTGCTCCTGCTGGACGAACCGACCCAGGGCGTCGACGTCGGCGCCCGCGCCGAGATCTACCTGGCGGTCCGTCGGGCCGTCGAGCAGGGCACCTCGGTCATCCTGGTCACCTCTGACTTCGAGGAGCTCTCCCGGGTGTCTGACCGTGTGGTCGTACTGGCCCACGGAAGGGTCGTCGCCGAGCTGAGCGGCGACATGCTCGTGCCCCAGCGACTTACCGAGCTCGCCTTCGCCCCCGCCGGCGACGTCCCCCGAAAGGTCACCACCTCATGACCAGCGCCAAGACCACCGGCTCCGGGGCCACCGGCTCCGACACACCAGCCGACCGCCGGGACCTCTCCCCGCAACCCACCCCCGCCGCGGCCCACCGGCGCGGCGCACTCTCGCTGGTGACCCCCCACCTGGAGAAGTACGGCCTGCTGGTGCTGTTCGTGCTGATGTTCGTCATCTTCGCCAGTGTCTGGGACCGTCCCGGCACCTTCCGTAGTGCCGCCAACCTGAGCAGCGTGCTCGGCACCTACGCAGTACCCGGCGTACTGGCCCTCGCGGCCATCGTGCCGCTGGTCTGCGGACAGTTCGACCTCACCGTGGGCTCGGTCGCCGGGCTCACGGCCATGTCCACCGCAGCCGCCCTGACCCGCTACCACCTGTCGCTACCGGTCGCCGTACTCATCGCCCTGGCCATCGGCCTCCTCGTCGGGGCCATCAACGGCTACCTGGTCGCCTTCGTCGGGGTGAACGCCTTCATCACGACGCTCGGCATGGCCAGCGTCATCACCGGGCTGCTCACCCTGTACTCGAACGGCGACACCATCCTCATCGCCGATCCCACCCTGGGCAGCCTGGGCGCAGCCACCATCGTGGGCGTTCCCCAGATCCTGCTGGCACTCGGCGTGATCGCGGTCATCGTCTACTACCTACTCGAACACACCCCCTTCGGCCGTTACCTGCACTCCATCGGCTCCAACCCCACCGCGGCCCGGCTCGTCGGACTCGACGTCCGCCGGCTGATCATGCTGAGCTTCATCCTCTCCAGCACCCTGGCGGCCCTCGGGGGGGTGCTGCTCGTCGCCCGCAACGGCAACGCCAACCCCCAGCTCGGCGGCCAGCTCCTCACCCTGCCGGCCCTCGCAGCCGCCTTCCTCGGTGCCACCGCCATCAACCCGGGGCGCTTCAACGTCATCGGCACCCTGCTCGCCGTGTACTTCCTGGCGTTCTCCCTGTCCGGGCTCAACCTGAACAACGTCAGCCAATGGATCACCGACTTCTTCACCGGCGCAGCGTTGGTGGCGGCGGTCGCCCTCTCGACGGTCATCGGCCGTCGGCGAGCCCGTGCCAGTTGACATCCACACACCCACCAAGCTTGGGCCCGTCCACCACGGGGCCGCCCTATCCGCAAGGAGATCGACGTGACCACGTTCGTTACCCCGCCCAGTGCCACCGACATGGACGATGGTGCTGCCATCGCCGAGCTGCACCGGCTGCACACCGTGCAGCGGGCGGCGTACCTCGCTGACCCGTACCCGACAGCCGCGGAGCGAAGGAGCCATCTGATGGCCTTGGCTGGGATGGTGCTCTCCCACCGGGCCGAGATTCAGGCGGCGATGACCACCGACTTCGCGGTCTCCCCGGAGCTGTTCACCGACCTGGTCGAGGTCTTGGGCAACGCCGGTCGGGCGGCCTACGCTGCTGAGCACCTCGAGGCCTGGATGGCGCAGGACGAGCGGGAGGCCGACCCCGCGTTGTTCGGCACCGCCCGGGCTGGCGTCCGCTACCAACCCAAGGGCGTCATCGGCAACATCGTCCCGTGGAACTTCCCGTTCGATCTGTCGGTCGGCCCCCTGGTCGAGATGCTCGCCGCCGGCAACCGGGTGATCATCAAGCCGTCGGACTACACCCCGGCCTGCGCGGACCTGCTGAAGCAGATGATCACCGAGACCTTCGACGAGGACCGTGTCGGGGTCTGCGTCGGCGGCCTCGCCCTGGCCAAAGAGTTCCCCACCGTGCGCTGGGACCACCTGCTCTACACCGGCAGCCCGGCCATCGGCCGGGAGGTCGCCCTAGCCGCAGCCCAGAACCTGGTCCCGGTGACGTTGGAGCTCGGCGGCAAGTGTCCCGCCATCCTCACCGCGGACAGCGTGGACGCCGACAACGTCCGCAGCATCGTCGGCACCAAGCTCATCAAGAACGGGCAGATGTGCATCTCGGTCGACTTCGTGCTGGTCCCCCGGTCCCACGTCGAGGCGTTCATCGCCCACGCCGAGCGCTACCTCACCGACGAGCTCCCCGGCTACGGGAGCTCGGCAAACTGCACCGGCATGATCACCGAACGCCACCTCGACCGGATCGTCGCCATGGTCGAGGAGGCGCAGGCCTCCGGTGCCCGGGTTGTCCCCCTCGGTGGCGACGGCGACCGGGAGACCCGACGGCTGCCGCTCGTGCTGGTCGTGGACCCCGCCAAGGACCTGCGCATCATGACCGAGGAGATCTTCGGCCCGATCCTGCCGGTCGTCTCCTACGACGACCTCGACGAGACGTTGGCCGAGCTGAACGCCGGCGAGCGGCCCCTGGGTCTGTACGTGTACAGCAAGGATTCCGAGGTCGCTGAGCACGTCCTGCGGCAGACCACGTCCGGCGGAGCCTGCATCAACGTCAGTGCCCTGCAGGGCACCCTGCCCTCCCTCGGCTTCGGGGGGATCGGGCAAAGCGGCAGTGGACGCCACCACGGCCACGACGGGTTCCGTGAGTTCTCCAACCCACGGGGCGTCGTCGTCCGCGGGACCGGTGACCTGGTCGATGCGTTCCTGCCGCCCTACGGCCCGCTGGCCCAGGCCGTGGTGGACGGAGCGTACGCCACCGCAGGGGCACCTGCTCAGGCTGCACCCGCACCCGGGGCCGTCTGATGGGATGGTGATCTGATGGCCAGCCCCGGTGTGCGAACCCCCCCCAGCTCGACCACGGTGCAAGCGGTGCGCGCGGTCGAGCTCGCAGCCCGGTGGGTGCTCGCTGGTCGGCGCCTGGAGATGCAGGGCCTCGCTGACGAGCTGGGTGTTTCCCGGGTGACTCTGTACCGGCAGGCCGGTGGCCGGGAGGTCCTGCTTGGCAAGGCCCTGTGGATGCTCACCGAGGCCACCCTGGTCTCGGCCGAGCGGCGGTGGGAGGCCGAGCGCCCGGCCGGGGAGCTGAGCTCGCCGGGTACCGGCCGATACGTCAACGCGATCGTGTCCCGCTCACGGGCGTTGCGCCGGTTGCTCGACGACGAGCCGGCCCTCACCATCCGGGTGCTCACCGACTCCCGCGGGCAGGTACAACCCGGTGTCGTGGCCTTCGTCGAAGCGCTGATCCGCCGCGACATGGCCGAGCACGGTCTGGTGCCACTCATCGAGCCCAACGCCCTCGCCTACGCCCTCGTGCGGCTGGGTGAGTCCTTCCTCTACGCGGACGTCCTCGCCGCACGCACACCCGACGTCGCCACCGCCGACCGTCTGCAGCAGGCCCTCATCGGCCCCACCCGGTCATGACCACAACGTCAACAGTGTGAGTCGCAGCGGTAACTGGCACGGTCTGTACCGCTGTGCAGCGCGAGTTCCCCGTGCACGATGTCTGTAGACGAAGGTTTCTGCAACATGGCGGTGCCCGCGGCAGCCACGGCGGTGGCCGGTGACGTGGCCGCTGCCATGACGCCGCCAGCAAGCAGACCGATCCCCTGCGCGGCGAGCACCCCCGCCGTGGCCAACCGATGCGCTGGCCCACGCACAGCGGCCGGAATCGCCTGCATGATCTCGGTGACGACCTGCACCTGGTAGGCGGTACAGGCACCCGACACTGCCCAAAGCACGGAGGTAACCAGCACACCGGGGTGCACCGCGCACACCACCAGCGGGAGACCCGCCGACGTTGCCAACGGGCCCAGCAGCAGCCCACGTCGAGCCGGCGGGGCGAAACGGCTCAACAGCACCGTCCCCACGGCGACCCCGGCAGGACCCGCGGACAACAAGACCCCCACCGCGCTCGCCCCCACCCCCAGCTGCGCGGCATAGGGCACCGCCAACTCCTCAGGGATCACCACCAGGCCCAGCAACCACGAGAACGCCAACAACAACCGCAGCCTCGGCTCGCCCAGCACCACCGCACTCCACCTCACCACCCCCGCCCCCGGCATCGCCAGCCGCGGCCGGAGCTTGAACTGCGGAATGAGGCTGGGGGGAGGTGGCTACCCTTCCGCCGCTGTTGGGGTCCACAGTGGGCTCAGCGCCGGATACATCTCTGGGGGGGCGGGACACCCCCGGTCACCGAGGCCGGGTCGGGGACCCGCTCTACGGGATCCGCCGGGTCCTGCGCCGCGGCGCGGACACCCTCACCGACCGCGCGTGGGACCGGTTGCTGGCCGGCCTGGACACCGGCGACGCGGGCGGGCAGGTCGCCGCGGCGTGGATTGCCGCCCAATACCTGCGCCTGCTCTACCGGGCCCCCACCGTGCCCGCGCCGAGGAACTGCACTACCGCCTCCTCGTGCACTGCGCCGACGCACATGTCCCCGAGCTGACCCGCCTGGGACGCACCCTCGACGCCTGGCGGGATGAGCTGCTCGCCGCCTTCGACCACCCCGGCATCAGCAACGGACCCACCGAGGCCATCAACCTGCTCATCAAGAAAATCCCGGTGTTGTCCTTGCCCGGCCCCGGAGACGCAACGGCGGACCCTGGGGTCGGTAAACGTGCCAGGCCCGACTCGCAAAACTCTCGGCGTCATCACGCTCGTGATGGCTGCCCTCCGCTGCAGTGTCGGCCTCGGCACGGCCACCGGGGACCGTACTGACTAGATGAGAGCGTCGATCACACTCGACTGGGAGGTCGTCGTCCGCTTCACCGAGGCAGAGTTCGCGCAATTCACCGGCACCACACCCATCCCCGTCACATTAGGGAAGGGCAGCCAGTGCGTCACCGCCACAACCGCGGCGGCAACCGCGCCTGAACGTCGTCCCGCACCGCATGGCGACGATCCAGCTCCGCTGCGAACCAGAGCCCGAGCTCTGCACGACAACGCCCACCTGCGCGGTCACACCTGCAGAGACGCCATGCGCATCCTCAAGCGGCACCTCTCCAACGCCCTCTTCCGAACCATGCTCCGAGACACCCACAGCCACCATGAGAGCTTCAAGCGCGCCGTATACGGCTTCCGCATCCTCCACGACTACCGCCCCGCCTGCTCATGCAATACGGCGTCACCTGGAAGACTCGCGACACGACACCACTCCGAGCCCCGGTCACCACGCTTGGCTGCGTAGAGCCCGTGAACTTGACAACAACGTCACGCCAGTGATTGGCATAGGGGGCTAGCGCAACTGAGTCGTTTACGGTAGAGCTAAGTCTGAGAATTAGGACAGGGGCTTCGGCTCCTCGCCGGCCTGCAGAGTTGCCTCCAGCACGCCTAGGATCCCGCCGTCGATACGAACGTGGTCGCCCGGGTTCAAGTACGGATAGGCATTGCTTCCGTGGACGCGGGAGAGCTCAAGAATACAGCCCGTTCCGACCGTACCGCTACAAATGACGTCGCCTGGACGCAGTTGTGTCCCACGAGATGCGTAAGCGATCATTTGAGCGAACGACCAGTAGATCGTCGAAAGGTTACCTTCGCTGTACCGACGACCGTTGACCGACGCGGTGATAGCGATGTCGAAACCTTTGTCTTTCCGCAACGACTCGAGTTCATCAGGTGTGACGAGGTAAGGCCCGAATCCGGTCGCTGAGTCCTTACCCTTCGATGGGCCAAGCGTCAGCTTCATCTCTCGCTCCTGAAGATCTCGCGCGCTCCAGTCGCACATCGTCATATAACCGGCGATGTATCTCTCAGCGTCGCCTACCGCAATATCGGAGCCAGCCGCACCAATGACGACCGCGAACTCCAACTCAAAGTCAAATTTTTTCGACCCCGGCGCAATGCGAACATTTTCCCCAGGGTTTCTTACTGCAGCAGGATTGGTGAAGTAGAACACTGGAATGTTGTACCAGTCTGGATGGACCGGAAGGCCAAGGGCCGCATTAGACGTCACAACGTGCTCTTCAAAAGCGAAGAAATCACGAATACTAGGCGGCACCTGAACGACCGCCGCCCGGTTCACTGTTGCCTCGCCAACTGTCTCCGCCGGCTCGTCCAGCGCCCGACGTCCCCATTCTTCAAGCGATTCACCGGCCTGGAGAAGCGCGACGAAGTCCGTCCCTACTGGAAGGGCGTGAATCTTTGCATCCTGCAGAACTCCCACTCGGTACTTACCGTGAGCGTCGAAATATGCAGTCCAATACATAGTGCGGATTCCTTATCTCGCGTTGCAGTTCCAGGCCATAGCCCGGTCGGCGCGCGCATGCGCCTCGAGCCCCTCGCAATTGCTGGTTCCATCGACCGGCGGAGGAACGACCCGGTGGACCTTTCAAGGCACGTTTTCGCAGAAAGTTTCGCCTGCTCGAAAACGCCCCGCAAATTCGATGCCGACCAGTTTGCCGTAGCGCTCTATCTAATCAACGCGCCGAAGTGCAGACCTGCGCATGGCGATCTTTGCGGACAGATCGTTCGTAGGTCAACTTAACGGGTGTTCCGGGCGCAACGGTAGGCCAGGCCAGGCCAGGCCAGGGCAGGCCAGGCCAGGGCACGCCCTTAAAAATGGGCCAGACCGGTTCGCTGCACAATCCGTTCGCGCCGGCCCCATCTCCAGCAGCCCGTCACTGACCACGGTGCAGGTGAATGCGCCTAGCAGAAACCGGGTCCACGCTTCCGGTCTTGTTGTACGGGTCGTGGTCACGCCAACTCCTTACGCGTATTCGGGAAGCGTCGTTCGAATTGGACGACGCATGAGTGAAGGCCACTCGTGGGCTAACCACGAAGTCGGCCCCTGGGCAGCTTCTATGTGTTGCAAGTCGCCGTTGTGGCGATATCGGAGTCTGGGCGGTGTGGGAGCTTCCATACTCTCGTACGCTCGTCCGACCACGAGGTGACGCTCAGGCGCGCCTGTCGACCGCGATGTGCTCTGAATTCATCGTTGCTGCCTGATTTACGGCGCGACCGAGGTACAGCGGGATCCGCGGGATGACGGCCGCTACCAGCAGGGCGACGAGGCATCCCGCGATGATGATGAAGACCGGTGCACGGACGCCGAGGTTCGCGATCAGCGGAGCAATGCTCAGCGGCAGCACCCCGGCGAAAATCGCCACGCCCACGTTATACGGTATGGCGTAGCCGGACTGGCGGATCTCCGTTGGGAACATCGAGGGCAGCAGACCGGGTGCGGCGGCAACGATCGCCGCCACACTGAGGGCGGCGGGGATTGGTAGAAAAAGCACCGCGACCGAGCCGCTCTTCAGCGTGGGCAGGATCGCGAACACGGCAATCGACGTCACTGCGGAGGCGACTCCGCCGACGAGGAATAGGCGGCGCCAACCGTAGCGGTCGGCGAACCGACCCCACCACGGCATCGCCGCCATTGCCGCAATAATGGCCAGCAAGCTCGCGGCAAGAGCGACGTTGGCCGAATAGCCGAGGTTGACCTGCAGATATGTTGGCCAGTACTGAAAGAACACGACGTTGAGAGCGCTCTGCGCACCGACAACGAGGAAGCCGACCAGCACGGCGGGGCTATGGTAGCGGAAGATCGCCGCGATGGAGCCCTGACGGTTCGTGCGGTCACCATCCGTCTCCTCAAGCTCTTGGAAGGCAGGAGTCTCCTCCAACTGTCGCCGCAGGTAGACGGCAACGAGTCCGAGGAGGCCGCCGACGAGGAACGGGAGACGCCAGGCGAGCGAAGGCGTGCCAGGGAGGACGAGGGTCGCCACTACGTGGGACAGGAGGGCGGCACCAGCGCCGAGCAGGAAGCCGCCGTAGGCCATCGACTGAAGGTAGGCGCCGGAGAACCCGACGCGAGAGGGGCCCGCGAACTCCGTGACGAACACGGCTGCCGCAGGGAGTTCACCGCCGACGGCACAACCTTGAAGCACCCGCATCAGCAGGAGCAATGCGGGTGCAAGCCAACCGACCGAGTCATAGGTCGGCAGCACACCGATGCCGAACGTGGCCGCGGACATCAGCGCAAGCGTGAACAGGAAGACACGCTTCCGGCCTACGCGGTCGGCGATTCGTGACAGGGCGATGCCGGCCACCGGGCGCACGAGGAAGCCGATCGAGTAGATTCCGAACGTTTGCAACAGTCGCAACGCCTCCGATCCGTGGCTCGGGAAGAAGGCTTGACTGATCGCGACTGCAACGTAGATGTACACGACAAAGTCGTAGTACTCAAGCATCGCGCCGAATGATGCGAGCCGGCGGTTCTTAATTTCCTTGCTATTCGCAGAACTCATGATGGTCTCCCGACACGTGAATAAATCGACATCGTATTGTGGTGATCGGCGAGCACCTCCCGCCAGAAGCGGCGTCACCGAAGCTGGGATCGAGCCACGTCTAGTATGTGACGTGTGTCACGCGCGCCGCCAATACCCGTTCCTCATCCCTGAGATGCCGTAAAGGAATGGGACAGTGCGCGGCCCTGGTTCATCCCGCCCCACGTTCTCCGGGTGCGCGCATCTGGCGTCGCCTCGTCGAACCTCGCGTTGTCGACTGGCACGGTGTCGACTGGCACGGTGACGACACCGGTCTCAGGCCACGGGCCCATCAGCCAACCGAGTGGGTCGCTGGGGATCCCCGGGGGCGGTTGTAGCCCGTCGCGACCTTCAGCTCGGCATGTATGAGGCGCTGCTGAGAGCGGCCGCTTCGACGGGGTCACCCCATGCTCGGCGCCCTCCTAGTCCTCAACCACCCATACCTGCTGGACGACCTCGTCGTACCGCCACGTCAGCCAGATCACGAACGAAGTGGTGCGTAAGCAAGTTGAGCCCGCCACCGAACCGACCGCCGCAGCACTGTGCCGACGTTCGGCCCCCGTCGCCTCGACCCGACCCAGTTGCCGCGGTCCTCAACACGAGACGATCCCCATCGATCAGCCGAGAGTTCGTTACTCGCGCTCCGCTACCGCGCTAGGCCGCGTAGTGCCCGTGGAGGACCACGCAGCGCATCGTGGTCGGACGTCGCTCATCCCGACAGCGGCTATAGACGGCGGCCGTCCGCAGTGCGGCACGAGCGGGCGGTGACCTCGCTAATCATCGGCCGGTGGCGTTCCCGGTGCCTGGTCCAGTGGCTACCTTGTTCAACCACGGTGTGCTCGCGGTGGTAACCGGCTCACGGCTCTGGGCCCTCCCAGTCGTGGCCGCGGTGGCCCTCACCTTCGCCGATCGCGCCTTCCAGGTTGGTTCGCTGAGCCGCGTGCTCACCTGCTCGAGCGCGACCCGGCTACGGCGCAGCTCCTTAGGTGACTGCTCCGCGATGTCGTCCCCCCGACCAGGCCCTGCTGCAGTCCGCCGCCGCAGTCGGCTAGCGACCAACACCCATTGGGCCGACACGCACCGCACGCGAGTACCCGACCCGTGCCTTCCATTGCGTCCCGAGGACCCCGGCGGCCCTGTCATCACGAACCCCATCCAGGTAGGCGGGTGCGCCGGCTTATGTTGTGGCTCAGGCTGTGAAGAAGCTGTAGCAGAACACGCCGTCGGGTTCGGTGGTGCGGTGCAGGTCGCGGATGGCGTGATCGAAGCGCTCGGCAGTGATGAGCCCCGCGGCGATGGCGGGGTGTCGGACACCTTCGACCATGGCTATGAAGGTTTAGCGATTGAAGCCGTCGATGAGGCCGGGTCGGGTGGCGTCGACGTAGACCTGGCGGGGGGATACCGACACCTCGTCGTTGCCGGCGCCGGTCGCCGGCTTGGCGTTGCAACCTCACCTGGCAGGCGATCGCCTCGCGGGCGGGCTCGCTGTCGGGATGGAAGCAGGTCGAGCCGTGGTCGCCTTCGATGACGGTGATCGTGCCGCCGGGCTTGAGCGTCGCCCGCAGTCTGCTCAACGCTTCTCCCGGACTCTCACGGCTGTGACTCGACGTCGGGCCTCGGCAAGGGAGTCGGCCGAGATGTCCAGGCAGGTCAGTGCAGTGCCCGGGCTGTGCTGGGCGAGGGTGATGGTCTGGGCGCCGACACCGCACCCGACCCCGACCAATTTGGTGCCTGGCGCCTGGTGAACGGTGCCTGGCGAACGGTGCTCGCCGCCACCGTTTTTCTACGGACCCACACCTCATCGACCAACAAGGAGCTCACCCACGTGGCACGGCAACAGAAGGTCGACACGGTATTCACCGACGACCTCACCGGCGACGTCCTCACCGAGGACGAGGTGCAGACCGTGACGTTCGCCGTCGACGGCACCACCCACGAGATCGACCTCCGAAAAGACGCGGCCTCGCTACGCAACGACGTCGCCGCGTGGGTCGAGCACGCCCGCACGGTAGCCAGACCCAAGACCACCAGCCGCAGCACCCGCCACACCACCACCGGTGCACAACCACGCAACGCTGACCGGGACCGATGAGCGAAGATCCGGGAATGGGCACAGACCAACGGACACACAGTGTCCGAGCGGGCCGCATCCCCGCCGCGGTCATCGACGCCTATAAGTCCGCCCACTAACACACCCCCCGTTACCGTCGGTTGTAATAAGCAGCCCGACCACGCCCACGGCCACCACCAACCCCGGCAGGCGGGCAGGTCATGATCCACTAAGATCGGACGGCGGAGGGGGGCGCGGTGGAGTCGTGGGTGCGCACCGAGGGCGGTGTCCTACGTGCGGGTACCAGGCCACCGCCGACTGGTATGACACCACCGCTGCCCGCATCCCCCACACCCCGATGACCGTCCGCGTCGAGCCTTCGCCTGGCGGTACCGGACGGTGGGCTGGTGCTGGTATGCGGGGGGTACCCGCCGTGGGCTGGCGGTGGGTCGGGAGGGATGGATGCTGTTGATGACGCCCCGTGGACGGGGTTGCGGGTCGGGTCCCGGCGGTGCCGACCGTTGCCCGTGTCCACCAAGGGGTGACCGCGGTGCGCCCCGCCAACATCCGCTCAGCGGCGACCTGGCTGTTCCTCAGGTTGTCTGCAAGCCCCCCAGTCGATCAAGCAGCTCACGTCGGTCTTCGACAAGCCGTGGTCCGGACATGCGGTCAGCTCCAGGAAACCTGGTTTTATAGAGGTAGCCCCAGGACACCTCGTCGGCCGCTATCGTAAGTCTGAGACCGCAGCCGTTCGCACCCAAATCGGCATCAGTCCCGGGCAACGAAATTAGTTTTAGCAGCTTTCTGCGTGACACAAAGGGGTGATGCGTAACCATGGAACTAAGGCAATTCGAGTATTTCGCGACGATTGTTCGTAAGAGCAGCTTTAGTCGCGCCGCCATCACACTGCATGTCGGCCAGCCCGCGTTGAGTAAGCAAATTCAGTCACTTGAGAGCGAGATCGGGGTACAACTTCTCGTCAGGGTTCACGAGGGGGTGCGTCCTACGGACGCGGGCCGGCGCCTCTATGAGATGTGTGACGTGCTGCTGGGCTACATCGATCAAATCAAACCAGCCGTGCGGGCAGCTGCGAACGAGCTTCTGGGCACCGTGACCGTGGGCGTTTCGCCATCACTTATTCCTGCGTTGGCCGAACACCTGCAGTCCACCTTCGCAACGCAGCATCCAGGTCTGCGCCTGCAGCTGGTCGAGGCACTGCCGATGTTTTTGACGGATTGGGTGGACTCAGGTCGTCTCGATGCCGGCATCTTTCGCAGGCCACCGTCGATGGGCGAGAGGCCACGTTTGGATTTGCTGGAGATTGGCTCGGACGAGGTGGTGCTGGTCGGTACCCAGGCCGCACTAGCAGGCCACCACCGTGCCACTGTCACCGTCGAGGATCTGCATTTGCTCCCGATCGCGCTCACCCCCGGGTTTCGCCAGCTGGTGTGGGCTCGGCTCGACGCGGCCAGCTTGACTGGCACTACCGCGGCGGACATCGATTCCATTCACATGGTCAAGGCGCTCGTCATCCGAGGTGACTGCTGTTCAGCGATGCCCTGGACTTTCGTTCAGGATGATGTACAGGCCGGGCTGCTCGAGTCGCGGCCGTTCGAGCCGTCGGTACGCAGCCACATCGTCTGCGCGACCCGAGCGGGCCGAGGCACTGCGGCAGTCAGCGCCGTCGTGGAAGCGTGCAGACTCAGGCTGCTCGACTTCGTTCTCGATGACCGCGGTCCCAGTTAATGAAGATAGATTTGCCCAACCGTCAATGATCTAGGGCAACGTGCGGTCCATCCAGTCAGTCAGTCCAAGAAGTCTGAGCGCGTTGCCGACCAGGACGTTGACCCGCATGGTGCTGTCGATTGCCCCCGCCCCGACCGCAGCATCGACGCTGTCGACGAGGCCAGCAAGCTGATCTGGCAAATATGGGCTGTCACTGCCGAGCACTAGCCGGTCAGGTCCCAACTGCTGTGCCAGCAGTCGAAGATGCTCGCCGGAGAAGACCAAGGTGTCCGCGTATAGGCGCCTGACCAGGTTATCCCACCCGTTGCCCGACTCGCCTGGGTCGCTGAGGTAACGCAGGCGGGGATAGGCCCACAGGAAAGTTCCGCACCCGTGAGCAAGGGCGATGCGCAGCCCGGGTCTGGCTGCGAGTACGCCTCCAAAAACCATCGCGCTCGCCGCGAGCGCTGTATCGGTCAGCATGCCCAGGCCGGCGTCAATGGGCGGGCCCGGGCGCCGAAGGACGCCGCGGCCGCCGTCGACAGGGTGGACGAAGAGGCATAAGTCGTTGTCCTCACACGATCGCCACAGTTCGTCAAGTTGGGGTGAATCGAGGTCACAGTCGCCAAGGCGCGTGCCCACCTCGAGGCCCCGGAGACCGAGCGCGACACAACGATCCACTTCCTCGCGCCACGCGATGGCGGGAACGCAGCCCAGGCCGATCAGACGTCCCCCAGAACGTTCGCAAGCGGCTGCGATCGAGGCATTGACCGAGCGTGCGTACGCGGGGTCCGTTCCCCACGCGTACGTCATCACCGCTGGTACGGGCGAAATTACTTGGTGAGACACGCCCCCGCCGTCCATCAAAGCAAGTCGTTGCTCGATCGACCACATTGTTGGCGGGACGGGGCGTCCGCCACTGCCCCCCACGCCCTCCACGATCCGTCCTTCACCTGTGCTATCGACAACCAGACGAGGTGCGTTGCCCGACGGGTCGTCGATGTCGCCGCTGAGGAAGTGAGCGTGGACGTCGATCGCGGTGACCAGTCTGCCGAACGGGTCGAGGATCACCTCCGTTGAGCATTGTAGGCAAGAATACGCGACGTCATCGTCCCCAGCATCTCGCGCGATATCGTCATGACGCCACCGGGTCGTAACGGAGCCTGCGCGTCTGGTCTCTTGCACTCAAAACCGCCGTTCCCCGAGCGTTTCCACGCGACTCTTCTATCCGGGACTGTCATTGGTAGTCCTTTCTTGAAACGGGTCAATTGATCGGCGACGAAGACGCACCATTCCGGATCAGGGCGGGATTACGCCACAGGGACGTCCACACGGGTGGAAAACAGCGTTAAATGACGGGTCTCGTCTCGCTCGGCCTCTACGGATCCGTTCAGCGAAGTGGCGAGGAAGAGCGTGTGACGGTCGGCACCGCCGAGCGTCACGTCGTAAACCTGCCCTTCTGGCAGGGTGATTTCCTCGAGCACCTCGCCTCCCTCGCGGACGCGCAACGCTCGACCATGGAACGCATCGGCCAACCAGATGGCGCCCTCGGCGTCAGGGTCTGCGAGGCCATCAGGGGTCACGTCCAGGAGCGGGAGGATCTCAGCCAGGTGCAATGACGATTGCGGCTCACCGAATCGCGCCCATTGTCGTCGGTTGCTCAGCGACCCGTCCGCCTCCACGTCAAAAGCGGTTAGACGGCTCACGAAGGTCTCGGCGACGACCAGCGTCCGCCCGTCGCACGCTGCACCGTTGGGGAACCAAACATCCTCCGCCGCGACCTCTGCGTGTCCGTCCGGGTCCACACGCACCAGCACGGCTGCGTCCATCGGTGCGCCGCTGGCGAAGTCGAACCCGAAGCAGCCCACCCAGCATCGACCCTGCGGATCGACGACCATGTCGTTGAGCTGGCTGTTCGCCACTCCGCGCAGGTCAGCATGTGTCACCAACGTCCCATCGAATTCCCGCCGGACGATCTGCTGATCCCGCATCGACACTGCCAACAGCCGGCCGTCCGGAAGCGCACCCCGGCCGGACGGCTGCCCGGGCACGATGGCCTCGACCCGCGCGTCGGTCCCATCTTCTGCCACGCTCATCACACGGTTCGTGTAGCAGTCGCTAACCCACAGGCGACCGTCCCGCCACCGCGAGCCCTCCAAAAAACACGCGTCGTCCAGGACCATAGACAGCTCGGTCATACGCTTCTCCTTCTCATCTTCAGCCCAGCGGCCGGCATGGCCTCGGGTGTGCTGCTGGCCACCTGATCGATCGCGATCGGGTCGGTGGGTTGGATGCTCTACTTCATGCCTTGTTGCAGAGCCGCGGACGTTCGTCAAGCGGCGGATAGGCGGTGGTGTGGTCACCAGACTGCGCCGGCGGACCCGGGCATCGGCGACACCTGCCCCCCAAAGACGGAGATGTCCTCGTGCAGCTGTGTATCGCCGACCCGGACGGGGTAAGCGTCCATCAGCACGAACAGGACGCGTACGGGTTCATCGCCTCGCGCGACCCATGCGTGCATCGTCCCTCGCTGCACGACGAAATCGCCCGCGGCCAGTCGCTCCACGACCTCGCCGCTATCGAGGACCATCTCAAGCTCGCCGGAGAGGACCACGGCAACATCCTGGGTCTCGGTGCGGTGCATGCTGGGGATATGGACGTCCCCCGGGCCGAACTCAGCCGTCCGGAAGAGCACGCGTGCGCCCTTCGGGCCTGGCGTTCCATTATCGAACATCGCGTCGTCGTTGCTGGGCGGGAACTGGCTGGTGCACCACACAACTTTCGCGTCGTAGCCCGGAAGCCGCGGATCGGCTTCGACCATATCGTCCATTTTGACGACGGCACGGCCGTCGTCGTTGTGGCCAGTGACAACCCGTCGAAATTTGAACGCCATTATTTTACTCCCACGTTGGGTTGAATATTATCGAGGTAAATCAGTCGTCGAAGTCGATCCGGTTGTGGGGCCAGTTCACCGCATCTAGCAAATGGTCGCGTGACTGTTGAACCAACTTGCGGACTTCTTCCAGATCTACTCCCAGCAGGTTGCCGTCCCATTTACGAATGCGGCCGTTGACAATAACGGTCTCCACAGAGCCAATATCTGCACCCTGTACCACAGACGACACGACATTGTTCAATGGGAACAGCCGATTCCGGCTCGCATCGAGAAGCACGATGTCCGCTTTCTTGCCTGGTGTCAGCGAGCCAACGACGTTGGAAAGGCCGCAGTTGTCGGCTCCTTTCTGTGTGGCCGAGTACAGCACGTCACGTAGCGACGCCGCTTTGGAACCGCCGCGGTGTTCGTCGACTCGTTGCACCATGTACAACGCGCGCATTTCGCTGAACATGTCGATTCCATACGTCATGGGATTGTCGTTGCTGATCCCGGGTTGCAAACCAAGTTCAACCCATTCGGTGTATGGGACCTGTCCGTACCGAAACTGTGTCTCAATACGGGGGCAGACGTTGATCTGCGACCCATTCGCGATGACGGTTTCGCGCTGTTGGCGGGACAAGAAGTTTGCGTGATTGAGTGCTTCTCGACCGTCGAACCAACCGTCGCTGTAGAACCTCTCTAGCGGCTGACGTTGCAGTCCGCTGTCGAAAGAGATCCACACGTCAAGTTCTTTGCGGATAGCGAGTAGCTCGGTTAGATCGTCGAGGGGGTTGCCGTAGAGGCGCATCTTGTGTAGTTGGTCGTCGTCAGCGAAGTACTGGTCGCGTAGGCGGAACGCGTCGTGTGGGAGATGAGCTGACCATTCGCCGTACAGTGGACGTCCTACTGCATGCACGCCTCTACCGCCCGCATCGAACATTGCCTGCACGCTGGCGTCGGAATGCTCCGGTGACCGTGCGTTATGCATGTTGTCGACGACGGTCGTGATCCCGCCGTCTAAGGCGGTGAGCAGCGTAATCAGCGTGCCGGCGTAAATGTCTTCCGGTCTGCATGCCGGCCCTAGATTGCGATGGGCAGCATGCATGTAGCTGCGGCTCGACATCGGCGCCCCACCGATCGGGTCGTCAGTTGTTTGGGGTATGTTCTCTGGAATGAGCCGCCCGAGTGCACCTTCCCAGCAGTGAATGTGCGGGTCGCAAAAACCCGGCATGACGATGTGGTCGTGCGCGTCAATTATTGTGGCGTCTGGAGCGTCAATTGTCTTCGCGACTTGCGCAATGCGGTCACCAATAATGAGAACGTCGCCTCGGTCAAAATCGCCGAGCGCTCGATCCATCGTCAAGATCGTTCCACCTCGGATGAGGACGCGCTGTTCTGGATCTACCGCCGAGTTGGACGCGTGATTACTCACTAAAATGTCGAGCCCAGGCTGCTGAAGCGAACGGTAGCTTGCGCCACTAGATAGCGTCATACTGTCGATTCCTTTTGTACGCAGATTGGTGGTCGGGAACACTTTAGTTGTGAGGGCCGTTTGCGTCGGCTCAGATGAAGTTAACACTGTGATTGCGGTCACGCCAATGTCAATAAGTGATAAGGGCTATGCTTACTGGGCATAGCAGGGGGACCGGAACGTCCGATGCCGACCCGAGACAACACCGGCAAACTGTCACACCCGCACGCCACAGGCCTGAGCCGAGTACGGGCCCTCGCCGCCAACCAGGCGCCCGTCAGTCAACCGGTGAAAGCAGATCTTGGGTCATTGCGACATTTCTGGATGGGGTGCTACCGGGTTCGGTGGCGGTGACCACGACGTGACTCGCGAAAGAGCCGCTTCGGCGCGCTCCGGCCAGGACGGCGCGCCGGGACCTTAGACACCCGGGCCGGTAACGTGGACGTCGCGATCCCCACGCTGCGTGCTGGCTCGCACTTTCCCGACTGACTGCTGGAGCGTGGCCGCCGCGCCTAGCGGACCCTGACCACGGTGGCGGCCGCCAGCTACCTCCTGCTGGGGGTCGACTCGACGGATGGAGAAGCTGGTCGAGTTGCTGGGCATCAGCCGACTGTCGAAGTCGCAGTTCAGCGAGATGTAAGGGCCTCGACGCCCACGTCGCGGACTTCCGGCACTAGCCCCTTCACGCCGGGCTCTACACGTTCCCTGCCGCGGCGGCGGCCGTCATCGGCACCCCGGGTCATCAATACCCTCAGAGCAGGCCGAGATCCGTATCGCCGGCTAGCTCGTCTAATGCGACTGAAGCGCCCGCGACCTCTAAACGCAGGAAAGACGGCTCCGGCGCGGCCCTGCCAACAGCAAGGACGGCGCCAAATCCCTCGGCCCGGCTCCGGTCACCCGCAACGAAGATCGCCCACCTGCGCAGCGGGGGGGGCTTCGACGGGTAGGGGCTGCGAGGCCCGCCAAGATGCGCCAGCGGGCTCGCTCACCGGGGATGGCCCCCGGGGTCGGCCTACCGGGATATCGATCTTGCTCTTCCTCGTGTGGCACGCCATTCAAGAGCAGGGTGCGCCCTAGGACGAGGTCGCGCGAATGCTCGTCTTGATCGGATCCGGATCCGGATTCGGATTCGGATTCGAGGTCGAGGTCGAGGTCGAGGTCGCATCGCCTGGGCGGGCAGCTCGGGCTGTGAGGTTCAGTGTTCGGCGCCAAGGAGCCGGCCGTTGATCATCTCGAGGCTGTCGACGAGCCCATCTCGGTCGCGCTGGTGCTCATTGATGAGGGGGAAACCCAGGCGGCGACCTAGGTGTCGTGCGGACGCCCCCAGATCTTCGTGCATCCACCGATACAGCTCCACAACCCCGAAGCACTCCGACCTGGCGGCCATCCGAAACGCAAACGCCGCCCTCGCCCCCCCGGGCCGCCTGCTCGGCGAATTCCGGATCTATCGACGGCTGCCTTTCCACGTCACCCACCAAGACCGGCGGCGGGCGGCGGGCGCATCCAGACGCGGACCCCCCGCAAGGTTGAACTACGGCTCGTCGAGTCCAGGTGCGCGGTGACTGGATCCGTGACGACCACCGAGGCCGAGGTGGTTGACACTGCGGGTCACACCATCCGCTTCGGCGTCAACCGAACACCACCCCCCCTTGTCCCCTTCGACTGAGGCGCTTCTGGGCAAAGCGGTCGAGGCGAGGCGGTGCACACCAACCGGTCACGGTGAAGCGGACCGGTTCGGGCACCTGGGTTGGTGTTGGCGCCGCGTCGTCACACCGCGCCGAGCACGTAGTCCCGGGTCTCGATGATCTCACCTCCACGAATGCGCAAGACGAAGCAGCAGCGCAGGTTCAGCGGTGGCCCGTCGACGTCGCCGACCCCGTCGCCGTCGCTCACGTACGCGAATTCCGAGACGATCACCTCGGGGTCCGCCGTGTCGTGAATACGAACGTTCTCGGCTCGGAAGCCGCGGTAGCGCGGAGCGGCGAACCGTTCGGGAACTTTTGTGAAGTGCGCGCGGAGCGCCTCCCTACCCTGCAGCGGCTCATCCGGTGCACCCCAGTACACAACTTGCGCCTGGTCTGCGTACAGCGCGGCGAGCCGGTCGACCTGGGACCGGTCCCCCGCGACCAACTTCCGAACCCCGTCGACGAGGCCGAGGAAAACCTCGTGCGTGTCGGACATAGCGAATCCCTCTCTGTTGTCAGGCGAGGCTTGCGGAGTAGTCCCGCGACTCGATGATCTGCCCGGCACGAATGCGCATCACGAACACGTTGGGCAGGGTGAACCCGCCCTGCGGCCCCTCACCTGCGTAGTGGAACTCCGCCACGACAACTTCCGGATCGGCGGTCTCGTGGATCTGGACCCCCTCGGGGCGCAGCGCCGTCACATCGTCCGCGAGCTGCGTAGCGACGTTCGCGAAGTGTGCCTGCACCTCCCCTCGAGACCGCAGCGTCGGGGCTGCGGGTGTCATCGGGAACGACACGTCGGTGGTCTCGGTCTCACCGCTGGTCGGCATCGCGCACCGCTCGCACGCTCTCGTCGCTCACCAGCGCCCCGGACGCCGGGACGACCAGCCAACCACCACGCTCTTGCAGTTCAGTGGCACCCCGTAATCGGACGCGCAAGTCCGCACCATCGGCTTCGACCTCGACTTCTCCCTGCGACAACCCCAGCCGATCGCGCAGCACCTTAGGGATAACCAATCGCCCGGCACTGTCAATGGTTGCCTTCATGGCGCAACGTTACCAACTACGCTGTGCAGATGGCTTCTGCTACCGCGCCCACGGGCGTTTCCGTCAGCCGGGACGGGGCCGTTGCCACCGTCATCATGCTGGTGCCCAGCCTGTCGGTCGCGGTCAAGACCGCGCTTCGCGACGCGCTGCACGAGGTTGCCGCCGACGACGGCGTGCGTGCGGTAGTGCTCACCGGCTCCGGCGCGGCGTTCTGCTTCGGCCAGGACCTCGGTGAGCACGCCCGGGTGCTGGACGCAGGCGCGGGCAGTGCGCTGAACACCGTCACCGAGCACTACAACCCGATCGTGACGGCCCTGGCCGGGATGGCTAAGCCAGTGGTGGCCGCCATCAACGGCGCCTGCGTCGGAGCCGGTCTCGGGTTCGCGCTGGCCTGCGACCTGCGATTGGCTGCTACAGGTGCCCGGATGGGGACGGCCTTCACCGGAATCGGCTTGACGTGTGACTCCGGGTTGTCGGCGAGTCTGGGGCGCGCGGTCGGGGCGTCGCGGGCGGCGGAGTTGGTGCTGCTGGCCGAGACGTTCACCGCCGAACAAGCTCACAGCTGGGGGTTGGTCCGGGACGTGGTGGCCGCCGATCAGCTGCCGGCCGCGGCCGCCGAACTGGCCGCTCGCCTCGCCGCCGGTCCGACATCGGCCTACGCCGAGTCCAAAGCACTGCTTGCCGACCCGCGCCTGGCCCAGGTGCTGGCGGCCGAGGGGGCCGCTCAGGCCCGCCTCGGGACGAGCGCCGACCACCAGGGTGCGGTGCGTACTTTCCTGGCCAAGCACCCCCCGACCTTCACCGGTCGGTAATCGGGTCCAGCGGCAGGGCTTGGCAGCGGCCCCGGCGCCGGTAGGTTCCCTGTCACGTTCCCGGGCACCGCTCAGCAGGAGGTCGACGATGACCGTGCACGTCGTGACAGGAGGCACAGGCTTCCTCGGGCGCCACGTGTTGCCGTTGATCCTCGCGCGTGCGGACTGCACCGCGGTGCATGTCCTGGTCAGGCAGAGTTCGTTGTCCCGGCTGGAGCAACTCGCTGCGCAATGGGACGGCGGCGACAAGCTGGTGCCGTTGATCGGTGATCTGACCGCGCGGGGCCTCGGGCTCGGCCGCCGCGGCCCACGCACCGCCGACCACGTCCTGCACCTCGGAGCGGTGTACGACATGACCGCCCCTGAGGAGATCAGCCGCGCGGCCAACGTCGAGGGCACCCGGTCGGTGATCGCGCTGGCCACCCGGCTTGGTGCCCGACTGCACCATGTGTCCTCGGTGGCGGTGGGCGGTGGGTACCGCGGCCGGTTCACCGAGTCCGACTTCGATCTCGGCCAACAGCTCGGCTCGCCGTATCACCGCACCAAGTTCGAGGCTGAGGCGCTGGTCCGGGAGACCTGTCCGGGGCCATGGCGGGTGTACCGGCCGAGCGTGATTGTCGGGCACTCCTTCACCGGTGAGATGGACAAGATCGACGGGCCCTATTACTTCTTTGGTGCCTTGCAGCGCTTGGCCGACCTGACGCCAGCGCTGGCAAACGTCCCGGTCGCGGTACCTGATCTGGGGTCGACGAACATCGTGCCGGTCGATTACGTGGCCCAGGCGCTGGTGCACCTGGCGCACCGTCCCGAAGGCGACGGTAAGGCCTTCCACCTGGTGCACCCCCGCCCGCAGGACCTCCGCGAGGTGTACGGGGCATTCGCCGATGCCGCCGGGGCGCCCCGGCCAGTCTTGTCGGTGCCGCGGCAGCTGCTCGGCCCGCTGGAGGTATTCGCCCAGCTGGCCAGCCGCGTGCCTGGTGCCGGCACTGTCCGCGATCTGGTCCTCGACCAACTGAACATCCCCCCCGAGATCGTCGAGCATCTGACCTTCCCCACCCGTTTCGTCAGCCGGCAGACCCAGGATGCGCTGCGCGGCACCGGTATCGCGTCCCCCGAACTGGCCAGCTACGCCGGGGTGCTGTGGCAGTACTGGGCTCGTCACCTCGACCCCGACCGCGCCCGTCGTCCCGACCCGGCTGGCGCGCTGGTAGGCCGGGTGGTGGTCATCACCGGTGCATCCTCGGGCATCGGCAAGGCGACCGCGCTGGCACTGGCGGCCCAGGGTGCGACCTCGGTCTTGCTGGCTCGCCGGGCCGAGGAGCTGGCGGAGGTGGTCGCGCAGGTCCGAGCCGCCGGCGGGGCATCCTTTGCCTACCCGTGCGACATCACCGACCCGGAATCGGTGACCGCCACGGTGAAGTCGATCATCGACGACCACGACCACGTCGACGTGCTGGTGAACAACGCCGGGCGCTCCATCCGGCGCTCCGTCACCTTGTCCACCGACCGCTTCCACGACTTCGAGCGCACCATGGCGGTGAACTACTTCGGCGCGGTAAGACTCGTGCTGGAGTTGTTGCCGCACATGGAGAAACGGCGCCACGGTCACGTCGTCAATGTCAGCTCCATCGGGGTGCAGACGCACCCACCGAGGTTCTCCGCCTACGTGGCCAGCAAAGCCGCACTGGACGCGTTCAGCGAGGTGGTGGCCAGCGAGACCTGGCACGACGGGATCACCTTCACCTCGGTGCGGATGCCGCTGGTGCGCACCCCGATGATCGCCCCGACCTCACTGTACGACGCCTTTCCCGCCGCCACTCCCCAGGAGGCGGCCGCGATGCTGGTGCGGGCAATCACCGACCGGCCCAAGCGGATCGGCACTCCGCTCGGCACGCTCGGCGAGCTGATGGGCACGCTGGCGCCCAAGACGAAGGACGCCATCCTGCACCAGGCCTACCGGGTGTTCCCCGATTCGCCGTCGGCCCGGGGTGAGGCGAGGGTGGCCGAACCCGCGGGGCAGGCGAGTGCCGCCGGTGCGGCGACGAGTTCGGGCCGGGTGGGGGTGCCGACGGCGCCCGGGATGAAGCAGGCCTCCCGTGCTGCCATGGCGTTTATGCGGCTGATGCCCGGAGTGCACTGGTAACGCCCCCGGCGCCGCTACGACGGCGGATTCCCTCACGCGCAACCCACGGCTGGCGTCCGTACCCTGGATCTAGTGCGGAAAACATGGCGGTGGGCGCTGGTGGCGGTGGGCCTGACCCTCCTGCTGGCTAGCCCCGTCGCGCTCGGTGCCCGGCCGGCCGCACAGCCAGCCGTGTCCGCCCAAGATCTGCTCGCCGGAGTCCGGGGCTCGACGAGGACCCCCTACTCCGGTTACGCGCAGTCCACCGGCGGCCTGGGCCTGCCGGTGACCGCCCAGCTCAGTTCGTTGACAAACCTGCTCGGGGACACCACCACCATGCGGGCCTGGTTCCGCGGGCCGCAGGAGTGGCGAGTGGACACCGTGACGCTTACTGGGGAGCGCGACCTCTACCGCAGCCCAGGGGGTACGTGGACATGGGACTACGAGAGCAACCGGGCGGTGCTCTCCGACGAGCCGGCCGTACGCCTGCCCCGCGAGGCCGACCTGCTGCCCTCGGCGCTCGGGCAGCGGTTGCTCAGCGAGGCCGACCCCACACAGGTCAGCCGGCTGCCAGCCGAACGGATCGCCGGCCGGGACGCACCGGGGCTGCGGCTGGTGCCCAGCGACCCGCGGACCACCATCACCGAGGTCGACGTGTGGGTCGACCCCGGCTCCGGGGTGCCACTGAGGGTCCTGGTACGCGGCGGCGATCCGCGCCCGGTGATGAGCACCGCGTTCCTGGACTTCTCCACGACAGTGCCCGACGCCACCATTACCACCTTCGCACCACCACCGGGCAGCTTGGTCTCGCGCCAAGCCGCCACCGACCTTGCCGCCTTGGCGAACCGGTTCTCCGACGCCGTCCCGCCCCCGCAACTCGCCGGGCTCCCCCAGCGCGAGCGCCTCGCCGGCACCGCTGGCGCGGTCGGAACCTACGGACAAGGACTGACGACGCTGGCCGCGGTCCCGCTGCGCGCCCGCGACGGTCGCAGCCTGCGCACCCAGCTGGCCACCACCCCCGGAGCCGTGACCGACGCGAACGGCCTGGCACTGGCGGTCGGACCGGTGAACTTGCGGGTGACGAACCCCGCATCCGACGGGCACTCCTGGGTGCTCGCGGGAACGGTCACCTCCGACACGCTCACCGCCGCCGCGCGCGACCTCCTGACAGGAGCAGCACCATGATCCGCACCACCGCATTGACCAAGAGCTTCGGGTCGGTGCTGGCCGTGGACGGGGTCGACCTCGACGTGCGCGCCGGCGACATCTACGGCTTCCTTGGTGCGAACGGCTCCGGCAAGACCACCACGGTGCGGATGCTGCTGGGCCTGGTGCTGGCCACCTCCGGTGAGATCGAGCTGCTCGGGGAACCCATGCCCCGGCGCCGCAGCCACGTGCTGCCCCGGGTGGGCGCGCTCATCGAAGGTCCGGCCGCCTACGGCAACCTCTCCGGCCGGGCGAACCTGATGCTGCTGGACGCCGCCGGAGCCGGCGCCGCTCGACGCACCAGGAAGGCGCGGGTCGGGGAGGCGTTGGAGCAGGTCGGCCTGGCTGGGGTGGGGCGCCGGCCGGTGAAGAACTATTCCCTGGGCATGCGGCAGCGCCTCGGCTTGGCTTCGGCCCTGTTGCGCGCCCCCCAGCTGCTGGTGCTGGACGAACCCACCAACGGCCTTGACCCGCAGGGCATCCGGGAGATCCGCGAGCTGCTGCTGGCCCTGCACGCGCGGGGCACCACCGTGTTCCTGTCCAGCCACCTGCTGGCGGAGGTGGAGCAGCTGTGCACCAGGGTGGGGGTGCTCGACCAGGGGCGACTCGTGGTGCAAGCACAGCTCGTCGACCTGCAGCAACCCACCGGCCGGGTGCTGGTACGCACCCCCGACGGTGAGCGCGCGCAGGCGGCGCTGCTGGCGTCGGATGCGGTGGTGCTGGAGCACTCCGGTGATCGACTGGTGATCGCCCACCCCGACCCCGCCAGGGTCAACGAGCTGCTGGTGGGGGCGGGGGTACGGGTGCGCGAACTCGCCGAGCAGCGCCAAACCCTCGAGGCCGCCGTGCTGGAGGCCACCGGTCATGGCTCCGATCGCGTCCCGGCCAGAACCGGGGTCGCGGCCAGAACCGGGGCAGCAGCATGATCGGGGTCGAGCTGCGGTCGATGCTGCGTCGGCCGCGCACCTGGGTGGTCATCGTCCTGCTGGATCTGTTGCCGACGATCGTGGCCGTGCTGGTCAAGACCACCAACATCGGTCCGCGGCCCGGTCAGGGCCCGGCGTTCCTGTCCGCGGTGCTCGCCAACGGTCAGCTGTTCCCGCTGGCGGCCCTGGCGATCGTGCTGCCGCTGTTCCTGCCGGTGGCGGTGGCCGTGGTCGCCGGAGATTCGATCGCTGGGGAGGCCCAGGCAGGCACCCTGCGATACCTGCTCGCGCGCCCGGTGGGGCGAACCACGCTGCTGGTGGCCAAGCTGGTCTCGGTCGTGGTGTTCGTGTTGCTGGCCGTGGTGGTGGTGGCGGGTACCGCGTACTTCGTGGGCACCAACCTGTTCGGCACCTCCGCGGTCGCGGCCACCGGGGTGTCGGGCACGCCGTTGACCCAGGAGCAGGTGGCGATCCGCACCGGGCTTGCGGTGGGTTATGTGACCCTGTCCATGCTGGGGGTGGCGTCGATGGCGCTGTTCCTGTCCACCATGACCGACTCACCCTTGGCGGCGACCATCGGCGCACTGGCCCTGCTGATCGCGTCCTCGCTGCTGCTCACCCTGGACGCCGCGAACGCGTTGTCGCCGTACCTGCCCACCCGGTACTGGTTGGCGTTCGTGGACCTCTTCCGCGACCCCGTCCCACTGCGCGACATCACCAGGGGCATCGGGCTGCAAGCGGTGTACGTGGCCGTGCTGTTGGGGGCTGCGTGGGCGAACTTCACCAGCAAGGACATCACGAGTTAACCCGAACCGGGCGATTTCGCCTGGGCGCGTGACTAACGGACATACCTGGAGTGGACGTGAAGCTGGTAGCCAGCGACACCGCCTGAGCCGCAGTCACTGCGCCGGGCTGCCGGTGGGGTCATCCTGCCGACAGCCGGGCGCAGTCGCCTGGACCTGGTTGCGCGGCGGTCGCAGCGCCCAGCTCGGCGGCCACGAGAACGCCCACCAACCGATCCCGTGGCAGCCCACTGTGATCCACCGTGGACGCCGGGCAGACGTCTTGCAACACGATGTTGACGGCGCCGTCGAGGCGGGCGGACTCCGGCGGGGTCACCACCTGGTCGAGCGTGGTCCACAACGACACCCATTGCGGCCCGTTCGGGGTCTCGTCACCGGCGTTCAGGGCGGCGAGCAGCGCGCTGCTCGGAACCAGCTGCTGGCACGCGAGCGGGCACTGCTGGGGTGCGAAGCCCGCGGCCAGGACGGCGAGCTGCGTCCCGTGTTGCGGCGAACCTAGGGTGACGATGCGGCGGGCTTGCGCGCCCCCACCTAGATTGCGCGCCCAGATCCGGGCGACCACCCCACCGGCGGAGTACCCCACTACGTCCACCGAGTTCGCTCCGGTGCGTGTCCGAGCGGCGTCCGCCGCGGCGCCAAGAGTGCGGGCCTGCGCGGTGAGGTCACCGGTGCCTCCGCCGGGCAGCGTGAGCACGGTGACGTCGCGGCCAGCCGCCCGAAGCGACGAGGCGAGAACCTGCAGCCCGTCCACCGATCCCCCGTAACCGGGGAGCAGCAGGACCGGGCCGGGTTGGTCCTGGGCCACCGGGGTGATCGTGGTGCGCCCCCGTAGCACAGCCACGGTGGCGATTACCACGACAACGATGACGAGCACCAGCATCATGCGAATCAGTCGTCGTCGGGCTGGCGACCGGGAGGCGAGCATGTCTCCAGTGTGCGCGAAGTCGCTATCGGCGCGGTTGCCGTGGAGTTGCGTGGCTAGGGTGACCGGCGTGCAGGACAAACTGGTGTGGATCGATTGTGAGATGACCGGCCTCGACGTGGTGGCCGACAAGCTAATCGAGGTGGCGGTGCTCGTCACCGACAGCGACCTGCACATTCTGGACCCTGGTATCGACCTGGTCATCCATGCCGACGACGCCGCTCTGGCCGCCATGCCCGCGGTGGTGCAGGAGATGCACGAGCGTTCCGGGCTGACCGAGGAGGTCCGGGCTGCCACCCTGAGCGTGCCGCAGGCGCAAGCGCAGGTGTTGGAATACGTCCGGCGCTTCGTCCCCGAACCCCGCACCGCGCCGCTGTGCGGCAACTCCATCGCCACCGACCGCGGGTTCCTGGCCCGCGACATGCCTGAGCTGGACGCGCACCTGCACTACCGGATGATCGATGTCAGCTCCGTCAAAGAACTGTGCCGGCGCTGGTACCCGCGCATCTACTTCGGCCAGCCTGAGAAGGGTTTGTCGCACCGCGCGCTGGCCGACATCACCGAGAGCATCCGCGAGCTGGCCTACTACCGCAGCACTGCGTTCGTGCCGCCGCCCGGGCCGACCTCCGACGAGGTGGCTGAGGCGGCCGCCGCGGTGCTCGCCGCGGACGCCTGAGCCGGTTTCTCCCGGCGGCCGCTGGCCCGGTACTCTCACCCACGCCGCAGTAGGATTGCGGTGATGGTGGGTGTAGCTCAGCTGGTAGAGCACCGGGTTGTGATCCCGGTTGTCGCGGGTTCGAGCCCCGTCACTCACCCGCAGGTCAGGTAGGTGATGTACCCCAGGATCGTTGACCTTGGGGTACCTCACCTGTTCCGGGGCAGGCGCGCCGCGCAAGCGGCGACTGCGCGCGCACGATGGCTTTGCGGACACCGCAGTCGTCGGCGACCTCTCGCGGACCGCAGGTGCGTCCTGCACTCCGAGCACGGGGCGGTCAATGCTTGCTCAGCCCTCCAGACCACCGCTGACCGTTCGGACGCTCCGCTTCGCGGCCCTCCCCGGCCTATCAGGCACAGGCCCGCCCGAGGCATACTGGTCGTAAGCCCGCGACGCAGGACCCTGACCTGCTGGACCTGCTGGACGAGCTGGCCGCAGGCACCGAGGACGCAGATGAGCCCGACGACAGCGAAGGGGGGAGCTCGTGAGGGCACGGGGCGCCCTCGCGGAACACCTGGGTAAAGACAAAGAGGCTTGCACGAAGACGATCGTCGTCGAGGTGCATACCAACGACAGCACCGAAACCTTACGCTCGCTGTTCGGCGTAGACTCGGTGGAACCAACTTCGGACGCCTTCTTGTACCGTGCCCGCGTCGAGTCGGGTGAGCTCTGGGTGGACCAGCTCGACGACCGGTTCTGGTCCGTCCACACGGACGCCCCGCTCGCTCAGGTTCGGAGGCACCTCCACGAACGGGTCCAGAGCGCTCGTGACCTGGACTGGATGTGGTTGCCCACCCAGCACCTGGAACGGGTGCACCGGCACACTCCTGCCAGTGCATCAGGACGAACTTCTCGGCTTCCACCTGCGCGGCGCCGCCGCTCCAGGAGCGGGTCTTCGCCTGCACGCGTCCGGACGGGACGCCGGTTCGCTCGTCGACCTCCTCGAGCGGAGTTCCGAGTTCGCCGGAGCCGTTGCACTTGACTCGGTGCAAATTGGGATGGACGACGGTACCGGCGGCGTCATGAAGGAGGCCGTCGACCGCAAGGGCGTCTTCCTCGGCGAGGGCGACAGCTTCGACACCCACGTGCAGTTCGTGCGCTCAGTCGTTCGTCGTTACGGCGTATTCGTGTCCCTGCTGGAGGCGAAGTCCGTCAGGTGGGACGTCCTTCCAGACTGCGGCGGCCAGCTCACCGGTAGCCCAGTTGGCGTGCTTTTCAGCAGGCCCGTTCCCGATGTCGCGCGATTTGCCGAGAACTTGTTCACCTCGAGTGAGCCGTTTCGCCTCTGGGGGTCTCCCACCGTGTCCGAAGGCGTGGCTGAGGTCGACGCAGTGGACCTGCACGTGGGTCAGCGGGTCCGTATCGACATCGGACCGCAGTGGATGCGTGTCCACCTCGAAGAGGGCTCGTGTGGAAACACCGTCGCGCGGCTGATCAGCAACCTGCAGCACCGGTTCGACAGCCGCCTGACGTTGTCCGACCCACAGCTCCAGGCAGCGCTGACTGCTACCGCACCTGAACAACTCTGACCTGGGGAACGACTTGTCCCACATCACACCCACATCCGCCGGCATGACGGTCGTCAACAAGGTCGTCTCGATGGGCATCGACGGGCTCGGCCCGCTTGCCGACGCACGCTCCGTCGCGCAGGAGTACCTGACCCAGCACGGCGACGTGGAGAAAGCGATCGAGCGCCTCATCGCCACCCACGTCCGGCTCGTCGGCGCCACCGGCTTCGCCACCGGTGTCGGAGGTGCGTTCACGATGCCCGTGGCCATTCCCGCCGACATCACCCTGCTCTACGCCTACGCGGCGAGGTGCTCGGCGGCGGTCGCACACCTGCGGGGCTACGACACCACTTCTGAGGAGGTGCGTAGCGCCGTCCTGCTCAGCCTACTGGGGTCAGCAGGGGCCGCGGTACTCGCAGACATCGGCATCCAGGTGGCAAACAAGAGTGCCATGGCCGCGCTGAAGCAGCTGCCCGGCCGGGTCCTGATCGAGATCAACAAGAAGGTGGGCTACCGGCTGTCCACCAAGTTCGGGACCAAAGGCGCCATCAACCTCGTCAAGTGGATCCCGCTGGCCGTTGGCGGCGTGGGCGCTGCGATGAACGTCGCCACCATGCGCAGCGTCGGCCGGTACGCCAAGTCGACCTTCCCCGCCGTGGTCGAAGCATGACCAGTCAGACGACCACCGCCGAGTTCTGGAGGCCGCTCAACGACTCGACATTCAGCCGCGGGGTCTTCGGTGGACGCACCTCTCGCTCTGCATATTGGACGCCGTCTTCTCCATCAATGCCACCTACCGCTCGACCACGAACGTCTGCCACCGTTACGCCGCATACGCCCGCCTGGTGCCGCTCACCCCGGCGGACGCCCTTCTCCCGGCGGAGCAGCAGGAGCCGCTCGATCGATTCGTGCAGGTCGCCAGAACACAGGGCGATCGCCTCGCCTCGGATGTCCTGCGGAACAGCGGCCGAACGTCGACACGGTCCGGTATCCGCAAAGCCGACGCCGCGGTCCAGTACGCAGAGATCCTGGTCAGCCACGGGCTGCGCACCCTGGCGGACACGACTCGGGCGATGGCGGACGCCGAGATCACCGCGGCTCTCGACGCCGACCTCGGCGTCGAGAGCCATGGTCTGGGCGCGCGCCGGGAGTACCTGTGGATGCTCGTCGGCGACGACGACCGGGTGAAGCCCGATCGAATGGTCCTCGGCTGGCTCAGTGAAGTGCTCGGCCGGAAGGTGGTGTATGAGGCCCTCGAACTCCTGACCGCCGCGGCCGACGCACTCGGCTGCACCGTCTGGGAGCTGGACCACGTGGTCTGGCAGGCGCAGCGCGGCCGACGCTCACCCTGACCCTTCCGCGTCGTCCCTGAACGAGTCGGACCCGCTGGATACGGTTCGAGCTGTGGCTGATGTCTACATGTACGCCGACGAGACCGGTGACCTCGACCTGTCCGGCTCGGACAAGTCGAGCACCTACTTCGGCTTCGGCACCGCCGTGTTCCCCGATGCCCACGGCCAGCAGCTGTGGGAGGGACTTCAGCTGCGGTGCAGGCTGGAGAAGGCCGGGTTGCACCTCCCCCGGGGCATGCACGCCAAGAACGACTCGCACGCCACCCGTCAGCAGGTGTTTGACCTCGTCGCGGCCCAGGCCCCGAGGTTCGACACCACCTTCCTACTCAAGGCCCATGCATACGACGGCGTCGGCCACACTGGTGAGCTCGGTCTGTACAAGCTGGCTTGGTTCCTGCACTTCAAGGAGATCGCCCACCAGGTGAGGGAGCCGGGCGACACGCTGTATGTCATCGCCGCCACCCTCGGGACCCGCCGACGGGCGACGTCGGCCCGAGATGCTCTGCGGGAGGTGTGCGAACAGCTGGCGACCGACCGAGAGATCGTGCTGTGCGTATGGGACGCCGCGTCGAGCTGGGGAGTGCAGGTGGCGGACTACGGGCTGTGGGCGGTCCAGCGTGAACTCGAAGGACGGACCAGCCGGTGGCTCGAGACTCACGTCCATCCGACCTTGCGATCGGTGTTCTGCCCGTGGGGGCGGCGCGGCAAGAAGTAGGTGCCGACTATCCCACCTGGGGAAGCGGTCCCCTGGACCCCTTGTCGCCGGCCCACCCAGTGTGACACCGATCCGTGACAGTTCCCAGGGGCCCTTCCGGCGTTGAGTCCACCACCTGGCGACGGTCGAGCCGACGTGCGGGCGCGAAAGCCCCCTTCAGTCGGCCCCCACCGACGCCGTCACCCCCGCCATGCCCGCCACCTCCTACGAGGTCCGGGCCGAGCTGGAAGGCCGGCTCGAGCGTGACCTCCTGGGCCCCCGGACGGTGACACTGAGGAGCTCCGGGCCACCACGGCCACCATCACGCCCATCAGCCTTGTTGTGAAGGGGCAGCCGGTCCCCGGCATGCGGATCAGCGGGACGACCCCCGTCGGAGACCCCCTGCCCATCGGGAGGACCTGGGCCCGACACGGGGGCGCGGCGACCGGTCCGGGCTGACCCGTGGGGGTAGCCGCGGTACACGCGGACCCGCCGCCGGCTGCGTACATCCTGCTCGCCATCCGCCCACCCCCGGGAAGTTACGGCTTCCTACACCCGTTCCGGCTCAACGTCGTCGCCCGCTCGCGGCACCGAGCTGGGGGACAGCTGGGGGACAACTCGGCGGATCTGAACGGACCCGCGCGCGATCTGAACGGGGTCGCTATCCTGTGTCCTGCATCGTCACAGTTCAGACGGTGCTCAGAGACAGGTTCGAGCCCCGTCACTCACCCCACCCAGCCGCAGCCCCTCACCCCAGTGCGGGGCTGCGGCTGTGCGAGCACGTGTCGGACTTGGGATCTCGCGCGGCCAGCACGTAGGTTCCGCTATGACCCGCGCCCTCTCGGCGTGCGTCGCGGCCGAGCAGACGTGGAGGAGGGCAGATGCCTGCGATCGGTGACCTGGACGGACTGGACCAGCGGATTGTCGCCTACGTGCGCACTCTGGGTCCCAAGGACGACGGCAAGGTGCGGATCACCGGGCACGGGCTGGCCAGAGACCTCGGCGTCGACGTGGAGGAGGTCCGCCAGGCCCTGCGACGGCTGGAGGGCACCTACCTGCGCGCCGAGCGACGGATGGAGCCCACCAGCGAGCACTGGGACGTCTACGGCATCCGCGCCGACGTCACCGGGTGAGCCAGCTGACGCCGGTCAGCCCCTCGGGCAGGCGAGTTCACCGCGCCGCAACGCCCCTGATACTGTTCCGCCGGTCCACAGCACGCGCCGTTAGCTCAATTGGCAGAGCAGCTGACTCTTAATCAGCGGGTTCGGGGTTCAAGTCCCTGACGGCGCACCCAGGTCCTCATTCCCCTCCCTCCCCGCACGGGGTGGGACTGCTCAGCGCAGCAGCGAGCGCACCACCAAGACCGCGACGAGAGCACCGGCGCCGATCAGCGCATACCGCACCCGGGGCTCGGCCAGCCGCGCCTGCACGCTGCGTTTGGTGCTGTCGACCAGGCGCTTGGGGTTGGCTCTGGTGCTCAACTCGTCCAGGGTGCTGGCGAGCTGGTCGCGGGCGCGGTCGATGTCGCGCTCGATGCTGTCGGTGTCCCGGGCCACGTGTCCTCCATCTGCTGCGTGCATAGCCCTTGTCACCAGGCTCGTCGCACACCGTAGTGCAGGTATCCTGCCTCACCGTGAGCGACAAGACGATCCTGGCACCCGGTGATCTGGCCCCGGACTTCACCCTGCCGGACGCCGACGCGAACCCGGTGTCGCTGGCGGACTACCGCGACCGGCGCGTGGTGGTGTACTTCTACCCCGCTGCCGCAACACCCGGGTGCACCAAGCAGGCCTGCGACTTCCGCGACAGCCTTGGCCAGCTCAACGGCGCGGGGTTGGACGTCCTGGGTATCTCCCCTGACTCCCCGGTGAAGCTGGCCGCCTTCCGGGACTCCGAGGGGTTGAGTTTCCCGTTGCTCTCCGACACCGACCGGTCGGTGCTGACCCGGTGGGGCGCCTACGGCGAGAAGTCGATGTACGGCAAGATCGTCACCGGGGTGATCCGGTCCACGTTCGTCGTCGACGCCGGGGGCACGATCCGCCTCGCGCAGTACAACGTGCGGGCCACCGCGCACGTCGCGAAGCTGCTCCGCGAACTGAAGGTCTGAGCAGCACGATTCATGGGGCCGTAGCCCAACGGCAGAGGCACGCGGTTTAGGTCCGCGCCAGTGAGGGTTCGACTCCCTCCGGCCCCACGACGGGCGGTAGTAAACTCGGATGCGTGGACAGCCCGGCGCGACCCCGACGCGGTGCGCTCGTCGCGCTGGTCGTCGTGGTCTTCCTCGGCTGCCTGGCGTTGGGCTGGTGGCAGTGGGAGCGGTTCTCGGCGGGGGGGACGTTCCAGAACCTCGGGTACGCCCTGCAATGGCCACTGTTTGCGGTGTTCGCCGTGTACGCCTACCGCCGTTTCGTGCTCTTGGAGGCCGGGCAGGACCCCGCACAGCTGCGGGAGCGCCCGGTCACCGAACTGCCCGCTGGCATGCTGCCGGAGCGTCCCGCCCAGCCGCAGGTCCGCGACGGTGAGCTCACCGAGTACAACGCCTACCTGGCTGCGCTGGCAGCCCGCGACACCGGGAGCCAACCGTGAGCACCGCCACCCCGTTGAGCCCCCCGGTCGCCGCCGCGTTGCTGCGCTACCGGGTGATGGCCTACGTCACCGGGGTGCTGCTCATCGCGCTGACCATCTCGGTGGTGTTCAAGTACACCGTGGGCGACGGCGGGGCCACCAGCGTCGTCGGGGTGGCCCACGGCTGGATCTACATGGTGTACCTGCTGGTCACCCTGGACCTGTGGGTCAAGGCACGGTGGGCACCTCTGCCCGCCATCCTGGTGCTGCTGGCCGGCACGATTCCGCTGATGTCCTTCGTCGCCGAGCACCGGGTCACCCGCAGGGTCCGGGCTGCTCAGCCGCTCTGACGGCTCAGCTCGGCCAGCGCGGGCACCAGCTGGGCCAGCGCCCGGCCCCGGTGACTGACCGCGTCCTTCTCCTGCGGGGATAGCTCTGCCGCGCTGCGGTGCCCTCCATCGGGCACGAACACCGGGTCGTAACCGAACCCACCCGTACCCGCCGGTCTGCGGGCGATGCGCCCCGGCCATCGTCCGAGCACCACCTGCTCACCCACCCCCGGGACCACCAGTGCCGCGGCGCAGAGGAACGCTGCCCCGCGGCGCTCGTCGGGCACATCGGCCACCTGGGCGAGCAGCAGCGCGGTGTTGGCTGGGTCGTCGCCGTGGCGCCCGCACCACCGGGCCGAGAGCACGCCGGGCATGCCGTTCAGCGCGTCCACGCTGATCCCGGAGTCGTCGGCGAGGCACGCCAACCCGGTGGCGGCGGCCCCGTCGTGCGCCTTGGCCAGGGCGTTGCCGGCGAAATCCGGTGCCGTCTCCGGCGCCTCGTCGTAGGGTGCGATCGCATCCAGGCCGACCAACTGCACACCGCGCACCTGGGCGGCGTCCAGGATGCGCTGCAGCTCAGCGAGCTTCTTCCGGTTGCGGCTCGCGACGAGCAGCCGCATCAGCGCTTCTTGCCCACGGTCAGCTTCTCCGGCAGCGCCCCCGGGTAGGGTGCGGACAGGGCCTCGACCTGCAGCCGGGTGAGCTGCGCGCACCCCGCCAGCGCCAGCTCCAGCATGGCGTCGAGGGTGGTCTTGGGGAAGGTAGCGCCCTCTCCGGTGCCCTGGATTTCCACGAAGGTCCCGGCGTCGGTTGCCACCACGTTCATGTCCACCTCGGCCCGGGAATCCTCGGAATAGGGCAGGTCCAGACGCACCCGCCCGTCGACGACGCCGACGCTGACCGCGGCGATGGAACAGGACAACGGTTGCGGGTCGGCCAACGAACCCCGGGCGCCCAGCCAGGTCACCGCGTCGGCCAGCGCCACGTAGGCACCGGTAATGGCCGCGGTGCGGGTGCCACCGTCGGCCTGCAGCACGTCGCAGTCCATCGCGATGGTGTTTTCCCCGATCGACGCCAGGTCGATGCAGGCACGCAACGAACGCCCCACCAAGCGGCTGATCTCCTGGGTGCGCCCACCGACCCGACCCTTGACCGACTCGCGTGCGCTGCGTTCGTGGGTGGCGGCCGGCAGCATCGCGTACTCCGCCGTCACCCACCCCAGCCCTGACCCCTTTCGCCACCGCGGCACACCCTCGGTGACGCTGGCGGTGCACATCACCCGGGTGCTGCCGAACTCCACCAGCACCGATCCCGCTGGGTGGTCGGTGAAACCGCGGGTGATGCGCACCTCGCGGAGCTCGTCGTCGGATCGGCCATCGGCACGTGAGGACACGCGGCGAGCCTAACGGGCGGGCACGGCGACCCGGTACGACGGCACCGGTGGATGATCGGTGCCGTGATGACCTCAGGAAGCCTCGGCGCGCAGGCCCGGCGAGCGGCCGACAGCAGTGCTCTGGAGATGGTGGCGCGGGCCGGATACGCGGTGAGCGGTCTGCTGCACCTGCTGATCGGGGGCATCGCCGTGCGGTTGGCGACCGGCTCCGGCGGGCAGTCGGCCGACCAGAGCGGTGCGCTTGCGCAGGTAGCAGCGCAACCCTTCGGTCGCGTCGTGCTGTGGGTCGGGGTCGTGGGTTTCGCCGCCCTCGGCCTATCGCAGCTCGGTGAGGCGGTCTGGGGTGGCCGCGGCGGTGACCGCACCGACCGCGCCAAGCAGGTCGGCAAGACTGGCGGCAAGGCGGTGGTCTACCTGGCCCTCAGCGTGAGCACCCTGTCCTTCGCCCGGGGCGCCAGCAACTCCAGTTCGAAGCAGAGCTCCGACGTGACGGCGACGCTGCTGCAGTCCGGTGGCGGCCGGGTGCTGGTGATGGCGATCGGCCTGGTAGTGGTCGGTGTCGGGGGCTACCACATGGTCAAGGGAGCCAGGAAGAAGTTCCTCGCGGACCTGGCGGGCAACGCCGGCGGTGACGTGGGCCGCGCGGTCGTCCGGATCGGGCAGGTCGGCTACCTGGCCAAGGGCGTAGCACTGATCGTGGTGGGCGTGCTGTTTGTGGTGGCCGCCGTCCAGGCCGACCCGTCGCAGGCGAGAGGGCTGGACGGTGCGTTGACGACCCTCGGCCGCCAGCCGGGTGGTCCGGTCCTCCTCGTGCTGGTGGGGATCGGGTTCGTAGGCTACGGCCTGTACTCCTTTGCCCGCGCCCGCTACGCACGGATGTGATCACGTCGAGCCGCGGGGCGCTGCTGCAGGACCGTTGGCTCGCTCAGGAGTGTCGACGGGGTTGAGGTCGAGGACTTCCCTGGCCCGGACGGCGTGCACCTCACCGTCGAACTCCGCCGCCGCCTCCGCGACCACGGCATCGACCGACGTCCACGGCGGGATGTGGGTGAGCAGCAACCGCCCCACGTGGGCGTCGCGGGCCAACGCACCGGCCTGGGTGCCGGACAGGTGCACCCCCACCGGGCGCCCCAGTGAGTGCGTCCACGAGGCCTCGGCCAGCAGCACGTCCGCACCCCTGGCGAGCTCAAGGACGGCCTCGCACGCGCCGGTGTCGCCGGTGTAGACCAGCGTGGTCCCCGCCTGGTCGGTGATCCGCATGCCGTACGCCTCGCACGGGTGCTCCACCACGGCGACCCGCACCCGCCACGACCCGATGCGCAGCGCCTTGTCGGTGTCCCACTCGCGCACGTCCAGGACGTCGGAGACGTCGTCGACCTCGCCTCCGCGTTCGGCTGCCGCCGCCCCCAGCCGGTGCGCCGCTCCCGCCGGCGCGTACACCGTGCTGCGACCCGCCGGTGGAGACGGGTGATGGCGACGCCACACCACCAGGCCCGTCACGTCGAGGCAGTGATCGGCATGCAGGTGGCTGAGCAGCACCGTTGGCGTCGTCGGGTCGACGTGGGCCTGTAACGCCCCGAAGCTGCCCCCGCCGAGGTCCAGCACCAGTGGCGGCGCACCCGGGTCGGTGAGCAGGTAACCGGAGGCAGGCGATTCGGGTCCAGGCACACTGCCCGAGCACCCCAGCACAGTGAGTTCCATGTTCGGCATGTTGCCACCCGGCACCGTCAGGACGACGTGGCGGCGACCACTGTCAACTCCGGACCGAGGAAGCGGCGACCGAGCCGGGCGAAGTGCTCCGGGTCCCCGGTGGCCAGGAACGTCCGGGCCGGCGCTTCGCCACCGTGCTCGCGCAGCAAGTCCTCGGTGGTGAGCACCTTGAGCACGTCCTTGGCGGTCTCCTCCGCGCTGGAGACCAGGCTCACCTGCTCCCCCATCACCAGTTGCAGCACCCCAGACAACAGCGGGTAGTGGGTGCAGCCGAGCACCAGGGTGTCCACGTCCGCGGCCTGCAGCGGTTCCAGGTACGCCTGGGCGAGTCCGAGCACCTGGCGGCCGCTGGTCACGCCTCGTTCGACGAAGTCGACGAACCGGGGACAGGCCACCGAGGTGAGTTCCACCGCGGGAGCGGCGCCGAACGCGTCGTCGTAGGCCCGCGACGCCACCGTCGCGCGGGTTCCGATCACACCCACCCGCCCGGTCCGGGTGGCGGCCACCGCCCGTCGCACCGCCGGCAGCACCACCTCCACGACGGGCACCGGATACCGTTCGCGGGCATCACGCAGGCACGCCGCCGACGCGGTGTTGCAGGCGATCACCAGCGCTTTGACCCCACGATCGACCAGGTCGTCGGCAACCGCCAGCGCGTGCGAGCGCACCTCGGCGATGCTCAGCGGACCGTAGGGCTCGTGCGCGGTGTCCCCGACGTAGACCACCGACTCGTCGGGCAGTTGGTCGATGATCGCGCGGGCCACCGTCAACCCGCCGACGCCGGAGTCGAAGATGCCGATCGGCGCTTCTCGGCTCACGCCCGCGGTGCCCGGCGCGCCCGGTGCGCCCGCCGCCGCGACAGAACCGCCGCCGCGGCCACCCCGCCCAGCGCTCCGAACAGGTGCCCCTCCCAGCTGACCCCAGCCTGGCCGGGCAGCACCCCCCACAGCACTCCGCCGTAGACCACGCCGAGCAGCAACCCCAGCAGGACCTGCCCGATACTGGCGTTGAACACCCCGCGCACCAGCAGGTAGGCCAACCAGCCGAACACCAGCACCGACGCGCCCAGGTGCACCGTGCCGGCTGCGCCGAACACCCACACCCCCAGACCACCGATCAACCACACAGCGGCGGTCACCACCACACCGCGGCGCAGCCCGCCCAGCGCCACCAGGAAACCGAGCACTCCCAGCGGCACTGTGTTCGCGCCGAGGTGGGTGAAGTCGCCGTGCAGCAACGGCGCCCACAGCACACCCCACAACCCGTCCAGGCTGCGCGGGGTGACCCCGGCGTCGAAGAACTGGGCGTCGAACAGGGTCCCAGTGGCAGCGTCGAAGACCTCCAGCAGATACAGCAGCGCGATGCCACCCAGCGTGGCCGCCGCCGCGCGCGGCCACGTCGGAGTGCGGCCCGGCCTGGCGGTCATGCCTGCATCCGTCATGCCCCCAGCGGTTATGCCCACAGTTCACCCTCCAGTGCGGCTTCGGCCTCCTCCAGTGTGCCTGCGTACGCCCCGGTTGACAGGTACTTCCACCCGGCGTCGCAGACGATGAACGCAATGTCCGCGCGCTGGCCGGCTTTGACGGCCTTGCGCCCCGCGGCCAGCGCCGCGTGCACGATCGCCCCGGTGGAGAACCCGGCGAAGATGCCCTCCTGCTCGATCAGCTCCCTGGTGCGCCGCAACGCATCACGCGGCCCAACGGAGAATCGGGTGGTCAGCACGGACGGGTCGTAGAGCTCCGGCACGAAACCCTCGTCGATGTTGCGAAGCCCGTACACCAGCTCGCCGTAGCGCGGTTCCGCGGCGATGACCTGCACCCCGGGGACGTGCTCGCGTAGGTAACGCCCGGCCCCCATCAGGGTGCCGGTGGTGCCCAGCCCGGCCACGAAATGGGTGATCTCCGGCAGGTCGGCGAGCAGTTCCGGGCCGGTCGACTCGTAGTGCGCCAACGCATTCGCCGGGTTGCCGTACTGGTAGAGCATCACCCAGGTGGGGTTGGCCGCGGCGAGTTCCTTCGCCATGGCCACTGCCTGGTTGGATCCCCCCGCGGCCGGTGAGGAGATGATCCGCGCCCCGTGCATCAGCAGCAGTTGGGTGCGCTCGATGGAGGTGTTCTCCGGCATGACGCAGACGATGTCGTAACCCTTGAGCCGGGCGGCCATCGCCAGCGAGATCCCGGTGTTGCCGCTGGTCGGCTCCAGGATGGTGCACCCGGGGGTGAGGCGGCCTTCCGTTTCAGCCACTTCGATCATCTTCAGCGCCGGGCGGTCTTTGACCGAACCGGTGGGGTTGCGGTCCTCCATCTTCGCCCACAGCCGAACCGGGGACTCGCCCTTCCACTGCGGGGACAGCCGAGGCAGGCCGATCAGCGGCGTGCCGCCCAGGGAGTCCAGCAGCGAGTCGAAGCGGGCCACGACTAGACGGCACCCCCGGCGACGGCCGGCAAGATCGTGACCTCGTCACCGTCGGTGACCGCGGTATTCAGCCCGCCGGAGAAGCGGACGTCTTCGTCGTTGACGTACACGTTGACGAAGCGGTGCAACTTGCCCTCGGTGACCAACCGGCCCTTGAGGCCGTCGTGGCGAGCGTCGAGGTCGTCAATCACCTGGCCGAGCGTGCCGCCACTGGCCGGCACGATTTTCGCGCCGTCGGTATGCGTGCGCAGGATGGTGGGGACGGACACGGTGACAGCCACGGCTTGCTCCAGGATCGATGCGGTTGGGTTCGTTAGGACGAACCGCGCACGCGGGCGCGGTGTTCCCCGTCAGGCTCAGTAGGACTCGACCACTTCGACAGGTTCCTCGGTGACCACCCCGTCGCGGATCCGGTAACTGCGCAGCTCGTGGGTGTCAGGGTCCCGGGTGGAGACCAACACGTAGTGCGCGTCGGGTTCGGCGGCGAAGCTGACATCGGTGCGGCTCGGGTAGGCCTCGGTGGCGGTGTGGGAGTGATAGATCACCACCGGGACCTCGTCCGCGGCGTCCATCTGCCGCCAGACGCGCAGCTGCTCGCCGGAGTCGAAGCGGTAGAAGGTCGGCGAGCGCTCGGCGTTCAGCATGGCCACGAACCGCTCGGGACGGTCGGCGCCCTCCGGTCCGGCGATGATGCCGCAGGCCTCGTCGGGGTGGTCGGCGCGAGCGTGCGCCACCATCGCCTTGACCAGGTCGTCGCGGATCCGCAGCACGCCGGCATCCTACGGCGGGCACCCGGCGGGGTGGGCCTTACCGCCTCGGCAGGAACGTCGACGGCAGGACCTGGCGATAGCTGGGGATGCCGGCCAGACCCTCGGCGGCGAGCACGGCGTGCACCACGGCGCGTGCGACGCAGTCCGCGGCAACGGCGGTGATGGCATCCAGCACGGCCACCTCGACCTGCCCCGCGCCGGTGGCCAGCGCGAACACCGTGTCGCCGTCAAGCATCGAGTGCGCCGGGCGCACCGCCCTGGCCAGCCCGTCGTGGCCGGTCACCGCCATCCGCCGGCACTGCGCCTTGCTGAGCCCGGCGTCGGTGGCCACCACCCCGATCGTGGTGTTCAGCCGCGACGGCGGCCCGGCGAGTCCCGGCGCACGCCCACCGAGGCGCGCCGCGGCATTCACCTCGGCGGCTACCGGTGCCCGCAGACCGAACTCACCGGCCAGCTCGTGATCCAGCCCCCAGGGTAGGCCGGTGCGCACGTCGAATACCGCACCAGCCGGGTTCACCGCCACCAGGGCCGCGACGGTGGTCCCAGCGGCCGGCCCATCGGCCAACACCACGCTGGCGCTGCCCACACCACCCTTGAGCACCCCGGCCACCGCCCCAGCCCCCGCGCCGACGCAACCCTGCGCCACGTCCAACCTCGCCGCCTCACACGCCCGCCTGCCGAACCCCGCGTCCGGGACGTTGCCGAACTCGCCGGTGTGCAGGTCGAACAGCACCGCGGCCGGGACGATCGGCACGACATGCTCCGGCGATGGGCCGACCGGGAAGCCGTGACCGCGCTCGGCCAACCAACCCAGCACGCCGTCGGCGGCCGCCAACCCGTAGGCGCTGCCCCCGGTGAGCACCACCGCGTGCACCTGCTGCACCAGATGGGTGGGATCCAGCAGGTCGGTCTCCCGAGTGCCGGGACCACCCCCGCGCACATCCACCCCGGCCGTCGCTCCGTCCGCCACCAGGACGACGGTGGTGCCGGTGGCCCAGCCGCCCCCGATCCGCTGCACCTGCCCGACGCTCACGCCGGCGACGTCGGTCAGGCTGTTGCGCGGACCCGGCATCACGACAGCAATCCCCTCACTGCAGCAGCGCCTGCACCAGGGAGTCCTGCATCCAGGTCAGCCAGTGGTACACCCCGAGGTGACCGGCACGCGGGTCACCTTCGGGCAGTTGGTCGGGGGTGTCGGCGTCGATCTCCAGCACGGTGCCCAACGACAACCGGACGTCATTGATCGCCACCAGCCAGGCGTCGGCCTGTTCCGGGTTCAGGACTACCTTGCCGCCCAGCGGTGGGCAGGTGGCCAGCAGCGCCGCCGCCGCCGTGCGCTTGCGTTCCACGATCGCCGGTTCGTGCAGGCTGCGCAGGGCCGCGGCCGCGTCGGGCCCGGTCTCGGCGGCGTCGTCCTCCGCGCCGTGCGGTGCGTCCGGACGGTGGAAGGACGGCAGTAGCCGCGCCAGCGCGCCGTCCTCGGGCGGGGTGCTGTGCCCGGTGTGCAACCCGGTTAGCTCGGCCAGCTCGTCCTGCGGGACGCTCGCAGCGCGCTCGGCCAGCATCTCCTCGATCGAGGCCACCATGCCGCGGAGCACGGCCGCCTCCTGCGCTTCGAGCTCCGAACGCAGCCGAGGGCCACTCATCGACACCTTGCGGGTCCAGGGCTGCACAATCCTCCGTCTGGGTACTGCGGCGGTCGGGGTCAGTCTCGTTGCAGGGTCGCCCACAGCCCGGCACCCTGCAGCTTGGCCACGTCGGCCTCCATCTTCTCCCGCGGCCCGGACGTCACGGCGGCTCGTCCCTGCGTGTGTACCTGCATCATCAACTGGGTGGCCTTGGCCTTGCTCATTCCCAGTAGCTTCTGGAACACATACGTCACGTAGTGCATCAGGTTGACAGGGTCGTCCCACACCACGGTGACCCACGGGCGTTCGGGTTCCACGGCCTCGTCGGCGACGCTGTCGGGATCGGCCCTGGGCGCGACCTCCAATGGTGCAGCCATGCCGACCAGCCTACGACGCGACGCCCGGCTCGTAGAGTGCCTCGCCGTGACGTCCTGGCCGAATCCAGCCCTGTGCACCGACTCCTACGAGCTGACCATGCTGTCGGCCGCGTTGCGCGACGGCACAGCGGGGCGGCGGTGCTCCTTCGAGGTGTTCGCCCGGTCGTTGCCGCCCGGCCGGCGTTACGGGGTGGTCGCCGGCACCGGCCGTCTGTTGCCCCTGCTCTCGCAGTTTCGCTTCGGCCCCACCGAACTCGACGCGGTGGCGTCGACGGTGGACGAGTCGACACTGCGGTGGTTGCGCGACTACCGCTTCACCGGGGACGTCGAGGGCTACCGCGAGGGTGAGCTGTACTTTCCCGGGTCGCCGGTGCTCACTGTCACCGGGACCTTCGCCGAGTGCGTGCTGCTGGAGACGGTGGTGCTCTCGGTGCTCAACCACGACAGCGCGGTGGCCTCTGCCGCGGCCAGGATGGTCGGTGCCGCCGGGGGGCGTGGGCTGATCGAGATGGGGTCGCGGCGCACCCACGAGGATGCCGCGGTGGACGCCGCCCGCGCCGCCTACCTGGCCGGCTTCGACGCCACCTCCAACCTGGCGGCCGGGCGCCGGTACGGGGTCCCCACCTCCGGCACCAGCGCCCACTCCTTCACCCTGCTGCACACCCGCGACGGCCACCCCGACGAGGCGAGTGCCTTCCGCGCCCAGGTCGACGCCCTGGGGGTGGGCACTACGCTGCTGGTGGACACCTACGACATCACCCGGGGAATCGCGACCGCGGTCGAGGTGGCCGGGCCGACGCTGGGTGCGATCCGCATCGACTCCGGCGACCTCGGGGTGCTGGCCGCACGGGCGCGCGAGCAGCTGGACCGACTGGGGGCGGTCAACACCCGGGTGGTGCTCTCCGGCGACCTCGACGAGCACGCTATCGCCGCGCTGCGCGCCGAACCGGTGGACGCCTACGGGGTGGGCACGTCCCTGGTCACCGGGTCAGGTGCCCCCACCGCAGGCATGGTCTACAAGCTGGTGACTGTGGACGGAGCGCCGGTCGCCAAGCGCAGCAGCCAGAAGGAATCCCGCGGCGGGGTTAAGCGCGCTGTGCGCCGGGCGCGGGAGAGCGGCACCGCGGTCGAGGAGCTGGTGCACCCAGCCGGTGCGCGTCCGCCGCTGGATACCCATGACCGGCACCTGGTGGTCGCCATGATGGCCTCCGGCGAGCTGCTGGCCGGGCTGGCGAGCCTGTCCGAGAGCCGCGCGCACCTGCGGGCAGCCCTGGTGAGCCTGCCGTGGGAGGGGCTGAAGCTGTCCCGCGGCGAGCCCGCGATCCCTACCACCTTCCTGCCCTGACCGGTAGCCTTCGCCACCGTGCCCGACCTACCCCCCGTTTCCACTCTGCTCACGGCGGCGGTCAGCGCGGTCGGAGGCACCGAGCGCACCGGGCAGGTACAGATGGCCTCGGCCGTCGCGCACGCCCTGGACACCGGTCAGCACCTCGCGGTGCAGGCCGGTACCGGTACCGGTAAGTCGCTGGCCTACCTGGTGCCCGCCATCGCGCACGCGGTGAAATCCGGCCGCACCGTCGTGGTCTCGACCGCCACCATCGCCCTGCAACGACAACTGGTGGACCGCGATCTGCCGCGCCTGGCTGAGGCCCTGACCCCGCTGCTGCCCCGCGCCCCGGAGTTCGCGATCTTAAAGGGCCGGCGCAACTACCTGTGCCTGCACCGGTTGGCCGCCGGCGCACCGGAGGACCCCGACGCCGCGCTGTTCGACCCGTTCGCGGTGTCCCGGATGGGCCGTGAGGTGGCCCGGTTGCACCAGTGGGCCGAACAGAGCCCCGGTGGGGACCGCGACGAGCTGGTGCCCGGGGTCAGCGAACAGGCCTGGCGGCAGGTGAGCGTCTCAGCGCGGGAATGCCTCGGCGTCTCGCGGTGCCCCATCGGGATGGACTGCTACGCCGAGCGGGCCCGGGCCGCCGCGGCCAGGGTCGACGTGGTGGTCACCAACCACGCATTGCTGGCCATCGACGCGATCACCGAAGTGTCGGTGTTGCCCGAGCACGACGTGGTGGTGGTCGACGAGGCGCACGAGCTGGTGGACCGGGTAACAGCGGTCGCCACGGCGGAGTTGTTCGGCGGTGCGGTGACCGCAGCGGCTCGGCGCTGCACCAAGCTGGTCGACGACCGCGACGTGGATGAGCTGCTGGCCGCCGCGGACGCACTGACTCTGGTGCTCACCGAGGTACCCGTCGGCCGGTGGGAGGCCCTACCCACTGGTGCTGGCGCTCCGCTGGCTGCGGTGCGCGACGCGGCGTGGGCGTGTCGCACCGCGATCGGGCCGGCTAGGGCCGCCCAGCTCGGCACCGACCCGGAAGCCGCTGCGGCCCGCACCGCCGCCCTGGCCCTGCTCGATGAGGTGCACGAGACGTGCGTGCGGGTGCTCACCGGCTACGACGAACCGGACCCGGTACGGCGCAAGGACGTGGTGTGGCTGACCGATGACGACCGGCGCGGGCGGCTGGTGCGAGTAGCGCCACTGTCGGTGGGTGGGCTGCTGCGCGCCAAGCTCTTCGACACCGCCACGGTGGTGCTCACCTCCGCGACGCTGGCCCTCGGCGGCAGCTTCGACGCCCTGGCCCGCCAATGGGGCCTGCCCGCGCAGCGCACCAGCACACCGAGAACCAGCACGCCGAGCATCGCGACGGCCAGCGGCAAGCCGGTCCCCCACGACGACGCCACCCCGGACTGGACCAGCCTGGACGTGGGTTCGCCGTTCAACCACGCCGGCGCCGGCATCCTCTACGTCGCAGCGCATCTGCCGCCACCCGGGCGCGACGGCCTGGCCGCGTCCTACCTGGACGAGATCGAGGGCCTGGTCGCCGCCGCCGGTGGACGAACGCTGGGCCTGTTCTCTTCGATGCGGGCGGCCAAGACGGCCGCCGAGGCGATGCGGGAGCGGCTGGACACCCCGGTGCTCTGCCAAGGCGACGACGCCACCGGCGCGCTGATCAGCGCCTTCGCCGCCGACGAACGGACATCCCTGTTCGGGACCCTGTCGCTGTGGCAGGGCGTGGACGTGCCTGGACGCTCGCTGACGCTGGTGATTCTGGACCGCATCCCGTTCCCCCGCCCGGACGACCCACTGCTGGTGGCTCGGCAGCGCGCGGTGGACAGCGCCGGCGGCAACGGGTTCCTCACCGTGGCCGCCAGCCACGCCGCGCTGCTGCTCGCGCAGGGCGTGGGACGGTTGCTGCGCGGCATGGACGACCGCGGTGTGGTGGCGGTCCTCGATCCTCGGTTGGTGACGGCCCGTTACGGCAGTTACCTGCGGGCGTCGCTGCCGCCGTTCTGGCAGAGCACCGACCCGCAGGTGGTCCGCGCCGCGCTGGCGCGACTCACCCGCTGAGCTGCGGCTTAGCGAGTGCCCCACCGACCACCAGGGCTGCACCGACAGGGAGGTATGACGAGGTTCCTGCCTGCACCCTCCGCCCCACCCGACCGTGAGATGCGTTCACCCAGGCGGGTCGGCGCGCAGCGGGGTTAGCATGAGGTGGTGGGCGAGGAATCCGGGTTGCGCATCGGCACCGCTGAGCGGGAGCGTGCACACACCGCGCTCGCCGAGCACTTCAGCCAGGGCCGCTTGGATGTCGCCGAGTTCGAGGAACGCTCCGGGTTGGTCGCCGTCTCCCGGACCAGCGGTGACCTCGCCGAGCTATTCCTTGACCTGCCAGGGGGGATGCCCGGTCCGACACCAACACCCGGGCGCGAGCTGAGCCCACTGCGGCGGGTCCCCGACGCGGACACACTGCGCCTGATCGCTATCCTCGGGCTGGTGGTGCTGGCCGGCGGCGGCCTGGCGGGGGCTAACCCGTGGCTGTTGTTCCTGCTGATCCCGATCTCCCGAGGGTTGCGCCACCAGCAGTGGGGTAGCACCCAGCACGGCTCTCGGTCACAGCGCCAGCGCTGACCACCCCCCCCCCCCCCGGGGGGGGGCAGGCTCAGCTGATCGGCACCCGGCGAACCAGGCCGTCGCGGGCGTCGGCGGCTTCGATCTCGTCGCGGGTCACACCCAGGACGAACAGCACCGCATCCAGGTAGGGATGCGACAGTGCGGCGTCGGCCACCTCACGCAACGCAGGCTTGGCGTTGAAGGCGATTCCCAGACCGGCCGCGGCCAGCATGTCGATGTCGTTGGCGCCATCGCCCACGGCCACCGTCTGCTCCAGTGGCACCCCGGCGCGAGCGGCGAAACGTCGCAATGCCACGGCCTTGCCTGCCCGGTCCACCACGTCGCCGACCACCCGGCCGGTGAGCATGCCGTCGACAATCTCCAGGGTGTTGGCGGCGACGAAATCCAACTCCAGCTCGTGGGCCAGGGAATCGATCACCTGGGTGAAGCCGCCGGAGACCACCCCGCAGTGAAACCCCAACCGCCGCAGCGTGCGGATCGTCGTCCGCGCACCCGCGGTGAGTTCCAGTGACTGCGCCACATCCTCGAGCACCGTCGCCGGCAGGCCCGCCAGCAGGGCCACCCGCCGGGTCAGCGACTCGGCGAAGTCCAGCTCCCCGCCCATGGTCGCCGCCGTCATCTCCGCCACCACCGCCTGCTGCCCCGCGTGGGCGGCCAGCATCTCGATGACCTCGCCCTGCACCAGCGTGGAGTCCACGTCGAAGACGATCAGCCGCTTGGCCCGTCGGGCTAACCCGGCGCGCTCTACCGCGACGTCCACACCTTCCCGCGCGGCCACCGCGGCCAGCGCGGCGCGCAAGTCGGCGTCGTCGCTGCCCGCCCGGTCGTGGGCGGCTGTGATGAGTAACTCCAGCCCGGTCACCGGGTAGTCGGCCACTCCACGGATGGAGTCGATGTTCGCCCCGCGCGCAGCGAGCTCGTGGGCCAGCGCAGTGAGGGCCCTGGCGCTGACCGGCCGACCCAGTACCACCACGGCGTGGCTGGAAGACAATCGCGGCGCTACCGAGCTGGGGGCGATGTCCACGTCGACCTGCACCCCGACGGTGGCCATCGCCTGGCGCACGGCATCGCGCAAGGCCGGCGGGTCACGCGGGCAACTCACCAGGGCGCCCAGGGTCAGCCGACCTCGGATGACGACCTGTTCGACGTCAAGAACGTCGACGTCGTGGCTGGTGAGAGCGCCGAACAATACCGACGTCACCCCGGGTCGGTCTACGCCGGTCACGGTGACCAGCACGGTTGTGCCGGTGGGGATCACAGGGTCGGGCAGTGGCCGGGTATCACCGAGATGTGGGGTCGTCGCCGTTGGTGGCGTCGGGTTCCATCACGTTGGCGATCTTCTCCGATGGGGCACCGTTGCGCGTGGCCCCGGTGTGCGCCTCGATCCGCATGCGCTCGACCATGTGCGGGTAGTGCAGCTCGAACGCCGGGCGTTCAGAGCGGATGCGGGGGAGCTCGGCGAAGTTGTGCCGCGGCGGCGGGCAACTGGTGGCCCACTCCAGGGAGTTGCCGTAGCCCCACGGATCATCGACGGTAACCACCTCGCCGTAGCGGTAGGACTTGAACACGTTCCACACGAACGGCAGGATCGACGCCCCGAGGATGAACGCCCCGATCGTGGAGATGGTGTTCAGGGTGGTGAACCCGTCGGTGGGCAGGTAGTCGGCGTAGCGGCGTGGCATGCCCATGTTGCCCAGCCAGTGCTGCACCAGGAACGTGGTGTGGAAGCCGATGAAGGTGGCCCAGAAGTGGAACTTGCCCAGGGTCTCGTCGAGCATCCGGCCGGTCATCTTCGGGAACCAGAAGTAGATACCCGCGTAGGTGGCGAAGACGATGGTGCCGAACAGCACGTAATGGAAATGCGCCACCAGGAAGTAGGTGTCGGAGACGTTGAAGTCGATGGGTGGGCTGGCCAGCAGTACCCCGGTGAGCCCGCCGAACAGGAACGTGATGAGGAACCCGATGGAGAACAGCATCGGCGTCTCGAACGTCAACTGCCCCTTCCACATGGTGCCGATCCAGTTGAAGAACTTCACCCCGGTGGGGACCGCGATGAGGAAGCTCATGAAGGAGAAGAACGGCAGCAGCACCGCGCCGGTGGCGTACATGTGGTGCGCCCACACCGCGGTGGAGAGCGCTCCGATGGCCAGGGTGGCGTACACCAGGCCCTTGTAGCCGAACAGCGGTTTGCGGCTGAACACCGGGAAGATCTCGCTGACGATGCCGAAGAACGGCAACGCCACGATGTACACCTCGGGGTGGCCGAAGAACCAGAACAGGTGCTGCCAGAGGATGACCCCACCGTTGGCCGGGTCGAACACGTGCGCGCCCAGATGGCGGTCGGCCAGCAGCCCGAACAGGGCGGCGGTCAGGATTGGGAACGCCAGCAGGATGAGGATGCACGTCACCAAGATGTTCCAGGTGAAGATCGGCATCCGGAACATCGTCATCCCCGGTGCCCGCAAACACACCACCGTGGTGATCATGTTGACCGCACCCAGGATCGTGCCCAGCCCAGCGATGGCGAGCCCGGTGATCCACAAATCCGCCCCCGCCCCCGGGGAGTACACCGCACTCGACAGGGGGGTGTAGGCGAACCACCCGAAGTCCGCCGCCCCACCCGGGGTGATGAACCCGGAGATCACCACCAGCCCACCAAACAGGTACAGCCAGTAAGAGAATGCGTTCAGCCGGGGAAACGCCACGTCCGGGGAGCCGATCTGCAGCGGCAGAATGTAGTTGGCGAACCCGAACAAGATCGGGGTTGCGTACAGCAGCAACATGATCGTGCCGTGCATGGTGAACAACTGGTTGTACTGCTCGTTGCTCAGAAACTGCAGCCCGGGGCGAGCGAGCTCGGCCCGCATCAGCAACGCCATCAAACCACCGGCGATGAAGAACGCGAACGACGTCACCAAATACATCAGGCCGACCGTCTTGCAGTCCGTCGTGTGAATCAGCTGCAGGACGAAGGAGCCCTTCCTCGCCTCCCGGACCGGATACGGCCGGGTGACAACGGGCTGGGGCGCTAGGGCCGTCACTGATCCTCCTGCGTTGCTCGCACACACCGAACTCCGGCTCGCAGATGTTATCCCGCGCCGGGTTCCGCCGCGTCTCCGGCCCGGCACCGGCTCCGGTGCGCGCCGGTGCACAGCTACGCTGCGACCCGAGGGCTGCGGCCGATGCTCGACGTCGTCGACGATGGCGGGCCGCCATCCCGCTCTACGACACGGTCAGCCAGTGCGCGGCCTGTTCGTCGAGGACGGCGTCCACGTGCACCGGGGGTCTCCCTCATTATCGTAGGAGGAGTCAACGCGAGTCGTTGACAAATCAGGAGCGTCAGGGAATTCTTGACGACGTCGAGGTCGCCGCAGCGACCGCAAGCACGGCATCCCGGCGCCGACATCTTGCACGCCTGGCGCAATGTCTTGCGCGTCGCGGAGCAGGACTAAGGCGGCGAGAGCCGGATCATCGCCGTCGGTCCCGCCCGCAACGGTGCACTCCTCGAACTGGTCGTCGTCCCCGCCGACGAGCCGGCCCGCGTGATCCACGCCGACTACGCCCGCCGATCCTTCCTCGACCAAATGAGGTGATGACCATGCCCCCCACCCACACCAAACCCACCGCGGCCGAAGATGCCAACGCACCGACAAGTGGCTCGACAGCCTCGACCCCACTCAGCTCGACTTCCGCGACGCCAGCTACGTCCGCGCAATCGTCACCGCCAACGAGACCCTCGCCGCGGCCGAGGAGAACCTGCGCAAGGCCGTCGCCGACGCGCGGGCGGCCGGAGACTCCTGGACAGTCATCGGCGTCGCGCTCGGGACGAGCAAGCAGGCCGCGCACGAGCGGTTCCGAGCATTCGTCGAACACTGAACTTGCCATACCTGCCATCTCAGCTTCGGGCACAGCTGGTCGAGCTACCAGTGATCAACAGTTGTGCCGTTTGCGATCGTCTCCGGGACGGTGACCCGCTGGCGAAGCCTTCTCCACGAGTGTCGGCTTCACGAGCTTCCTCTACGCCACGAGTGGGGCAGGCGCGGGGTCTTGCGCTCCTCACTCTCAGTCCAGCGGCACGGTGACGCGCGGGAGCAGCAGCTGCACCAGCGGACCGATGGCCAGCGCGTAGACGACGGTGCCGACCCCGAGCATCCCGCCGAGCAGGACGCCGAGCACGACCACGACGACCTCGATGCCGGTGCGCACCAGGCGCACCGACCGTCCGGTGCGCCGGACCAGCCCGGTCATCAGGCCGTCGCGCGGACCGGGTCCGAGCTGCACCCCGATGTAGGCGGCGGTGGCGAGCGCGTTCAGCGCGACGCCGACGACGACCAGCGCCACCCGCAGCGGCAGCCCGGAGCCCTCCGGCAGGACGGCAAGCGAGGCGTCCAAGGAAAGGCCGATCACCAGCACGTTGCTGATGGTTCCGACGCCGGGCCGCTGACGAAGCGGGACCCACGTGAACAGGACGACGGCGCCGATCAGGATGCTGACTGTCCCGAGCGTCAGCCCGGTGCTGCGCGACAGCCCCTGGTCGAGCACGCTCCACGGCACCAGCCCCAGTTCGGCGCGCACGAGCAGCGCGATCGACAGGCCGTACAGCGCGAGCCCAGCGTAGAGCTGGCCGAGCCGGCGGGGCAGCCGCCGGCCGCGCGGCCGCGCGACCGGTCCGGGCGTTGTGTCGGCGGACGCCGGCCCGAGCTGGGGCACGGCGGGCGGTCCGGTCTCAGTCACCAGGGCAGTGTGCCGCACGATTGGCCTGCTGGACGCAGGCCAATCCGCCTGATTGGCTGTTCGAATGCTCCCCCTGATCTCCACCGCACGGCTCGGCGAGCTCGCCGGCAGGCTGTCCGATGACCGCCCGCCGCTGTACGCCGCGCTCGCGACCCGGCTCCAGCTGCTGGTGGCCGACGGGCGGCTGCCGGTCGGGACCCGACTGCCGGCCGAGCGCGACCTGGCCGCCGTCCTGCACGTCAGCCGGGCCACCGTCACGTCGGCGTACGGGCGGCTGCGCGAGGACGGGTGGGCCGACGCGCGGCAGGGGTCGGGCACGTGGACCCGGCTGCCGGCCGGTCCGGCGCTCGGCTCGTGGGCGCCCTCGCCGGTCGCGCCCGGCGTCATCGACCTGGCGCACGCCGCTCCCGCGGCCCCGCCGCAGGTCAGCACCGCTTTCGCGACGGCCCTGTCGGACCTGCCGCGGCTGCTGCCCGGCCACGGCTACGCCCCGCACGGGCTGCCCGAGCTGCGCGCCCGCATCGCCGACCGCTTCGCCGCCCGCGGACTACCCACGACCGTCGAGCAGGTGCTGGTGACCGGCGGCGCCTTGCACGCGCTGTCCCTCGCGCTCGGAGTGCTGGCCGGGCCGGGCGACGGCGTGCTTGTCGAGGACCCCAGCTATCCGAACGCGCTCGACCTCGTCCGCAGCCAGGGGTCGGTGCTCGTGCCTGTGGCCGTCGACGCCGCCGACCCGGACGCCGCCGTGCGCGAGCTGACGCGCACCGCGCGCTCGAGCCGTGCGCGCGCGGCCTACCTGGTCCCCGACTTCGCCAACCCCACCGGCCTGCTGCTCGACGAGGCGCACCGCCGGCGGTTGGCCGTCGGGCTCGAGCAGGCGGGCACGGTCACCGTCGTCGACGAGACGTTGGTCGAGACCGGCCTCGACATCGCGGCACCGCTGCCGTTCGCGGCCACGGCCCGGCCTTCGGCCACCGTCACCGTCGGCTCGATGAGCAAGGCCTTTTGGGGTGGCCTGCGGCTGGGGTGGCTGCGCGCCGAGGTCGACGTTGTGCAGCACGCCGCGCAGGCACTCGCCCGCACCCACCTGTCGCTGCCCGTGCTCGAACAGCTCGCCGCCTGCCGCCTGCTCGACGCCGCCGACGAGGTCCTGCCCGCGCACCGCGCGCGGCTGCGCGCCTCGCGCGAGGCCCTAGTCACCGGACTTCGCTTGACGCTGCCGCACTGGGAGGTGCGGCTGCCGCCCGGCGGGCTGGTGCTGTGGTACCGGCTGCCGGCTGGGCGGTCGTCGAGCGCACTGGCAGCCGCGGCCGAGCGGCACGGGCTGCGGCTGGCGGCCGGTCCCCGGTTCGCCACCGGGTCCGGCTTCGACGACCGGCTGCGCCTGCCGTACACCGCTGCCGTCGACGTCATCGAGGACGCCGTCGCCCGGCTCGGCCGGCTCGTCGAGGAGGTCGCCGGAAAGCGTGCGCCGGGGCGCGCTGCGGCGGTGCCGGCCGAACGCCTCGTGATATGAGCCGCGGTCCGTCCCCGTGCTTGCATGACCGCGTGATCACCCCGCTGACCGTCCCGCGTTACGGGCAGCCGACGTCGGCGTCTGCGTCACATGGCCGCGCCAGCGCACTTCGAGGACAGCGGCCTGACGCGCGCGCTGCGCCGGCGCCCGGTACGCCGGCTCGACGGCTCGGGGAGACACCCTGGTGCTGGTGGCGGGACGGCGTCGACCGCGGCCCATCTACTGCTACGTGTCGGAGCTCAGAGCGGCAGCTCCAGGCCCTCGTGGGATGGGATGAAGCCGATGCGCTCATGGAAGCGGTGGGCGTCGACGCGGGTCTTGTCGGTGGTCAACTGCACCAGGGCGCAGCCGCGCCGACGTGCCTCGGTGATTGCCCACTTGAACATGGCGGCTCCGAGCCCCTGGCTGCGGTACTTCTGATGCACCGGAGGGCTTCGATCTGCGCTCGCAGGGCGCCGCGACGAGCCAGGCCAGGGATGAAGGACAGCTGCATCGCGCCCACGACCTCATCTCCGTGCTCGACGACCACGAGCAGCTGGGCAGGATCGGCAACGATCGTGTGGAACGCACGCCGGTAGGGCTCCATGTCCCCTCGCCAGCGGAGCCTTCACGAGTGCTGCCCAGGGGGTCGTCGGCAAGGAGCTGTAAAAGAGCCGGCAGGTCGCCCAGCTCGGCTCGGCGCAACTCAACCGCGGCGGCGGTCAGCTGCAGGGTCGCTAGTGGTGTGCGCACGTCAGCAGTCTTTCCTGTCCCCGTGTCCCGGCTGCCGATGGCGAGTCGTGTGCCACTAGACGTCGACCAGCGGGACGACCGGTCAGCCCGTCGGCACGACGAGGCGCTCGATCGGCTGGGCGGTGACCTCGGCGATCATCTCGAAGTCCTTGTCGAGGTGGACGACGGTCAACCCGGCCAGTTCTGCGGTGGCAGCGACCATCAGGTCTGCGACGGAGGGAGCCCGGTGGTGTCCGAGGTCGGCCAGGCGCAGCTGCACCTCGATGGCGCGGTCCTCGATGGCCGGTGTCTGGTACTCCACGGGCATCGATGCCAGAGGCGGGCGGTGCGTCGCAGCGCGCAGCTCGGGGCCAGATCGCGCCGAGTAACCGATCTCCAATCGCGTGACGGTACTGATGCGCACCAGTCCCCGCTCAATCCGCTCTGTCCACGTGGCGGCCTCGGTAGACTGCGCCAACCGGGCGAGAGCCGAGGTGTCGATGAGCCAGGAAATCACGCCCAGGCGCCCTTCATGACCTCCGGGTCGGCAAGATCGGCGAACGTCTCCGCGAAGGCGGCGAGATGCGCTGCGGTCATCGGCTGCGCGCTGCTCATCGCCTCCTGGGCCAGCCGTCGACGCAGGTATTCGCTACGGGACAGCCCCAGGCGGGCTGCCCGAGCGTCGAGTGCGGTGATCACCTCATCGGGCACGTCACGGACGAGGACGTCTGTCATGTCGGCACCTCCAGGTCGATAGCGCATGATAGCGGCGGCGGAGGGGATCCACTCGTGCGGGCGGGCCCACCCCGGCTGCCGTGACCGCGGGAAGCCGACTTGGGGAAACAGCCACCGGGGTCAACAGCTACAGTCGCCATTGCGACTTTTCCGAGCGAACGAAAGCGTGATACGAGTTGGCTTCGGACGAGGCCAGGTACGTCCCGAGCAGCAGCGAGAGCGAGCAACTGGCGGTGGTGCACGATTTCATCACCGACCACGAGCTGGCGGGCAACGGTTCGATCGCGCCGCGGTACTTACTGGCGGGCACTAGGGCTGGCGGGCACTAGGGCCGGCGAGCAGGTCGAACTGCCGCCGCACGTCTACGAGGTGCTACGGCAGGTGGTGCAGGCGATGAAGCAGGGCTTGGCGGTCACGGTGGTGCCGCAGGCCCACGTGCTGACGACGCCGCAGGCCGCTGATCTGCTGGGCGTGTCCCGGCCAACGGTGATCAAACTACTGGATGCAGGGCACATTCCGTTCTCCAAGGCCGGTAGTCACCGCCGGGTGCGACTGGAGGACGTGCTGGCTTACCGGCAGCGCCGTCGCGCCTAGCAGTACGCCGCGTTGGAGGCCACGGCCAGCGACTACGCCTCTGAGCAGGACGTGGAGGAGGTGCTGTCGGACCAGCGGCGCGCCCAAAAGGCGGTCGCTGCCGGTCGTCCCACCCAGGGCTAACAGCATCGCTGGGGTGATCGTCGCCCTGCTCGACACCAGTGTCTTGTGGCCCAGCCTCGCCGAGCTGGAGTACGAGGAGGCCCGCACGCTGTTCGCCCGGCACGGGCTGGACGAAAGCGACGCCACGCACGATCAGGCGTGGAAGGCCCTCCACCGCAAGGCGGAGGTGCGCGAGGTTCGGTTGACGACGGCCGCCACACCGCCACGATGCGCCAGTGTGTCGTCAGGCGTCCACCCGCGGGTGGTCAAGGAGTGCTGGGCCACTCGCAGATGCGCACTACCACCGACACCTACAGCTAAGTCATGCCGCGCTGGCCCTGGTCTTCGCGAGATGCATCGAGCCAGGCGATGATCGACGGCACAGGTTCCCCTTCGCTCGGATCAGCAGGTCAACGACTGGTGTGGATCCGTTACATCAGACGCTATAGCTCAGGTCAGACAACCTGCCCCTGCTTCGGCCTCCTCCGCAAGCGTCAGTCACAACGTCGTCTTTGATCCCGGTGGGTGGTCCATGTGAGCAGCAGCACTGGGATTGCCCGCTTTGCAAGTTCGTTGGCAACCTGGTTGCCAACGTTTGGGAAGTCGCCGCAAGCCCGTTTGGCAATCCTTCGATGCTGCAGCGGTCCAGCCAGGTCGGGTCAGCCGCTGGCATCCCTTGTGTTCTGGCGTCTAGCCCAACCGCGTCGCGACAGACGGCTACGCGCTTATCATGCGGCGTATGGCACTTGATCGCATCACCGTCGACCCAGAGCAGATGGGCGGGCTGCCCTGCATCCGCGGTCTGCGGGTCACCGTGAGCATGGTGCTGGGCCAGCTCGCGGGCGGTCAGACGATCGATGACCTGCTCGTCGACTACCCGTATCTGGAACGCGCCGACGTGCTCGCCGCCCTGGAGTACGCCGCCGCGATCGTGAACGAGCGCGAGTTGCCGATTGCTCGGCCGGCGTGAGGTTCCTGCTCGATGCCAACCTGTCGCCAAGGCTGGTTGAACGGCTCGGCGTTGCGGGCTACCAGGCACGGCATGTGGCCGACCTCGAGCTGCTTGCCGCGACGGACGCGACGATCTTCGACCGTGCCGCCAACGACGGTGACGTGGTGATCACGGCCGACAGCGACTTCTCGACCCTGCTCGACGCACGTGAACGAGTGGCACACTCTCCTGGCGGCTGCGGAGGTTCGCACGGTCCGCCTGCACCACGCGCGGCACATCGCGGCCACGCTGCTGCTGTCGGCCGGCGTTCACCCGCGCGTCGTCATGGAGCTGCTCGGCCACTCACAGATGCGCACGACCACCGACACCTACAGCCACGCGATGCCCGCGCTGGCCCGCGAGGCTGCCGACCAGATGGGTGCCGCGCTGTGGCCCTCAACTGCAACCAGAAACTGCGCCAAGCACGACACTGGCCTCCACCCAGAAGGGTGAAAGGCCAGGTCACACGGGTGGAGCTGAGGGGACTCGAACCCCTGACCCCCACACTGCCAGTGTGGTGCGCTACCAGCTGCGCCACAGCCCCGGGTACTGCCACAGAAAGTTACACCAGCCCCGCCGCCGGATCCCAATTGCAGCTCAGCGCAGGGTAGATAACCAAGATCGGTCGTTGACGTCGATCTTGGCGCTGCCGTTGAGCACGGTGGGAGCGGCGACGGGGTTCCCCGAAGCCTGCAGGGTTGCCTGATTGGACTGGGCGACGGCGGCGGCAGCGGCGTTCTCTGATCCTGAGCTGATGCACTGCTGCGCGGCCGCAGACGCCCCGACGCCGCCGGCCACCTGCGCCAGGTCAGCATTGCTGAGGTCAGACCCCGAGCCCTCCTTCGGTTGCGTGGTCTCGGCGTAGAGCGCCGCATGCAACGCGGGGAACCGGGCACCCCCGCTGTCCTTGGCCACGCACAAGGCCGCCGTAACCGCACGGGTCGAGTAGTTCTTGCTCGGCGAGCGGGCGTCGAGGAAGGTCAAGAATCGGTAGCGGACCGCGACCGAGCCCTGGTCCAGCTTCTGCGCCAGCTGCTGGCCGTAGACGGTCTCGAACTGCCGGCAGTTGGGGCAGAGGAAGTCCTCGTAGACGTCCAAAGTCACTGGTGCGTCCGGTGCGCCCACCCGCACCACCCCGGCGCTCACCGATACTGCAGCCGACCGGGCCGCGCCGTACCCGTCGTTCAGCGGTGCGTTCGGTGTCCGTTGGGAAATCAGGGCACCGACGACGACCGCGATCACCACGGCGATCGCTGCGCCGGCCACCAGAGTGCCCCGCCGCGACGTCGTCGGCCGCGGCCCAGGGGGCGGCATCGGGGCGGACCGCGGCGGCCTCGGGCCGGACCGGCGCGGCGTCGCTGCCCCGCCCGCACCCTTGGGCGAGTTCTTCGCACTCACGGCCGTTGTCCTCCTGTGCTGGTAAGTGCTGCCCAGGGTAGGCACCTGCCGCTCAGAACTGTTCCCGGTGCTCCTCCTGAGCCAGTACCGCGGGCAGATCGGCCAACCGGTGCATCGACGACACGGCGCGGGCGGTGCGGTTGTTGGCGGCGAGTCGCTCGCGGTGGCGGTGGGTGAACGCCCAGTACCTGGCGGTGAAGGGGCAGGCATCCTCGCCGACCCGCTGCTTGGGGTTGTAGACGCAACCAGCGCAGTGATCGGTCATCCGATTGAGGTAGGCACCGCCGGAGGCGTACGGCTTGGTGGCGATGAGTCCGCCGTCGGCGTGTTGGCTCATGCCGATGACGTTGACGGGCATCACCTAGGCGAACCCGTCGACGAACGCGGTGGCGAACCAGTCGGTGAGCTCGCGGGGGTCGTACCCCGCTGCAGGGCATGGCTTCCCAGTACCATCAGCCACGGAACTCAACGTCGCCCTACGAGGACACCGCGTGCACCTCGACGCATGTCCTGCCTCCCCTTGCACCCACCGCTGCACCCACCCCCTCTGCACCCACTGTGTCCTCCTCACCGTCCGCCGCAGCTGTAGGCACCGACGCGGGCGGGGCATCATCAACCACGACCATTGCCATCATGGCCGTCGTCGTCCTCCTCGGGTTGAGCGTGATCGCGGTCGCGTTGCTGCGTCACCGCACGTCCCGAGTTCGTCGCCGCCCCTGAGTTTCCCCGGCCCAGGTCACGGGTACGGCGCACCGATGACGCGGGCGTCCCCGGACGGTGTGGCGGGGTCAAACCGGGGGTGAGGGTGCTACCCGGGTGTCGCGTGTAGGACTGGCCCGGCCACCCCACTCTTATTCGACATGCGTCAATGTTTGACACTCATCGAAGTACTGCGCAAGGTCGCCGTCGCGCAGAAGTCCGTAGACGATCGTCCATGGGTACTTGCCGGTCTTGGTGGCGGGCGGGCGAGGTGGAGCGGGTGGCAGGATGGCCTGCAGGGCGTCGAGGCGGTCGCGCACCGCCTCGCAGACCAGGTCGCAGAGCGTGAAGACACTGGGGTCGGTGATGGTCTGCTGGGCTGTTGCCGGTACGGGTCCGCTCCAGTAGCCCCTGAGCAATCACCGCGCCCCTCACGTGCAGAGCAGGGTGGTCACGGCGAGCGCTGGTAGGGCTGGGTGGGCAGCACCGGACGCACCGCACTGGTGCCGCTCAGGACGGCGTCGAGCAGCGGGACCGGTGGGCACGCGTCGCAGCGGC
>JAABUP010000833.1_pt1 | contig 66455 bp, 103 predicted proteins | sample 5559201 | NCBI WGS metagenome assembly JAABUP01 (sample SAMN10711887, study PRJNA513373) | rock metagenome | isolation source: Antarctica rocks | place: Antarctica
CTGCAGTGGGTAATGGTGTCGGTGACGGTGTCTCTGGAGGGGTTGGTGCTGGGGTAGCTAGCGGTGTGGGTGCAGGTGTAGGTGATTCAGTTGGAGGCGGTGTAGGTGAAGGTGAAGAGGTTGGCAGTGGTGTAGGTGAAGAGGTTGGCAGCGGTGTGGGTGACTCAGTGGGTGGTGGAGTTGGTGCTGGAGTGAGGGTTGGTGTTGGAGAGGGAGTTTCTGCCACTGTAGGAGATGGTGTTGGCGCTGCAGTGGGTAATGGTGTCGGTGATGGTGTCTCTGGAGGGGGCGATGCTGGGGTAGCTAGCGGTGTGGGTGCAGGTGTAGGTGAAGAGGTTGGAGGCGGTGTGGGTGAAGGTGAAGAGGTTGGTAGAGGTGTAGGTGAAGAGGTTGGCAGTGGTGTAGGTGACTCAGTAGGAAGTGGTGTAGGTGAAGCTGTGGGTATTGGTGTTGGAGACTGCGTAGGTGGGGGTGTAGGTGAGGGAGTTGGTAAGGGTGTAGGTGACTCAGTTGGGAGCGGTGTGGGTGAAGGGGTTGGCAATGGTGTGGGTGAGGGGTTAACAGGCGGTGAGGCTGGCATGATGACTTGTGCTGGAAGAGTTGGCACTGATACTGGAGGCGGCGATGTGGCAATAGGTGCACCTGCAGATGGAATGAATTGTTGACTTAGCACATTGCACACACCTAACACTGTGTTACATCAGTGCACTGCAACTTTCAGTGCTTGTGGAAGCACAAAAATGCCTCTGTTGAGAGTGAGTAGCAGTATAAGAGTGGCAAGGTTTTAGGAACAGTAAGCTGTGCTTTTGCAGGCTGACATTGCTACAGTGATTTACCGCTGAGCTGCTTATCCTATGCCCATGCCACACACTCATGCTATGAGCATGCCACAACTACATGAGTCCAACAAACGATTTCAGGGTAACATGCAACAAAACTGCTGGTGCTGTGTTTGGGATGCAAATGCTGCGCTGCAACTCCAAGCCGTGTTGGCTTGTCCAAGCAGGATGAAGTAAATGCTGTTTTGCATTGCATGGGTGTGCGGTGGGCCTATTGAGGCTTGTTATCAGCACTGATGGTTGCGTGCCATGCTGGTCAACAACATTCACCCTATGAATTTGGCTGAGCTGAAGCGCAGTGCATGAGGCTTACCAGGAGAACTTGGTGCAGGACTGACTGGGGATGCTGGTAGATTGTTGGCAGGAGATGGGCTCTGTGCCATAGCGCCTGCAGCATTAAGCATCATGGTCACGGTTCTGTGAAAAAATATTCAGACCCAAGTAACTGGCTGTGCAATGCATTGCAATATACTCAGTCAACTGCGTATACCTGCACTAGGAAGTGATGAGAACTTGCATGTCCAGCCTCAGGTATGCTGGACTTTGACAGTGACAGGCTTGCGTGGCAGTGCGTCAGTATTCAGTTAGCTGCAATGCACTATGACTGCTTTGCACTGGACAGGCAATGAGCAAGTGAAGTGCATATCTTTAAAGTGCATATCTTCCAATTTGTGACAGCAATGGTAGCAACAAGCCAGGCTGCTGCTGTCTATCTATGTGTTGATGACCTTGTCTTTCTGAAAGCTTTCTTGAGGACTAAATGTACTATAGCAGCTCAGCCAAGCTATTTCAGTACCTGTGCTGATGACCGCTAGCAATACAGCCACCCTCAACAGGCCGTAACCCACCGCCGCTTGTCCCTTGCCGTGCATGCTCGACCTTGCCTTGCCAGCCGCAGCAATGCCGCGGGTACACACGATAGGCTTTGATCGCGTCAAGCCTACTTCGACCTTAGCCGCACAGAATAAGCTGCAGTCTCGGTCCGTCAGATCGGCGATACGTCCGCCGCTGCTGCAGTGGAGTGCAATGCAGCTGTCACACGAGCTCAGCGGTCGCCGTTCAAGCAAAGACTTTCGCAGTAGGAGCCAGCGCCAGCTTGGTCAAAGTAGAGTTGATGCTTTACGACGATGTGCCAATACAGCAGCACAGGGTAACAGGCAGCGCGGGATAACAGGCAGGCTGCTTGGTGGCCTGGCTGGTGTGGGTTGTCCGTAAAGTTGACAGCAACGTGCTGTGATGTGAGTCAGGTGATGAATTGTCAGCATCGCATTGACCAGAACTGGGACAGCACGCGCTGATGCCGGTCCGCAGTGCTTTCTTGGACGGAACACAAGATCAGATCTGACGTAATATTCCCCCATGTTCGTTATGTAGCTTCTGCACAGCAAGCTTGGAGCTGCCATTGGATTTACCTGCAGTGCATGCGGTCTCTGACCTTCTGCACGGCAGTCAGTGGCCCACTGTGTATGTTGTGCAGTAATTGGTTGTGCCTGCTGTGTACAATCTGTACAGCCATTCATGCAGATATTCATTTCTTACATGGCTTCGCCTTGATGTCATAGGTCAGCAAGAAAGGTGTCTGCTGTTGAGCACTCTAAGGCTCCTCCTGTCTCAATCTCCCACTTGGTTATGTTCATGTCCTCCAGCATCATGGCAAACCTGCATATGATATAGAGTACCGTACTGCCTCGAATGTTAGTCGTTTAATTATTTAACTCATATTTGCACGACCCCCATTAAAAAACATATAAAGTATTATTATTGTCCACGACCCCCATTTAAAAATAATAAATAATGCAACAACAAGTGCGAAAAGCAGTGCTCTGCGATCTGTTGATTTGCATCGTGTCAACACAGTCATCATGCTTGGTTGAGTGAAATGCAATGTAAGCTAAGTGAGTATCCTTTCATTTGAGCACATGCCTCCGTTAATATGTGTCATAGTACAGCAAATCTGCAATTTTCCGCCACCGCAATCAGCTGCCGACTCGGTTAAAATCATTAAAAGTATTAGGTATAGGTTCCGACCCACATTAAAGATAATCAATTAAAGTTTCAATCATTAAATTGCGCAAAAAGTCGTTTGCAATATTCCGAGGGGTCACGACCTTAATTAGAGGCCGACCAACATTCGAGGCAGTACGGTATCAGCCCCAAGCAGACTACAATGACGTCTGCACTGCTTGCATACTGCATGCCAACATTTGCTCTGATGACCAAGTGTCACAACATTATGAAAACAGGGAAGCCAAGATATTTCAACACACATACCTGGTTGGTCGCAGACCAAAAGGGCCAGCCTCGAAGGTTGTGCCAAGAGACTTTGCCAATTGGCCCTGTATGTCTGACAGGAACAGAAAATCCTTGCCTGACCCCAAATGATCTGCCCATGCTTGCATTGCAAAGGGCGTGTCCATGGTGATCACTGCTATCAAGTCTATGCCTCTGGCCTTCAGTCTGTCCTGGGCCTGCAGGATTTTTTGTACTTGGTTTCATACAATTCAGCACAGTGATGCGTCAGACTCTGTATACACTGCCAAATCCTGCTGTTCAAGTGATGCAAGAGCATAGCCAGCCTGATGACTGCCAGTTGCTATACATCCTTCTTGGTTGGAAGTCAAATGTTTGAAGAGGAAAGAGGTCATCAGCTTATGCTTCTCAGCAGACTCTGCCTGCCAGATGCATGCCTACTAACCAAGCTGTCAGAAAAGGTGTTCGTACCTGCATGTACCCTGGAATATGGACGTCGCTGCATCCTGGCGAGAAAGCCATTGGAGTGCTCAGCAGCACAGCATGTTTACCTGCAATGAATAGAGGCAGATCAGATATGGCTAATCAGTCAGTGCCATTGCACAGGCATGTTAGCATAGACTCTTCTCACAGATCACGCAAATTCCTGCAAAAGCAGTTGTTGCGCAGCCATATTACAGGTCACATGCCGGAGTATGTCAGACAAGGATTCTATGTGCAAATGACGTGCCCTGAAATAGCTCTTGGGTGGTTACAAATGAGTCTGGTGTGGGGTCCTTTGCAGAAGGGAGTATCAGCTGAACATCTGGCAGCTTGCTTCCAACTTCCACCTGCACCAGATATGTACCCATACTCATAGCAGTCTGCTTGCGTGATTCAATGGATGCGACTCATGCAATGCTGACAGAGTTGCAAAAGGCTTGCATGTCCAAAGAATTTGAGACCTTCAAGAACATCCTGATGAAGCAAACCTGAAGACACGCGTACACAATTGCAAGGCATGCCGTGAGCAAGACACCCAGACACCAGGACAGTGAGTGCTCTGTAGCAAATGTGCAATGTATGGGTCGAACTCGGTGTTGTGCGGCAGGATCACAGCTGGCATTGGTAAGCACAGAATATACCTTCTGCACAAACAACGATGGAGCCCTAAAGGTGGCTAGCAATCTTGATCTATTTGGCCAGACTTCTGTTTTCTCTAGAGTTGAGAAGGCAAGTGCCACCACGGCCACCAGAAAGCCTGCACTGCACAGGTAGAGAGTCATTTTCACATTGAGTGATTCAGCTCAACAGGGCACCTTCCCGCTGTATCTCAGCCTCTGTGAAATATGCAGGCAATGGCATGCATCAATACGGTATGCACCTCGTATCAACCAGAAAGGCCCAGCGTTAGCACTGCTCCTTCTTCTTGTTCTGGGTCCTGGTGCAGGAGTGGCAGCCCCGGGGGCTGAGCTTGCAGCCTTTCTTGAAGACATGTTTTGACGCTAGATGCAGCTTCTTGACTCTGTAAGTTCTGGGTGTATTGCTATATAACGCTAACTTGTTGCATGCACATGCATCTGCTTTCGAACCGCGAGGTCGGAGCAACAGGTGCAGAGCCAAAACCTCTCGCGGTATATGATATGTCCCGTATAACAAAATTTGTTTGTGATCGCTGCCGCTCGATCAAATAGCCGGCTCGGACTTGCGACTTGCGAGTTTGACCGAACAAACTTTGACCTGCCTGCAGCACAACCTGCACAATCTGCTGAGCCTTACCTTACCGGACTCACCTGCCCAAACCATATGGAATGCTAGCATGAAGCTCAAAAGAACATGTGATGTCTTCTGACGCGGCCAGATGCTGACCCGAAAAACTCGAGATGGCCAGCAAGATCAGCTGGTTTGGGGGTCACATGGCGAGAACCGTCCGTGAGCTGCAGGTCAGTCACAACATCAATGTTGTGCACAAGTTATGCATTACTAGCTGAGGTGCCAGCTCATTGGATTTTACACATCATCTCGTTTATTAACTAGTTGAGAGGAACTCTGTTGCTGGCTTGCTTGTGTAAATCACCTCATGACGCTTCAGGACCGGCTTAGGATGGTAGACATGGTCTTGGAGGTGAGGGATGCTCGCATACCATTCTCGTCTGCGAATCCTGAGCTTGAGAAGCTGGTGCGCCACAAGCGCAGACTGCTGGTGTTGAACAAAGCCGATCTGGCTGCCCCTGACAAACAGCAGGTCAATTCTGGCTACACATGTATATGTGCTATACAATCCTTGCTCCTCATAACACTTTGTTGTGACCCTCCAAGAGTTGTGTGATGCATGATTACAGCTACATGTTTTCAGCAGTTCATCACATCTACAAGCAAACTTTGCTGGCAAATGGCAATCACTTTAAACAGGCCAAGTTCAGCATCTGAGTCGCCCCAGAGGAGATTTTTAACTCAAGACTTTACTTGCGTGCATTTGCTGCCTTCCTGGAGCTGAAAGTGGGATGAAGAGTTGGCCGATTGTTGCAAAACAGCTGCCTCACAGAATGATGAGAGTTGTCTCATGCAGGCCATATTGCACCGACTAGAAGAGCAGAAGCTGCAAGCGTTGTTCACCAGCAGCCAGAAGCGTGGCAGCATACAGAAGCTGCTGCAAGCTGTGACGAGCAGGCTGCAACAGGACAAGCCCAAGGCTGACATGCTGATGATCATGGCTGTAGGTGATTAGGCTTTGACGGTTGCTCATGGTGTACAAATGTGCAAGAGTCTGCACTGATTTGCACTGATTGCACTGATTGTCCTGATTGCACCCTATAAAAACAAATAAATATAAATATTGCACCCTATACCACTGATTGCACTGATTTGCACTGAAACCCATTTGCACTGATAGTACCGACGCCTCATCAAACTTGCAGACTTCATTCTGCCTGGCACAGTTCTTTGTGCAGTGCAATGCTTGCTCTGTTAAGTTGACTCATCTTCACCCTCATGACAGCAGCTGCAATCAAGGCTTGCTTGACACATGTTACTGATGCATCTAATCAGCATGCATTCCTTTTGATGTGTTCTACTACCCTGGCGTCCCAGACTTGGCTGCAAGTGTTTCTGGGCACTGCTGCATTTCGCTAATCTTGCATGCAGGCATTCCGAATAGTGGGAAGTCCACCTTGATCAATGCTCTACGGCATGCAGCCAAGCTTGGCAAGCATAACAGCAGCGGTGGGAAAGCAGCCACTGGTGCCACACCTGGACTCACTCGCCAAATCGCAGGCTTTCAGGTGATGACCCTGGCGCATCAATGCAACTTGAGTGTGAAAGCTTTGGTGTGAAAGCTGTAATATGGTGCTGCAGTGAGCAATGGCATTCATGGCATCTGTATTTTGTGTGCAGTCAATGCCAATGCGTAGACAGTATTTACACGACTCCATTTCTCCAATGGGGTTGTGTCATGCTTCTTCATGGTTGCTGTTGATCTCCCCCACATCCCCCAGGCTTGACACATCCCTCATCTGTGACTGTCAAAGCTGATCAGGACTGCTGTCAGATGACTCTGGCAGGACCTGTGCATGAGTGTGGCCTGCCTGGCAGAGCAAGAGATTGATGCATGGGCTCAGACAGTCTTATATCCAAGAATCTCACCTCTGACAATACGAATGCACCTGACTGTCCCTTTTCATTATTACTCTGGTCCCACAAACCAACAAGATGCACCAGAGTCCTGGCGTGTTTTCACGCTAATGTATCAGACAAGTATTGTGCAAAAGCATTGGCCAATCGCCATCACTGCATTACATACATCCTGAGCGTTGATTTTGGTGCAAGATAGGAGAGCGCCCAACATCCTTTTTGATGGATACCCCAGGAGTGATGCTGCCCAATGTGCCTGACGAGCAGACAGGCATGCGCTTGGCTCTGACAGGTATGGCATCCGTCAATCATGCACTCATACAGCACTGTCATGTAGATTGTGTGGACTTTGCTCAGTTTTTGTATACGTATTTATGTCTGGACATCACTGGTGTTCACTGAACTTGACCTGAACACATCGGTGGCAACAACCTGCACAGGTGTAACTGCATAGAAAACATGCAGCTTTTGTGAGCTGTGTATCACCTGCATGGATTTCAGTCTATGCAAATTGAAATAATAGAGACTGGCTGTGTCACATTCCTGCAGGTGCTGTGAAGGATTCCATTGTGGGTGAAGAGCGACTGGTGCGACACTTGCTGCTGGAGCTGGCTCAACAAGCACCACAATCAAAAGGTACCAAAATGTAAACTACCCATAACACTGTGCGCTGATCCAAGGCAGCCATGCACAAGGTGTGACGAATCCTCATAATGTGATGTTGCTGAGTAATGATTGAGGCTCATTGTCTCAAGTCAACACTGAGCTGAATTTTGCCTGTCATCAGGAAGCTTTTCAGCAAGGTTGAGCGTTGCCTGTTTGCAGGTGCAGACCAAAAGAGGATGCAATGGCCCGGCATGGCAGAGGGAGGGAAGATGTCATTGCTCCAAGAAGCAGTCCTGTCAGCTGTCAATGCTGCAAGCCCAGCAGCAAGAGACGCGCATGCAATGACTTCTGAAGTCCAATATGATGATAGTCTGACAGCTTTGCAGTCATCACAGTGTGATGTAGACGTGGATGCAGGCATGGCAGCATTTCATCTTGCATTGAAGCAAGATGCGCTGGACAAGGACAGACTGAACGCTGTTCATAGGAAAGTTTTAGCTGCATATCGAATAGGAGATTTTGGTAGATACACTCTAGACAGTCTTACCTGACCTGCTATTTCAGTGCCATGAAAGGGATTTGCTCATTTAGCACTTTCTCCCCTTGTATGCATGTGCAATTAATTGATTGTTGATGGTGGACAGGCTGTGTAACTACAGTGCACTAGACCAGACTGCAATGTGAACGACACATTTTGCAGTCAGCAACAGAGCCCATGCACACAGGCAAGCAAACTGAAAAGCACGTGCGCATTGAAATGGCGAAAGGCAACATTCGCAGCACTTCAAGGTGCCAACTGGTTGATACGTAGACAGTGAAGCACTGTGAGCTATGCGACGAATCTACCAGAGTCAGCAAGCATTGCCTTGCCTGTTGTCGTGGCACAGCAAACAATTGCCAAGGCAGTACATTTTGCAATAGCGCATGGGCTTCTCTATCTCATCTTTGCCCAACAATTTCCCCAACCAGCTTGTTCACTCAGCACCCAAGAGGAAGGTGCAGGTCATACCCTCTATACTGCTTCTGTTATGAGCTTACGCCCATGGTATATAGGCAGGGAGTGGACCTTGTACGTGCTGAGTACATACCAGATGACATTGATGACATCAAGCAGACAGTTCTCAGGTTGAAGGAGCGAGTTGGGCCAGACGGTGTCATCTTCAGCAGTGGAGGCATTGGGCCCACCCATGATGATGTCACATACGAAGCTCTGGCATCAGCCTTCGGTAAGGTCATGCGATAACCCCACCAAGAAAGTGCTGCATATGAGGAGCAGCACAGATGCAATGAGCAGGTTTGCCTGTGATCAGCAATACAGATGGAGAGCCTTGGCGGCCAGGCATTCTATCAAACAGACTATACCAGCTGCTTGAGATGCAACGCAGTCCAAAATGCTGTATTGCCGCTCTGCGCCTGCATCTGTATCTGTTTGAAGCTTACGTCACTGTCTTGCAGTTCCAGCCTCACCGTCAACGCGAAATGCTGTGGTTCAAAACTTTGCATGCCAAATGAATGTTGCCATCAATTTGTACTTGCCCGGTGAAAGATATGCACAACACATTTGAGCCAGACTTTCTTGCATTTGGCTGAAACCTTCATCTGGTGGCAGTGCAATGAAGGCATCAGATGACACATTGGCTGGTATGCAGTGCAGGAGCGCAGCTGAAGGTGCATGAGCCAACAGTAAAGCTCATGCAGGCACACTATGCCAAGACTGGAAAGGAGGTGAATGAAGCACGCCTCAGAATGGCAACCTTACCTAAGGGAGCTGAGGTATGCTCAATAATATCAAGCACCTTGACAGCTTATGATGCATGGAATGTCTAATGAAAGTGTCTTTCTTTCCATCATTGTACATGTGCATCAGTTGCGCAGCTTGAATTGCTGCACTGTGTCATTGTGCTACGTCAGCATGCCTCAGACTGACAAGCTTGCTTGGGAAAGTTTACCACTCAAAGTGTGAGTTGCAAATGGCGGCCATGTGCAATACACAAACAGCTGCCTGCTGGTTCAAGTAACCTAATTGTGATATGGAGCTAACAGTTGATGCTTTCTGCCTTATGCTGATGTAGGTGCTTGTGACTGAAGGTTTGTGGGTGCCACTGGTTAATCTCAACGGTGTCTACATTCTGCCTGGTATTCCACGGCTCTTTCAGGGCATGATCAATGCGCATAAAGACAGGTTTACAGGGGGTGCAGCCTTCCAGACTTTGGCTGTATATACCTCCATGGGTGAAGGAGATCTTGCAAACATCTTTGGAGATGTCGCAAAACAATTTCCAGAAGTCCGCATGGGGTCTTATCCCAATGTGGATGCACAGGACAAACGCTTCACAGCTAAGCTGCAGCTAGAGTGTCGAAATTCCAAGCAGCTGGAGGAAGCCATGGCTGCAGTCAAAGACAAGATTCCAACACATGCTTTGGCTGAGTGACATGAGCAAGTATATACATGCGCCACTTCTTTGTTGAAAAGAAAAGAAAAGAAAAGAAGAAAAAAAACGCTTTTCAGCGATCATAACGGGAGCCTCCTAAGGCGGCAGCCCAGAGCTATGACCCTAGGCCATAGCCCTAAGGCACTTCTTTGTTGTGCAAAGTACCCTGAACAGAGGAGTCTGAGAATCTTGACCATAACGCACTCTTGCAGAGCTTGCAGCTCTTGCCTGATGACGGTTACCCATCGTGGGAATGTAGCTACAGATGACTGCTGCCATCTGTCATCTCCGCAAGGAACGCTACTGCCCTGAAGGTGACCACACCAGACGGCTGACTCATCTTCATAGATTGTTGATGCTGAGCGACTACACCTTCGGCTCGTCCAAGGTATCTATCAGTATCTATCGAAACGTTGCGGAGAATGTCGAAGTCAAATGCTCTGGCGGGAATATTCTGATCTTGGTGGTTGGAGAGGGTGTATACGACGCCGAGCTGCGTCACTCAGTGCAAGTTCAAAATAAGTGCCTATCTGCACAGCGTCATTTGCAAGCAAGCTTAAGCGCTTCCTTTTCTCTCTCTTAGCCAGTCAACGATGGCGTTCACCATGATGACCCCCCTGGTGGCGTTCCTGATGGTCGCATTAGCTGTCAATAGCGTAGCAGGTACAGTCCTAGATTTGATCGTCTCCTTACGCTGTCATGTTTGTGCTTGCGTTGCATGTGCCACAGACAAGCTGTGCATATTGTCGGCCGAAGCTTATCGGAAGCCCGATTTTGTGACATTAACTGCAACCTGTCCTACAGGAGACACCGCCTTCGACTGGGGCCGCCCATGCACGTAAGTGCAAGTCTTGGGCCTTCGCGCGCGGCCGGCTCTGCTCAAGCGGTGAATAAGACTGCAGAATTCAGCAGGCTCTGTGCTGCAGGCTGACGACCTCCCCGTCCAAGACCGAGATCCAGTCTAGTTGCACAAACTGCGGGTCAGGTGCCACAGCTACACCAGACGCGACATGCGGTTTCAACGTAAGTCTGACGTGTGCATATAAGAATGTCGTCATCTCAAGATGAGCCTTGCATGTGCAACCACATCGGTGGTCAGATATCTGCTCACTCAAGAGTTTCTTTTGGCTGAGTCCGTGTGTTTGGCGCAGCCTGTCACCATCCCTGCCACCGGCACCATCGACTTCTCGTACCACAGTTCTGTCCACAACTTGTACGTCGGAAGCTCTCCATGTGCCTTCACCACACAAATTTGTCCTGCTGAGGACGCTTCAGTGATCAGCACTTCTGCTCCTTGCAAGTACACTCCTGGAAAGCCAGGTGCGCCCTCCTTGCTGATGCGTAACTGTTGTAGACGGTGTTGCTATCTGCTTTCTCTGTCCAGAGGTGGCAAAGCAAAAGTGAGCGTATGCTGCTTGGTCAAGTCACACCAACATCTCATAGCATCCTCTAGCATAGATAGCACTTCCACTAGTGTACTGACAATCCCCATATATGACCAAGTACCCTCAGATTTCAGATCTCCATCAATTGCACAGCTGTCTTGCACATGTTACAAGAACTACAAAGCTTCAGGCAAAATCTTTGGGTCAATGAAGTGATCACTACCGTGCAGGTACTTACTACATCAGTGACATGGAGGACAACTACTGCACCACATTTGATGCTCACCTTGAAGTCACTGCAACCTGATGGAAGGATTAAGCTACATACTATAGACACATGATACTGCAAGAGTGCTACCCAGTTGAAATCATGATGCTAGTAGTCTTGCAAGCCTGCATAAGCTTACCTGCAATGACTGATATACCATATCTTGCAACACACTTTGCTGTTGTCAGATATGCAACCAATGTGTTCGCCAAAGTATTTTAGGTTTTGGAAGCTGTTAGGGCTTGAATACATTGCTTCTCCTTTGTGCTTTGCTTCCTGTCTGTCTGCGTGTTCATGATAGTTGCAAATTTTCTGAGTGGCCATTGCAAGCTGGGACCTTGTAAATATTGAATCATGGGTTGTTAGAACAGGAGAACTACTGCATAGTTCCAGTTCCTTTACGAGTCAGGCATGTTACCAGGCTTTGCAGAGCAGTGCATCCTTGGGAAAATGTATCCAAGATCCGACCTTTCAAGGAAACACTGCATTTGTCTGGTAAACATTCACTTGCAGTGCACCTGTCATTGACTGACACCACTTAGATGCTGAAAAAGCTACTGAAACACTTTCAGGAAATTGCATACAATTAGCTTCTGAACAGGCAAGACTTGCTTGCAAGCTGATGGTGTATCAGTCATCATCTTGATGCAGTGTCACTGTGACTGCTTGTCTGAATTGCCTGCTGGACTCTGAGGACTTGCCTGCATCAATGCATGCATTGTCAATTTACTTATGTCACAAATTCATGTGAGCATTACACCAAAACACATTGCCAAACTCCCTCAGAATACAACATGCACCAGAGACGTACCAGCTCATGACTGACCATAGCAACCTTTGCCTTTGCTTCAAGACCCTCAAATGCATACGCTAAAAAGAAAACATGGCATGTGTGTGTAAGAACAAGGACTGTGGGCATATTGGCTGACATGTATCTGGCTTGTTCATGTAACCCCTACCTTGTTCTCGCCATCCTTTTTCCTCTCAACCACAAGAGTGACATCACAGGTTTGACATCTGCTGGAGTTGATGGCGGCCATGACAGTGTCAAAGGTCTGGCCATCAGCATTGACCAGAACCTGGGCTCCCCAGTAGTCCTGCTTGGCCCGGGACCCACTTCCTGCCGTTGTTGCTTTTGCATCCACCTACACAGACAGCAAACCACAACTGATCTCAGCAAGATCAGCCCATGTTGCTTTTGCATCTACCTACACAGACAGCAAACCACAACTGATCTCAGCAAGATCAGCCCGTGTTGCTTTTGCATCTACCTGCACAGACAGCAAACCACAACTGTGCTCAGCAAGATGGCGCTCTGGTCAATCGCTTGTGTTTGCTGTGCATGGTATGCAGACCGTTGCATGCTATGCAGATGACATTGGACTGTGTAGCTTTCTGGCAGCTGCCCAAGGTGAGCAGGTGATTTGAACAGACCATGGCGCACACTTATCTCATGAGCAATTTGCTACAAATTGCTATGATCTGTTATCAGACCTTATGGTGCATGCTTGCTGCATGTCAAACCTATCTCAAGCTCAGCATCAGGTGTGCATCACTACAAGTGCTTGCTATTTTTCAAGACGGCCAGAATTGTGTCAATGCAGCAAACATGTCTTCTAAGTTCAGATTGCACTTTGTTGCAAGCTTAGTGAGCAGGCTGCTGACATTGCGATAGTCTGTCAAGGCAGACATGCATGGTTACAGCGCAAGTCTGTACCATGCCAGCTGTCACTGGCATGCCATATATCATGCATGCCTCAGTCTGTCAGAAAAAGCAGACACAAGGATGATGTACCTTTGAGCGCCCTGTTGTGCCTCTGATGACATCACCAAGCTGCAGGCCACCCAAAGCAGCATTGCTACCATCCAGGATCTTTTCAACTACTATTCGGCCTTTTTGCTCTGCATGGACAAACACAGATTTTGCTGCGATGAAGCATCCAACATTGGCAAGGTTGGTGCAGTCAAAAGTGGTGCACATATGAAGCAAGCAAGCTGTCAAAATATGCAGCATAAACTATGGTACCATGTGTGACCTGCAAGCACGGCTCCCAGAGGTTTTGAGAATGGCATGCTGTGGAGCTCCACTCCTTCTTCAATAGACCATGTTGCCTTCAATGGTTGATCACCCTGAAGTACACAGAATGTCATTCTTGCAGCACGGCATATCAAGTGTGGTAGCGGATTAGACCAAATGAACGTCTTCTTCATGATGTTCACGTAACACATCAAGCAGTTGGTGTGACAAAAATACTTTAGCAGATGCTGATGTGTCTCAAGTGTATTTCACAGGTGCAGGTAGCAGATGCAGCAGTTTGACCTCGTCTGCTTTGAGAACAATTTCCATGTTCTGAGAGCTGGCAAGTAGCACCACAGGCCTTCTGCGCGGTGGAACTGCCGTGCGGACAAAAGGCTGTGCTTGCACAAATGGTCGTACACTACAACCCATATGAGCTGCATGCTGCACTGCATGCAGACTACATGACCCCGACACAGCACGGTGCTGAATCAGCGACAACGCCATGACGAATTGAGAGTGAGCAGCAAGATTGCCAGTTGATTGAATAGCTGTATATTGTGCCTCTCAAGTACTCAGCGGTCAGCCAGGGGCTTGCAGAAGATTGGGATGCTGAAGCCAGTGCTGAATTGCTTGCCTAATGAAGACCGAGCATCAGAGAGGTGCGCATCGCAGCAATCCTTACAAGCGAGACTGCAATACGACCCGCAAAGGACCTTTTAGAAACAGGTCGTACGATCCGTGTCAAGCGCTACATCAAGCTGCAAGCACTGCCTGATTGGCGTGCATCGGTTATCCAGCCATCAGCTGATCTGACACACAGGCCGCGCGTTGTACGCAGTCAGCGGCGGACTCTTGTATGTCGTGCTTATTGCACTACTGCCTAGCAGTCTGCTGTGCTCTGCTCCTGTTTCAAGCTTCAGAAGCTGTAGGTCAGGGCAAGCGAGTACTAGTACTGCTCGACGACACTGCGTTGAAAAGCACCCACAGTCTGTTCTTCAGCTCACTGACAGCTCGCGGACACCAATTAACATACTCTGCCGCGAATGCCCCAGATTTGTCCATCAAAGATTGGGATAATTACCTTTACGATAAAGTCATAGTTTTTGCTTCCAGCACAGCAGGTACTTGACACACCTTCCGGCCATCATGCTCGTGTTCTGGTACATGCCGGGCACCGTCACAAGCTGAATTAAGGATGCCTACATTGTTGCCCACGATGTGCTGCAGAGTTTGGGGGTTCACTTGACGCAACTGGACTCCTTGACTTTGTTGACGCTGGACATGACCTGTTTCTGGCAATAGACCAAGATGCATCAGACGAGCTGAGGGAGCTTGCAGCAGACTTGGGGGTTGACTTTGACACCAAGGGCTCAGTCATCACTGACCACTTCAACAGACATGATCAGCAACAGTCAGCCATTGTGACTAACAATGCGCTGGAGTCCAAGATTGTATTTGGCAACAGTCACAAGCAAGTAATATTTCTGTGTTATGCTCTGAGCCTGTTGGACGCCTCAGCTAATGACTGCGGTAAATACCATGCATCACATTGCCCTTTGTGATTGTAGGCTCCAGTCGTTTACAGAGGGATAGGTGCCTCAGTTTCACCAAAAAGCACACTGGTGAGCGCCTGGTGACCTGATAATTCTTGTATGCCATGCCCAGTATGACATTGTGCGCAGAGCAATATGCTGTGTGCTTGTCTGTCACAGTTGTCTTGACTACTGCTGCAGGTTGTCAAGGCTCTGACTGCTGCTGACACAGCATACTCAGCAGTCCCCAGCAAAGGCACAACAGACAGCAGCACACTGGCCGGAAAGGATGCTACATTGGTTGCTCTTGTTCAGGTGAATCTCATCAAAAGCAATCTCAATCCCAGACCATCCCGCCAGTCTCCTAGCATGCATTTCGAGGTAACCTGCTTGCTGATGCTGTGTCTTTACAATGCAGGCACGTAACAATGCTAGGGCGGTTGTCGCTGGCTCCATTGACATGTTCAGCAATGAGTTCTTTCAGTCAACGCTTGGCAGGTGTGTCCCCTTTACATATCCATTCTGTTATACAAGAGCATTTCGTTGCACAATGCTGTCCCGTTGCTGCTTGTATTGAACTGTTATTCCATTGGCAATGGCGTTGTCAAGTTGTAGCTCGTCCAAGCAGAGCTCATGCACCTGCCAGTAAAGGGTAAGATCAGCAGCTGTGCATGTTGTCTTCACATCAACCTTGTGTGCAGTGGTGTGAGTGCTGGCAATGAAGCATTCTGCACTGAAGTCACCAAATGGGGCTTTCATGAGAGGGGAGTTTTGCTGCTGACCAACATGAGCCATCACCTGGTCGGGGAGCATGAGCAGCTCACCTGGTACCGTGTCAAGTGATGACATTGACTTCTCTGTCAATATTCAAGAGCTGGTGGATGGCCGATGGCAGCCCTTCATGTAGGCATTCACACCATCAACCCCGATAACATGTCGCCATGAATGCATCCAATCGAATCTAAGCTTCTGCCAAGCACAACAGCAATGGTGCACTTTGGCAACGTGTGAACAGGCAGACGATCACATACTGCCAAGGCATGTTGCGGTAGGTGTTTGTTAGGTGATGCAATTAGCTGTTCCTATGCTGATGGTGGCCTTGTTTCAACCTGCTTGGGTATGATGCCACATGCATGTAACGATGCATGTTCCCTGCAGAGCCAATGATGTGCAAGTGGAGTTCACCATGCTGGATCCTCATGTCAGAGCAACGTTGAAGCCAGACAACAAGGTGCGTGCATGGGATATCCATGTGGATTGCAATCGTTTGTTTCTCCAATGTCGCTGCCATACACTGCAGCCAGCTCCATTTGGCATAAAGTGCTCCTTGCTGGTTCAGTGCATAGTGCATAAGCATTTGTGCACTGTAAAGGAATTGTTTTCTTGGTGCAAAGCCTATTTTGGCTGCTATAGCACCCCCTTGGTACAGTAGTCTCCAATATTTGAAGTCATGTCTACAAAGCATCAGAAGCTGGTGAGACTGGGGCGACAGTGATACCTGATGTGGCTGGTGCAGGGACAGTTCTCAACTCGTATGAAGGTGCCAGATGTGTATGGAGTCTTCAAGTTTGTTATCAGCTATCACCGCCTTGGTTATACAAGCATAGAGGAGTCATGGCAGGTCTCAGTGCGACCATTTAAGCACAATGAGTATGAGAGGTTCCTGTTGCCGGCATACCCCTACTATGCTAGCGCGTTTTCTATGATGTTTGGATTCTTTACTCTAGGCTTTTTCTTCCTATACCATAAATAGGGCTTGAGACTCGATCCGCTTGCACGGTTGTAATGCAGTCATGCAATTCCAACTCAATTTGCTTGCGTTATGTAATGCAGTCATGCAATTTGTACTGTCAGGATCGACATCTGTGCCGGCAACCACGCAAGCCATGCTTCTCTTCACGTCACCTCCTGTCTCTGTTCAAGGCACAGCATCTCATCCTGTTGGTGTCAATCCATGATTACCATACCGTGACTCAACGGAGGAGTTGGGCCAGCAGCTACAATCTTGGATGCTAGTTTGAGCTCGAGCTCACAAAACGACATTACAGCGACACTGTACACACCGAATTGCCAACAGTGACGATCGACCGGTCCACTGCACAATGATGCCTCAAGTTTCAGACAAGGTAGGGATTGCATATTAAAGCATAAACATTGCCTTGTGGGAATGGATCTGCAAAACCAGCTTTTGAGCCGTAGGCAGCAACTCACCAGCCTGCTCAGGCAACTAAACCCACGCTTGCCACCACACAGTCGGGTCCTGCCAAGGTTGCTCCGCTGTCACCTGAAGAGGAGGTCAGCCCTTGCCTGCTGCAGACTTTTGCTCTGCTCTTGCTCAAGACCTTACTAGCCTGTGCCTCGATTGCTGCAGCAACACATGAAGGATTTGGCCGCGGGCTTCCGAAGGCGCAACAACAAGAAGCAATGACCAGCAGCAGCAGCAACCACGACTTCCACCTGCACCATGGTGGCCTTGAGGTAAGCTGCTGAAGACAAAGCTCATGCTGCTTAGGTGCTGATGCTCATTGGGAGTGGATACATTGTGCTTGATGCATGCCTGGACAATGCACAGCCGGATAGCCAGGGACTGCCCGGCGGCAGAACACTCACAAGCTGTTGTGCCAACCTGAGTGTTGACACAGTGCTGGCATGTCTTCTGTTGGCAAAATGTCTGCCTGACTGCGTTTACAGAACACTGCAGAATTGCACGCAACAACACCTTGTCTTCGCACCTGAACGTATCATATACAATGTCATGCTCAGCTTAGCTGGCCATTAGAATTGCGTGTGACCCAAATGTCCCAATGTATCAGCAGTGTGCCACAAATGGACCTGCAACGCAGGGTGGCATGAGCACAACAGCTCGTTTGCACTCAATCATTCCCACCAGGGGTGGGGGGCGGGGGGTGCAGCATGACTATGACTCCTCCCACAGCCTGGGGGCCCATCTGCCAGGCAGACACAGGGAAGAGTCCCATCAATTCTTCGGGCCCACCTCCAACGACAGCGTCACCCCCGTGCTCATTGACATGGGCTTCCACAAGTAGGACACCATATCTTCAGCCACCTAAGCCCTGTCTGTGTGCTACTGTCTGTGCATTCTTATAACCAGCCTTCATGCATTCTGGTCTTCCATACATGCAGTCACTCACAATCTGGTTTGCTCAGTGCTTACTCTTGTGCACCTCCACCCATGTATCTCATGTGCAGATGCACAACAGACTTGCTTATTTGGTGCAAGCCACTGCACCTATCAAAGATGCTTCGCGCGTGCCAGCAACATTGTCAGCATGCAAGATGCTGTATACAGTCCCAACATGCATGCTTTTCACACAGCAACTTGACTACATCAAGTGACATCTTGTGCGCCTGGCCCACAGGATAGATGGGGTTCAGAGCCCTGAGGCAGTGCAGAAGGGGTGGTACATGCCAGGCATTCAGGTGATGCAGATCCTGGCATTCCCTTTGCAGCAGAGGGCACGACTGTTCCCCAGGCTGCCCAGTCACAGCCAAGTCTACCCCGGCTTCTTTGATGCTCCCGGCAGCGCCTGTGCCTTAGTGCCTGAGTGCAAGCGCAGCGAGCTCTTGCACAAGCAGGCTGTCACCATTGCTTTCTGCTCTGCAGACAAGTAAGCGCACAGCACACATCTCACTCCAAGCTGGGTTCTGGTGCAAATGCAGGCCTCTGCAGCAGCCCTGTGTGTGTCCAGCTTGGCTTTGTGATGCTAGCTGTTGTTGATGTTTCATTAGTCTCTTTTATCTTATAGATTTCATGGTTCAATCATTCTGATCACAATTATTGCGCATATGTTGCTGCCGCTCTTGCAGACACTGCATGCAAGCTATAAGTCCTGTTATATCATAGGGACAGGGTTCTATCATGGAGACAGGACTTGAGGACTGCTTGTGTTTGGTTCACGACCTGGCTGATCTGATAGGCACTATTTACTGTCAGCAGCAGCTCCTTCAGCACCAAACACGTTGTCATAACAGGAAGCAAGTGCGCTCAGATATGCTGTTCAGCATGAAGTAGGTGCACAATGCACGCAGCTCAGCAAAAAGCTTGTGACGCAATGCAGGTACAAGGATCTGGCAGCTATGAATGCAGAGGTGGGTCAGGCAGCATTGGCTTTATACTGCGCAACAGTACGGGCCACGCTGTTTGTGTGCAAGGGTTATGAGTGCCAAGAGAAGGAGGGGGTCTTCATGACTGCCTTCCCAGGTCCCATCAAAGCCCTGGAGTGGGCTGTCACGCTTCAGATGGCCCTGCTCAGGTGTGACATGCTACCACTCCTGCCCAGCAACCCTCTTGGGAGGCGCTGTGTATTGGACGGCATGTTGTATGCATGTCTGTGAGTGCCTTGAGCAGGCAGCATACTAATTGTATGTATAGCCAATCCTGACACCCTGCTGCATGTCGCTATCAGCGAAAGCCATTGCTTGGGTGGGCGCTCACCTGACTTATGTCAGGTGTTTTGCAAATGTGTCATCTGATTGCTCCTCATCCCTGAGCATGTTCATTGGCTGCAACCATGTGACCTAGTAGGGACTTTGAGCATGAGCTTGTTGGAAGTGTAGAGTAGCATGGCCAGCTGTGATGAAAGGGTGGGACCAATGGAGGGATGTGTACAGCGCTGAGGGTCAGCTGCTGTTTGCTGGCCTGCGGGCCAAGGTCAGCGTGTTCCATGGCCAGATGACTCGTATTGTCCCTCACACCACCACAGGTAAATGCCACAACATCCTTCTGCCTCTTGGTCTGTGCATGGTAACACTACATATACAGGGTGTGTCATGTGACTAGCCTGGTCTTGAGCCAAGCTGCCACAACCTGCCATCACAGCCTCTGGTGACAGTTCTTCTGCGACTGCTGCCTCTGGTGACATCACAGCCTCTGGTACGGCGGTCTCTGGAACTGCTGTCTCTACTGATGCCACAGCAGTTGCTTGTATGCACAGCATACTTCACCTCAGCAACAACTGCATTCACATTGTCTGTGTGCTGCTGGGGGGTCTTTCTGTGCTTACTTTGCTGCGGGAGACTTAGATTCTTGTGCATATAAGGTGGCTCAGCGCTGATGTTTGGTGTGTGCAGGGCGTGCTGACTACTTTGGGCTGGCAGTGAATAGAGCAGCAAGGTTTCTGGGGGCCGCATGTGGGGGTCAGGTGCTGGCGGAGAGGGGTCTGGTGGAGGAGGTGGTGCAGTACTGGCACTCCCTTGTCTACAAGTGGGTCAATCAAGCTTCTGCTGAGGCAACTGTTGTGCATGGGGTAACATGTACATGCGTTGGTGCACACTGCTAGCACTTTGTGAATCTGTAGGCTGGTGGCGTGCTCATGCATTGTACAGCCTGCAAGTTTCAGAGACTGCATCTCCAGACATGCTTGCATCAATGAAGAACAAATTTGGGCTGATTTTTTTAGGGCCTGTCTGAATCAGCCAAAACGGTTGGCTACTGTACATCAATCAGTGATCCGCCTTACAGGACTGTTGCTTACACAGGGGCAAAAAGCATGCAAGTTGTCTTTCCCATAGTGATGGTGAATGCATGTCATCATCTTACCACTGGTCACCCTTGCTTGTGTTGTCCTGAGACACTGCTTAGTGGCTATGGGGTACCAGCGCAACTCCACTTGCACCTCTGTGAACAGTGTGCAACCACCCCATGCTTGTCAAAACTGTTGTCATTGCTGGCAACTAGGGCTTTTTGCCAAAAGCATGCAAAAGAAAGAAGCCTACCCTGATTCAATGCTTGAATCCAAAAAATGACTTAGGGTGCTTGCCATGTCCACAAGTCTTGCAGATGTAGAGGTTTGGGCAACCCGATGCTTTGCATGCATTGGGTGGATATGAAAGGCCGTGTAGCGCTGTGAGAGAGCAAGGCTTGTGCTTGCAGGAGAACCATGATGGCCTTCTCTGCCCAGGGGGGCAGCCAGCCCGTTTCCCCCTTCTTGCCTGGATCCCTCATAGGGGCCCGCCTAGGCTTCTCAGGCCACAGAAGAGCTTCTGACCCCTTCAGTGCTTCTTCGGTTTCAAGGTCCAGCAGCAGTACTCCCACGGCACACAACAGGTCGCCAGAGTCTCAGCAATGGCAATCCCCGTTTGCTGTGACAGCAGCAAAGGCCGGAGCGTCCGGCATCAGATCGGCAGCAGATGCAAGCCAGGGGATTGCATCCAACCAGGCCTTAGGCTATTTGCGGACAGCTTCCTTGCCTCATGTGCCTACGCAGCCGCAATTGGCTGCAGGCTTGATGCAGCATGAGCAAACACCAGCCATGAGCAATCCACGTAAGTTGCTGCCTGTCATGCACATATGAGCCTGATGTTCTAGCTTGCGCCGTTCACTCACCAATGGACTCATCCACTTATGCATTCACTGCCTGGTTGTGGGGCTCCACCTGTGCAAATCTCTGTGTGTTCTGGTCATGACGTCTGCCTTCTTCCACCAGCAACTGCTTTGCATATGCAGGTACCAAAGGGCTGAATCGGAAGACTGTCTCCTTCGTCATGTCAGACCCCGATGCTCGGAAGCTGGTCAACAGCTTGAAGCAGCCAGTCCCTCCTACGCAGCCTCGGCCGGAGCGGGGCTTCATCAGGAACCACTTTCCGCATCTGCGACTGAGTTCCCACGGAGACAGGAAGCAGCGGCGGGCTAGCGCCAGCGCCAGCCAAGCGCCAACGGAAGTGGACGGCTTCGCGCTCACTCAGCAGGCCAGCGACACCTTGACGGATGAGGATTCTCTAGGAGATTCTATGTCTGCTGTGCTGTTAGCAAATGCGCAGCCCTTGAGCCAGAGATCAGGCAGCCTTGACCGTCCGCCGTCCTTGCAGAGATCCAGCCTGCGGCTTTCAGGCTCAAGTACTCCCAGCAAGCCACTGCTTGATGACACTCATGAAGTGCAGCCAGGTGAGCTGAACGGACTGGTCTGTCTTGATGCTGTTGTGGAGTCATCTTCAGGTGCAAAACCACTTCAGCTAGCATTGTTACCTCTAACTGCTGAACATGATGCATGCAGCAGGCCACGATGGGGCATTGGCAGAGTTAGAGAGGTTGCACAAGCAGAACCTCTTGCCAGCGGTCAGAGGAGAGGATGGCAGCGTCTTGCTACCACAAGGACCACGGTGGCCACAGCCACGCAGACGGAGCAGCCTCATCAACAACCCCCTGGCAATGCAGATTGCTGATTCCCTTGAGCAAAAGCCGGTTTCCTCATCAGGCGTGGAGCAATACTATCCTGCTACCTCCTCAGCCTATGGGAGTGCTCTAGTCTCGGAGCTGCGTCAAGACGACGAATCCTTCTTCTCAGACAAGTCTGACATGCAAGTGGAGGCGCCAACCCTGGCTGCAGCTCTGGGGGCTAGGAGGAGCTCCTTGCTGATTCCTTCTTCAAATCCCTCAATCACTGACAGCCTGGGATCAGCGCGGCGGAAGCCGGTCAGCCGCCATGTCAGCCACATAGGGTATGGCCAACAGAGTAAAGTGTTGAGCAGGCTGCGGCGGAGCAGCAATGGCGAAGATGATCTCTTCCCGTTGAAAGAGCGCAGGCGCAGTCATGAGTCAGCAACTGTCTTTCCTGATCAGGGTAAGAGAACAGCACTGCATATCTGGTCCAGCTGGAAGTCAGTATGAGCACATCACGCTGTGCACTGTCATCATCCAGACCCCTCGCCTGCAACTTGCAACAAGCTGCCTTGCACTTCTGGCTACTGCAAAGCACATTCTGTGCAGGGCACAGCCAGCAGTGCCTGAATGCCACAAGATCTGATACAAGCATCTGACAGCACCTGTGATTGAGATGCTCATTGAGTTCTGAAAGTATACACAATCATGTACACCAGATTGTACACACATCAGAATCATTCAAGGCAATTGGTGCAGTAACAATGGCAACAGTCCACCATAAAGACTATGGTTGTGCAGGGGCAGCTGATTCAGATGCAGTGGCAGTCTTCTCACGTCGGTCCTCAGGGGTGATGGGCAATCCAGACCTGCAGCTCAGGACAGACTCCCTGGGTCTGACCCCTCTGCTGGCCCCCCTGTCCCCTCTGCCCCCTGTCAGGATTGTTCCCCAGCCGTATCAGCCCAGGAGGCGACTGCAAAGCTCAGGGGGGTCAGGCGATGGTCTGGTCCCCTTGTCTGTTGAGGTTGCTGCCTTTGACCACAGTAGCAGCAATGACAGTCTGAGTAGCATGACTGGCAGGCATGACAGCAAGCTCATAGGTGAGGGAGTGGTCACTTTGAGTACATTCGATACCTGATGAGCTTTGCTATGGAGTCTTGGTGATTTGCTGAGGTCAGCACATGCCTGGTACTGTAACATCATTGTATTATTATATTATATTATATAATGTTATGTTATGTTATATTGCATTACATTATTTTGTACTAGCCTTTCATTGCCTGCCTCCAGGCCACCCCCAAACTGACTTTAAACAGGTGGGCTGTGTGCCTTAAGTATTGTTTTACACTGCTCACTGGCAGCTTCAATGTATGTGAAGCCACCTGATTGTAGGTTGCAAGCTTGCTGGCATTGTGCACAGCACAAACAAGGAACTATAGACACCGTAACACTGCTTGAGAAGGTTTGACTCATGCCTGGTCTTTGATTGGAAATGCCAACCTATTTTGGCGCTGTCAAACACGCTCCATGTGTGCATTTCCTTGACAACCGAACACATTCACACAATGTCACCTGTCTCGCAGCCTTGAAAAGTTGAATGCATGTCCCTCAGCCTATTCACTGCAGTGGTATGTGGTGTCTGTTTCCGGCAGATGTGCATCTTTACATGCAGCAATTGACTTGTAAGCATACACATGATATGCTGGCAGCTGGTGCCTGGAACTTGTATCACCATGCAAGTATGCAGTAGTGAGTGCCGCAGACTTCGCATCAGCATTGTTTAAACCAGCAGTACAGCCGGGCAACCTTGCAAAATCTCTTCAAGTACCAGGTAATTATGCTGGCAAAGTGCCCAGGTATTGTTTGAGCAAGGAACGATCAAGACTGTGCTATGCGGACTGCCTGAACAAAGCTGCATCACAACTTTTACCAAAGAACCCTCTTGGATCCTACTACAAGACACAGATGCACATTGCTGAGACAACACATGAATGCTGAACACAGCCTCCTTTGAAACCAAAATGGTCGGAAAACGCCTAAATGCAATCAGCAAGTGAAGCCATTGTAAATAGCATACGACTGTGAGGACAGATTTTCACAACTGCACTGGATGACAGCTTGCCAAGACCAAGATACCAAAAAGATAGTGGAATCACTTTGGCCTAGTAATTTTCTGGGAAAAAGCCAGAAGGCTGATAATCAAGGGGGTTGGAGACGCCCAACATTGCTTGGACGGTTGTGGACACAAACAGGTACAGGGCAACAAGTCCTATAATAACAGCGACAGCTGTCTTTGGTCTTTTTAGCAACTGCAACACAGGCTTCACACTTATGTATGCTGTTCCAAGAAGGACTGTGATGAAGTATCGCCCATATCTAGAAACATTCACCCAGAAATCGCCCTCCCCGGTTGCTATCTGATATGTCTCAGGTTGATGGAGGTGCTGCACAGCAGCTTGAGTCTCTGCTGGCCATCCGACAGCCAGCAGAGCTATGGCTGCGAGACCAGAGGTACATACAATATGCGCTCCTCTGGCTCCGTCTCTGTTGTTCTTGCCTTCTGTGCTGTCTTGCTGGCAAGATTCGCTAAAGCTTGTCAGCTTCCTACATCTAGCATTGGAAAGCCGTCTCACAGAGCGCCTCTGTCTGGCTTGACCACTTCCAAAGACTTGACGTGAGCTTGCACCGGGGCTCGTGCTGAACTGAACTTTGTGTATGCAACTAGCCAAGCCGCCCGTTGGGGTGACAAACTTAGTGCTGCCTATCATGACTTGTGTCGCGCTGTGTCGCGTTCCTAAACGCGAGCTGGTAACCAGCCTACCAGGCAGATAGAGTAAGCTGACTAACGACCCACGGGCACTCCACGTGCATACACGTGCATGTCCACTCTCGAAAGCTTCTGCTGTGCGATCGCTTGCTCTTCACAATCGTGGCTCTGCGCAGTGTCGATCGCACTGTCTTGCACTTAGTTGCACGCCGTTCTGCATACATTTTTATTGCTGGAAAGGTCACGGATGACCATCTGCATTTCGTGCTGATGGCACAGTGGAGTGACTGTGACTGTGTATTCCACGCTGTATGTTCAATCTTGAAACCTGTCATTTTGAGCTGCACGACATCCAAGCTGTTGCCAAGGGCGCACCAGCAGGCAGCAGAGCAACTGCAGTTCCGTTTGCTTCACTAACACAGTCAAAGACAGCAGCGGACAGGCAAGGCAACTACTCCTTATTTCGTACACCCCATCTATGTATTACAAAGTCTGACTTTTTGCTGCAGGTTGACTGCGTTCAACGCAGACCAGCAACAGGAAACTCTTGGTCGCAAAGTAAGCATGTCGCATGTGAACAGTGTTTGGGTGGCAGCAGTGCTCACTGTCACTCAGAAAGCTTGACCGTGGTTGGTGCACAACGAGCTGTTTATGCAGAGCTTTCCATGGCAGCACCTGGTGGCTGGAGCAGCAGCAGGCGCAATATCCCGCAGTGCCACAGCTCCTTTGGAACTGCTGCGCCTGCAAGCAATGACAGGAGGATCATCTGTGGAGATGCACAGCGCTCGCGGCACAGCAATTGTGACACGTCGACCCAGCCTTCGACAAGCTATTCAAGCAGCATCAGGAGACAGGGGCTGGACTGGCTTGTGGAGAGGCAATGGCTTGAATGTGCTGCGTGCTGGTCCACAGAAGGCTATTGACTTCTTCTCATTTGAGTTATACAAGGTAGCGCTCACGTTCAAGCATGACATCATTGACAAGCAGTAATGTTGCAGCTGCACAGTTTGCAAGCTCCAACTATTGATACGCTGTACCTGATTTAGCATGCTCAGGCTGATCCACATGCTCAATTCAGCCACCATCTATGTCCTGCTGCTGTGTCTGCATCATATAATTTTTAACCTGCAAAAGACAAACATTTCCAAAGCAAGCAGCTTGACATTGTGTCATGATGCTGCTCTTGCATCAGCCAGCGTAACAGAGCTGATGCCCTTCACACATAACATCGCTCAATCTAGGATGCCATCATCTCCTCATGGTGTGAATTCAACAAAACACGCAGCCATCATGCTGCTGACAGGGTTGGCTGGGGGCAAGGATGGGGCCTGGCCCTGCTTCAGTCCTCTCATCAGCAGCATTAGCAGGAGCCACCAGCACTATCATCCTGCACCCCATTGAGGTGGTCCGCAGCCGAGTTACTTGTGACAGGGCCGGCCGCTACAGCCAGGGCATCACAGCAGCATTTGGGAGCATCATCAGCATGGAGGGCCCTTCGGTTCTGTATACAGGCCTGGGCTCTAGCCTAGCTGCAATCATGCCTGAGGCAGCCATAACATATGGTATGGATTTTATATATAGCGGCTCAGCAGTCCTCTTGCACATTCCATGAGAGCGGCAGGTGAAAGTGTGGCAGAGCAGTTTGTCTTCAACAACATGCGGCCACTTGAGCGTCTCCTGTCACACAATCTTGCGCTGATGCAATGCAGCTAGTTGAAATGGGTTTGCAACTGACATCATTCTTTAACACAGTCTAACCTGCATTGTGGCACCCAGAACATACAGTAGTACAGAGAGCCAGTGTCAATACTTTCGAGCATGGAGTTGGATGCCACAGGTTTGTTTGATCTGCTGACCAAGGCCTACATGCGCAAGAGCAACAAGGAGACGCCGGGGGTTGGTGTCGCAGTGGCAGCTGGTATTGTGTCCTGCTGCCTTGGACAGACTGTATCATTCCCTCTGGAAACTATCTCTAGGCGATTGCAGGTCCGCAATCTGGTCCTCTGCTTGAACTCATGATGCCTTGCTGTTGCCTATGCTACAAATGTCATTTGACCCCGAGCTCAAATTGCATACCATAGTGTGGTTGTCACGTCATGACTATACAAGCTGAGGCATGATGTGTGAGTCAACTTCCCTTTCATGCATTGCATACATGGCACTTGCCTGCATTTCTCAAACCTACGACTCATGTGCAGCCCTTGCAATTTGACAAGTGCTGCTTGCAAGCTGATGCATGTCACTGTTGCAGGTGGGTATGGCAAATGGTGCAAAAATGAATCTTGATAGGACAATTCAGAGTGTTCTGGCAGAAGGCGGCATAATGGGATTCTACAGGGGCTTCAGGGTGGGGGCTGTGCGAGCTGTGCCTATGTCAGCTCTTTCTTTTGGGACATATGAACTAGTCAGGGCATGGCTGCCAACACAGGGGGTCAGTAGCAGCAGCGCCATATCAGAGCAGGATGAAGCGCAAAGCCTGGAAGTGACCTGAGATGTGTTTAGAGACCTGTCTGGAAGCATTGGGCATCAAAGTGTTATGACTATCCAGATGCAACATAAGCGACAGCCTTGCAGAGTCTGTCATCACAGACTCAATTGCTGAGCAGCTTGTCAACTCCCAAGAATACAGCCTGTCTACAACTATGATGCCGCATTTACAGCATCAGAGAGAACTGGTCTCATGCAGCAAGTCGGTGCTTCAACAAAGAAAAGGGTCAGCAACTGCTTTCAGGTGATTATGCATGCCACCAGCATGCGTGTTTTAGAATAGTAGGGTTAAAGGAGGTCAATGCTGACTGAGACACCTTATGTACTGCAGTCGACATGATATGTATATTGTGACATGTTTCAGCATGTCAGTTCAGCCTGATTACAGCATCACTCTGCAGGCTGAATTGAAGGCATACACCCTGAATTGCTCTTTGCTTCTGTGATAAACATAACAGAGCAATCATGTACACTACAGTGTAGACATGTACTAAGAATTCTCTAGCGCTTATTCTCACATTTAGGGTCAGGCATACAGGGAAGCATTTTTGTAAGGTCTGTTTTTATCTTGGTTTTTTGCATTACAACCACTGGTGGTGCACATTTAGCAAATTCCTTTTGCATCAACAGGTAGCAGGTTGTGATGTTCAAAATGTTCTGGCAGGTCCAAAAAGGCTGTTTCAGCGCACACACAAGCCAGTGCAGTTTAGGTTCAGGGCCTGAGTTTAGCACCCAGTCCCGTTTGAGATGATTGGAGTAGGTAGTAGCAGGCTCACAACATCAGTGTATGAGCTGACATGTAGCAGTCATGCTGCCATGTGTGGACCTCTCAGCCTGTCCTGTTCCAACAGGAGGATGTCTGAGTCTGAGCAGGTCACCCCTCAAGCCGATACGCTGGCTCAAGCTTGAGCAGCCTGTGGGATATGCACATATGTATACTTGCACAGGAATATCACAGGTAGGCATTGAGGGGGGGGTTGGCTAGTTACAGCGCCATCGCAGTTGCGCAGCTTTCTTTAAAAACAAAAGTCAGTAGTGCAGGTCATGAGCACCCCGGCCTTGCTCACTTTGAGATAAAAAAGCAAGCATGTGACACCGCTCCTGATCTACCACAAGCATATGGCATCTGCATTGCAGGCTTGCCTGGGACTGCCACAGCAGCTTCTTGATTGTCTTCTTCATGCCCAACCATGTTGTGAAGCTTGGACGGTGCGTCACGAGAGCCATGACAGCGCAATACAAAGCCTCACTGTTTAGGCAATGCATAAAGCAGTACATCATGTAAACATAACGGTGTACAGTAGGCACTGTTCAGAAACAGATTGCCAAGCAGCTTGCTACGATTGCTGTTGGCTTGTAGATGCGTCTTTGCTTACAGTTCATAGACCTTGTTGTACACTGAGCTGCTGCAACAGTGCTATTTGTGCAGCAACTGACAAGCCACATCACTGCAGAACCCAACTGCACACTGTTTATCAAGCAGCATACACGGGTGGTATGGTACACTTGCATGCTGAGTATGCACTTCTTGCCACAAGAGTTGCAAAACTACCTGGCAAATCTGAATATACATGTGAATGGCAGACCTGAAAAGCATCATACTTATTTGAACTTCAAGCAGCTTCACTACCTCACTTCTCACTTCATGATTTAGATACTAACAGCAAGCGATCAGCTTGCGTACATGCACACACATGCAGCTATAGCTGCTCACCAGGAGGTCTGGTATACTTGAAGCGCGTTGATGTGATCGTACAAAGCTGTCATTGGCGCTGTAGGCCTCCATGTGGCTTTAGACCACTTGCAGCCACCATTCTTTCCTGCTGTATACTTTCAACCATAAAAGCTTCTTGTGCTGTAAGTCTTCTTGGGCTGGCATACTTCATTCGAACTTGCAGGCACAATCCCAGTGCCATGCTATGACGTGAAATCCCGGTCCCAAAAGGATGTGTTTAGCCTGCTGTAGCAGTCTGGATCATGGGCATGGTTGCATTGAGCAATGTGCTGGTGCCACTTATGGTGACTGGCGCATACGGGGTTGTGGTGTCATTGATGTTTGTGAAGGCCCACTTGGGAATGACGAGATGCACTCCCCAGTTGCCTGTGCACCACCATTACTCTTTGGCCAACATCCAAGCAGCACCATTACTCTTCAGCCGACATACAAGCAGCATGCAGCATGCATTGCAAGGGGCTAACCATTGCAATCAGGGACAGCAATTGGCAAAGCTGCAAGTGCTGTAGCCTTACCTTGCAGTCCCTTGTGATACGGCATGCCATGCCATGCGCAACAACAAGTATGGCACAGTGGTTGCAAGCAAACTCATGCATCTGGTTCTGTACAACAGTACAAGCAGACTTACCGTCAACAACTTGAGTTACCCCAAAATCCATGACAGTAGTTACAGCAGTGATGGCTTGGTCCTCAGTGAGGTTGAAGGTGCGCATGGCAAAGTCTCTGGTGCTGTTGTAGGCAGTGGTGAAGGCCATGTCCAAGCTGGACATCTTGTAGATCTGACTTGGGTCGGGCAGTGTTAGATAGTCCTGCAAAGCACCATTCCTGCTGCTTGCATCCTGAGCACGCTTGCAATGACTTCAACTGCTTGCTCCATCCAAACGATGTGCTGCAGGTTGTGTGTGTGTTGTAAAATGCCACAAGAAGGTGAGAATCTGTGGTGTCACCGTGGGCTCAACTTGTGTGTAACAAAAGCATGATTGGGGCTGCATAAACAATACGGGAGAGTATCACTGAACATGTCAGTCTTTGGCATGGCTGTGTATGAAGCAGTCATACTCTGTTAAGTCTTGGTAACAATGAAGAGCTTTTGTAGCATTGGAGCAGGTAGTAGGTCATATCTTGAGGGCTCCGGGCTGCCCTTAGGAGGCTCCCGTTATGATCGCTGAAAAGCATAAACTTTTCTTTTTCTTTTCTTTCATACCTTGAGGGTGTAGCCATGCACCACATATTCATTTGCATTCTCCAGCAGAGGGAAGTCCAGATTCTGGAGCATGGGTTCCAAAGAGGCATTCTTGTGCACTGTGATCTTGAACTTGCCGTTGATGTTGGTCTCGATAGCAGTGCCTACATGAGCCCAGAGTTGTGACAGCACTGATGCTTGCCAGTGATGTTGGTCTTGATAGCAGTGCCTACATGAGCCTAGATTTGTGACAGCACTGATGCTTACCGTTGATGCTGGTCTCGATAGCAGTGCCTACATTAGCCCAGAGTTGTGACAGCACTGATGCTTGCCTCGTGCATGACCACTCACAAAGAAGACTCAGGTGCAAGTACCAAATACTGAGGTAACATTCAAGCACACAACGAAGACTTGGGTTCGAGTCCTAGAAGCTGTAGTAATAATAACAATAAATTCGCTTTCCAGCTCATGGTGAGCTAGGTACGTGCGGACCAAGTGTAGTCTCTCCAAAGCAGTCTGTCTCGCGCATCTCTATAAGGCTTACCCATCCAACCTAAAAGCTGTGGTGACATGCAAGCACATCACAAGTGGTGCATACCTTGATCAGGCCACCCCAGCCAGAGGCAGGCAGCCATAACATAGCAAGCTGCCATGCCTTTTGCCCAACACAGATACAATGAACAAAAATAAAATTAAGGGGGGCTCGAGGAAGCCAATCGGTGAAAGAAACACAGAAAACCAAAAATTAGTCAGCAGGTCTACAACTGCTGACAAGGCACCAACAGCAGAAGCTCCGTCAGCTGTAGTTGATCATGGCAACAAAGTTCATCTGGACAACAGCCTCACCATCGAATTCAGAGTCTCCCTGAGCAGTGTGTGCATCCCCCATGGAGATGAGACCCCCCTCCACAGCGACAGGGTAGTACATGGTCGCCCCAATACCCATACGCCTATCATCAACGTTTCCGCCTGTACCAAGAAGAAGACTGGCGTCAGACACCAGCTGCAACAGATGCAGCATGGCATGGCTGCTTGCACTGTGCATACAGCAAAATCTGCTCACATTGGCTTGGATGGTAACCAGTAAAGATACCAAACAATGGCAACAACGTTCCCCATGCAAGCTGAAGACAGGCATCAATTCGAGCTGTACAATCTGACGCTGCCTTTGACTGTTTGCTTCCTCACACACAGAAATGTATGTGACTGCATGCAGGCAGGACAGCTGCAGGATGCTGCAACAAAATTGATAGGCAAAGTCTGTGCTGATGCCACTAGCAATACATCCCAGCACACAAAGTGTGTGAAGGGAAGATTTAGGCAAAGCAAGCGAAAGGTAAAGGGAGGCTTTGGGGAGGGCAAAGGGAAGGTAAAGGCAGGGTTTGGGGAGGGCAAAGGGAAGTAAAGGCAGAGTTTGGGAAGGGTAAAGGGAGGGCAAAGGGAGGGCAAAGGGAGGGTGGAGCTGAGGCTCCCTACAGGGTCGTCAACATGCATTGTCATCCCCGCAGGAAGGAACAAGAAAAACCAGCAAATGCAGTGAGCTGACCTCCCATCATAGGAACGACAGAGTCAATGGTGACGTTGGTGGCCTGGGCCAGGCCCATGCTGCCCACGTGGAAGTTGATGGGCACCTTGAATTTGCCCCGGATGCTGTAGTCTTCAGTTCCTGTTGGGTGCTGAGTGATGACGCCCTGCAATCATGCCCAAATTGAGTGTTGTTTGCCCACTTTTTTTGTTTGTTTGTGGAGTTTCAATCAATCAATCAATTACATTTCTTGTCTTTAGGACTCATCAGGGGAGTCAATAGACAATAACATGCAGTGGGCAATGGCAGCATATGGTCAAACCCTGCATTCATATGCAGAATGAGTGTCAGCTCAGCAAATGCAGCTGCCTATGACAAACAGATCAAGGACAGCACTCAATGGCAGGATGTGGCAACAAGCATATAATGCATGTGTTCAAGGCACACAGCAACAGCGCCATGTATCTCATGCAGCTGCTTTATTGCCAGAAGCATGTTGTCTCACGATACAACATGAGACCAACTACTGGTGTGAAACAAACAAAAGGCTGTTGCTAACTCAATATTGCAGAAGCAGTGTGTGGACAGAGTGCAACTCAAGACAATATATTGGGTAAGTGTGCAAAAGCTTACTGGGTAGTACAGTCCCTCCCATTGTTGAGTGTTGTCAGCCATGCAGGGCACCTGAATCATACCTGCAGCAAGCCAACATCATGTTCTGGCACATTGCGAGCAATGTTTGGTTGCTGTCTAGTCTATACCATACACAATATGCTGTATCATACACAATATGCATGTAGACTGCAGACAACTAGAGTGTAATCAGATTCCATGAGCAACTACAAGTGGCAGCTGTGCACTCCCAAGAACCTGTCATTTGGTGCAAGCAGGTCCAGCCATACAGCAGACACATAGACATCTGGACGCAGCACATACTTCTGAAGGTCTGTCCACTGTTGTTGAAGTTGTACACCAGATTCTGAGCCAGCTCAGGCAAGGGGCCAGCAAAGTCAGTACAATTGCTGAGAGGGCCAATGTAGGATGCTGCTGGCTGAGGCAGGCCAAATGACCCATACCTGCAGAGCATGAAAATTCCCTCTGTGAGTAGGTTTTATCGGAGTACCACTCAAAAACAGGTTTGCATTGTGGTTGCGTAGGGACAGTCTCTTTGCTTGTCTCTGTGTGCAATCTCTGTGTGTGCTTTGAGACTCCCACCAAAGTATGGCCACTATAAATCATGACACAACTGGCTGAAGTTACAGCCCAGCTGCAGGGCAGGTGGTCTTGGGAGCGCTCGCCTTGCATTGGCAAATACAAATGTGGCAGGCCTGCGATGACCTTGCAAATGGACAGACTCCCATTTAGGCAGCACACCCTCACGGCCTTGTCAAAAAATAGTAAGCAGACGAACCGTGTGGACTGGATGCAATGCACAGCTATAGCTCACTTGAACTGGTAGTCTGGAATAGCCACATAGGATTTGCCATTGGCAGCTTGGATGAGCTCGTAGATGGTCACGATCTCACGCTTTATGCCATCCAGGAAGCCAGCACGGAAGTGGTAGCCCCAAGAGGCTGCAGCATTGGAGCCATATGTGCGGTTGTCATTACCAGGGTTGGGGCGCGGCTCCAGATCAAGAATGTCCACCTGAAGGCCACTGCAGTGTTCAGAGTTGTTGACTGTGCTTCAACAACTGTTGTGACCTGTGAAAGTGTACACATGCGATGGTTGTTGACATGAGCGTTGCCATGTTGCTGCAGACTTCAGGATGCAAGCAACAGAGTCATGTGCTACAAGCAGCAGCTGCGGCTGCGGTGGCTTCAGGATGCAAGCAAGAGAGTCATGTGCTACAAGCAGCAGCTGCGGTTGCGGTGGCTTCAGAATGAGTCAGCATTGCTGGACACCACTGTTTCTGGTGTGTTGCATGTCAGCTTTCTGACCTGAATGACATCCCCCGGCTCTGCACCACACACGTAGATGGGGCCTGCAACGAATCAGGCGCATTCAATCCCGGCCTTTCTTGCTGGATATAACAGTGCCAGCGCTGGAGCCTGAGCAGAGCCATGCACAATGCGTATTTGGACAGCAAACGCGAGACTTAACAAGGCGTGTGTATGATTGTGATGCTGAGCAAAAGATGCACTTGTGCTCTGCGTCCTGTAATTTGTGGTCAGGCCTGCAATGTCGAGAAGCTGACCTGTAAGGACATGCACACCATCTCCCTTGCCAGTGGCGCCACGCCAACCCACTGTGGGTCCAGCGCTTGTCCAGTTGTAGATGCTTTCAATGCCAGGGTCTCCCTTGACAATTTTGTCATAGTCATCTCCTCCATGCTGTGTGCACTGCAAAGACAGAAAACATTGTCCATATGGCCAGCACCAAACATGCCCAGTCAACAGCCTCGGCTGACAATGATCCAGATAGGACATGCAGATCCAGCACCACGTTTGGGCGAGCAGGGGTGCATGTGATCACTGCATGATAGCATAGAGGAGAGGCAAACCATCTCCACGTTGACAGTGTCACCAGAGTTGATAACAAGATTGGGAGTTGCACCAGCATAGTAGTAGCCCCTGCAGTCCCTCTTGACATCAGTGTGTTCTATGTTTGAGATGCAATACAGCAGCATTGATCATCATAAAAATCACAGCATTGCACAAATGTTCAGTGGCCATCCCAGCCATCGTGTGACTCACCAGTGCACAGTCGACGAGTTTGCCTGCAGTGTAACGGTTGCTGGTTTGCTGTTTGCTGCAGTGCACATGCCTGGCGGGCTTTGCAGAGGTGCTGACAAAGGGTCAGTATAATTTGTTCCTGCAGCTCTGCAGGTGCAGCAGTCAACCTGTTGACCTGACCTGATCACAAGCTGTGCAGTAGAGGTGATGATACGTGAGACCGGGGAAGCCGGTTCATTCAAGCCGGTGAAGGCGGCTGTTCAAGTAATGCACGCATGCGCTGCCCGGGCAGGCCTGCACAGGTGATGATCTTCGGGGAGGACCGAATTGCAACGTGAATCGGAGGCATGCATGGAATTCGTATGGAAAGTACACGCGCAATCTGTTGGAAGTTGGGTTACCCTGAAGCCGTCATAGGGGGCGCCTGTGCCTGAGCAACACGACATATGCAAGCCATGGTGACTGCAGCCAATTGCAACCCAGTCGCGAACATCTTGCGGCCCATGGCTGGTATGCTGAATGATTGACAGGATTGCTGATGCCGACTCAAGTATGTTAAGGACAAGAACAGTCACGGTAGGTCAGCGCGAGAGGTTTGTGACCCCGACAGCAGGAATCTAAGCACGTGACTCGTGAGACCGCTCTGGCTTGGGACGACATCAGCCGGCTTGGGATGCTGTTGGGTAAGCACGACCTCAATTTGAGGTGTACAGGCGTCCCTGTAACTTTTTGCGTCAAATTTGTTGTTTATGAGTGTTGTGTCATTATTTCAATTTGGACCCACAGCGGCAACCGGTACTAGTAGTGCCGGTTGCCCTAGAAGCCAATACTCACAGGCTGTGTAGAAGTATGCAGCTACAGTTGATTTTATGACCATATATAGAGTCAGCAATAGCCCAGCACCCAATATGCCTTTGCGTCATTTGGTCAGGTCTGGCCACCTGTTGGCAACACACTTGATGTGATCAAGTGTGCGAAAAGATGCACTCCTGGACCCATGAGATGTCCACATGTGCAAGCGAGCTTGAGATATTTTGCTGAGCAATGCACTCAGCCTAATCTTGTGTCTATTCTGTATGCGAAGCTACTGTGAATATAGTCAATTGGGCTCGGTCATAACCAATGGCACGCCAGAGAACAAACTGCCTGCCCATCACCTTTCAAATAGTACCAAAACAGCAACGAAGTCAGTAGTGACAGCGGAAAACACCGACAATGCCTGCAGCGTGTCTGGAGTCACTGCGCGTGCTTTAGGAGGCGCAGGAACACAGCAGGGCCTGCAATACGTACTTGCATATCAGCAATGTCAATGTCATGACCGCCCTCAACCAGCCCCCACTCATCCATCTGGTATGTCTCCTCTAATCTGGCTGCTGTGATGGCTGCCTGAACATCTAGCTGACCCTGCAGAATCCAACCAGCACTGTGTCAATGTCCATAGCCTCTGGAGTGGATTCCAATAGCTGCACAATGCAGTGCTGTGGAGTGTCTTAGGGGAACCATCAAAAGTTTGTGCCGTGCTCTGTACTTCTGCTGGCAGGCAACCTATGAAGATATGACAGTATAAAGCAATGGAATACTCACATGCATGACAGCCAGAGCTAGCACAACAGATCTGCAGGAGCTTGCAAGGCTCTCCATGGCCGCCAAATGCCAATCATCCAAGCCTGCACCCAAGCAGCCATCTGCTCAGAGACTATGTGTGTACAAGATGTATGGTCAACGGACATTGAGATGGTCAACGGACATTGAGAATCACATAGTTACTATGCACAGATGGCATAAACTGTTGTGGCACTGATGCTTGGTGAGTGACGTTTTGAGAGGTTTACCTTGTAGAAACTGTCTTACAGCTTGGTGGGTGTCTGCATTCTGATGTGCGCCAAAAATGCTGTTGCTAACGGCAAATTTCACGTCAAATTGCTGGTTGGCCCATGCAAGGACCGGGTTATAGACCTGCAACAATGCATCACAGGCACAGAGTTATTGGAGACTTGAGCTGCTTGAAGCTGCTGGTGCATCTTCATGCCAACACGGTGCTTTGCCATTTTGCCTCAGGCATGAATGCACTGCTACAGTGGAACTACCTTTGCTTGCTGATTTGCAAGCTTGCCAGGTTCTTCTCGACAGCATATGGCATCTGTGTCGAGGTATTGCAGCATAGTATCCGTGACCTTCTGCCTGGGTTTGGGTTGATCTATCGCAGTGGCAGCTAAGGACATCAGTGGCATCGTGAAAGGTCTGATGCGGTTATCCTGTAGGCAGTCAGACAGCTCAGCAAGACATAGCTAGGGTCGACAAGGATTTGCCGAACATGGCTGCACACCTGCCACTCCCATTCTGCAGCTATTGCAAGAGCTAAAGGGTAGCTAGGGACGATGAGTGGCTGACGGGCTGGGGTCTTCAAAGCACGATCATTTAGTGTGATCTGCCAGCCATTGCCCTGCAACAACGGTCGTGCTGCCTGAGTAGCAGTTCTGGGCAGCTAGACATGCTCAAACCAGCATGCGCACCTGACCGGGTGCCGGTTCAACGCCGACGTATTTATAGAACCTTGGAGCTGTGCCTTCCGCTCTGCTACTGCCAAGTCCTTGATGCTTGCTTTTCGCTGGGGGAGCGTCCGAGAAATGTCGCAGACCGAACAGCTGGCAGCTGCCCTGCAAGGTCAACAGCTGCTGTTGCGATTGTTGTGCTCTCACGAGCTTCTGTATCATAAGCGCCATGTAATGCTGTGTATGTGTTGTCAATAGGGTGCGCCTACAAATGTAGCATCAGTCATGCGCTCTGCATTGCCATAGCAATTTCCAGTGCTGTCCTTCGTCTTTGAGAAACCAACAAGACGAAGAAAATTTTCGTATCTACCTGGCGTTACAGTATTTCGTGATATTAGTCCACTATTAGTAATCGCCTCTGTCTTAGTAGTACTACAGACTGCCTAGCGCTTGCGGCACCGAGGCTTCCTGAAGTGCATACTCAACGTTACCTGTGTGCAAGATCGTCAGTATATAGTATTGAAATTTTTAAGTCGCAGCCCGCCGCCGCTGAGTGTTTGCGACTTACCGCACAACGCATAGCTCTTCACGCTTCTCATCTTGCCTGCTGTCGACGTGAGCGCAAGTACGCTCAAAAGTGATAACATCAATCCACAGCTGAAAATGTCGCCGACTGTTGCAATCCCAAAGAGGAAGCTGGGCAAGACCGGCTTGGAAGTGACTGTATTGGGTATGGGAGGCGCTCCGCTCGGTGGCCTGTTCCAGGTATGTGTAGTTCGTCCTGCATCTCATACATTAGTGCTGAGTATACTCGACGGATGCTGCACATGCAGCTATGTCGCCGGTCAGAGCTCAAAAGAGAGTTGCATGCTTGAGGTGCATGCTAGCAGCAGTCATTACCAATATGCACACACACATTACTGCTTTACATCTGCGTCAGCCAAATTTGCTGCCGTGATTGCACCATGGCAGATGCAATCTAGGTGTTTGTTGCAGGATCTGACTGATGAGCAAGGAGCAGAAGCTGTCAAGGAAGCTTTCAAACAAGGCATCAACTTCTTTGACACCTCGCCTTACTATGGTGTCACCCGCTCTGAGATAGTGCGCTTTCTGAACTCCTTACACACTGCACAGTACTGTCACAAGTCCCATTTGAGGCAACACAAGAGCTTTCAAAGCTCCTGCATACCATATGGATGATGTCAAGATGCATAAAAGCATGACCCTTGACACAGAATCATCTCAGGACTTTATACAGTACCACAATGGGCGACATTACAGTGCTTTACGCTGCTTTAGTGTAGAAAGAACAAGAACACGAGTACAGAGTAGCTTGGCAATTTCTGGAGACCCAAGAAGGTCTCTCACTAAACATGCAGTGTACATGCATGACAGCTTCACAGTGATAGCGCCATGTGTTCCTACACAGCCAAAGCTCACCTGCAGCTGCATGTAATGTTCAGGTGCTGGGTCATGGGCTGAAAGGCCTGCCCAGGGACCAGGTCATTCTTGCCACCAAGGTTGGCCGCTATGACAAGGCCAAGTTTGACTTCAGCGCTGCCACTGTCACGCAAAGCGTGCATGACAGCCTGAAGAGACTCCAAGTGGAATACATTGACCTCATCCAAACCCATGACATTGAGTTTGGGGACCTAGATCAGGTGAGCATGCCTGTTTTCATGATTGCTTCATTGGATACACACTGAAATTCGATTCGCTGGCTATAGCTTTGTCGTCGTACTGGCAATTGCATCAAGCGCATGTCTAGCAAGATTGACATTGGCCAATTCGTCTAGGCGGCAGCCCCAAGTTTGATACTGGCTCATCCTACTGCTCTGAACATGCCCTTGTACCTCTGTTGCTTAGTCACTGTATAGTGGCTAGAAATACACTTTCATGGGTTGGACCGCTGTGTACACATGGGAAGCAGCATTCTGCTCTGTGAAGGTGGTGAATGAGACTCTGCCTGCCCTAGTGAAGCTGAGGGAGCAAGGCCTGGTGCGCTTCATTGGCATCACTGGACTCCCACTCAAGATCTTTCCCTACATCTTAGACAGGCAAGTCCATGCTCACCACTCAGTCTACTTGTCTACTCCTGGTTGCATTCCTCTGATTGCATTCCTCTTATTGCATTCGTTTGGTTGCACTCCTCTGGTTGCATACGCCAGTAGTAGCATGGGCTGCCTGACAGAGCTGTCATCTTGCTACATGTCATGCTTTCTGTGGTATACCACCACTGGTATACCACCACAGCTGCGAGGCACTGAGCATGGCAGTATAGCTACAAACGTGGTGTGACCTGCTTCACAATGCCAGCTTGCAACTGCACTAAGCATGAGGTACGATAGTTTGAGCCACTGGTCCTCATCATCAAACGAGTGAAGAAGCACATGGTCATGCGCTGCTGCGCTTGTACATCAAGATCTCCATCTCCTCTCACAGTTGGATTTCGGCCGTCCACAAGTTACAGTTGAACAGCTTGGATATTTTGCCAATGTGAACAATAATCAACATGTGCAGCAGAGAAGGACGTGCAATACAATAGCCAGGTCTGATCACTTTTGTGTGTGGGTGCAGAGTGCCAGCGGGCACTGTAGACACAGTACTGTCTTACTGCCATTACTCCCTGAATGACCAGACTCTAGCTGACATGATCCCATACCTGAAGGAGAAGAATGTGGGCATCATCAATGCCTCTGCTCTGTCCATGGGACTGCTGACTGACCAGGCAAGCCCTGGCCTTGCTGTCTATCATCATACACTATCTTGGTCACTTGTAGCATTCAAGCCGCATGTGCGCAAAGGATGCTTACATCGTTCACCCTGTGAAGTACAGCACGTGAGGAGCAAAGTGGTGCTGCTGCTACATTGATGCATTGGACATACCTGCCATATCAGAAATGCCTCTTGTGTAACATGTGCACATGCCCAATCAGCTGTTGCAGTTCACGCTGGCTTCAGCAATGAAGGTGATTCCCACCTAGTGCATCAGCGTGCTAATGATTGTAGACCAGATCTTGTGCATGAGGCCATGCTGCCCATTTGCCCAAAAGCATGAAGAGTCTTCAGCATGACCAAGTGTGCATGACAAAGCTACAGAGGTCTTGCATGCTGAGTTGGCGGGGTATGGCTGACAGGGCCCGTACGACTGGCATCCAGCTCCACAGAAGCTGAAGGAGGCTTGCCGTAAAGCAGCCAAAGCGTGTGGGGAGCAGGGCGTCAGCCTGCGGCGCTTGGCCCTGCAGGAAGCTGTGAAGAACAGTGACATGTCTACTCAGCTTGTAGGCATGGGCTCCATACAGGAGGTCAGTGCATAATAACCATAATAATAATAACAATTTACAGGCGTTCTAGCTAATCGTTCTTGCCAGGTATTGACTAGGTGTGCCTAAACCCTAGTCCTGTGAGCCAACATGCGCTAGGCATGGGCTTGATACAGTAGGTCGGTACCTGCCCTGTACAATCCCTGCATCTTGTAGTGGACTGAGATGATGCATGCTGCTGAGTTGCATGTCCATCTGCTGCTTGCAAGGCAAGCATCCTGGCATTATGCTGATTCAAGCTAGTTCAAGTGATGCAGCATCTGCAGCAACTACAGCTGCATGCAATATCATGACTTCTTCTGCAGCAAACCAAGCTTGGTGCCCTGGGAAAGCAGCTGGATCTTCTCGCCCATGCTGCTTTTGGAGGAAATAAATGTGGATTGTCATAAACGGTCTTGCTGCGCTTCAGGTGCAATCAAACGTGCAGACCGTGCTTGAAGGCTTGGGGCTAGTGGAGAACAAAACCGCCAAGCAGGATGCTGCAGCCTTGAAAGAGGTGAACTCATGCTCTGCTTGATGAAATTACGTCTTCATGTCTGCATCAAGCGTTGCATCATTGCCATCTGGTTTTCATGTTGCATTGCCTGGCTGATATTAAATTGCCAATGCCTGCTGTCAGGGCTGAATAAGTAAGGAATCTTTGCAGGTGCAATCTATATTGAAGCCTACACATGGTGTGACATGGCCATCAGGCAAGCCTGAGAACGAGGGCGGTTATGGGGCCATCTTTCTAGACAACTAGATGCCGAGTTCAACAGCATTACTGGCTCAGGAATGACATCATCTGACTGAGGCAGTAATGCAGTTGTGCGAGTCATCCAGCACTTGCTGTGTCAGTTCTGGACTACACAAGGGGTCTGTTGTCATGTTCTGCTGTTTCATTCAATACACTTACAGAGTCTGGCTGTACCTGTCGGCAGTGTTTTATGGTGTCGCACGTGCTTCTTGACACAACTCAATGTCTGAGGCGCAATCGTGATTGCAGACCAAACACCATGTTACATTTGTAGTGTGTCTTACTTGTATGCAATGTGTATGACGATATGATGCTCGCTTTGACGACATGGCTTGGTATATACCATATATGGACACGCCACAGCAACAGTCACTTGGTGATATACGCAGAATTTTATAGCACAACACTATGGTACCTGAGCTCCTATAATCTCTCGAAACGAGCAAAACAATGTTGCTGTTCTGTGTGTCCACAAACACAGCAGGATTACATGTAGAAAGAACAGCACAGTGCCTGTTTAACAATGGACTCCAGGTTCTGCATTATACCCAGAACTTTGCAGGCCAAAACAAAAAGCACTGTACATATTATAGTGTACTGGCATCTTAACATGTACAGTTCAGCGTGATCATCGGCGCCGTCGCCTAGCTCGTGGATCCTCTTCATCTTCACTGTTACCTTCAGCATGTACATTGCTGGAGCTGCGCATGTCAAGACGGGAGCCCAGACCCCTGAGTAAGGAGCCTGAGCTAGTGAGTCCTGAGGCAGTGAGTCTGCTTGAGCTGGATGAGCCATGCAGGCTGTGCAGCTTGTCTTGCAGATACCTGGCTACATCAGAGTAAGGGATGTCTTCCCCAGTCTTTCGCTCCAAATGTTTTACCTGCATCCCAAAGTCACTAGATGTAACCTATAATGAAGTGTGTACAGATGTCAGCAAGCTCAGAAATCAGTGCTTTGTACTGCATTAATCACAAACATAGTGAAAAACATAGGGAGCATCTCAGACAGTGCCAGTGCAGCCTGCTGCAGCTGCATTCCCTGTACAATTTGAGGCCAGGATGAACCACGGTCTGCTCTCGCCCAATCTCAAAATGACATCAGATGGCAGACTGCCCAGTGAGAAGCCATCAGGACTGCTGACATGACACGTGTATGATAACATGGCGCTTTTGTAAGATGTGCACAGGATCTGATGTTTCAAGCACCACAGCAGCTGCAAGATCATAATGTAGCAAAAGAAGACAGAGGGGCCATACCTTGACAGTGTCAGCAGCTGAGAGGGTAGCTCCATGAATGATGAGGAGCCAGGGGATGTGGCGCAGATGTGCATACTCATACTGGGCTGTCAGGCTAGGGGCAGCCTGCTGCATCATTTCTGCCCTCAGCCCTGCACCCCACAGGTCGGCCACGAGGGCCATGCGCTCCTTCAGTAGCCCTCCTCCCCCCTTGGCGCACACCAACACATCTGCCTGCACGAAAGAGACAGGCAAAGCCATTGATGCTGAGCATACAGTTCTTGCCTACGGTGAGTGTTTGCTGGCTCTGCAGCTTGCACATGCTGATCCTGTGCACTGCTTCTGCCTGGCTGTCATTGCAGCCGGCCCTGCACTGTCAGGTGTTGAGTCAAGTTGAACATTGCTGCTCATGTCAGCAGGACTGCAATTATGCACACTGCAGAAGCAAATTGCATCTTATCGTGGCTGTGAGGCTGTAAGCAATAGACCCACACCCCTGAGGGCAGCATAACCACCCAGTCTCCAAACTTTAACTACAGCATGGGCAAGTCCTTCCCAGCTTGCTCTGCCCATACCAGGCACAAACGTCAGCTGAGATTTTGCTGAGCACTCTTTGCTGTTTCCCTTGTTGCATGCACGCTGCATGGAAGTGTGGAGGGGGCTTGCCTGTGAGAGGTAGGGGATGGCAGAGGGAGCTTTGGCCTTGGGTGCAGAAGCCAGCAGGGTGAGGCGGTCAGCATTGAGTGTGAGCCCCACAGCAGCAGGTGGGGGAGAAGAGGTGACGCCTGCCTGCTGCCACACTGCCTTCATTAGCCCATCGTACCGCCCACCTGCATGTGCATCACCCATTTTCATGACACAGTTGATGGCCCTGCATGAGATAACACAGTCTGAGATGACACAGTCACTAACCATGCATGTGATGACTCAGTCACTGGCCATGCATGTGATGACACAGTCACTGGCCATGCATGTGATGACACAGTCACTGGCCATGCATGTGATGACACAGTCACTGGCCATGCATGAGATGACACAGTCACTGGCCATGCATGTGATGACACAGTCACTGGCCATGCATGTGATGACACAGTCACTGGCCATGCATGTGATGACACAGTCACTGGCCATGCATGAGATGACACAGTCACTGGCCATGCATGTGATGACACAGTCACTGGGCATGCATGTGATGACACAGTCACTGGCCATGCATGTGATGACACAGTCACTGGCCATGCATTTGATGACACAGTCACTGGGCATGCATGTGATGACCCTGGGACAGACTTTCGGTGGTCATCAAGTGGACAGGCAGCATCAAGACTGCTGCTTTTACGTGGCAGATGGGACGCCAAAGTTAGGCATGTGAACCGTCAGAAGTTTCAGCTTTTGACTGTTCACAGCAAACCTGAGCAAAGAATGTAATGCGTGATGTGCGCTGTGCGCTGTTTTATGCTGACAGTACATGTCTGATCTTTGTTGGTCCACAGGGCAGACTTGCAAACTGCCCTGCACGATGTGTTTTGCTGGTATGAGCCGAATTGGGGTCAGGCTGCAAGCAATGCCATACCTACAGCCACAAGGGAGGTGACGCCTGTCTCAGCTTCATCAACCAGGTGCACCTGGAAGATGGCACCGCTGTAATGCTGGTTGTGTGGTCTCAGCAGCGGCTCCAAAATAACGTCATTGTTGGCGATGCCCCAAGCATGTAGATAGCTGATCAGTGTCTGCACAACAGCACATGAGAAGTAACAATCAAAGGCGTCTGTGCAGCGCAAGAAACAGCTGCGAGGTGGAGTAGGGTCAGGCAATGCATAAGGCTGCATGCTCTGTGTTGAACAGACAGTAACAGATCACAATTTGTGCCGTTGTTGCACACACCAAGCGTGAGTTTCCAAAGCATGCCAATTCTTTTCACCAGGTTTTGCATTGAGATAGACTGATTGCCATGTCAGACATGACAATTGCCATGTCATCAGGTGCAGAACTGATGCACACGGTTTGCATGTGTTCATGTGTGCATACCTGGAGGTCATCCAGGGCCTGGTTGAGGGGCTGGGCCAGGCCCCGCACCGTACTGCCCTCCAGCTTGGTGCGTAGCTTGTGCAGGGCGGCCTCTGCTTCACAGGGGATCTGCACCACGTACTGCTTGCACTGGGCCACTGCTGCTGCAGGCGTCCCCAAACCCAGCAGAGCCACCCTGTACCATACAGATCAAGTCTGGTTGATGCAAGTACCCGTACTACCCTTGTTAACGGCATCCAGCATTGACATTCGTGTATCACAGCAACCATGAGACAAGCATGCAGATTGACTATGAGATGCATGATGTGTGAAGTAGCATGGACCCATGATAGCTGGTGATGCCTGCATGGCAGATGTTTGATGCATAGCACACATTGCATGGCGGCTGCTTGGCATGATCAGTACAGACAGCCTAGAGAGCAACTCAAGTAGCACAGCACCGGTACGGTAACCAAGTGGCAAGAAATCAAGCAGCCAATGGCTGCAGTGTTGCAGGCACGAGAGCAAGACATGTAACTGCTGTCTGCAAATGCCACTGCTGAGGGCTTTGTCCCAGTTGATGGAGCATGTGACTGACTTGATGGAGGGCCAAAGCTTGGGGCGTGCAGCAGGGTGCATGGGGGAGGCCCCAGCAGCAGTGGACAGCAGGGCCAGGGCACTCTGCCGCAGCTCCTGGGGCACCTCGCACTGCCCTAAACAGGCGTCCAGTAGCAGCTTGTGGCTGATGCGGATCTCAAAGGCACCGCAGTTTGGCAGCAGCTGCAGCACCTCTATAGCTGCCTGCAGTACCAGCTTACTACTTGCTATGTAACTGCAAGCTGGGAGCAATGTAAGTTTGAGCAGGGCTGTGTAACCGCTTGCATGCAGTGAGGTCGCACGCTGTGAAATTTGCTGCAATGCTACTTGGCACTTGACATGGGCTTGCATCAGAAATGCGCTCAAGGGGCTGGCAAAAGAGTGATCATCATGAAATGGTCCATGCTTGGCACAGCGCTTGACACGACACAGCACAGCACAGCACAGCACAGCACAGCACAGCACAGCACAGCACAGCACAGCACAGCACAGCACAGCACAGCACAGCACAGCACAGCACAGCACAGCACAGCACTGCCCAGATGGCAATGTGCATCACAGCCCAGCACAGCATAGCAAGGGTGTGGTGCAGATGTGACCTTGATGAGCTCAGCTTCAGCCAGCATCTTGTCAGGGGGAGGCAGGCCTGGGGGGTGCACAATGTCCAGGTCTGCCTGCAGGTAACCTCTGGGCAGGTTGCGCGCCTTTCGCCGCACCTCAGCTATCTCATACCTGCGCAGGTTGTCAGGGCTGGCTCCACCTGCACATGCACACTGTCTATCAGCACCAGGGCACACAGAGTGTATTCCTAGACCCAGACTGGCATGAGGATTGTAGAAAACCTGCAGCGAACTCAGGTATGAGAAGAAGTTCTCCATAACAGTACAGGGGAGAGACTGTCAAGTTTTGTGTGATGCCATGCGCAAGCCCAGATGGGCTTGACCAGTTATGCTTGTGAATGGTGCTGAGCCCAGTGCAGCCAGGGTGCTGACCAGTGTGATGGCTCAGCATGACTGTGAGCCTGCCTGCTTGAAACATCTAGCTCACTTTGACATTGAGGGATCGAGTTGCAGCCCCTTAAAGCGCGCACAGGAGCCCAGGGCTTGATCAACAACAACACACAAAGATCTGAGCAACTGGGTTGCAGGGTGTGGAAGTCATAACAAGTGAATTGCATCTGCGCAGGAAAAGCACCAGACACACAGACATACATACAGCTAGATGAGTTCATGGGACAGGCAGGCTATTCCAACAGAATCAAGCACGCAGCCACAGATGCTCACTGGTGCCCAGCAGGGCAGCCTGGCGGGCAAGCCAGGCAGCAAAGGGGTAGCGTAGGTCATAGCGCAAGCCCCAGGGACTGCCGTCTGCTGCCAACATGCTCACTGCATCTGGTGGGAAATCCAGGGGGGCGATGCCCACCCCAGTGCTGGCCATGGGGGTGGCCCCATGCAGGCGAAACACCTCCTTCATGCCCTCCATCACTGCCTCCTGTGCCTCTACCTGCAATGTTGTCCACTGGCTTCAACCCCATGTGCTCATTCATTCAGCACTTCCTCATTCACCCATCCTTTCAACCATCCAATCAACCATCTAATCATCCATTCAACCATCCGATCATTCATTCAACCATCCGTTCAACTATCCATTAACTCAGTCACTCATTTGCATACTCACTCACTCATTCACTCACTCCTTCGGTCATTTGTTCAGTCACTCACTCATTCATCCATGTGTTCATCCATGTGTTCATCCATCCTGTCATTCATTCATGCATCCATCCAGTCATACATTAAGTTGCTTGCTTGTTCATTGGAGTAAGTGGGGTGGTGGAGCAAGCATGAGTGAGTGCATGGTTGAGAGCAGGGGTACAGACCTGGAGGGTGGTGGGGGTGCCCGGCAGCTCGTCTGTAGTGAGGTGCATGCGGGGCAGGTTGAACATGGCATCCATCACCCTGTCCTTGTTCACTGGGCTGCACCAACCCAAAAAAGCAGTCAGTGTACATACTGAGTAGCCTGCACTGCTGAAGAGCAAGAGTATCTGAAGGCTACATTGCACTGATACATTAATTACTGTGCAGGATGTATGCCCCCTTGCTGCTAGACATGCTCTTGCTGTGGCAATCTGTGCTTGCCATGCATCCCATGTGTCAAATTGGATGAGGTGCAACAAACGTCATGCAGCAGTCCAGTTTCACAAGCTATAAATCTTGCCAGGAAAGGCTCTTGCTGTGTGACTATCAGAGTGAGAGGGCGGACTCATCTCGACCCTTTGCAGCTGCATCAGGCAGAATGCACAAACCAAACAAAAGACAGTAACTGAGAAGTGTGATAGTGGAGGTTGTACTTGTCTGGCAGAGAGCGTAGCAGGTCCGTGAGTTGCTCATCCCCGACAGTCGGAGGCAGCATTTCACTGCGCAGCACCTCGCGTGCCGAAGGCCTGTCATCTGGGTTGGCTGCCATCAACCAGCGCACCAACTTAGCCACCTGGCAGCCAAATGCAACATGCCAATCACCATCACAGCACCTCTGTTACCTGATGAGATGATGTGGGCCAACATGGGTGGTGTGCGCACATGACGCTGCCAAGTCACTTCTGTCACTTGATCAAAAGCAACAATACATGCTCTCGAAGCTCATTGCACTACGTATGGTAATTACTATTGAAAGTAATCATATCATGTAACATTTGCTTCATACCAGTGAAGCATGGCAGGGCTATTTTGTTTGGTGATGTACTGGTTACATCCCTGACCAGCAGAAATCAAGCACATAGCATGATCCTTGACTTGGCTAGGGGCAGATTCTGAACGTCCAAAATTTTCAAAAGCTCATGTGTCAAGCTCATGTGTCAAGCTCATGTGTCAAGCTCATGTGTCAAGCTCACGGTCTTTTCAAACAGAGCTCCCACCAGCTTGGTTTTGTCGTACACCACATACACCTGTGCTTTCAAGCCAGGACGTCGGATGAGTTACAACTGGCTCCACACCCCAGACTGTAAGGTATATGATTGATGATATGATTGTATGGGTCGCAGCACAGATGGCACGTACCACAGGGTGGGCTTCTGGCCAGCCAGGAGGCATGACGCCTGTCTCCACCAGCTCTCTCAGAACAACCACACGCTCCATTGCGGTGGTAAACGGGTGCCACAGCTCAAAGGCAATCACCCCCAGGCTGTACAAGTCCACCTTATTGTCATACTGCGGCCAGCCATTGGCGATCTCCGGGCTGATGTAGAAGGAGGTGCCCAACACACCTGACGCCTCACTTGCAACTGCTGCAGCATCTGTGTTGGGTTGCAGCTGCTGGTGCAGAGCTGCAGCATCCTCTGCATGACAGCAGGCCTTCCAGTCATGTCTGCTGTTCCAGTCTGTCGTGTCTGGACATGCCGGTTCAGTCATGTCTGTCTGTCTGTCTGTCTGATGCTTGACAAGCTGCAGGGTGTCGCAGAGGGTCTGTGTGCTCATCAGGTGCCCCTCTTGTTGATTCATGTGCACATGCAAGTTGAGTGCAAGCAACCTGGAGGACAGTTGACAGTTGTGAGCCTACAGCGTGGGGATGCTTGCCTGCAGAGTCGGTAGCCAGGTGGAATTTGGCCAGGCCAAAATCGCCAAGCTTGACTTCACCCTTGGCATCGTAGAAGATGTTATCCGGCTTGAGATCACGATGAATGATACCCTGGGAGTGTATGTGCGCCAGGCCTGCCAGAGTCTGCCGCACCACCTGCATGAAGCATCCCACATGTTGCACCACCACACATGTTGACATTGGTGACATGAGTAGGCCACTATGCAACCACCTAACGGAGTTTCCACTCTGTGTTTCACCACTCTGCAGGAGCTTGGTAGTCTGTATGGCGGGCTGCAGGCCTCACTTGCCTGTGGTCAATCCTACTTTCCAGCAAACTGTGCAGCAAATGTCTGTATGACACTGGGCCATTTGCTGCACGATTGGCGGGAAAGTAGGCTTAAGCGCAGGCATGTGAGGTCTGCAGCCCAGGGGACGTTTAAGCTGCATGTGTGCTCAACCCCTTGACTGCTATGCTTTCACTGAAATGCCTTGAAGGCCTTTCATGACACAGGTCTGACCTGCCACGCATCAGCTTCCTCTATAGGTCCAGCCACCAGGATCTTCTTCAGGGTGCGTGGGCAGAACTCCATCTGTATGTACAGCATTTGTTTCTCGTGCTCCTGGCCCTGGCTTGATGATGAGTCGGTGGGGTGCCCTGTTGTGTGGCCTGGCTCAGTGTCAAAGTCCCAGGTGCCTGTTGCAGACTGCTGCTGCCTCTCAAGTTTCCTTTGAGCATGATTGGGTCGCTCCTTTTGCGGTCCTCCTTGAAGGTCCCATTGAGGGCCCTGTTGAGGTTCCCTTTGCCAGAAGCCCCCATGGGAAGAGGAGGCTTCATCAGAGGGGTGATGGGAGGGTGACCTGGGAGGGTTGTCTTGGCTGCTGTCGCCTGACGCTTCCTCTGTGCCTGCACCCCACTTCAGAAGTGTGGCAACCCCATATGCCATGCCATTCAGTGGATAGCACAGGCAGTGTATAATCAGCATCAGACAGATAGACACTTACTCAGCAGGGACATGCATGCTGATACTGTGTGTCAGAGCCCACATCTGCTTTGTCCCTATCTGACACCACTTACTTTGTGCTTCATGCTAACACTCCATGCTAACACAAGTAATGTGTCATTGTCTACCATGATAGGCAGCCCAAAATTGGCGATGTCATGTCTGTCACCTTCAGATGTTCACTAACATAACAATATATGACATGTTGATCAGCATGATCAGGCTGCATGACCAAATATTTCTGCAACTAGCCAAGAACTCCACAGAAGTCTCTGCAGAATGCAGACCCTGCTTCTCTGTGAAAAGCTGGCAACCTTTGGTGAGCAAACTCAAAGTGCACAGAAGCTGTGCTCACCGCTGGCAGATGCGACGTCCTCTGAGAGCTCTTGCACAGAGCGTAGGTTCTGCTGGAAGGTGCGTGAGGGATGGATGGGCCCAGTGCCTTCTGAGGGGCCCACATGACTGGAGCTGCCCAGCCAGTCATCCCCTTCAAGCTCTCCCACTGTGTCACTGGCAGGAGTGCTGGCGCGACCCATCTCACACCAAGCCTGAACTCATCATGCGTGAATGCCTGGCATGTCATGTGCATTGTGTTCTGTGTGCACAACATGAGTGCAGGGTCATCAGGTGTTTTAGTGGTCATGACCACAACCTTGTCAGACTTCACACAATGCCCGTAGGCACTTGCAGAGATCCCTTCAGAGTCGCCTTCAGGGGTGCATCAGCATTGCGCCTGTCCTCTGAAAAAGACTGTTGCAAATACCAGGTGGTGTGCAATCTGATGTTGCAAGAATTGACAAGCTGAAAGCTGTTCAGCCACAAACACCATGGTCACAGGTTTGCCAGCAGCAGAAAGTGAGCTTCCTAATGGGAACACTACAGCAGTAAGAGCAGGTGTACCTGGAAGTAACGCACTACATGTGGGTGCTGCAGGCGGGACAGCGTGGTCACTTCCCGTATCAGGCGTGAGAAGCCTTGTGGTGACTGGGACTGCATCTTGATCTTCTTCACAGCGTACTGGCGGCCATCAAGGCGGTTGATGGCAGAGACCACGACTCCATAGCCGCCCTTGCCGAGAGAGCGCAGCTCCTGAAAGTCACTCTCATACCTTGACAGCCCTGTATGGCCCACTCACCCTTGCTCACATTGTTGCGCTGCCACTATGTGCTACTGCTCTTGCACAAAGATAATACCATCATAAGCACCTTTTCAGACGTTGCTTGAGCTGTGCAAACTGTCAACCCAAAGCTCTTGAGCGCACAGGAAACAGCGGCCACCTGAGTGTATGTATTGTCTATAAAGGCTTGACAGCCAAAGAATGTCAAAGAAGCTTTGTGAAGCCAAAACAAGCCATGCAAAAGTCAGAGAAGCCCTTTGAAGCACATAGCAAACTGTGGTGGACTGGGGCAAGCAGGACCTCGTGTCATGCAGCAAGCACAAGCCATTGCTTCATGCAGGAGGGACTTGTGTCACAGCAGCTTGAGGCTGCTGCTCACACGCAGCTGATAGTTTCAGCAGGCACAAGGCAAGAGGTGGAAGGAACTGACTGGCAGGGTGCAGGGCGGCCGGGGTTGGGGCCGACTGCATGGCTGAAGACCTCTGCCAGAACTGGTGCAGCGCCCAGGAAGCTGAAGGGTCATCTTGCTGCCGGTGTGCACCTCCTGACCCCCCTTGCCCCTGCTTCATCTCCTGTATCGCATCAGTGAAACTGCTTCAGTTATATCGTCATCAGATGCAGTCTATTGATCTGTCTGACTGCTTTACATTGTCAGCAAAGAACATTCTGGACATGGTTGTGTCATGTGCGGAAAAATGTCATCAAAGATTCTGCTTCCACACCTTTCAGATTGTTACGGACTGTGAAAGTATAAGCCTCTGCTCACGTTGTTATGCTGAGGCAAGTCTAAGCACAAATAGGGCATGCTGAACTGCCTGCTGTACTTGTTGTGCTAGGTACGTCTGCCATGAAAGCCTGTGGTGCTGATGAGTACAAACTTATAGTATATATCATCCCTAGCTTTGCTTGAGTAGCAACAGTAGCAAGCAGTACAAGCAAAAGTTGTGACAAGCCTACATGGCACCCAGGAAGCGTGACAGACGTCATGCCATGCTCAGCAAGTCAAAGGACGCCATGCTGCCTGGACAGGCAAGCCACCACCTCAACAGGTTCAGCAGCATCACCTCGCTGAAGAGCCTCTCGAATGCCTTATTAAACAACGCAGGCTGCTGTGTCAAGGACCATTGGACCCACTTGGGCATGAGGCCTTTGCCAGACAGTGAGGCTGCCAAAGCAGGCAAAGCATGGGCTGGTAAGCCTGATGGGCTGCTTTGTGTCGCCAGACTGAGCAAATGCCCCATGAGCAGATCCCGCTTGATCTGCTCACGCTCTGAGCGCCGAGCAGGGGTGTCTTCACTTGCTTGTGAGGCAGTGTCGTCCTCATCAGGTGAGCCTGCTAGAAAGCCATGATGGTCAAGTCTCCACAAAACGCAGCTTCTGGTTCAGATCATGCACTGGTACCTCGCGCTCAGCCCTTTTGCATTGAGGAGGTCTTCATGGGATGAGTGGTCAAAATGCACTATATCAGTGCATGGAAAGCAGAAACAAGTGGCCCAGAAGGCATGCAGGGCTGGCGCTGTACAACAAGGACAACATTGACATGAAGACTGCCAACAGAAGCAAGAGTGAGCTGACCTTCCAGCATCTTACGCAGCGGGAGCGGCAAGTTGACGCCCATGCGCCTGCCTACTGCAGAGATGCCACTACGCATGGCTGTCAGCATACTGTTCATCATGCTGTTGGAAGTCTCTGGCAGACCTTGCATACTACCAGCAATGAGCCTGCAACATGAATGCATCTGAGCGAGGCGATAATATAGCTGAACATGGCACCCGCAAGGATGTATCAAAAGCAGGTCGCTATAAGAATTTGTGCCTTTCAGATAGCTTCCATTTGGCAGGCAGTAATAAGATGGCTACCTGTTGGATGTTACATCTGACAACTGTGGTCTTTTGCTCAACAGAGCTTTGTCAGCAGCAGCACCACCAGCAACAGAAGGAGGGCTGTGTCTGAGGCTGTCTGCTAACGGTGCCAATGGACCATAACTTTCAGCATCCTGCAAACCATAAGCTGAACATGATTTGGCAGCATTTTGTTCCGGTGGTGTGGCACAAACAGCTTTGCAGCAAGTCATGCAGCAGCAGCTTCAGCTCTAGATCAGTGACGCTGACAGTGAATCTTACTTTCTCACGCAAACAAGCCCCACCTGTATCGCCCAGGCTTCTGGCATTTCACTGCTGCTGCCAAAGAGATCAACTCCATGGGCATGGTTGCCCTTGCCCCAAGCGGCTTGAGCAGACAAGTCAGCAGAGTGCAAGTCCTCTGTTTGAGGCACACTATCTCTCTCGAGCATGCTGTGCCACAGAGACCCATCTGCCTGCAATACAACTGTGTTACCCATCCATTTGACATGCAGGATGACCGGCTCTCAGATGGTTTAAGAATGAGCTTTGTACCGATTTGTCGATCTTTGCAGCCTCTGGATTGTTTTTGGTGAGCAGAAACTCCTGGCAGGCATCTGCTATACTGAAACCAGCTACAACTCCCTCCCTGGCGTGTTCCGCACTTGAAGTGTTGAGTAACTTCGTCAAAGAGCGCGTGTCTGAGGCCGTCAACCCTTTTGTGGTCGCGACTTTCAGCACAAGTGGCTGACTAGGGTAGTCCGCCGGATACCTAAACAACACCCGTTGCACATCAGTGACTTAAGTCGCGGTTTCTCCATCGTAAGCTATAATCTTCCGTGTGCTGATAGGAGTCATCGATGGGCTTCGTATGCACTTCGTGATGCATTTAATGACGGACAGTGCTTGCGTTTAACGTTGCCCTGATCACTGGCATGCGCTGCTCACCTCACAGCTAGTTGCGCGGAAACGTAATTAGGCTCTGTTCGGCCCGGATGCGGCACAAGCTGCAGGCTGAAGCCACGCGCATCCTCGTCCAGGCTGAAATGATCTCCGAAAATTGCAGCCAAGACCTCCAGCTCCTCTTTCGCCTCTTCTTGAATGTCTCGACTTTTCAAGCTCTTTTTCTTTTTCTTCTTGGCCATCGTACCGATGCCGAGATGATGGGAAAACGATGGCCCGCTATGCTGAAGCGCTGCGGAACACTGTGTTTTGAAAAGGGAGGCTTCCGGGACCTATGCTCGCCTCTTCTTCTTCTTCTTCACGTAACGCCTACTGAGGTAGGTCAGTCATTGTCCAACAAAGTTAACAATTTGTTACATAGCCGAATGTCGCTATTGGTTTACAGCTATACTACAGAACCACTACGCAGCCAAGCTGCACTACTCTACAACCCCGGGGGCATCAATCTCTAGCCAATCATTCCCAAATTCACAATTGTAACAGCAGCTGCACATGTGCTGTACAGATACATTGCTGTTATTATGCTATCACGAACTTTGCCTCAAGGAGCATCACATCAATAACTTCCAACATTCTTTGCAATGATCAACAGGGGAATCTGCTATTCAGGCATTGGTCACCACTCAACACAGCAGTGCCGCAACTGGGATCAGCTAATGAGGCATGTGAAATCAGTAGAAATACTGTCACTTGAGCTTCTGATCATTGGAAAGCACTGACGGCAGAGATGCTGCCTGATTCCCATACAACAGCTTCTTCAGAGCTTCCCTGTGCATGTCCAGCCACAAATACAAGTGGCTGGCAGCAAGGCTCATATCATTCCTGCCCTCACAAGTGTTGTCAAGATCAGCAGGCAGTGTACTCTTGTCTACAGTCAACCAGGAGGTACTCTCATCATTCTTCTCAGGATTTAGCTTGAGAAGCTTGGTCAAGGCTAAACGCAATGCTGTGGGGTCAAAGCTGGAATCCTTTCCACCTGCAAAATGTTGCACCCTGGTGCTTACTGCTGCAGCATGTAGGCATTGTGGTACTTGATCATTGTGCAACCCTAAAGCTTACTTCTGCTGCACTTGAGTATTGTGGTACTGAGATCATTGTACGACCCTGGAGCTTACTTCTGCTGCATCTAGGCAATGTGGTAGGCCATCATGGCACACAGCCAACAGCACAAGTTGTTAGTCCAGTGGAACAGATCACAGTGGGGCCACTCGAGGTGAAGCAGGGCAGCAATGCAGGTAATGCCACCATCCTTCATGGGCCCAATACTCACGGTACTTGCCTAGAATGAATGTGACGCTTTCAGCCTTGATTACAATGCATGCTTCTTCCAGCTGAGCCAGCTGTGCTGCCCAGCTCAGCACCACCACAATGGCAATATCAACTGATAGTCCCATCAGCTTTACAATGTGGGCTACATCCAATGAGCCTGCGTCTGCCACATATGGATGCTCTGTCTCCCCTTTGCCAGCACCTCTGCCATTGTGCGCCTCTGAATGCTTGCAGTCAAAGCTGTTGCTGCCAAGACCTTGCAAGGCTTCTGTGACTGCTGTTGGGGACTCTGTGGGGCCGCTGGAGATTCTGTTAGCGAGGATGCTGGAAGTCTTGAGCTTGCTTGGCAAGCTATATAAGCGCAGTGCACCTATTTCATGAAGCTGAGCTAGCAGCCATACAGCAGGCGCCATTCCAAACAGGCTTAGCGCCTTCTCAGCCAAGTAGATGTACTCATTGCTGTCTAGCTTCACAGTGGGTGCTACCTGCAACCACAGAGTATCACAAGCTGCACTGTGCTCGCTGAAGATGAGGCCTGCTTGCTGGTATCTTGCTTGCTGATCATCTCTAATAGACCTGAGTTGTGATGACACACCTGATGAATGGTGTGATTCTGTGTGCTCAAGAGTGGGTTGTCCATAATGGAGACAGTGGGTGTCTTGACAAGGAACAGAAACATTCAAATTTGAGGTTGAATTTCCTGCTGTCCCACCTGATGTGCAGTCTTGATGAGATGAAAAGCTTTCCACACTTGGCCATCATCTTTCAGCAGGTGGACCATGCGAGCCAAGGCCTCGGACCCCACAGCTTGCCCATGCTCTAGCAAGTCCTGTGCACAGCGCACATATCAATACACTGACACTTGGTCAGACATTCACGCCACACTCGCTCTTGCCTTATTCGACAATTGAACAAGAAGTGCTGCTTCTCATACTTTTCCTGTTGCGATCCGGGCACCTGACATGGCTCTCAATCTGAGTCCAAAATGTGTATCTCACGGGCACAGCCCTTACCTGTGTCACATTGCATGCCAGCTCCAGCTCGCCAGTCATCATGAGCATCAGGACCAAGCGGTCACAGCTTGCAGTCTCCACAGGTAGCTGTTGCAAGCGCATGTCATTCACAATGCTCAAGCTGCCCTGCAGCTGCTCAGCATCCAGCAACGCTGCCAGCACTGTATTGTATGCAGCACTATCAGGTTGCACCTGCATATGATGTGACATTCGAAAAGTGAGGACCCTCACTAGTATTGCCAGTGTGATATGTGGATGTACACACATGCGATCGTGTCCAGACTACACTCTAAGTGTAACATCATACAGTCAAGGATGATCATGCCAGCTGTAGTAAACATCACACACAACAGGCCATGGGACAGCGTGTGAGCAACAGCTCTCAGGGCTGTTTGCAGCAGCCCTCAAGGGCCGACGCTGGCTACCTGTGTCTGCCGTGCAGCTTGAAAGACCTGAACTACATGTTGCCACTGTTTTGCTGCTTGCAGGGCTGCTAGCAGGGCATTGAGGCAGGCTCCATCAGGCTGCATGCCAGCCGCCTGCATCACTGTCCATGCAGCATATGCCTCATCCCAGCGACCCAGCTGTGAGCAGCATGAGACAATACGCAGCAGTCCTGCTCCATTGGCTGGCAATCCCTGCATCACCACACGCATCACAGACACCACGGACAGAAGACAGACCAGCGTTATGTTGGGTTGGGTCTCTGGGTTGACAAGGAGCACATGCGACGTGTCAATTGGAAGTTGTTGTAATGCAACATGTGGACCAAGCCCCCATATACATTATTTTGTGCAACGCCCATGCATGTGACCAGTCACAGCCACCAGCATGCTGACCTGACACAACAGGCCAGCAAACAGTAGTGTGCATATGGGCACCATGTGACACACCTGCTGCAACTTGAGCTGATGCACATGGAGGGCTTGGCCTGCAGCCCCCACATGGGTCAGCAAGGCCATCAGAGTGTCGTATGTGGAAGTGTCGGGAGGAGTGCGCCCTCTGCTCAGCATCTGGTTGAAGACGCTTACACCGCTCTCAGCCAGTGTCACTCGCACCTCTGGCGTGCAGCTTTGGGTAGCAGCTTTGAGCAGTGCCGCCAGCACATGGTTGAAGGACAGCGTGTTTGGCACTATAGCAACCTGCAAACACATGCTGACTGCAGACACATGCTGACTGCATACACACGTCAAGCCTTTGAACAGGATTGCATGCACACCGTTCGCAGCAATGCCTGTGTGCAAGTGGATCACAACAGCACTTGTTGTCAAGCTGTACACAGTGCATTACACATTGCATGAAGCTGCAGCCTGTGTTTCTCTGTGTGTGCGTGTTTTGACAAGCCTGTCTGCAAAAACAAGTGCAGCAAAATTTGCAAAAACCACACCTGACTTCGGCACATGTGGTTCAGGACTTGCATGGCATACTGCCAGTTGCCCAGCTCTGCATAGGAGCTCAGTAGAGTCACGTATGTCATGATGTTTGGCTGCAGCCCGGCTGTGTACATGTCATCAAACACCTGCTGCACCTGCATGAGTGAAGCAGCATTGCTGAAGCGCAGATTTCATGCCTTGTCCCCCATACCATGCTCAGCAGGCATTGCCCATTTCTCCTCAATAGACAACAATGAACAGAGCTAATACGAAATGTTTGTGCTCATGAAAGTCACAAGATCTGCATGGATACTTGTCAAGGCACAGGCAGAATTAGCTGAGGAACTTTGCACAGACTTGAGCCAAGCTCAGCAATGGGCATGTGGTGCACGCCTTGGTGTTAGTGTGGATTACACTGTGAGCAATGCATGTCCCACCTGCTCAAACATGCCTTGCTTCATGTAAGCTGCCATGATGGTGTTGATGGTGACTATGGGAGCTCTCACACGACTGCCATGCCCCAGCAGGTGCTTGAAGTGCTTTTGTGCCTCTGACCACTCACCCTGAACCAGAACAACCTACCATGAATGTCTGGAAGACTGAACCAACACTTAGCGCTCCTTGTCAATGCGTTTTACACCATGCATTCTTCATTACCTCAATTTCCTCAGCTATCAGACCTCTGAGTCCAAACCAGACTCGAAAATGCAGTGAGCAACAGGTCACAGTCACATGTGTGAAGTTGCCCTACAACTTGGTCAGGGCTTGCAAGATGGGTATTGCCGCCCAATGCAGATTGCTTGCTGGTGCAGAACAATGCTACACAGAGCGTCTAAGACGTGCTGCATTATCATGTCAACACAGCAGCTTCAGCCAGACTTAAAGTAAACCCACCTGATGGACAAGAGCTTGGACATAAGCATTGATGCAAGCTGGGTTGGCCTCCAAGCCTGCCTGCTCAAGGTATGTCCACACCTGCACTCACCATCCTCAAGTGAAATTTCAGTGCACAACAGACACAATGGGTTCAGACTGCACAGCTTGTCAGCTACTAGGCTCTTGCTAGAAGGATTAATGCTGCATGATCAAGGTATGCCTGGCATTGATCAACGACAACATGACCTTTGTAAAGCCATGACAGCTGACAGCTTTAGGCACCAGCTCACAATACTTTCTGAATCAATGCAGACTGGCGAATTCTAAATGCGAGTGAATGAAAAGCTGGGGTGTGTGGCTGACTTATTATGATTACCTCCTGCACCAGGTTGTAGTCATGGGCATCCGCACCAGCTATCAGCAAGGTGCCAAAGGTGGTGATGGTCAGCTCCACTCCTGACCCTACCATGGTCTGGAACACCTGAAGCGCCCAAGCACTTTGTGGGCAACCAGCATTGCAGCTATTTTGCTTGCCTTTCTGCTTCAATACAGCTTTTTGCTTCAGTACATAACACAACGCCCAGGCTGTCGCAAAAAGCTTAACTAGAATGCGCAGCATTGAGCAAGTACTGCCAAGAAGCAGCGCCAAACACAGCATTGAAGTCGATTGCAAGCAACGCAAAGCAGGCAAGTCTACTTTGTACAAGCTGGGTTCAGCACCTGCATAGCCCTATTGAGCTGGCCTGCATTGCAGCAGGCTTTCAGCACAGTATTGTAGGTGACTGTGTCTGGCTGGATGTGCCCAGTGCTTGACTGCATGACCTCCAGGAAGGCCAGAGCCTGCAGTTGAACACACAATAGCTGAGTACGATCGTCCCAGAGGAGGCATCTGAGTCACCAGAGGTACACTGACAGGGCAGCATGCAGCCGTCAAAGTTTATGATCACAGCAATACTGAAGATCATGCTGCAGGGTGTACATGCAACAAATTAATAAAGTATTGATCCATATACTATTTCATAAACAAATCTTTATCGTGAAATTCACAAATATTGTTTGCATTTAGATGAATGCATATATATGCCATGTGACAGCACATACAGGACACCCTGGCCCAACGGCAAGCAAGATCTCCTTGATCCTATGCTCTGCGTTAGAAGACATGGGAGCTTTGCGGAACAACCTAGCGCGTAGCTTCAGCATACCTTCTGCCAGAGGGTGGGCTTTGCTCTTGCATAAGCAGCCAGAAGGGCATTACAGCAGACTCTGTTGGGTGCAATCTGTGACACATTCATGTGCCTCAGAACGGGTGCCGGTCCCATGCTGCCACCCACAGGATTAGTCGTGGGCCTCAGGCTTAGCATCTCCTGTCTGTTCATCGCAGCCTCCTGAATCCTCCTCACTGTTGAGTCACTGCGCTCGTGTGAGGTTGAGTCAGATGTTCTGACAGCAGTCTGCTGTCCTGGCTGTTCTTGAGGAAACAGAGCTCGTTGAACAGATGGTGCTGTATCACCAACATGCATGCTGGAGAAGGACTGCAGCAGGTCCGATGAGCTGCTGGTCTGCCCAGTCAGCGCTTGGGAGTATGCTGCATAGGGGGGTCTTGCAGGGCTGTGCAGACCTACCCCTGAGCCTGTGTGTTCCAAAGATGAGCTCTGCTCTGTGTGCTTGGGCGTGTAGTCACTTGGGCTGTAGCTAATGTTGGTGCTACTGCCTGTTGATCGAAGGCTTCTGCTTAGGTGCAAGGCAGAAGGGCTCTGCGTCAAATTATTGCCTCTACTTACTTGAAGTTCTGGGTCATTTGAAATCAGCATTCCCTTGCTGCGATCAGTTGTGGGGCTTGGGAGATCACTGGGGGCTGGGTCCAAGGGGTAGGTCTGCTTGTCTGATCTAGCGAGGGCGTGACTCAGCATTCCTTTTGACTTGTCATTTGGACTACGCATGCTGTGCTCAGAGAAGCTCATGCTTTGTTGCACCTCAAACGGAGAGCTTAAACCCTGCTGGGCACTGTTGGAGATTGGCTCTGTAGTCTTGAATGTGCGGGATAATCCTGATGCAGTGAACGCCGCAGACATCCGAGCAGCCTCATGCTGTGGTTTTCCTGCATCATCTGTTGACATTGCCCTGTCAGTGCGCAAGCCCGTGTTACCACCATCCCAGGCCACAGCTTGGGGAGGGCCAGATGAGGCGTGACTAAGGGCCATCTCTGTGATTTCTACAGCAGGTGCAGCAGCAATTTCCATGATCCTGTACAAGGGACTGTTGACTCCCTGGGTTTGCCAACTGGCTGCGCACATCTGCACAAACAGCTGTTCTGCTAGCTGCCATTGACCACCGCGCTCCAAGGCATTGATGAGGCTGCAGCAGGTGACCACATCTGCTAACACACCACGTGCTTGCATGTCATCAAAGACCTGCGCAGACAGATACACGTCAGCACAAGCTGGAGATGTCAACACCAAAATGCCTTTCTAAGGGTGGCATAACTCAGCCCCAGGCACTGCACATAACGCAATGGCAGCCCAAGAAGCGACTGAAGGGCCAAGATATAAAACTTGTGTGTTGTCTACAAGGCTTGCAGCAAGCTGCCATTATAGCCGAAAGGCTCAACAGACACGTACAAAGCCAGGCTTGACAAAATCAGTAGCATGCTGGCTGATAGAGGTGTACCTGTAGTGCAAGGGCCCATTGCTTGCCCTTTGCCAAGGCCATGATGAGGCTGGAGCACGTGATGGCATCTTGTCGCAGCCCTTGGGCATCCATGCTCTCATAGATACCCAAAGCTGCCCTCCACTGCCCACCTGTAAGCATAACTTTTCTGATGCTGATCCAACATAAGGTGACCAACAACCCATAAGATGCCTTGATGAGCCTTCAGCTTGTAACGCTATAGGATTGCTATATGCATGGTTCACACCACCATTGAAGGGTGGTCTGGTGTGCACTGCTGAGAATGCCTCTTGCATCAGCTTTGCAGCCAGATTTTTGAGGGCAGGCAAGGTACCTTTATCACATGCTGATATGGCTGCATTGGTGATTGCGGTGTCTGGGCAAACCCCTGTCTGTGGCAGGCTTTGGTAAATTTCCAGGGCTTTCCTCCAAGCTCCCTCCTTACCAAGTCTGCTTACCATCTTGGTCAGACCTGCAAGCAGTAGCACTGACACATCAGCATGGAGGACAGGAAATAAATTGACGTCACCAGGTGTGCGCCACATCTGCACACATCACAGCAGCATGACAGCGCAGTGCTGGAACTGCAAGCCTCCCAAGGGAGGGGTAGGGGGGGTGTATTTGCTGACATATGGGTCCTTGACAGGTATGTGCCATGTGCCATGACGTCCTTTGCCCAGTCATAGCGGAGCAGATCAACGGCTGAACATTTCGGTGTGCAGTGGATTCAGTGCTACGTGCTTTAGGGCATTGCAGCAGGAATGGCAACATTCTTGGCACACAAGCAGCATAGACAGGGGCATTGGCAGGGGTGCTTGTCAAATACATCAGCAAGACATACAGTCCAAAAAGCCAGATCTAGAACCTGGCAAGCGAGGGTTGAAAGTGGTGCGGGACAACAGGTGCTGAACTTCTCCTGTGCCATCTCTAGCTGCATGCATTGCTAGGCCCAATCTGCAGCATGCCATGCTGCTTATTAAAGGGTTGGGTTGTTCAAGATAGTGCAAGCAAGGGAAGTTCACAGCAGTCTGGTACATAGTACAAGGTGGCCTGGGCCCAGGCTAGCTTACGTTTTCATGTCACAGATCCGATCCTTGCCCTGCCCTGGGACACCTGGAGGGCGCAAGGAGTAGTCAAAGAAGGAACTAAGTGTGTGCATTTCTGACTGCACACTCCATCACCAACACCAGTCGTGTCAGAGGCTGCAGATGTGTATAGCAGATGCTTGGCAGTGCGGGACAAAATCAGTCAGCAAGCCTTACCAAAATTGTGCTGCACCCCGATCTGATAAGGAGACGAGGCTTCTCGGGTGTGCGAGCTTGGTGACCATAAGTTCATTTCCACCGCCGTCATAGTCTCGGCAACTCTCTAGCTAGCCTGTCGCTACAAGGTTAAACACGTTGCTGCTCAGCTCCGCACTTCTTGCTATGGCCCGGCCCTGAGCAGGGACCAGTTGGCAAGACATACCCCGAGCCGCCTACGGCATAACTCGCAACCTCAGGTGCACGCAGCCATTGGCCACCACAGCTGCCACAGAGACAGCACAATGAGGTGCCGACGGCCAAGGGACTGCCGGTGGGCGCTGAAGGCACGCCAGGCCGTGCTACTACCTTACCTCAAGAGGCACTTCAGTCTCATGCGGTTGGCGGCAGCTCTCCTGCTACATGGCCCAAAGCCTGATCTTGCTAACGAGGCACTGCAGTCAGCCACTGCTCAATTCACAGCTCACGCAATACGCAGCTTGACACAAGGGGTTGCATTGCGGAACAGTTCGGAACACAGCATGTGTCATGAGTCTTGGACATGACAAGACCTGTGTGACAGCACACGTTAGATTGATCCATGCAGGGCACGTGCGGGGTGCTTTCTGCGCTCTAGTCTGCTGAGTGTCGCTCATCATGCAATTTTGCAGTGCAACCTTGTACGGCATTGAATACGCGCTTGGAAGCTGAGGCTGTGGCTTGCGCAGCACCTGCCTGAAGCACGTTACACATCACACATAATGTGCCTCAATACTTGCCCCATGACTCATGTGCTGATGACAGTGACTGATGTACTGATCCTACTGAGCAAAGGTTGCGCAGAAAGACTGACCAAGAATTTGCTGAGGTTAGCACCAGCTGTATAACCATGCAGAGGCCTCAACTCAGCTGTGATAAGGTTCAGCAGCAGTAAGGTCAGACAGGATGGTTGCTGACAGAAGCGTAAGCCCAGACATTGTGCTGAGTGCAGCAGGCAAACACACAGACAGTTGCTTTGCTTCCATGACGCCAACAAAGTACGTACAACACAACCTTCATGCATTTGGGGTAGTTCCAGTACTGGCTAGTGCATCAGGCCAAGTGCAAGCGCCCTGGCATAGGAACAAGCGGCAGTGCAGTACATGACCATGGTTGCAACCCCATATAAATGCTACATGCAATGCGATACAACATCAAGACACCACAATGATGTCAGCAGTGCCCATGTTGATCACCCTTGCAGGCTACTAGAAAGCAAGGTAGCTTTTGACATGAGCTGCAAATGTGATGCAAACAGGCTGATGACGCCTCAAGGTATGCAGAAGGTTTTCCATATACAATTCAGGCGTGATGTATGGCACTGATCTATGAAGTGATGCCAATGAAACACCAGTAATTGTTGCTGCATCATTGCACATGTGCACGGTCAGACGCAACTGCAAGTGGCAATGTAAGAGACAGCAGGAGTCCTTGGGCACGCTTCCATGACATTGGTTGTGCTAGCATGTGAGGGTTCACTGCAACTAACCCCAAAAACATTCCTGCCGTGCTGTGGGCAACTGTGACAGTTACAAAAAGCCTATGAACTGAATCATGTGCTTGCTTGTCCAGAAGCCAATCTTTGTTGGTGCCTTGACTCTGCATCAGCCAGCAACCACTACTGTGGCTTGCCCCTGTCCTGGTTCAAGTCCCCTTCCAGGTATGGGTGCACCTTTAAGAGAGCTTGGTGTTACATCCCGTACACCATTCTTGTCCACCACCTGCAGTGATCATGATGCTGAATGCAGCAGAGCTACCTGGAGCTTGATTCATTATTGCAGCAGCTATAGAGCACATTAGAGCATGTCAGCTTGACAGCAGACAAGACGCCTGTACCTTGATGATGAAGTCTGGTGGAGCTACAACAAGCCTGTTCTTGACCTCATCTATACCCTTGACGTGTAGCTCAAGGGCCTCAGCTTCAGTCAGATTGGGGTGCCAAAGCTTGTCTAGCATTGCCAGTACAAAATATGAACCTGCATAAGCATACAAAATGTTGCTGTCATTGCAGGCGCCAGAACGTGAGCAGACATGTACGCAGAAGGAAACCTACCATAGCCGTTTCCAGCAATGTTCATCTTGTGCATTGTCGCAAGATAGTCCATCCAGTACAAACTAGGTCCTGCTTTTTCATCAAAGCCAGCAAAGAGAATGTTTACTTGGTAGGGTTTCTGCATGACACAACAAACATTGTAACATCGAAGGCTCACTGTTGCGGTCTTTGTGACTCATGAATTCATGGCATACACACCTTTCGCAAAGCAGTTGCCAGCTCTCCTCGTGTATAGTTTGCAACAGCGTCTGTTGTTAGCTGCTGGCCATTGCGAAGAGCGTACAGCCTGACATTAGCCATAATGTATTCTGAAAATTGGACTCTGTCACCAGGGTCTCCTGCCAGCGCCATAATTTTGTGGCTATCAATCTGTCTGAGCTTGTCCTCGTCGTGCTTGATGGTGATGATCTGTTGTACAGCTGTAGTATCACCGCAAAGCATCACAAAGTCTTTCCCCTTGATCCCCATCAAATACTCCATGCTGCTCCGCTAGCGTCTTGCAGCGCGGTTTGTGAACTCGTTTCCCCGGCGTGTCTCAGTGATCTACGTATGAGAAGTCTAGTGGAGGCTTTCTGGACGATTTCGCAAAAGCGAGTTGGCCTTCCTACACACCTTCTTGTGCAAGTGATTGAACGGACAAGTTTACAACAGGTTGTCTAGCAGGAGACAGCAGTCGAAGCAACTTCTGTCTTGTGCTTGGTAAATTTGTGCTCTCTAGGTTTCTGCCAATTCAGTGCGTCTGTACGTGCGTCTGCCAGGCAAAAAGTGTTGATCTTCGGACGCACACTGGGCAGACTTGCTGCATTGCTGGGCACGCTCCGTGCATTGCTGACGCACCTATGTAGTCATGCATGAGCTGTAGATAGCTGCTGAAGGTTTGTGCCGTCGGTCGAGGCACTGATCAACCCGAGATCTGCAGACTGGCATGCTTCTCAGCCTTGCTGCACCAGTTGCGATCCTGGTGCTGTCCGGTCTTGTTTTAGGCCCAGTAAGCCAACTTTACGTAGTCACAGTCAGCTCAGTCAACCGATCATCACTTGCTTGACTTTGTCACCGATGTGGTTCCACTGCAGAAGTTGACACTTATTGCACTTGTGGCCACGAGCGGTCTCATCTGTACCTCCCTGTTATTAATCCATTTGTGGTGCACGCAACAACTTCCCCACAAGCAGAAGGTGGGTGACGTTGTCCTTTTCAACTGAGCAACAAGTACATGCGCAACCTGGGCGGGACTGTCAGTCTCTGAGTGCTCACTGCAAGGGTGCTTTTGGCTTCTTCCACCCATTTGCCAATGGCGGAGGTGGAGGAGAACGCGTTCTGTGGTACGTAGCTTGCGTTTTCCAAGTGGCAAGTAAGCCAGTAACCAAAGCCATGATGTTTGCTTGTGCAGGTGTGCAGTAGCTGCAGTGCAAGCGGTGGCGCCTGAATCCAAGGTGTTCACTTCTTGACCAAACAACATTGTCAAAAGCATGAAATTCAGCCTGCCAAATGTCTGATCCATACATCTGGAGTTTGGTGCATCTTTCTAACTAAAGCTATTGTACAGGCACCTGCAAGCCTACATTTGATTGTAGATAAATCTGTTTGTTCTTCTTTGTCTCAGGTCATCATATTCTCTGGCGATGGCCTGAGCGCACAGCAGCTGTTGGAAAGCGCAGCATCCAATTTCAACATCACTGTCACTGACAGATTCCAGGTCTGCCAAAGCCACAAATTTGCTGCAGATGCGCAGCAAAGTCGATGCAGTTGATCTGCTAGGGGTTGAGCCCCTTTATGCATCTCAACTTATGCAGAGCGTATAACTGAGATTGCTTACCCAAATAGAAAGACACACTATGTGTGTAAGCATGCAACACCAGCCACAACAACAGTATGGCCCACAATGTATGCATCAACCACACAGTGACGTGTCTTCAAAGTGTTATCCAGGCACATCAAGTGCAGCAACTGATGGCAGATGCAAAGGCAAATGGCTTGCAGATTGCAACTTGAATGGGCTATTTTGCAGGTGATCCAACTGCACAATCGGCATGTGCTGCTACCGGAGCGCTACCCTCGCTTCACTCTGCTGGGGCAAGCGCTTGGTTCCTTCAGGCTTGGACATGAGGCTCTCAAGAATGCTGTACCTGAGGTTCGTCTCATGCCTTGAGGTCCCCCATCCAATGTGTGTCACTACTCTGGTTTCAATAGACATCCAAACGTGCATTTGCCATGTGTGCACTTTTCTACAGCTACTTGGCTGCACAAGATGACAGCATGTGAGGCCTGCATCTGGTTTGAAACTCAACAGGGCAAGACTTCATGAGGGCAAACAAGTGACATAGGTGCAGGACATGCATAGCAGGTACCAGCTGTTTTGTTGGTGAGCGCAGATCTTTGTGGACACTACTGGCTGGGCGTTCACATACCCCCTGGCCAGGCTAGCTGGCTGTAAAGTAGTGGCATACACCCACTACCCCATGGTCAGTGCCAACATGCTGCAGCGTGTCATGCTACGCACATCCACCTACAACAACCAGCTGGCAGTGGCAAAGAGCGGCATCAGGTCTCTCATCAAAGTGGTGTACTACTATGTGGTGGCTGCCATCTATGGTGCTGCTGGAGG